>JGI24159J19872_10001004_pt1 | contig 29335 bp, 23 predicted proteins | sample Ectturendosymbi4_FD_19872 | JGI IMG/M metagenome (IMG submission 19872)
GACAGCATCTATTGCTTGATCTTTCACGTAGGTATCATTTTGATTGCATTTCACAGCTAATCTAAGAATATATCGTACTTTCTTGCCATCGGTGTACGAATATGCAGTAATGGCACTTCCAAATCCATGGTATGCATCATGAATCGCAATAAATACAGCATAATTGGAAAAATCTGGGACAAGCTCTAGACTGACTCTTGCGCTTACACGCTTCCCAGACGACGGCAGTGCGAACTTTTTGCACTTTGGTGACATTCCAAAGGAAAACACGTTTCACATTACATCGCCGAAATGTTCATCGCCGAAACGGCGGCGCCGAACTGTCCCATTCCGGCCGAATAAGGCCAAAGCAGTTTTTCCTGACCCGGCGTAGGCATTGAAGATGACACAGGGACTCACCTCGCCTCTCCTAACCTGTACATCTAAGTATCTGCAGCATGCAGTCGTTTGGAATTTTCTGTAGATGTCTTGTACTAAGTGATAGTGTAATCTCCCTTACCTTAGATTTGCGAGCATGGGTTCATATTCTTCAAGTGCTACATTGCTATCTCCTCGTCAGCAAATCAGTGTTTCGTGTTTTCCTGCTGTTCTTAATGTTGTCGCATTGCTCTGCACAGCTGCACACCGTACGAGATCAGCTCATCATGGTCGAGGACGACTCGATCTCGAGCGTGACCATCAGCGCGAAATCCGACAATTTGTTTTCTGCGTTTCGCAACCTGGCTCCTCCAGCGCATGCGCATTTGAACACAACCGAGTGGAAAGTAGATGCGTCCAAGGTTTGTTGCGTCGCTGTTCTGTACAGTGGATATTTTACTGATCGTTAAAACATTTACTTAGTTCATACGCAAACTGTTCATTTGTTTCATTCATTTTCAAACCAAGTAATTCTTTTTTCATAGGTTGTCGCTTGCGTGAAAGAAGACGAAAAACTTGTATCAACTCTACTTACAGTAAGTAGGTTTGATGCGCTATCCATAAAGACGGCAGACGCATATTTTGGAAATGTTAACTACTTATGCGAAACATCGTGCTTGTTGGCTGCGCTCACGCATCGATTGAACGCTTCCTTATTTTAGTCTGGCCTTAACTTTCTGACAGTCGAAACAGTCAACCGAGTTATGCGCCGCATGGGATTCACTTTGGAAAGGCAAAAACGCTTCGCAACGCTGGCGCCTCTGCAATTCGCCCTTCATGTTCGAACTCCTAAAGCGACTGACCACTGCCAAAGAGCTGTGGACGCCATCGCTCGTGAAAAAAACCGTAGCGACAAAATGTCTAAGCGTCAGGTAAGATGCGAGTGAGCTTGAGTTCGGATGTGATCGTTTTTCCACTGAGACTTTTCAAGGTAAAAGATCGAGCATGTTGACAATAAAAATTCTAGTCTGAAGTGTGAACACGTGAAATGTACCGGGTGTTTTAAAAGCGTCCTCGCAAAATTGTTGACCAGTTTTGGTTCAGTTTTATGTGAGATGTCATCAGAGAAACCTGTTGTGCGATCACAAGAGGCTATTACGTCACTAATGTCATGCGCGCTCCATCTGCTTTGCACAACAAAAATAATGCGATGCTACTGGTGTGCTTATCAGGCCCGTAGCCACGGGAGGAATTCGGGACAATGCTCCCCAATTTTTTTCGCTCCCTATTCTGTTGTACCCAGATAATTTTTTATTATATTTGTTAAACATATAATGAAAGCAAAAATCTTGACCCCCTAAAAATATATTTTGCCCTCAAGCCTACGGGCCTGATGCTTACCAAGAAATAACGCTCAGCGACTGTTTTGAATTTTACCTGAGGTTACGAGTTACTTTGAAAACAAAAGTACATCGGTCGAACCGACATCGCGCATGAACTATTTCGCCGCGAGATTCATTTAAGCTGTAAAACGCATTCGAAATGCATTGTTCCGCAACCGCTGCCTTCTTTTTGGGCGCAGCTCTTGTCCCAACCTGATTAAAGTCGTCCTGGCGCACAACGACCTCAGCTTGCTTTCGCGCTGCCTGCGGGATCTCAGAGGCGTCGCCGAACGAGACATTGTCAGATGTTTGGACGCGGCCGTGAAGTAAGTCCGCGATGGATGCTGCGCTGCACCTGGAATGCCGCTAACCGTGGATCCCAGTCATGTTATTTCTGCTCGTCGGTTATTAGCACACTCGTAAATCAATAAAAGTTCTTTTGCTTTCACTGAAAACATGTCCTTAAGACTGCTGAGGGATACTCCCGCGTATGTTAAGTGTACGTCCGAGACACCCGGGTCTTCACAGCGACGCGTTACCATATCAAGCTCACAAACTTTTTCATCAGTCGTTTCCAAACGTCTGCCTTTCTTTCGCCGCGGCCTGGAAGCTCGTGCTTCTGCTTCGTCATAGAATCAGTGGCAGGTTGCCGGCTGTGAACGAAATGTGAATTCCTCGTATTCTTTGATCTCAAAGAATTCGTTATTCCGTTATTAGATTGAAAGTGTGTCGCATGAAATCTGTGACACAGTTTTTTCTCTGTCCTATTTTTAACCAGGTGTGATCCAAGTGATACGGACTGCAGCGAAGAACAGCTTGTGGAGAATGAAGATTTTCTGTATCCTTTTTTCTTTTGATAAATAAGGTTTGCGTCAGTGCGTCATACATGCAAAAGCCGACGTACGATGCGATGCGCGTGCGCAGTACACACCCACGAAATATACCCGAGAAAGTTATTTTCCTTAGCAACGTCCTCGCAGCGAAATGGTTTTGTCTCTGAAGTACACCCACGCCAAACTCGTCGAGTGTTTGAAACGTCTACCTTCTGACAAAGCCATGGTAAGCGGTTGTTCGTTGCTTCCAAGCACATGTTTCGAAACAGCGTTGTTGTTGTTTACACTGCTCTGCATAAAATATTAAAACCAAGGGGAACAGGTTCTTACTTGCGTCGAATAAATCGTAACGTCCGCCGGACTGTTGATAAAATTGACGAGAGCAAACAAAACAAAACGTGCAATTTTTCTTTATCTAGCTTCTCATGAAGCATCTATCCAAGCAACTAAAAACGGACGCCATCCCTACCGCGAAGTATGAACAAGTGAGTTGTTGTTGACGGAATTCGGTAGAAACCTTGCTGGCATGGTCGCTGCGTTCACTGTCATTTTTTTCGCCTTCAGGCGCTGTCGTGGATGAGCATGCTCTTGGACGCCAAATATTCAGGATTCGTTGTAAGTCCACGAGAGTGGGAACTGGTGGCCGACATGGGACAAGACCTCTCTGTTCGGGTACGTGGATGAGCGCGTCTCTCGCCTGGCGTGTATAGTTACTGCTGCTAAGCGATTCTGTTCTTGAATGTGATGCTGTGAAGAGCTTGTTGCGCGTCGTGGGTGAAGCGTGCTGGGTAAAAATGGCCGCTGGTCGTTGCTACGTTTCTCGACGTTATGTTCAGGAAACGTTGGTCCGGAATTTAGAAAATCTTTTGGCGACTCGGTCACTTGGTTAAAGTATCGCCACTGGCACCCACTTCAGCGAGCAGTTTTAATTTTTCTGCGTGGGACTTTCTCCTTTGAATGCCAACTGCCTGACTAAGTTTGCCGAATCAGCTTTTAAAAAAATATTGGCAAAATGGAGGTGTTTCTCTCAGGTGCTGAAGTACCAGCGATAAACCCGTCTTGCGATGCTAACAACTGTTGAAACTAGAGTGTCGGAGTCAATGATTTTTGCGATTTTACTTGATGTCGGAGTCTGGATATTTTTGTTTCCGGAATCAGTTTTGAAAAAAGTTAACTGACTTCGGCAGTTCAAGCAGCGATTCAAGCACTCAAGAGTTGAAAAATAGATAGTTCTAGTAATAGACAACTGCATTTACTAAAACTGAAGAACTATCTAGTTGAAAATAGATAGTTCTTCAGAGTTTTAGTAAATGCAGTTCTTTAAGAACGACGTATTTTCCTGTTTTTACTTGCCGCAGCGTGCATTATTTTTATTTGTTCAATTTGGTCTTGAGTTCGCTTTCTTTCTCTGCCCTTGCTTTAGTCCTTCAGCATTTTATTCGTAAACAACTGCTTGCAGATTTCAGGACTGAGGTTGTGTAGAGTTACGTGAAATCGATTTCCTATTAAAAAATTTTGCTGGTTGGTTCGACTGTGTCACCTTGGTGGGAACTTACTAAATATTGCACATTTTAATTCGCTAATTAAATATTTATCAACGTATTTCAGGGAGCAGTTCATAATTGCAGGTTTGCAACATCTAAGTGTGGAAACGTGTTAGCGATGTAAACAAACATTGCTGAAAAAACTGTTTTGTATAATTTTAATAAAAGAATCGTACCCTGAATCTGGAGTTCAAAAATTTTGAGCCGTTTGAAGTCGGAGTCAAAAAATTTAGAAATTCCACTCCGGAGTCGGATGAAGAAATTTCCAACTCCGCAGCCCTGGTTCGAATGCCACTTAGACTGTCCTAATTTATCCAACCGCCTGATAAGCACTGAAAATACTGTTACATTGGCTCTGGCCCCGGTCAAATTTGACGACCGTGGTCATTTGCAGGGCCATGCATATCACATGTAATCGTCTCGTGCGCTCCATCGCACAGACTGGTAAACAGGTTCCAACGCATCGGGGACATACCGAAATTACGGCTTGAATTTCGATGACAATTTAATCAGTTCTTTCTCTGAACTTGTGAAAGTGTTTTGCGGACACATACGTGGTTGGAAATTTTTGTCCGCTGTGCAGAATGCTGAAAAATGAACCCGTTCGTTCCACCCACACCCCCAGACTGCAAATCATCATCTTCCTCCGCAGTATTTCTTTCACATCTAGGTCTCCCTCATTTTCCTGATACGGCCTTTCCTGATATTTTTAAGTTAGCTTGCGCGGCATGGCAGAAACCGAGAGCACGACACTGCGCTATGATGCTCTGCTGGTCAGCAACGATCAACCCGCGCCAAGTCTTTGTTTACTCTTCGACCTCTACCCTCGCGTTCCTGAAATCTGCTCCTCACAAACGCCGCCAGTCGCAACCCTCCCCGTGCAGCTTTCTCTCGTTTCTTCACTTTTCGTCGCTGTTTAGTCCGAAATAGTTTATTTTACTCACGTTGCATAAAACTTTTCTGTGATTAAATTCCGTAAAAGTGCTTGTTGTCAAGTGTGACTGGACTTCGATTAGATTAACTATTTCTTGATGAATAGGAAATAAACACGCGCACGGGCGCGCTGTGCGCAAAACGGCCTGGACGCTTCGGCGCTTTTTATTCCTGACACATCTTGTGGGCGAAGTTGCTGCCGAGATTAGAAGCATTGGTTCTTTTTCGATAAAACATCGTTGAAATACATCAACTAAGAGAAGAATTTATGAAATAAGAGTTCAAGTTTTAAATATTGTCGCGATATGGAAAGTAAATAAGATTATTAGAGATACTTCCAGCTCCTGCAGCTAATGATCCTGACTACAGTGGCTTACGTGCATCCAGCAGAAAGCCTGGGTAATATGACATTAGCCTTCAGTAATAGACATAGAATTTACATTGTATTTTTTCTGCGTTTATTCAGCTGCACTGATTATGATATCCAATTACTACTATCAAAAGCTCTTGGAAACATGCCACGATACAGCAGGATTAGATTAGTGGAAGGGGCAGTAGTTACCATGCGAAGCCTCACTGTTGACCCTTCGTAGGATCTGAAAAATCTGTTTTGTCCCGGCTACGAAGAGTGTGGCAAACCGCAACAGCCTGTTACGTGTTCCTATAGTAACTTGGTCTTTGCCACCTTTCACCGCATGTACGCAGTATTGTCCGAGATGCGCTGTAACGTTTATCTTGACCTTTTGCAGATAGAACTGGACAACAAATATGCGGAGTTCGAAATTTTTCTGACTCAGCTGAAGCAAGATTGCGAAAGGCCCAGGAAATCGACTCGCTTTACTTACGCTGTTCAAGTTATGACGATATAGCGTCTGAGCACTGCGATGCGCAATAAAGTCAATCATGTTTTTTACGAAATATAGGGCTGTTGCAATTGCTCTGATAAGTGCTGTCCCATATTTAGCATTAGCAACAGGAACCTGAATCACTCATAGCTCCCGGTTACGCCTCTACCTTCCCATGCTCTGGTTGCAGTTTTGAACCAATTCTTTGCCTGCTCAGCTTGAATGAAAAAGTTGTCACAACAAGTCTAGATACGCAACCAACCATCCAGTCCAGGCATTTGTAGTTGCTTTTGTGAGGTATTGATTTCTTTTACAACCTATTCGCAAAAGTGCACACACAGAAAGTATCAACATGTAGAAGAAAATTTAGAACTAATTCGGCATCCCCTCGGGTTTGAACATTTTCAGAAGCTGAAGTCAGCTCTTCAAGTGCTGTTATCACAAGTAGGAAACCTGTTTCTCGCAGAATGAACACTGAATAGACTCGTACCGTAAACTCCCGCGAATGGCCACCAGATGCTTCACTGTGATATTCGTGGACGATGTTAAAATTTCCCACCCGTGCGTTAAACACGGAAAAAGCAAACAGCTTTTCCGTAACAACCAAGAAAGCAGCGGAAGTTCACGCGTAAATCCTACACAAATTTAAACTGTGATTTGAGCAGGGATCTTGCTTTGCCATTGCAGTGTATTCCGTAAAAGACGTTGAGCGCCACCGTGAACTCCAGCTATAGTTGCAGCATTGCAGAATCCGATACCTCTGCAATTGGCAAGTTCCAGTTTTTCAATTTCTCCATTTAAGTTTTTCCGGTATCTCTGTTCTTCTACGTTACGGCAGAAACCCCAGAAAAAATTCTCGAACCATAACCCTTCGTCTTTCACGGCTACAAAGCGGCAAGTTAAAGCTTATTTGGTCTGATGGTAAATGTCAGGTGTAGGCAACTATCGAAGATGGTAACGAAACAGCCCGTAGGTAGCCACTGGTGGTATTCGGTAACGGTGCCCCCCGTTTTCGTGCCATCTCCTTACTCTGAGTGAATCGTCGTAGCGCCCAAAGCTCTTTGGGCAAGAGCGTTCATCTCAACCGCCCCAGCAAGAAGCAAATTTCAGGCTTGGGCCTGCCTCCATTTAGCCGTCTCCAAATTTAAATTAGCCTAACTGTGTTTTAGATATTGTGAAAAACAGATAATGGTTATTTCATTTTCAAGCAACATTCGCTCTTCTGGCAGTATGGGATTACATTTCAATGTTTCCTGCTTCAACATTCGTGTTGCACGGTAATGAGCTGTCTCGTTCAGTTAGTAAGGATTATATTTGCGTTTGGATGGCTCGGTAGATGGTCACTTTGACGAACGGTCTTTGTAAATGTGATTTATTATTTCAAATGCCCGAGCTGCAATTGACTACATTCAAATCCTCCACCAGGCAGTGCGGCTGTTCTTACATGCATCACGAAGCTATAGTTTATGACACTTGCTCATTGAAAATCACCCACTGAACATTGACGTGCTAGAAATTTTCGTCGCCAATACCGATAGGTGTCAGGTGATGTAATGAGCCGTTGCGAACGATAGGAGGATTAAGCTAGCTTTGACTTTTTACCGTGATTTTGTGCAGGGCATTTTTTATAAAATTTTGACTGGGGGTAGGGCAATTTTTCACTTGAACTACCGGACCAGTAGTGTTTGCTAGCCTGCGGCCGATTGTCATCTTTGTTCTGTGGTGGGGAAAGTGTCTTGATTGGGATAAGGCGCAGGGACTGGGAAAAAGTTCTTCTGCAAATATGTATGTTGAATAGGGCCTGATTTAAAGACAACCATGGAGGTAGTTTAGCACCCTGGATTTGACCCAGGCTTTTGAATAATATTTCAATTTGCTCACTCCATATTTCCAAGGGTTTTAGGCTACGAGAGTTGACACTAGTTTTGAAAAGTAATGTTTAATCAACAACTTGCCGCCCTGGTCCCCCCGTTGCTACGCAACTTCCTTGAAATATTCCACGCATATTATGGGCGGCGGATCAAGAACCTCACTATTTTTCAAGAGGCGTGTTCGAGATACAAAAAGCTCCCCGTTATTTTACTGCGCTTTTATTTAAATACATCGTTAAACTTTTGCTGAGTGCCTACTAACATATTTGACAGGGGCGCAAGGGGGGGGGACAATCATAGGTGGCGGAACCAGGGCCCGCATGGGCCTAGCCCCCCCACTTCTGAATTTCGCCTAAATAAGTTTAAGTGCCACGATTAGTATTGGATCCATTGTTATAGTAAATCGTTTAATCAAACAATTGTTGCAGAATTTTGGCAGTATTTTGTCAATATATTTGTAATTTGGCAGGACTTCATAGGCTACGTGTTTGGCAGACCACACCGTACACAGTCTGTCACCCTGCTATGGCTTGCTTACCGCATTGGTGTTGTTGAACAGTGTTGCCAGATGTGGCAATACAACACATTTTTTTACAAAAATGGTGTAATTTTACATGCTTGTGTGCATGGGCGTCGGAAGGATTATTTCCAGGGGGGGCACTAGTGGATTTTTCCAGAAGTTTTTCTAAGGAGGCCAAAAGTGGTGAAATTTGTTTTTTACCACTCGAAACCAAGAAAACAGCTCTTTTGCTGAAAATTTCAAATTCCTGCACCCCTTTCGACACCCACGACTAAGGTCAGATCACACTCCAATGGCGACTCAACATCACCAAATGTTTCATTTTGGGTGGAAAAATCCACTTTTCCCCAGTCGTGTCCTTATTTTTGATTCTAGATCGATGATAGCCCTGCTTATACGCAAAAAGAAATATTTGACATATGAATTTAAATTGTTTTGTTTTTGCATTGACAACACTAAATACAGTAGCTACATTTTATTTCTGCATTGGCAACACGGTTGGCATCCTTACAGACAACTTGCTGGTTGCTACGTATGCCTATTCTTTTTCTTGTCTTCGCATTCCAGTATCTAATGCAGTTGCAGAATGAGTACTCAGTCATGTTACTTCTGTGTTCAAGAAGTGGAAAAGGTATGATTTCGATTGTGTTTAGGTATCGATGCTAAATCATTTTTGCCTGTTTTTTAAGCTGTGTTCTTGGTGTTTTCAACAGTCCAGTGGCGACTCCGGCACACGGGCGTAGCCCGAGTCTTCGATTACGATTTATATCGGAGAACGCGAGCTTGCTCTATTTGTGCCACCACCCACGATTCCACTTTTGTTAACTCGGGATCTTTTCTTTTGGCCTTGTCACTGTTAATAATATTTTCATTCCATGTCTGGCTTTTCGCGTTCATGTTACAGATGACAAGAATAAACAACATCGTTCGTAGTAGGCGTTCTCTCCACTTCGTTCGCTCGCGCTTTACTCGTCCTCATCCAGTAGAGCCCGAGCTGAGCTATGCAATTAAGTATTTTTAAGACCTAATTCAAATCGGACTGATGTTTTTGAAGCAATGGATTTGTACTGAACATTGGGTTTGAAGTGCAATCCAATGGACAGTTCCCATCGTAGGTGTAGGAGCAGGCAAATGTTTAGGGGTGCGAAGAATTATTGCCCAAATTTCCGCAAATTAAATCCAAAGAAAATGACCTCCAAAAAAACGATTGCATTTCACTAGGCGCATATTTTCAAGCACCTTTTTGCCCAAATTTCTCATAGCTTGCCCAAAAACAACTACATTAAAGCACGACTTCAAAAAAAAAACGTCTTCACTTTCAATTTGGTGCCTTTTTGTAGAATCAACGCACATTACAGCAATTTTGCAAAGGCTTACACATATTTTGCCCAAATTTAATATTTATTTTGCCCGGATTTTAAGGGATTTCCACCAAATCAAAACTTTTGAAAGTACGGTTGCACCCCTGCCTCCTACACCAGTGGTTCCCATTTCGAGAATAATTTCAAACGAACGGTAAATTGTCCAGCAACTCGGGCTAATATGAATGAGCCTCGTACGCAGAGGACTTACTGGCGTTAGCATTGCTCTGTGACGTACGTTACTCAACAGTGAAGTTATCATGAGGACTTTTCATTTATTTTTACGTAACCAACGTCACAGAGCAACGATAATGCCAGCCAGAATGAAAGCAAATGGAAAGTCCAGTGACAAAAGCGTCGAACGGTTTTACTTAGTCACCATAAATCGTATGGTGAGCCCTAGTGACGCTGATGACCAGGGTCGCCCTTGTAACAGCCAATTTGAATATGAGGTGGTTCACCGACACGTTTTGATAGTGGTGTAATTTTGTCTAAGAGTGTAATTTAGACCTTCACATGGTGTATAGGTAATGACTTCATATTTCAATGCTTGTGACGTCACAGTTGCCAATTCAAACCACAAGAATTTTCTATAGTTTTTTGACGTGCACTTGTGCCTCCCCCTTTGAAAAAGGTTCCGCCACACATGGGCACAATTCCCCGGGCGCCGAAAAGTCCCAACAATGCCACAGCACTTTCTTCAATACAGTACATTTGCTTCTGAAAGACCTCAGGTTAGAACATGGGGGCGCCAAACTTGTTTCTTTCCCCGGGCGCCACTTAACCTTGTTACGACCCTGACTGTAGATAAAGCAAGCTCAATTTAATCTCAACCTTGTTGTGTTGTCATACCTTGCACGGCACACGCGTTGTTCCGTCTTTCACTGATGACCTGATACAAAACATCTGTGACAAATTAATAAACCGTCTGTTTGTAGTAACACAGTCAGGATTGTCGTGTGCGCAGTAAAACTTCAAAATGTTACGTAGTCCCAAATACATACTAATCGAACAGCATGAGGTTGGTGCCCAGAGTAAGGATGCAGAGTCTTACGAACGGGTATGATGAGAACGCTTTGCGGGGTTGTAAATAATCTCCGTTACTTGAAAATTGTTACCAACCTTGCTTAAGTAACTTGATATTTGTTACCACCGCAGGTTTGCTTCGTAGAGAAACATGAACCTTTGAGCTAGTGGTACTGATAAAATATGAAAATAACTGCAATAAAATCATGGCGGGTGTTAGTGCGTTTTTCGCATTTCAAATCTTTCGGGGGTAAAAGGATTATTCCAAGATTGATTATATGACATAATCGGTGATCATTCAATCAACCATGATGCAGGTAGGACGCCTCGAGCGGGCCCCGGAGCCCCCCTTTTGCAATGAGGGGCGGATCAAAGCGCATCTCATACTAACGTGACTGTCTCCGGAAGCTGCAACACGTTATTATTAATAATCCGCAAAGCGGCAGTTCCTGTAATGAAGGGGAAACTTTATTAAGATCTATAACTGTAAGTATCACATGTTCGCTATAGCGTGAACGAAAGTGCGCAAATAATATAAACGTGACAAGCAGTGTAGGTGAAGATTAACGTGGGATAATAGACACGCTTAGTGTACATTAAAGACAAGCACAAGCATTTAAAAGCTTTTCTGCACGAAAGTGGATATTCACAGTACAAAAACAAGGGCAAACATACGTATATCTATCCAGCCAGGTTCACTATATACACTGACACGCACGCAGTGCGCTCAGTTCTGACGTGAAACGAAGCAAAAACCGCGCAATATAAGGTGTGAATTAAACGACGTCCTAGCACAGAACGTGAAGTTAGTGGATTGGTACTACCCAGCTTAAACAACCTGCTGCAGTACACGCGCCTGGGATAGAAGTTACAGGTATAAAAGTGGGCCCTTAGCCCCTTTCAAATCTGTTTGCCTTTTCGCCTCAACTGCAATCAATTCACGAGGCCTGCGCGCTGATAACTTTGATTTGCTGACGGAACATAAAACGCTCAAGACAAAGCAAAATCGTGAGACTTGATACTAGCTCGTGACAGTACTGACTTTATTTGAACGATGAACTTCGCTTTAGCGCTCCGCTGTTTACGTCAGCAGCTCCTGTTTCAACCTTGTGGCTGTGTTCTGGTCTCCTATTTGAGAGTGGGTTAATGTTCATTTGGACATGGCCCAAAATTGGCACAACCAAACGGCATATGTCCAGCAGAGATGGCACGGGTGAGCCTGGGCCGCCCATAACCCGTAAAATCCAGCCCCGTAACGATTTTTTTCTGTTTCAATCCAGCCCGCCCACGGCCTACCAAACAATTATACCGTTTACTTACAAATATCAAACAAAACCAGCCAAACTGTTGAAGCTATTGTGATTTGGTACATGTAAAAAACACCTATTAATTTTGAACTAGTCTCCACAAAAGCCACGTGGTTTCACTCCCAACTAAAAAAAAATATTTGAAAGTTTTTTAATCGCTAGCGGCCGGTAGCAGCCCGGTACAACCTAATCGCTAAAATATCTTTAGCGGCCCGCTCAAAAACCGGACCATCAGCGGCCCGTGCCATGTCTAACGCCTAGACCAGTGTTTCCCAACCGGGGTGCCGCGGCACCCTGGGGCTTAGGGTGACATTTACAATACTTAGGGGTGCCGCAACCTAATATGTTTTGCAATATATCATTATGAAAAACTTTTTAAAAATGTCATTAAACCTTTAAGCAAATTGCTATGGGTTCGCCACCGGGTGCCATAAGCCTAAAAAGGTAGGGAAACACTGGTCCAGACCATTTACCGGACCTGAACCACAAACAAGGAGAGTAAAGTGAAGATTGACAACTGGTGTTTTATCAAACTTTAAATTCAAAACAACACTTTCCAGTGAGTGTTTTCGGAGCTTTGGTGATTTGACGTGTATATCCAAAAATAACTCAAATCTACCTTCTCAAAAGAGTTTGTTTTTGGTTGAATGAGGATGTTCACCAAACTGATTTGTGGAAATCTCAGCGCAACTTTAAGTAAGAGGTGCATTGGGAATGCTGCTTGGCTTTCATTTCAGACTTTACGCTGTTTCATTTTGACCATTGTATAGAAAAATCCCAACAATACATTTTGCAAAACCGCTTGCAATTTCCACAAATAAAATTACCAAGAAAATGAGGCGCCGTGCTTTATGTGCAACCAAATCATATGACTTAAGACAAGCCACTGCAAGGTTCTGCGCCGAAGTGTGGCGCAAATACACAAGTTAACCGAGCCTTGCTGGAGAAACTGAGCACTTCTACATGAATGTTTGTCGATGTGGATGTATGTGTCCACAATAAAAGCGTAATGGACGAATTCCAAGATGCAAACATTTCTTAGAAACATCGGCATTGGAACACTCGCAACCATCGAGCCATTGAACGCACGAGTAAATTACGTCATGACTGCGTCAGAGACAAGCGGCGCATTGCAACCGTATTTTTTTCGTAATGACTAAGTAACGTGCTAGTTTAATAAGCACAGGTTTTTTTAAGGCGGTTTAGAGATCCGATTCGGGTCCCTAGAATTTCAAATCCGGTCCCTAGAATCACAGAAAATTATCATTGGGTCCCTAAAATCAGATAAAATCGGGTCCCTAGAATCAGATAAATCGGGTCCCTAACATTTTCCTTAAAAAAACCCTGATAAGCATAAGAGCATTTTATGTAAATGCACATTGCGGTTTAGAAAACGGATTAAGTGCTGAACACATGGGAAGCTACACATTGCTAAACAAAGCTGGAGACCCAAGCCAATAAAAGCAAGGAGTGGCAACGAAGGATTGGAAAACAATAAAGAGGCAAGTATGTCATACAACCAATTAAAACAGTACGAAATCAAGCTAAGCTTAAACACGATGGATCCAATTCACAAAAAAGCGACCAACGACTATAATCCGCAAACTGATCTCAGCACAAGGTTGCGTATCGCTGCACACTGACAGGAAGTGCACCACGAACACTACATAAAAAAACAGCAACTTACAGAGCAGTTAGTGTGTGCAGCTTTCAACAACCTCGAGCGGATCAAAGAAATACACTTAACATTTTAATAATTGCCCGACTCCAGACAATCATGATAGGACATAGGAAGTTTTCAAACGAAGTGCTTGTCACTTTGACCACGCTTGAAGAAAGCAACAAAGCTAGGTGCGTTTCAACGACGTTGCGGCCCCGATTCACCAGACAGCGCTTCAACTACCTTTTCAACAGCGGAGAGGCTGTGAGGGGAGCCAGTAAAAGCGAGACTTCCGCCAAGGTTCGCCCAAGGGTGGTTTGGGTCAGGATTGGGATCTCTATAATTCAGTTGAGTTGAAGGAATACAATGCACGGGGTTGAAAGTTGACCCTGACGTTTCTGCAACGAAAACGACGAAAAATAGTTTTCACAGTTTCAAAAGGCGACTGCTCATAAAACAGATGAATTTTAAATCCACAAAATGTCTGAAAAATAGCAAATACGAAGCACTAGCCTTGCAGAATCCTGATTGTGATTGCGAAGTCATTAATACCGCCAGAAACAAAAAAAAGGACAGTTCAGTTCCGTGATTTCAACGTGGAGTGCACGCCCCAGAAGGGGTCAATTTGAGAACGAGCTTTACGGGCGGATAGGCTTCCTCTATTTAAATAGGACTGCTTTTTAAAAAATAAACAAAAACATTTCCCAAAAGGATCATCATGGCGTTGGGGATGACCAAGTAGGGCTTATTCAAAAAAGGCTGTTATATACTGGTTTAGATAGTCTTTAACTCATGCAAATGCATCTACTTAAACACAAGGCAAAGACAATCACTTTTGTCTCCAAACAGTATAGGTTTACAACTGCAGGACTCTTATGTTCGTGCCACAAAAAAGTTCTGCGCTTTCTATTAATCATCTTCACGAAACAAGATTTCGGGCAAAAACAAAGCGTTTCGTTTGCTTTTTTTATTAATCTACACAGAACAGGATTTTGAGTAAAAACAGAACAGCGCTTTACCGACGAAAGAACCACTATCCAAAAACATAAACAGCAAAAAGTATATTTTTGCGCGTAAATTCAAACTTCCTAAGATATGCGAGCACCGTACTTGTTTTGGTACTGTCAAGTTGTAATGGCAATGGCCCGAAGTGGTATTTGATGCCATAATCGCTGAAACCGTTTTTATGACACAATAACGCTACTACAGTACCAAAACAAGTCACCGAATTTTGAAAAAACATCAATTAATACGACTTTATTTTAAAAAGCTTAATGCTGGCATGTGGATCGCATTATTCAAGAACGTACACACGTTTTCCGAAAACTTCATCGGAAGATAATTTCTTGTTAAACGCTGGAACTGTTCAGTACGGAGATAATTGCGCAAGAGTTTTGTTCTGACAGAAAATCGTTGGATGTTATCACTAGGGCCATTTGAAGTGATGAAAGTCATATTGTTTTCTGTGCTTCAGGAAGCTATGAAGCGAATTTTAAAACAAAAATCGCACCCTTACGAGGTCTATAACAAAAGTTATAGTCACATTTTCCATGTTAGGTCATAAAGTCATATTTTCAACCTACAGTATTTCATTGAGGAAGCCATTAAAACAATCTCAAAATATCAGGTGAAACTACTATATCGATAGGTCTAAGCTGCATCCTGCAAACTGAACCCACTTGGGCACCCTGCGAATGTTGGCAAAGTTATTTGGATGAAATGTAATGCACTGCCCAAAAATGCATGTTCCCGCTGCCCCAAAGAAATAAACCAATGTCCATGCATCTTTTCAATTTGCTTCAAACACAGCTATATGTTTTGCTCATGCTTTGAGCTGTTTATTTTAGTGGGGCTTCAACAAACGATGGGCTACCATCTCTTATGCCGGTTTCGCTTGTAATGCTGCTTTGTACAGCAGTCGTATGTTCTAATTCAATCATTTTTGTTTGGTCATATAAAGTCATATTTTCTGAAAAATAAAAGTCATACAAGCAAGTTACTTAGGTCATAAAAACGGCCGTAGTTATCACCAAAATATGACTTAATGGGGAACAGGTACAAATGTGACATTTTTAACGATAAATCGCTCCAACACTTCGCACGGCTTGCTTCTGCACTTACTGATGTAACAAAACAATTATCAGGCTGTTTGTCTGAAGTACCCCAAGGGGTACATTTTACTATCTGAAGGGTAATTTAAAGTTAGCAATACAACGGGAAAAAAATTATATATTATTTATTTCGAAATATTTACAAATATATCAGTGAATATTATGTTCCAAATTCATAATATGCACATTGTTATAAATATATCTATGATTAGTCATGACAAAATATTTCGGAAAAAGTTGATCTATGAAAAAAAAGAAACAATTTTAGTGGTACATGCTCATCGCTCATCTGTTGAAATGCTGAATGGGTACATGATCAGAGAAAGGCTGGGAACTAAAGCCTTGTCAACGATCGCCAATGGCTTTAGACGCGTTTGCTGGTGAACTTGTTTAATGCCAACCCGCCTGGTCTCTGGTAACATTTTTACCTGACGAGGTATGTCCATATTTCTAAACGTACAATAGGCAAGCTTTTTGACCTGCGGGCCGCAGTGGATTTGACAACTGTGTGAATCGGAGCAGATGTGTGGATTGTTTATGTACACTAAAAATAAATGATCGGACATAAATGAACACTGTAAGCAGTAAATTACAGAATTACAAACTGGTACAATCGCGACGGACCTTACGTACAAGCAAAGGTCTTGAACTCTGAGCTTCACACTGTAGCAGCACATGTTAAAGGTCTGTACCCCAATCTTAATCAATCACTGGTGAAGCAGTCGCTGATATGTGCTTTTCAACGACATTTAAAATTTAATCAACGAACAACAGACACGTTGGCTCAGCTTATCCTTTTCAGCTTAAAAACGTTTGCTTGACGTATTACTGCGTTGCTTGGAGCCAGCCGCTCCGTACTTGGCGCCAGTTTTGATTTCGTCGTAACCAGTATTATGGTCAGAGCCGGAGGAAAGGCCCCCATCCCCTGGCCGGGATGCTTGCCTGGTAAAAAGGGGGACCCCAAATCTGACTAAGGACCTTTCCTTCGACTAAGGACGGCATACAGACACACCAGACCTGAACTCACCAAGAACTGATTTCATACGTTTCCCCTTTCAGCATTCATTTTATCTAATACGTCAAAGAAATTTACTTCACACAACTTATAGCTTCCGAAGCCTGCCATTGCAAAATGCATCGTGGATTGCTTCGGTGTAAGCATTTGCCTTGGTAAACTGGCCGTTGTGTACGTGGCGTTGCTGAATCCACGTTGATGGTAAGCATTTTCAGTATAGTTTAGTAAGAAATTACTCAGGAAAATCTTAAGTTGTAGACCAGTGGCGTAACTATAGGTTTCAGCCACGGTGGGAAACGTAGCTGAAGGAGGCCCACTGGCCACCGTAGAGGGCGCACTTTCCGACACTCAGAAAAAAGTTGAGAAATGAAAGTGTATTCGGATGTTAATTTCTATACTAAAACCCAAAATCACAGGAATGCAGTCCAAAAAAACTTATGAAAAACACAAAAAAGAACAACCTACTGAAAAACAAAAGAATACTGAATACCAAAATATATGCTAAATGAATGATGGCCCAATTTTTACATTTAGTTTGCCAGGGGGGAGGTTCGCACGTTTGCATCCGCGTTAGTAACGCCACAGCTAGACATCTGTTGCATCCTTTCACTGTACAAGAATAGAATAGCCGGTTTTCACGGTATACAATCATGTAAAAACGTATTCGCAGGCCTACGCCTGTAATATCCGGTGTATCTCGCATCAGAGTTGTTAAAAAAAACTCAACACTTTACACTAGTGAAAAACTCAGTTATTCAACCAATAACACTACGCCAGTGGTCGGCAATCTGTGGGCCTCGGCCCAATTGTGGGCGGTTCAGCACTTTCTACTGGGCCGCGCAACACTTATTGTTGTAGGCCGCGCGGTATGAAAGATCTAAGTGCTGCGTTGCGTGGGGTAAAACATAGGCTACTGCAACAACTTAGAACATTGATTGTTTGACGTTAACAAGACATTGTTGTTGTCCATATAGGGTTTATGACATTAACATAGCATTGTTATGTTACAGAAAACTGAATAGAACATTAGTTTGAAATTGGTCTTTCAAAGTAAGTACGGGCCTTTAATTACGACTGAAAGGGGGCTTGGAGCCACCACAACGACAGTTTGGCGATCGCTACTTTACGGATTACTGTTGAACGGAGCTTCAGTAAGTTGAAGTTAATCAAAACGTTTCATGAAAGTCTGACAATGGTATCTACTGAAAGTTAAACTGCAAAAACATTAGATGATTGAGTTGACAAAAACATTTGCATCTTTGAAAACTAGGAAAAAATCATTTTCGTAGCTTGAAGTATAGCAAATGCTCAAGCCGGTCTGCTTTGTGTGTTGTGCTCATGCTGCAGAAACATACCTTTATAAACATTTGTTAAAATAAATCGACGTTTTTGTTTATATAAATATTATGTGTTGCATGCAATACCTTGTATATTGGGGACCCTGAAGTCCAGGCTGAGGGAAAAACGACCTAGCATGGGTCTAGGTCATAGCACGTGTCTGAAACTACAGTCGGCGTGCTTTCTCTAAATTTTGCTTTAGTTTTTCATCTCAACCATAAGTTTTTGCTTGCAATTTACAGGACTGAAGATGCGTAAATTACGTGAAATCGATTTCCTAGTAAAACAATTTGCGATTTGATTTGACTACGTCTCCTCTGTGGAGACATATTGCTGAAAAGCAAACAGAACTAATCAAATGTCACCTACCAAAAGCGTTCAAAGACTTTGATTTAGCTCTTGACTTCAGGCAAGTTTACACTAATGATATTGGAGGCAAAGTTTAATTTTTAAAGGCAAAGTTGAATCTTCAAAGCCATGACATTGTAAATTCTTCAGTATTTGGGTTTGTCACTAAGGATCACATAAAAACCACTGCTCTCTATAGGCACTGTCTATGGAAAGAAATCCTTTCTCAGCACAGAATCAGACAATAAAATCTTACAGAGCATATATTTCGCCTACAAAGTAGGCAGCATCAGCTCTTATTCAAATATAATCCTCTCTATAGGTGTTTTTTGAATGGAGTGTCCTACCATTTTCAAGCTACCCTTAAATCGATTGTGCTTAGTGAGGCGATACGTTAGAAAAGATTAAATGAAAGACAATCAGATTTAAGACAATCGGCGTTAAAGGGCCATTTAATCAAACTGCAAGAAAATTGCCCATGACCAGCAACCAACCTCTGAAGATTGTTTCGCCCTGCGGACGTTGTCTTATGTGGCAACCATGGTAAACATCACAGCATGGTTAAAAAGGAAGACTATCTCTACACTCCCACAGGAAGAATCAACCTGACACATCGTCTGTCTTGTGCAAACTACGGCATCTGTGCGGGTCACCTACTTACTTTGCAAAGAACAATATGTGGGACAAAAAATAATATGTTTTCCATTAGATGAACTGCACATCGGAACAGTGGCACAAACCCACAGGAAGAGGAGGGTGCTTTGATTAAACACCGCAGCATGAAGTCATATGTAACAGCCTGCCTCTCCTATCCGATTACCACAAGGTAGCATTCGTGGTACAACCTCCGTGCGAAAACCTTGACTGGTGTGAAGATAAATAAATGCATCGATTGAAAGTTTCAATCAACTTGGACCGAATGATCTCCCGGATATCAGGTGATTCCGAGTTTTATTTCTGATCCACTTTTGCTTTTAGATTTTTACATACTCTCGATTCGACTATCCTTAATTTCAACTGCCTCACATTTTTACGGTTTGGTTACTGCTTTTTCTTTCGTTCCATTTTTCCTTTGGGAACCGTTTTTATGTGATTCCCTTCATTTTTTAAGATTTCATCCCTATTCATTTTATATTTCTAAATTTTGAACTTGTCCAATTCGTTGTTTGATTACGTAGTCTTTTGCTTAAAATTTTTTCCTTTAATTCTATTTGTCTTCAATTTTGAGTGCTTTTCGGTTCTATTTTGTCATTTTGTGCTGGCATGATTATCTTTCTCTTTATAAATTTCGTGTTCTTTTGTTGATTTTTTTTCTCCTTGTAAAAAATTTTTGTACTGCATTAATACTAATGTTCACAGGCATACATACAGCCAGTAATTTTAATTTGTTTCAGGTTGGGTTTACAACTGGTAAGTGTGCTATGACCCAGAAAAACGCCTCGAACCCAGAACCGTCGGTAGAAAGTCGTGAATAGGGGTGCTTGATGTTTGTTCAGGGGGGATTTGACATTCAAATTTGACAAAAATTCCACAGATTTATAGTGTTTCATACTATCTCAATTTGAGAGGCTTGGAGCTTTGTTTGGGGGGCTAAGCACACCAAAGACCCCCGTGGCGACGGGACTGCTCGAACCACAACAACTTTCATCAAGAAAAACTCTTCGAAGAGCGTCAATGTTGAACTCTGACTAGCAGAGCTTCATGGTTTCCATCTGCATTGTGTTGAGATCCCCTGAACATGCTTTAGTAGCTGGTAAGATGTATCATTTGTTGCTTTACTTCCTTCACGTCGTAGTTACCTACTGATTTCGCTCAATGGTGTCGGGTTTTGTGTGGTTTTAACGCAGCCCTGCCATTTAACGGAAGGTTTTGAAATGGTTTTACTTCCACCACTTTGGCTTGTGACCAGTGCCATAGCCCGTGACGAGTCGCGACCATCCACAGACCCACCGGTGGCTGTGTCAACGTATTCTTGCAAGCACCGAAGCACGTTGTATCATTTACTTATCCTGTAGCCTGCTGTAGCGATATTTTTGTTTGTTACGTCACTCTACGCTTGACAGTGTTGCAACCTCTCCGGTGGTGTTGCGTTGATTGTGTGATTCACCACGAACGGGATGTGGGTGAAGAATAACACCATTACATCTGTACCGCGAGCAAGCAATATTAAGAGAGATTGCGATCTCTATTTGTTGCTTGCTGCCACGGTGCGAAGCTTTGCGCACATGCTGCTCGAGATTTCCGATCGCAACAATAGTTTGTTTTGATTCAGTTGTTCCTACTCTGGCCTTTCCCTTTCCTGGGTAAAGAGAGCAGCTGGGGTTACAATCTTTTCAGATTAGATTCAAAATTGGTAACTTTTCTGTTTGTGTGTTTATTTAATTCCATTTTATCTTCATGCACTTCGCAGAGCTGATGATACCTATATAGTAGGCGAAATATATGCTCTGTTGAGATCTGAATGGATTTGATTCGTAGCTGTGAAAGGATTCCTTTTGATAGACAGTGCCAAAATAAATGACAAAAAAATGAATTGGCTTTATTCGCATGATTTGGACGAGATCAGCGGACCGGATTAAAGATATCAAAGGGCAGCAATTTGCCCCTATTTGCTCCAGACCAACGCTTTCGCGCTAAACTAAATAGAACGATAAGACAAACAATCGTTTGTTAGATTGTATAACGACGTTCGCAACAGCGGTTTTACTTTGCTATTTAGTTGTAATAGCCGTTACGAGGGGATCCAAGCTTTAAAGCTGTAGTTGCTTTCGAAACTATTTTTGGTGATGACTGCCACCAACTTGCTTTTTTGCAACCGGTTTTCCCGAGTCGTTGTTGCAGACGATCCTGTACCTCGTGCACTTATTCGCTGACGTCACTCACTCAGTAAAACAATATCTTCCATCTTTGCAAACGGCATGTAGGTGTGTGATGGAAAGTGCCTCGACAGGAGGCTCACTCGCTAACAAGCAGATATCGAAGAAGGTGGTCCCTATGGTGTACTGCGCTTAACAAGCAAGGCGTAGCAATATACTTTTCCCTTTTTAGTGAAACCTAACCGTAAATACTAAAACTAACATGGATCCTGCAGCCCATTAATTATGTATCACTTTCGCTTGAACTATTGAGTGATTCCGTGAACGTAACAGAGTCGAGGTTCAAGTGAAATGATGTCTGAAATCTATGCAAATGGCGCTCGACCTGTCTCGTATTTTTAAAGAATGTTGATACTTGAAAATATATATATTCGCCTTTACGTAACGAAGCCACAAGCACCACAAAGATACTAACTACAGCACTCAAAGCGCCATGAGCAGTCGCTGCTGCCATGAAATGGAACTGCGATGCTGCTACAGATAACTTATTTGCAATATCTCCAACCCACCTGCAGTTTCTCGCAGTTTTTGCGCGGAAACAACGCTTCCTCCTAACCCCATGAGCAAACACTGAGGTGCGCAGGTATCCCACTTGTATATCTCATCTTCCGTGTAGAGGTATGCGTCAACTAATCCCTCGGCGACGCACAAGCTTTTGTAGCCGGCTCCACCACTGGTGCACAGTTTCAGGCCAGGTGTGGAAGAAATTGCTTGCTTAGCCGCTGGATCGTAAGCGCTTCCAATGATTAGAAATGTTGACGAATTGGCTCTTTGTTGATGATTTTTCTGATAAACAGACGTGGGTAAAACAGCGGAATGTAGAGACAAGAAACTGTTGCGAAAGTAAACGTCTACAACATGGAGAAAGGATGAAAGCAATAAAATCGCAAGTTCTGAACTTGCAGCCACAAAAAAGATCTCGAAAGATCTTTGTGTGTTTACAAAAATTAAGGCCCATATTGATCGTTTACTTTAAAAACGGAACACTTCGTAACATTCTAGTTTTCAGTCACATTTAACCCCTTCTGACCAATTTTCCACATCCGGATTGCTTCTTATGCAACAGGGGTGCAGAACCGGCGGCCGTACGCAGTCTTCGATAAAAATTTATGCGGACGTGAACATGTAATTTAAAATACAAATTATGGCGCCCGTGCATTAATAAAAACTCCTTGTCTACCGTATGAAGGCACTTAGTAGAAAGACAGTCAAAAACATGTGACAGCAGGTTAGGCTCAGTGTGCGGAAGCAGAACAAAAAAATGAAAAAAAAACTTTCACTCAGTGGCGGCTGTAATTCATAAAAATAAACGTAATGCGGCCACCAATAATGAAAAGGTTGTGCACGCCTGTTATAAAGCATGAGCTTTATACGATACGGTGTCTATACTTCCTTGCGTTGTGCACACAACAAAGACGAAAGTGTTTGTAGTGAAAGCAAGTTTTGGTCACATAACTATCCAAGTTAACACTTGAATTTCCACAAGACAGATAGCTGAAATCTCGAGTAGGACCTAGGGAGCAAAGAAAAAAACATGCAATTTTTCTGTTCGCTTTAATTGCGTGAAAGACTGAATAAAGAAAACGGAAAGAGTATTCATAGGCGAGGTATACTCTGTTTGGATCTGCACATGAAAAAACGTATTATATCTACAACTATACAGCCATATCTAGATTACACAGCACTTTACCATTTCATGACCTAACCTCGTGCAAGCGTCTCATGTTGGTTAGCTGAATGTCACCGTACGAAATTGCCCAAAAACTCCTCCCTTTCCATTTACTGCCAAAACAACAAAAATATGAGACATAAGACGGAGAATAGAGAAGATGTATAACTACATAACAAGGTTAACTGTTTCCACATTAAATCTAATTGTCTGACCTGTTGTTGGTTCCGCTTTTTTCATAAAATGGTTGATTGATGACACTCATTATTGGAAAGCCAGTTGAGGTGTCATATGCTCCAATTAAAACAGTGACACATTGCAGACCTCTCATGTAAACATTGTTTATGTCCAGTTGCCCTTCATTAATGCCTTTGACATATTGGGTGGTCCCATCTGTTTTGCAATGTGCATTAAATTTGCATGCAGTTTGGAAAAGTGGATCTTACTTCTTGCTATTCCAGATGCAAACCTATTATCATGTAACAAGTAACAGCAGATAAAAAGCCAAATATCTACAAATCACTACCTGTTTAATAATAGGATTTGAGTCAGCAAAGCTAAGCAAAAATTTTAACTGTCTGCAAATTGTTGTAATTTTGTTATTGAGATGCATTGCATGTTTCACATTCTAGCATGTTTTTTAGACATATACATGTATTGAGTTGAAAAGAGTAGGAGGATTACCATTTTATAATAAACTGCATGTGAAACAATCAGCACAGATGAAACTGATTTTGCTTGCATAGTATCACCAGTTTTATGAATCCATGTAGCACAGAGTTCAAGAGTCAGGCAACATATAATTGGAACACCTTGGCAATCCAGGCGCTAGTGCTGCAACCAATGTATGACCAATACACATGAGAATAAAACACTGGTAAACATGATCTGTTTAAAATATTTGTTGTATTTTTTTCTTTGATGCTTGTGAATCAATCATACCTTTGTGCTTTTGCATATAAGCTAAATAAAATACAGTTGGTCATATAGGAGAACCTGTGCTACAAAAGGATTTGCAACTGAGCATGATCCTGATAAACCAGCAAAAGGTGAAATTTCAAGAACTGTACCTGCCTGGACAAAGCCTATTCAGATGGAACCCCAAATTGAGTCTGGCTCAAGGAACAGCTCCAGATATAACTAGCTTTGAAATCTAAATCAGTGGCATGTGACCACTGAGTCACATCACTACTGGGCCAACTATTAAACAAAAGTATGTCAACATCACCAGCAATCAGTAATATGAGTGCAGTTGCTTTAGCAGTTCTTAATGGAAGTCATTTAAACTTCATGGTTTGTTTCAATTAAACCTGTTTTTGCCAACTATTATGCAGAATAGCGTCACTACATAAATGTACATTACAAACAATAACTTGATCAAAAGATCAAAATCTATTTGAATAAGGACTGAGGATGCATAATTTTACGTGAAATCGATTTCCTATTGAAAATTTGCTTATTGATTCCTTGCTTACACCCATCGTGGAAAGTACATACTTGATCAAAATATATTATAAAATACAACTGATTACAGCAAAGCAAGCACAAACCAATAGGGTCTATCCAAAATGCCACTTTCTTCACATCAATGTCACTGTTTGTGATTCTATCCAATGCAAAATCTAACTCAGAATCAACATTCATATGGACATCTGAAAGAGCAGCTTCAGCTAAAAGTCTGATAAAAAAGCATAGCATTTAACAACACTAGGATGTTTTTAAGTAACAGAAAAAATTTCTGCAAATCAATTAAGCAACATATTAGTTTAATCATAATTACAGACAAAAAATTTTGTTATGGCATTGAAAATCTGTTAACAACAGAGTGAAATGTTTGTAACAACCTCTGCTTATAAACACTAACTGAGAGGTTTGTGATTCAGGTGCATTACTTAGTAAATGATCATACTTTCACACTAGTATATTACTTACACTAAGACATAATAAAATGTACAGCTTACTGGGATGCAGTTTCATTTCCATCAAGAACTTTTGAAAGCAAATTGCTTGTCTCTTCCACAGTGCTTTTCACTTCAACAGTGATAGTTTCACCAAGTGTGTTAGTAAATAAGTTGTTTTCTTCTCCAAATACTCTTTCATTTAAGCCTGGAAACTAAGCAATTACAATTAGCCTAGCAGATCTTCATTCTTATTCAATACCACAAACAAAGACAATCTTTGCTGAAATGGGCTAATAGCTGTATGAGCTATAAAACATTTGCGTAGTTTAAAAAAATGCATAATTGTGAGTGCAGTATGACTTGCAAACACTGAACTTGCCAACAGTGCATACAATATAAAAATCTTGAGAAAATTTATTAAAAACATGTTTGAAAGGTAGTGTCTATTTTGCCTCAAGAGGCAAAACAATGGGCTGGGGCTATTTTGCCTTTAGTCGAGCATGATTGGTTGAAGTGGTCACATGATGAGCACCATATGCAAAGAGAAAATGGATTAGAATTTAAAGTTAGGGTTTTTAGGTTTAGTGTTATTGTTTAAGGTTTGGGTTTAAGTTTGGCCTACAGTTCATGCAACACACAGGCAAGCCGCTAACAGCTTGTCAGCACTGGAACCATACCAACACCTGTTTATCATGTTAGACTGATCCACATGTCGCAGTCATCTAAGCATGTCCTGTGTTCCAATCTTGTCATGACATGTGACCACTTCAAGTTCAGCTGAAGGCAAAATAGATCCAGCAGTACTTTTGCCTCACAAGGCAAAAAAACACAGATTTTTCAAAGCATAAGAGAGGTTATACACACAATAATTCCCTCAATCCAAATTGTATCGCAATCAAATGACAACTTATTCAACATTGTAATCGCATAATAATTTTGCACTTAGAGTATTGCTTTTCATACAGACTAGGTCATTACTAAGTCGCACTGCTGTTGTAACACCTTTGCAATTACAGTGCCAGTGAGCATAGCCCAATAGCAGAAATAAAACCATGTTTTGTATACAGTAAAATCAGGCTTACCTACTACAGTAGTGGAGAATGAAAATTTTGACAACAACAAACAAAGAAAAAGCAAACCTGTTTTTCAAGCTCAGTTTTCACCACTTCTTGGATAAAAACATCTGCAAGAGTTTTGAAATCCATGCAACTGCTTTTCAAAAGACCTTTTTCTTGTACTAGAATGCTAAACAGCGACTCTTCAGCGCGACATAGCCTTGCAATATTTGCTGCCTTATGTCCAGCACGTAACATGGCCAACAGCAGTCGATCAGCCATTATCTGTTATATTTTATTTTCTGCGGAAATTCAAATTAGCTGTATGACGTAGGCTTACCCAAGTCTAATGTAATCTGAAGTATAATGCACTAAACCTAAGTGTAGGAACTGGAGGAACATCACAGGCAGTGCTGCCACAGGCTTCTCTTGGCAAAAATCACTAGATTCACAAAAAAATTCACTAGATCTGAAAAAAAAAACATTAAATTTAAAATTTTTGCGTTGAAATTCACAGCTTTGCTTGAAATGATGTATTTATTTACCTAAGGTCCAAAAACCTTTACATCATTTGCAAGTTTGCAAAACTTGATCATGTTGAAGCCTGGAAAATCTCATACTAACAATAAAATCAAGACAAGCTTTTCTCAAGAGCAGAAAATGACACCACTCGTGAGTATTTAGAGCAATCCATTGATGTCAGGTTATTTTGTAAAGACAAGCAAGTAGATTTGAAAAACAAGCCAAAAATAGATAATTCAACCGAAAAACAAGCCCAGCATGCATTGGGAGGAAAATTCAACAAAACGAAAAATCAGCAAGAAAATTAAATAGAAAAGTAGAGAGGCAAATCCAAAAAAACAAGCCCAAAATGAGCAAATTTTCATAAAAACATGCCCAATGTGCCTTTAGTAGTAAGTTGAAATAGCAAAAGTGCCATGAAATTAGAAAAACAAGTAATCTGGAAAACAGAAATCTGCAGAAAACAAGCCCAAAAATAAGCAACCCGCAAGTCTTCAGAAAAACCCACAACTCCACAAAAAAACAAGCCCAAATTCACAGGAAACCGCAAGGTTGGCAACACTGAAGCAATCAATCCAAAGTAATTAACAGTGGTGTACGGATATGGGATATTTTCCACTTGGATCTGAAATTTTTTTATAAACTCAATATCCAATCCGTATCCGAAAATTTAGAATTACTGACTCCAATATCCAATCCAAATCCGAAACTGCCCACTCAGTTGCACATTAGCCAAAGTATTTGATATTGTCTATTTTGCCTCATGAGGCAAAAGTTATTTTGCCTGTAGTCATCTGGACACGATTGGTTGATGTGGTCACGTGACAAGTATGATACACACAAAAAGACAAAGGTTAGGGTTTAGGATTAAATTTAGGTTAGTCTTCAGTTAACGCAAACAAACAAGAAGCCACTAACGTACTTTGCCAGCACTGAAACCATCGCAACACTCGTCCATTGGACTAAGTTGTTACAGATGTCGTTATCAAGTGAGAAGGTCATCATGCGTTTTGAACTTGTCATGTGACCATTCGAAGCAATTGTGTTTGTCTAAAGGTAAAAGAGCTCCAGCAGTGCTGTTGCCTCATGAGGAAAAATGGACACTTATACTTTGTCTTGAATGCCATGGGTACAACTGCCTATCTTAATCAGTTTATGAGAGATCTTTACAAAAAGCACACAATTCTTTTTCTATATGGTAGCGCATGTTATAATTGTGCACAATTCTCATATGCTATCTAACGGAGACGTTTAAATCAAATGATAGCCTGCAACTAGCCTACATTTATGTACCTGCTGGACTCCACGCAAGGCCAACAGCTGCTGTACATCAATTTAACTATGCCAGAACCATCATGATAATTTTAGGAAGTGACTACGGATACGCCTGTCCTGACGCAATTCAAATAAAATGGTCAGTTTGTCAGGCAAACGGCATGCTGCTCGTAGCGTAACAGCTATGCGTTTCGGTTGCTACGCTAATGGTTTTCGATTCAACTCTCACCTTGCCAACTTTCCTTTAGTTTTTTTCTTTATTTTTTTCAGGCTTAAGGTGTTATGTTTAGGGGTTAGTGTTAGGTTAGGGTTAAGGCTACGGTTAAGGTTAGGTTTAGGGTTTATCTTTTATATTTAGTTCCTTTCTACCAAGCCTACTACACTCTCGCTGTGCGTTACTGTTATGTCACAGGTGGCATACGAATAACATAAGTTTTCAAATTTCAAGATCCACAGGCGTACAGTATCTGTAGCCACTGCCAGTGCCATAATTTTATGTCCAATGAAATCATTTCTTAAAGCAGTGCAACAAACGTTCACCTCAGCCTCTTTATCATTTGGAACTATTACTTTTTCCAAACAGAACTTCCAGGACTGCTAGGTTTANAGCAGCGTATCTTAACCTTTTTCTACCTCAGCGCCTCTTTTTTTNGGTCATGCCTAAGCAATCCAGTACCCCCTACCACTGGCTAACACCTGGTGACTATAAGGATAAAGTAAAGGCAAACATATTCCTTTTAACTTTTACCGCCACATATTTGACCTTCCCAGCNCCCCTTGAAATTGATTTCAAANCCCCCTGGGGGTGCTAGCACCCCAGGTTAAGAAACCCTGGCCTAGAGAATAAACAACCTTGCCACTTTTNGTTAAATCCAACACTTCACAAGTTTTCATTCTCAGTTCAGGTGTATTTCAACCTACAATAACACAGCCAAAATCTCAATACATTGTCACCATGTTTATAATTATTTATTACTCTCACTTTGTTGTGAGGGATGACACTAAACGGAGGGCCAGCGGGCGGGGCGGGCTGTGTTGCCAAATGAAAAACATGAATTTTCCGCGGGTTGGCGAGCTGCACAGAAGGGCGGGCCGGCAGGCTGCACCACAAGATGGGCAAGTGGGCTGCACATTAAGCTGGGCTGCGGAAAAGGACGGGCCGGAGGTCTGCCCTTTTCTGCAGCTCATCCCACCTTTTTCCGCAGCCCGACGGACCGCCTTTTTGTGCAGCCCGCCGGCCCGCCCTTCTGTCTTGTGTGCAGCAGCCCGCCAGCCCGCCGAAAATTCACCTTTTTGGATTTCCATTTGGAAACACGGCCCTCCAGCCCGCCCGGCCCTCCAATTAGTGTTATCCGTTGTGAGGTATGGCCACTTTGAGTTAGACTACAGTAGTGAGCTACACAGTTGAGTTAAGACAGAAACTGGTGTACTTGGCTGAAAGCTAAAAAAACTATTCGTAATGCCTTAATAAACACTAACATTTTACTATGATCTACTAATGAATACATTTCAAAAATGAATGTCTCATCTGAATGACGACAGGTTGCGTCATGATAAAACTACGGAATCAATCATGCTTATCTTCG
>JGI24159J19872_10001006_pt1 | contig 29311 bp, 20 predicted proteins | sample Ectturendosymbi4_FD_19872 | JGI IMG/M metagenome (IMG submission 19872)
AAAAAAATGTATGTTGATATGAGTTGGACTACCTAAGAACAAAACTTATGCTAGCACTGAAAACTACTTTTTCAGGCAAAAGAATGTTGAAATACCGATGGAATTATTTGCGAATAGTAAACAGTTCCTAATATACCTTTGGGGATGTAGTTACTCGCTACGTAGATGCGATATCGACAGAAAATGAACAAAACAGCAGAAACGCAATAAAGTCAACTGATTCAATTTTGTTACTGAGAACAGTTATCTGGGTTTTGTGACTTTTTGGCGCAAAGTAAACTGCATGATACAAAACAAGCGAAGGATTGAGAACACCTGCTACAACTTGATTGTGGTAATCTACTAACCTATTGGAGCTATTCCTTGCATCCATTGGTTTTCTTGATTTGAGATCCGGATCCATGAAATTTTAAAATCTCTTTGAACATCTGGTCTAAATCTTCCGGTCTGGAATGAAAAGCCAAAAAAGTGTCTTTGAAGTGCAAAAGCAAAAATTTTTTGATACGAAAATTGCATAGTTTTAAGTACATGGTTTCCGCAAACACACGAAAAGACTAAAAACTTTTTGCAACCCGGAAGCTACATGCTCCTTATTTGCAAAATGTGCGTAACGCTAGCCTCAGCAGGAAAAAAGTCAGAGGAAGCCAGAAATGTAACAGAGTAAGACTGAAAATCAGATATTACGATCTTACCTGAATCATAGTAATGCCAGAATGCATGGTGCCTCCTTGGTAGTACATGAAGTACATGGTGCAAGCCAAGCCAGTCGCACCGTAGGGTGGGCTCATGAGCTCAGCCTGAGCGAGGAAGGTGCTCTGCGTCTCGTCGGCGTGCATGAATCTGTGAAGCGTGACAACGAGAAGTAAACGAACAACAGGTATTTATAAGCGCTCCAATCCACTTGAAGAGGATTTGCTCCGACACGTGTCACGTGACACGAACAAACCAACCAAGAAATATGTTGAACATTTTCCATGCGCTGAACATAAACTATACGGCAACTGTACTGTGGGCTGAGCAGTGATCAACTAACTTTCCGTTTGGATTAAGGCTTCCATCCGTTTGTGGACCATTTGGATCTGTCACGATAGTTGCATCCTCCCTGTTCCAAACGAAGTGACCTGAGCTGATGTCTGACCAGCCACAGGTCGACGTCTCGAAGTCGCAGTTGCCACAGCGGAGTTCATCCGAACCGTCAGGACAGTCTGGTTTGAAATCGCAGCTGAAATAAAAAGCTGTTCGTTTGAATTCAATGAGCGAAGTAATAACTAACCAACATGCCAAATATGCTTTTCCCAACACGCGTGTATACAATAAAATTTGCTGCTTTCCACGTTAGAAAAGTGAGATAGCCACGGTGCTCGAATTTACCGTAGTTTGCGTCTAATGTGTTTACAAAGTCTTTCACGTTCACCGCACTTGTTATTTTTGTTGCTAATGATAATATCATCATAGACACAAAGACCAGAAAGGTTTACTCTGAACATACATTGCTTGAGGTCCATTATGTTGCAGTAGCGTTGTCAGCCCTAAACTTAGGAAGGGGCCAAATATTTCTGACTTTAAGCGAGCAACGGTATTTGGTGTGGGACACCGCCTCTGGAAGCACAAAACGACAAAATATGCCAGACATTTTGGGGGCATGGCCCGTTTGGCCCCCCTGGCTACGCCTATTTTATGTTGCCCTTCAGCGAACATCTTCGCGCAGAATTGAACTATGAGAAAATATTTAAACAACGTCAAGTGAATAATAAAATCCAACAACCAAGTATCGCAATCGCAGATGCGCGAAAGATGAGACACACTCACAATCCTGCTTGAGGAATGCAGCTTCTGTCGTCACAAACAAATTCGTAGCCGCGACACGGACTTGGGGTGGTCGGTGGTGTTGTCCCTATAGGAAGAATTTGGTCTTCCGCCACCACGCAACCCTTGCGAAACACCAAGTCGTCGATAGTGATGTCACCGAAGACTTGACCACCGACGCGGGCTTGGATGATGATTTGGAATCGACGCGTGAACTTGCCGTTCAGATCGATGCCAAAGCTGTCGGAAACAGTTTCACAGACGTGGTAACAGTGCGCATGCTAAAATTACGAAAAACAGCAGGGTCATCAATGCACAAAAACTTTTCCTCAAATTGTCTCAGTTGGATGGTTAGAAAACAATTGTAACTGAAAATGTTACTGTGGTCATTTTCACTTGTGGACATGAAATGTGGGTCACTCGAAAGTGTTGGCCATTTACATTGTCACTACATTAATCTCAAGTCTTTTTAGCGTGCGACTAATTTTTCAGAAGTGGCTTTTATCCTTTTCCAGGGCAAAAGTTTGGTCACCGACAAAATATGCAGCACTTTCGATTACAGGCCAAAGAGTTAGAACGCTTGTCAATGGATTACTATTGAAGTTATGTATACTCAATTCAAGTACAGACATCAATTGAAGTTAAAGGCCAGCACCAATGTATATGCGTGGTGATAGAGCATACATACCGGGAGAAGTGGTTGGTTTCAGCTGATCTCTGCCAAAGCAGGGTCAGAGGGCCACGATCCTCTGTTCTCGAATAAACGAACAAACCACCGCCTTCATTCTGTGTCGTCAGATGAACGTAAAATGCAAAGTTGCAATTAGTTGTTGTTGATGTTTCTTCAAAGACAGGACTTACTATCCATGCCCTGTCACCTGAAAGCGAAAACATCAATTTACGTTTCCTTTATTTCCAAAAACAAAGTTCTGTCTTTGCGATCTGTTTGACAACCATTACAGACACCACCGGGGGAAATAGGTTTTTGCTCACTATCAAAATTCTGGAGTACCTTTAAAGTTTGGTCGTTTGGTGGTGACAGTAAGGTAATGTCCTGCATTGCTGTTGGTCGTATGGTCACGGTTCGGTGCACTTTCACCGGCAGTGAGATCATTGTTGAAGTCGGCACTTTGTAAAACCCAGTCGATATCGTCATCGTACTGTACAAATCAAAGTGTTCGTTCGTGTGTCAAGGTTTTACAAAACGAGAAATAAACGAAATCGTTTCTTCGGTTTCTAGTGACGAAATCGCTGAGTTGCTTAACTCACCTTCGATTGCGTGAACATGCAGGTTGTGCCATCCTCGAAGCTGCATCTTGTGTATGCGCTGCAATCCTCCTCATCGGTTCTGTCTCCGCAGTTGTCCGTGAAGTCACACACCTACATAAAAAGTTTCAGCATACACCAGCAATCTTCAGCACTTTCATTACTTCTCTGCATATAGGTGTATATTTATGCAGTGCAAAAGTATTTTACTTTTTTGGATTTATGGTTCCACCAATGTTTAGGTCTTGCAGTAAGTATCATGCATAAGAAAAACCATCTATAAATTGAAACTACTGCGTTGTTGGGCACACTTTCGAACCTGCCAGCTCGGAACGCAGTTTCCACGGTCACATTTCAAGTGATAGGTGTCGCATGGTCCAGATACCGGAGGTGGTAAACCACAATCGACAAACTGAATATCGTCAATGGCAATGCTACCTTCCACTTCGAAGTTCCTGTATTGTCAATGCGGTTGCAATAATTAAACATCGTTTATATCTGAACAACTACAACTGGATTTTTCCAGCTGTTAACAAGTGCCCCGCCATGTCGTATTATTAAATCAAGACCATATGAAAACCGACCATTACATGCGACACGACTGGTAGCTTAAACAGTACATCAAACGTTTAAAAAATAACAGATATTAATACCAGAAAATGTTTATTGCTGTACCGCTGCCACTGTCAGTTACGCAAAATTCAAAACGACTATCAAGAGAATCAAACTGATCCATGAAATTACATCAAAACTAGAATAGAATCTGATTTTGGATGTAAAAAAATTGTTATACCTGGTTGCGAGGAACAGGATCTCGAACTCCCCCGCAATTCGGCCAAGATCTATTGCTTGATAGTTCCAGTCAGGGCTGAAGTTTTGATCTTGCAACTTCCACACGGCCGACTCTCTGCTCTGTTGCCGAATATACACAGCAAGTTCCGCTACTTCGTGATGTGCATACTGCGTGGCTCCCGTAGTTTTGTCTATGCGTAGCCGACTTTCATTTATGTCTTGGAAACGATCCGTTGAATTGAAGGCTAAAATGCAGTCAAGTCCAGTTTAAGTCTGTCGCGACGTCTCGCACAGATTCAGCACAAAATAGAAAAGATTAATAAATCATAAATATGCGCTTTTATAAAGGCTTATGCAATTTATCTACGTGGAATATGTGGCAGGAATTCTAAGAAAAATGGCAACGAACATGTCGAAACATTTTAGGTATAATGATCTTATTTAAAAATTTTTTCTGTTACTGGAGGAGCTTGTAAATTATGAAAGAGAATCACAAAAATGTGTTGATGATTCTTTATCGAAAAACTCGCACTGGCACAGTGGCGAAAAACCAGTAAAAACATCCGGTGGAAAATGCAGCACACCGGCAGGAAAATACCGGCCTGACTACTTCATAAGTTATATCATTTTGCAACTGAAGATTCGAAACGTGCTTGTCACGTTCACTTTGATGTTCTCAGCGTTTTTTGTCGTTTTACAAGCGTCTAATTGCATCGCGGTGAAGAAATCCCGCCTTTAAAAAACAGCTTACCTGTGGGAGCACAGGCACCGAAGCATGGATAGCAAGCCAAGGAGCTCACGTCGAAGCAGCAACCTACGTGTTCGCCGTTGCACGTGCCATCCTCACAATTGAGGTTCGGAGCAAGACCGGGACATTCCAGCCAACGTCCAAATCTTTCATGTGATAATAGAATCTGAAATACATTTTGTTAGAATATAAATGTGCAACTCAATGCTTGATATTATATAAACCCGCCTGAAGCATGGCGATATAGTTACGAGAAGAAATAGCGCAAAAGTGCGGAACCGGGCGAAGTCGTCTTGCCTCATTACGCATGTGCTGGCAGAGTCGCGCATGGTTGCGCTGTTGAGCCGGGCTGGTGCGTTCAGAGTGCCGGTGTATGGCTCCACAGCGAAGTAATGGCCGAGTCCACTTCCGGCGTCATGGTCGACACGCGGACCATCGCCCGCCGACAGCTTGGCTGCAGACAAGAATAAAGATTGTGAAAGTCCGATACTTTCGCAACTAAGCATTGCACCTTTGACATTCAAACCAAATTTGATAAAAGTGTGCAACACGCGAAATTTCTGAACAACGCACTCACCAACTTCAAAGACTCACCCAACAGCAAGGTCCACTGGTACTGTCCCGTGCTGGTGTCGGTCCAACCGCACACATCGTCATTTTCAAAGCCGCACGCTCCACAACCGCTCTCGTCGCTTCCATCGGTGCAGTCGGCGTTGAAGTCACAGGTTTTCACGCCGTCGACAGTAGCGGAGTTGTCGGCGCATACGAAAGGCGGAAGAGTTGTGACTGGTACGCAACTGACAATAAAAAAAACATCTTAGCAGGATGAACCCGTTCACATCGTAGAAGTTCAAATATATCTCTAGCTTTGCAAAATCTCCGCTAAAATGCACTTTCGTTCATACTTCTGATGTACCCTTTGTTTCACGTTTAGTGTTGTTGCAAAACAGACAAGTGATAAAAAACAAAAGGAGAACGATGATCTGAGTTTCAGAAGGAAAGAACATCATTTAGACAAATAACATGCACAAATCACAACAATAGTGAGATTTCAGCATCGTAGGACAAGTTAAAACAATTGACAAACTATCAACTTCAGCCGCAAAGTTCCTCCATCGGCGAAAAAATTACTCAAGTTAGTGCTGTTGTTTTATACAGCGTTGAGTGGATACTGTGAAAGCCAACACCCCGGTGAACATTCAGCATTTACAAACTACATTCCAACATTCAGTTACAAGCGCTCATTAATGCACAGTTATTAGCTCCGTCTCATGCAACTCTCTGCATGTACCTTCCCGGTCGAGAAGAAAAGTCGTCCAGAGACATTGTTCCACCACCAGCTCCGATCTCTCCTTCGATGACAATGCTGAACGCCATTGAACCAGCAATGTTGACCTCCTGATATTGCCACCCAAGCGCTGAGAAGCAGCATACAATTGCAAAAACAGCTTTAGAAACGGGAAACAATGGTCAAACTGCCAAGCAGCGTAGTTTGTTTTACTTGCGGTAGATTGTTGTTGCTAGCTGCGCTTAGACACAGCATTCATGCGAGATGCATCTCGCGTTACTTGACATAATGTTCGCTTGCAGTTCATGTAAGATCTTTCTCTTTTGCAATACACAAAAAGTTTCTTTCACATAAAATTCACTCGTTTTCGTGACTATAGCTGATATAATCTGAATGGCCAATGTCTTCAAAGCTAATATTCAGTTCGATGTCATATATCCAAATTATAAACATAGTCTTGCCAGCCGTGAAGGTAAAATTGTTTTGTGACAATACAACTACAATTCCCTTGGCTTCAAGCCTTTTCAAACTTTACGTTTTTATGAAAGCTCCTGCAGTGGAGACCACCAATTGCGGTTTCTTCGACTTATTCACGAATGCAACTTTCAAACACCACGCCTATGGGAGATGGAAGGAGATACCCTATGAACTCTAGAGTTACAAAGTTTATTTAGAGATACCAAAACACGAAGCGTCATTTTCTTGAAAAACTGTTTAGTCTATCAACTTACACGGAAGCGCCGGGGACTCCCACAACTGATTTGTGCCAAAGTCAGCGTTTTTATCGATGACGCGAATTCTTGTAGCGGTTCGAGTAGTGCGGTACCAGAAAGAGAAGCAGTGTGAATTTTCATTTTCCAGGTAACTCTCCGGGAAGACTTCCGAAATAATACTGCAACAAACAGAGAAACCTGAAATTTGACGGGAAAGTCGAAGATTGACTTATAAGTAATCGTCAATCCATGCAGCCAGAGTCGCTACAGTTTAAACTGAAACACCAGTAAATGAATGAAAACACAGTGCGGGGCTATTTATAGAAATAATACGAGTTATCGTTGTCGATTAATTTCAGTCAGTGCGAGCAACTGAATATAATATTCCGGACGAAAGACAAGAATCGTAGTAAGAAAAGCACTTAAAAGGTTCGAACCCAGTTTGCATACCTCGCCGTAGCACCTGTTGGTTGACCATCGGTTACCAAGGCAATGTAATGACCGATGCCAGTGGTGTGGTCACCATCAGCCTCAGTCGATACACGTATCCAATCCAGTTGAATTCCACCAGGGCCGAGGTTTTCAACCTGCACCAACGATGAAATGTTCTTTTTCAAAATGAAAATCAGGTTTGAAGCGTAAGTCATCAAAGCACCACATTGATTTGTACTAAACAAAGGTAATTTGCACAATTCAGCAATGTGGATATATCAAAACTTTAGAAAATGTTTCAATCCAAGAAAGTAACATTTACAAATTTTGCATTTTTAATGTTCGGAAAATGACCAAAGTTGGAATTTTGGGCCGTTTGCAAAAATTCACCCGCAGCCAAAACCACATTGTGTGAAGGTCATGACTTACAAAAGATAAAAACGCATTCTGAACAACTCAAAAAAAGTACAAAAATAACTCAGGTATGGCTTACAATAAGCCGAGGTTAATTTGTGGTATATTGACTATAGCAGGGTTTCTCAACCTTTCTCTGAACAAGTACCCCTTCTGCATTTCGACAGAGGAGCATGTACCCCTAAAATTGCTTACGACAAAAACGCTGAGTAGAGGCTAAGTAACAAAAACCCACTGGGCTTTAATATAACTTGTAGATTTTTAGAACAATAAAAGTAAATAATTTTTAAAAGAAAATTCACTGATTGATGTATAATATTTGGAAATAAAAAATAAATAACTATATTTTCTCTTCCACTGCTAACTTTAAATGTATCCCTTCGTATAGGCAAATGTACCACTAGGAGTACATGCAGCCCAGGTAGGGAACCCCAGGACAATAGAATATGAATTATTTAGCGTTTGTAATGAATCAGCGTAATTTTTTCGTGACAAAGGCCTCCCTGAACCCCGTTTCCGACGCCCATGTTTCTGGCATGTTTAAGTTTGCTCGGAAAACAAAAATTTCTTACAACAACATCAGGTATAAAATTTTCCAAACTAAATTTGAACGCATTTTTATTACCAAACATTTTCGCATGAGTCGTGTGAATGTGCCATGAGGTTTGCTAGGGGGATATCTTGAGGGGAAAGGGTCAGCCAGGGCTTTTCTGAACTTAACTTTTCCGTCCCACTTTTCACCAACAATGGCCCCTGAAAACCCTATCCTCTACTACTAGCAGTCAAACGTTCACCTGCTCCCAACCGCAAAATCCTTCTTCGAAATCACATGCAGCCATTGGCAAACATGTTCCACCTTCTTCTATGTGAATGTCATCAATTGCTTTGTTGCCATTTGAGTATTCACCCCTCACAGCCTCGAACACCAGTTGATAGTCAAGAGGACTATTGATCGTTACTTGGCTGTGCAGCCATTGCGTTCCGAGCTAAAACACACAGGTTTCACATTGACTGTAAACTGGTTTTCAGGTAATTAAATGGATGCACAAGCCTAATGTTTGCTAAGCAAATCGAAAATTCTCCCAACACTGATCACAATATACAATAGCTGAAAGAGATGATTTAATGATATTTTTGTCACCAGTACATGTAATTTATAAAAGAATAATTAACTATTTATCAGCCTTAACTAAGAGCACACTTCATACAAAAGCAGCAACGCTTCTCAGATGCAAGCCAAGCAAAACTAACGTATGTTGGAGACCAGCTTGCGGAAACGATTTTTAAACAGTTTCAGCGCTCGCAAAACTCTTACACTTTTTGTTATGCTCCACAAAGGCTTTCCAAGACCCTGCTCAGTTTTCGCATAAACGTTCAGCGCGCCATACAAGTTGGACGATCCATACAAATAGAACCAGAATCTCGCACAATCGCCCATTGTGGCAGGGCGTTTAGGTGATTCCAATCGTGCAATTTCACCCGGATTGGCTTTGCTGGAATCTACGAACAGGGTTTTATAAATCTGAATCCGAACCAACATATCGCACAGAGGAAAAATACAGGCAATTTACCTGGGACTGAAAACGACATAGAACTGCTTAAAACCAATGGAGCATTGGGTTATTTAAAAAAAATAAAACTGGGAAACCATCACACAGAATCGTGCCATATACCGTCAAACTCGAGTTCATGTCAATATAATTTATAACACTAATCCGAAAGCCCTTCACGGTCTACGTTGTTTCAAATTTTATTAGAGACTCGTGCGAAAGTCAGATTAGCCATTTATCATATCAATAGAGCATGTCTGATATTTCGCTCATGATAAGAGATCCGAATGAATCTCTGACAAGATTTCATTTGACTTTGTGACATCTGCCTTGTTGTTTCTGGAACCTTAACCAACAATCAGAATTAAAGCAGTTGACCAATGCTTTTGCACAAACATCGCATAGCAATCCCGACACTCTTTTATTGAAAACCACCCGATAACGTAAGAAATCACCAACAGCACCACGCATATGAACCAAAGCTTGTCAGGAACTATCACGCTGGCTCCCGTTCATTGCTGGTGCAGATAGTGAAGGCTGCTTAAAAGTGCACACTGTGTGTAATCTAAACAAAACAAATTTAATTTCCGGGTGTCGCTCCCTGTTACATGCTCACCAGTGGTCATGTAATGGCCGATGGAGGAGCCAGTCGTGTGATCACCAGTTTGCGGACCCGTCGTATCCTTGCCTGAAGGACCTTGCATCCACACGAATGTGTCGTTGACCGTCTCATCAGGCAAATAGCCACACAAGTCATCGGTTTCGAAATCGCATTCACCTTCAACGTAATGGTCCAGGCACGGCCCGACCTGTCGATGAGCAACATAATTTATGTTTTTACACATAAATGCGATGGATCAAAAGAGAAAACAAACAGTTTATTTAACAAATTTTCTACAAGAAACAAAGACGAGAGTGTCAAGTTGCAACGCAACCGCAATCGGTTTTAACAAAATCAAAGCTCTTCAGGCTTGAATAGCTATCGAATTATCTTGCTATGAAAACAAAAGCACTTTTTTGTAACGTCGAAACACACGAACAAGCACTTACTGTAGCTTTTCCAAGAGATCAATAATTTTTTTTTACTATAAACTCGTCTATGCACACACGTTAATGTTCCCGAGAAAACTGTAAACACGTAGGTGTGTAAAGGATGATAATTAAGACCGAGTGGTAAAGTTGCCACTTCTTTTACCTTCAATGAAATGTCATCAACCGCTATATCGCCGTAAACGCCGTCGCCTCTGACGGACTCGAATGTGATTGTGTACTCGCCCACGTCTTTAATAAAGAAAGTGCCATCGTGCCACCTGTACATATTAAAAATTGAATGAGACACGGAAAGACATGAGAGAATGTCAGTTAGTGCGTGCAACGCAAACAGCTATAAAAATGTTACGAGAAAAATTCGATATTAATTAATTATTAATTAACCAATGCGAGAAACGGTGCGCTTTACACAACTGATACCAAGCACGCTAATTCAAGATACTTCTCCGTTAAAGAGAGATTGTATGTGTTGTTCTTGGTCTGCAACACTTTTTAAACTATTTTTGAGTAAATAACATTTAACTGGGTAAAAGACACATACAACTGTTATAGCAACATAAAAAACGCTATAAGCGTTGTTTATTCATCTCACCTATCAGTCCTGGAACCACTTATTGACCAGACGGGCGGTCCTTCCCCGCTGTCCATTTTCCCAACATAGACACTCAGAGTTCCAACATTTTCTCCGTACATGTAGTAGTAAAACGACAGGCATCTTCCAGCAGAAGGCACGGCGACCGGTGAACTGACCAAGCTACAATTAAGCAATACAGCCTTCAACTTGAAAGAAAAGTGAATAGTATTAAACGCACTACAATGCATTCACCGTCCTGGCGGTACAAACCTTGTCTGGATTGCTTAACAGCATCAAAAATATAAAGGCAAGAGCGCCAATTCGTAAAATCATCAGTCTGTTTCATAGTAGCCTTGCTGATTAGACGAGACGTGCCTTATTAACTCACGAAATATCCGCGTTAAACGGTTTCAGAAGCAAATCCAACTTAAGTTGTACATGCGCAGTATCTGCAACTTTAGCTATATTCAAGCTTCATGAATATTCTCAGTGTTTGGAGCAACTTCTCACGAAAAATGTTTTTGTTTTTGCCACCACGAGTTCTAGCCAATTTTCAAGCAATGTGTTGATATACAACTATTGGTCATTTACCAACAAAATAAATTTCTGATGGAGCCAGTATGTATAACAGTTACTTCAAAGACCTCCAAAAAGCTTCAAAATACAACTTAAGATCAATGTGTGCAACCTCGGTGAGGCTATGTCTCTTTTTCTGCACATTTTTTAAAATTTAAAAGTGGCCAACGTCATTCATAAGTCATAGGTTGTCGGTTTTATTTTTGTAGCCTTGTTATATTATTTACTCTGCGCGTAGTATTGTCACGATAAGAATGCTGGACATTTTTTCCAATTTTTTCAAACGATCACAAAATTTTGAAACTGATATTTAGCATTCCATGCAAGCATCACTTTTTTAATCATGAGAATACGTCGGAAGCAAGTCAAAAAAACGCAGACCAAATACGAGAAAGATAACGTCGTAGAAAATCGAAATGTTATGTACGTCATTATTATCAACGCTCGATTAAAACCAAGCTTCTCATTTACCGTGATTTATCACCACTTTTGTGTCCATCTGCTTCGGTGTAAATGTAGTGGCCCATGAAGTTCTTCATTGTATGATCAGCAGGTGGGCCTGTCAGGTTTGTCGGGGTCGGACCAGTTTGAATATACCATCGTCCCACGAATGCGCTCGAAGTGTCCTCACGCCAAAGGCATAAGTTGCCTTCTTCGAAGTCACAATCCCATTGGCTGGGAGCCTGTGAACACATATTGTGAAGTCACGGCAAACGATAAGAGATTCCGCAAAGTTCAGTTAAGAGTGCAAGTATCAATGGCAATACGGCCACATAGTAATACCAGCGACGTAAGAGAGTATACTCAACAAGTTCTCAAACGGATGCTTTGATCACAGCGTGTTGGCATGCTACGTTGTGACTCTAACGATACGTGAGATGATGCAATGCTGTTTGCTTCGATTTCGTTATTGCCACGGTCAATTCATATTGCTACGGTTTAACTTCGGTGTTTTTTCAACAGGCTTGTCCATGGAAATGAGATTCCAGTGTGATGGAACAGTGGATTAGAAATTTGCTCCATCGTAAGTCACGTCAACATCATATAGCAGAAATATTCTAAAGTTGAATTCCATTGCTATGCTCCCAGCACAATAATAATTAGTCGTAGAGGCTCAGTGTACCACAGCATAATGGTTCGAGGCCTCCGGAAAAAAGGTGTTGGGCCCTTTCTAGGTAACTACTCAAAAAAGGGACACGCAATTTTCATTAGTCGCCTAACGGGGTTGTCTTANGCACGGCTCTGCAGGAGATAGAAATTAGACATGCACATGATATGATCAGGGCTGGATTAAATGAACGCGAGGCCNCNGGCAAAGTCGTGACCGCGAGGCCCCCTGAATGCTGAGCGNAACTCGGTAGCGTTTCACATACCCTCGTTTCAACTTTGCAGAATCACCGGTCAAAAACGTCAAAATTGATACGATTTGGCAGCCTGCACTTCAGAGACAACTGGGGATGACTATGTACGGCGGTTAGTATGCGGTTGCTTTGTTTAAACAGAAAGTTTTATCACAAAAAACGAATCTTCAAACGTTCACTTCAAGTTACGGAATTAGTTTTTTTCCGCATGTCAGGGCTCCCACCACGGGGTATTTCCACCCAGATCTGCTTTTTAGTCGACCTGGGTGTCCAGGTTTAAATACGAAAAATCGCGTTAAATCTGTTTTTTTTGTTTTTTTTTAATTGATAAATTCATCAGCAACTTTAGTGTGTTCAATAGTATGAAGATAACTTTATATTACAGGGTTTGCATGCACACATCAGGTGAGAAAGTACGCATATCGGATGAAACAGAACGTATTTAATCGGTTTCATATCATCTTATTTGACTATTGTCAGGGTTATATGCAGGTTTTTTAAAAGTAAAATGTCAGGTACCCGGTATGAACCTGTAGGGATCCGATCTCTCTGATTCTGGGGACCCGATTTTCTCTGATTCTAGGGACCCGATTTTCAATTCTAGGGACCCGAATCGGGTCCCTAAAACACTTTTAAAAACCCTGGTTGTAATTAACGCTATTGTCTCTAATGCCAACTGAAGAAACTGGTGTAACTAGGGTGAGGACGGATTGTTTAACTTTTGTTTCCGTATGCATAGAAATAAAAAAACGAAATTCACTAAGACGAAGAAGGCATTGGGATTATATTCTTGGGGGATTGTAGATCCCGCTGCAGTTCAAGATTGCACAAAATTTCCTAATGAAAAAAATGTACTACAATTAGTGAGACATATCATCAACGGAGTATGTTACCAGCTTTATGAAAAACGTCTTGAGCAGCAAAAAGGTCGTCCAAATGCCAAACGTTAATGTTTGCACTGCAGAAGAAAATTTGGAAGAGGAACTATAATTAATCAGTATTCGATTTTCGTTTCAATTCAAATAAGCACGCTCACATGTTTTTGTTCGCAACACAAGTTTTCTGGGATTTTATTGTACGAATATGTTTTTGTTTGTGCAGTCTGGGTTTATTTGAAATCAGTGAAAGGGAGCCCTCCATGTGACTGTTGAACACAGACATCTTGGCAGGTAATGCAGCGAGGCAGTAACACTGCTGACAGCGGTAGGCCACGTACGGTTTCATACTGTCTGAAAAGAAGCATAAGTAAATCTGTAGTGCTTCCACAAGTTGGAAAATCCATTGTTAGTGTGAGACTGTGATCAACGTGCCCGAGTGAATAGCTTAATCAAACGGCTCCTATGTAAACTTATTTTCACAGTATAAAAATACGTGGCTTGTTAGAATACGTCTATGCAGACTTGTGGGGATACACCTTTATCGTTAGTGTTTAGTTCTGGCTTCGCAGTGGGCACTAAGTGCAAGCTGTATTTGCTGTGGCGAGTTTTCGTAATTCATCTGCTTAGTTTTTTAAAGCCTGCGTGGTGTTCTAACTTTAGCCTTTAGTAAGTTGTCCGATAATCCTGTCAACATATAGTTCTACTTCTCATTGTTTGCAACAGTTTTGCGAGAATGTCTCATTTTCTTGTTTTTTCACCGTTCATGTTGTTCTGACTGTTGATTATTCTTAAATTATGACTTATTTGTAGAAAGTGCACGAAAAAATGGATATTAGAACAGACAGTTTATCAAAAGAAAAAGCATTTCCCATAGCCGAAGTCCAGAAAATATTTCACACGAATGACTGACAACTGAGGTTCAACCAGCACAGACTAATGGGTGTTAGGGCCCGGTGCCCGATATAAAGCATTTGAAAACAATATAATCGGCAAAGACAGAGAATTTGCAAAATGTGAAAACAGCATACGATGTTCAAGTATGCCTGAACTTAAGAAAAGAAAGATAAACAGTGAAACGAAAACTTGTCACAAACGTCCAAGCGGAAATGACGTTACGCAACCAACAACAAAAGAACATCACTCAATTGATGACTGATTACCGCGTGAATATCACGTGAAGGACGCATGACCGATGCATGGTTGACGCATGTGTAGAGCCGACGCAAGGACGCATGACCGATGCATGGTTGACGCATGTGTAGAGCCGACGCAAGGACGCATGACCGGTGCATGGTTGACGCATGTGTAGCGCCGTAACAATACAGCATGCACGATAGATCACAAGACCTGCAACTATCAGGCAAGAAGCACGACTCGATCATGCACCGGATATGTGGTAGTCAGATCACAACCAAATAAGGTCTGATCGAGTGATACACAGCATCGCCAAATATGGCCTGAAGAAAATCAGGACCGAATATGGTCTGACAGAGAGACATAGAATCACCAAATAAGGCCTAAGAGGAAGACACAGAACACCACCAAATATGGCCTGACAAGCTTCAAGAAAATCATAACCAAATATGGTAAAATAAGGTAACCAATCAGAAAATGACAAAAGACACACCCTGCTGGAAACACAACCTGATCATGACTTGATCATGCACCGGACGTATGGCATAGGCAAGTCAACCAATCAGAAAAATTGACACACTCACAGAAAGATAACAAAAGAAGCTAACAGGAAATATCATGACTAAAAGTAACTGTCACACCGAAAATCACCATAAATAGAGTTGATTTAGCACCTAAATCTCGGGCTATTGCCTACGGGCAAAACAAGGCTTTATCGGACTGTATACGGACTTCGTGTCTATCTTGCATTAGTCAGTAGGACTCTGCTTGCTTGTTTCCAACAAGTAGGGTTTCCGATAATTGCAAACCGAAGTTGTCTGTTCAGAGCAAACTTCGACTTTTCTAAAAAGAGATTGTTGTCCCGGTTCTAAGTCCTTGCTTGGAAGGCAAGAACTGTTAGCCTGGTTTTGGCGGTCCAAAACCTTAACGAGTCGGGAAACCTTGGCGACCCAACGCATGAGAAAACTGTTGTCCCAGTCCTGGTGATCCAGGAACCGCACGGCGAAAGCGGGCCTTCCCTAGTGGGTTTGAACTTGCTTCGAATTGTTTTAAGTACTGCTCTTTCCCTGTGCCTGCAATGAAACGTTGTCCTGGTTTTGGCGGCCCAAGACGCCCACGAAATATCTGTCTCAGCAGAAGGTTTCTGCTTATGAAAGGAGTGAGCTTCCACCAGTCTGAAACTCGTGGTGGTGAGCTGTTAGGTCTAAAGATGCGAATTGGAGCGTTTTCCCTCCTTTCTCAGTACGATACTTGCAAAGCTTAGTTATGAAGATTCATAACAACAATCTAAGTAATGGCAGAAAAGAAACAAATCCATTTAGGGCTAGCTAAGCTTTTTACTTTTTTTTGAGTGTGCAAAGCGACGGCGGTCCTTGAGACTAGAATTATCGCGAACTAAAAACGACGTTGGATGCTGGGGCCAGTCTTTCTAAAGGATTTGGCGTTGCTTACAATATTTTGATGTCATAATTTCATTCCAATTTTTGCCCGCAATACCAAAATCCATCATGGGATAGAAACGGTAAAGCGTTTTGTGAAGGTACATTTCCATTGCATCATCAGCAACCTGAAAAGAGTAAGAATTTTCGACGTTGACCCCCCCCCCTGGAAGAACTTGTGCGGACGCACATGGCTGCACTGATTTTGATCTAAATCTTTGGTCATGAAGCGTAATGCTGTTTGGTTCCTATCATGTCACTCAAACGATAAATGTCAAGTTGTCAGTTTCCTTAACCTATATACTTTGAAAACGCAGTAATCAAAGCTGTACAATTTTGACGCGGAGCTTAAAAACATGAGAAACCAGTAAAGGAGTGTTTTGATATTCAAGTGTAAAGCCCCGGGGATTTACCCGGTTTGCCCAATGGTTAATCCGTCCCTGGCTATGATGCACATCCTATATAGCTTCGTGGGAATCCCATGGAATAGCATGAGGCAGTCATAACCCACGTAAGATAAAAAAGCCTCCCGCGGATAAACCAGTATATCAAAACTTTTTTTTTTAAACCTAGTAGCGTTTGCCTCAGTTTTGACGTGTCATGCGACTGTACAGTTTTTTGCTTAGGTGACTACGGATCAAACAGGAGTAAGGAAGTTTTTGTACGAAGACAGAAAACGTGCGTTGCACCAACCTGTGTCGGGGTTGTGGTGAGCTCTGGCTCGGGCGTCGTTACATCGGCACCAGCGCATGTCTTGTGCAAAAGTAGTTCAAAGTCGTCGATGGCGATGTCGCCGCGACCAACTGCCGATGTTTTCGTTGCTTCGATGACGATTCTGACAACATGCATAAAAACATTGCTGTCCTTTCAGAAACGTTGCATTTTTCAGTGCATATATCGACCAACGCGTCAACAAGCAAATGTTGTAAATATCACTAAACAGTTGAAATCGAATAGTTAATCTTTAACCTTATAGCCTTTTCTCCTATATAGAAATTACGGGCCTATCAACACTTTTTGCAAGGTAATATGCGTCAGAATGCTTTTGTAATCATAAAAACGTTGCGTTGCGTCATAATTTGTGATTCGTTTGTCAAGCAAACATCGATCATTTACAAACTACATTAACGGTCTAAAACATTGAAACGAGGCCACACGAACAATGACCTTCAAGCTAATTTTTAAAATATCTCGGAAATCCCAGACCAGATCTTGCATGGTGTACCTTAACACGCGATTCGCTGCCCGATATACCACAAGGGACTTCGAGAAAATTACTTTTCAAATGTTTAAATGATTCAAACCTACTCAGCAGCCTGTTGGACAAAATGACAACTGAATTGGATTGGCAACGCATCCCTAACAGCACGAACCACTGACAAAATCAAAAAATTGGCAGCCTCAAAACGTTGTACCAAGGTAAGTTGGAGTTTCAACATTCTAACAAAAAGGCGATAACATCGTCAAACAAGTTCATAAAACAAAAGATCGATCAATATACTTTGACTTTCTCAAAAAGACTTTCTCTGACTTTCTCAAAAAGAAAATCTGCCTACGTTAGTACGGACATTTTATTTCTAGTTCAGTGGTTCTCAAAGTTTTTTTCATATTCCTCCCTTACAAATCCATACGCTGTCAATTCCTCCCCCATAAAAATCATAAGAAAGTGCACAGATTTCAAACTACGTACTGTGAAGAAACAATAGACGATTATGAACACCAAACAGACTCTTTTATAACGGCAGTCACTGCAGTTAAAGCAGTTTTTCCTTGAGTACTGTAGACATTCCCATCTAAAACAATCTCGCTGTGCAGTTTTTATGTGTTGATTAAACTAATAATAAAAACTTCAAGTTTTTTTTAGCCACAGATTTTCCTCCCCAATTCCTCCCTGGAACAAATTTCCACCGCGGAATTAAAAATTCCTCGCCGCACACACTCCTGGACTTTTGAAACAGTCTTTTCACAGTGTACCCAATCATACATTTGTGTTGTCAAAATGCGCCATTTACAACGCATCTCTAATGTGGACATGCCTAGCCATAGACATTTTCCCTTAACGTCGCCGATATGTGAATTTATTTTCTAGAAAAAGCTCCTTCTTTCAGTTACACGTTTCAGTCAAAAATCTCAAAACATCATGTATCCACATTCAAGTAAACCATGAATGTTTTTTCATGCATGATATAATTAAAACTCCCTTATACTCGTACCTCCATTCTTTATTCGAAAACACATCCACTTCCCCGAACTCCCAGATATCTCCGTGGTCACCGCCTTGGCGCCATATTCGGTTTTCTCCATTTAAGATGGTGGAAATATCTTTATCAACATCCTGGCAAAAAGACAGCATAGTCGCAACTCTATCAAGTCATTATTTTATTGAATGTTATACTCAATATGGTAGTACGTTTCTACATTTCACTTATTCCAGCACCCATTCCCCGTAAAAGGTTTAACGCGCGAGCGTGCAAGCGAAGCAAGGCAACCTAACCATATCGATGTACTGCTAGTTGAAATATCCGCTCTTCGAGAAAATACCCATTGCCGTTCCTTCAGTTCCACCACGTATGGCGGGAAAATCGTTGAGGTCGTTGGCGCGCTGTGCAAGATACGCTTGAAGTCACACAAGACAGAAAAAGGTGGATTCACTGCTCGGAACGAATAGCCGATAAGAGGAAGTAGTCGACGAGGACAAGATAGATACAAGTGCCGGTCTTTACCAAGTCTAAAAATGAAGCGTTCGCAACCTTCTCAAATTCATTTGAAGAGTTTGGTGCTTTTAAATATTTCAACTCAAAATGACAGAAAGTTTCAGTTGAGCGTTGTAGCAGTTCACATTGATGAAATAAAAGCGACAAGCAAAGAACGTAAAGAGCCATTCCAAGGATAGTGGACAAACTATTCCAAGGATAGTGGACAAACTTACACTCTGCTGCAACAACGATGGCATGCTATTTGACAGCGATACATCTAAGCAAATATTACTTTTTCTGAATCTGCAAGCTAAACCAGTTTGCCTGCTTAGCAGCGACGGCTTAAAAGAAGACATTAAACATCTTTACAACTATCTGGCAATTCAACAAGAGTCAGAAAGCATGTTCACGATGGGCAAAAATTTTACTTTCGCCCTGTCTGACTTGAATAAAAAACAGTTACATGGCAAAAATTTTCTGTCAGCAGAAACTGAGAACTTGCATAGGCTCAGCAAAATACGTAGTGATCCAGAGGGATTCTTGCGAAATCTTGACGTGGTCAGGTTGCCACAAGAAGAGAACACTCAGGTTGGGGCCGACCAAAGCGAAGGACCTCACAGTTGCAAGGAAAAGGAAGCAATGGTCTTTTACGACCTTGAGACAACTGGTCTTCGCAGGGATAACAGATTTATTACAGAAATTTGTATGATAGCCACAACCCAAGATAATCTTCTTAGTTGCCAAATGGACGAGCTGCTACAAAACTGTGATAAAATTGTGCTAGTGGTGGATCCAGGAAGTAGCATTGATCCTGATGCGCAGAGTATCACAAACCTAACGAATCAAACCATTAACAGAAGCGAGAAACTGACTTTTAATCAGGGAGCAATTCAAGCAATATCTAGTTTCCTGAGCAGACAGAGCCAACAGATTTGTCTTTTAGCTCACAATGGATCGGCTTTCGACTTTCCTATCCTGCGCTCTCAGACGCAAGAGAACGTGAATGTAACATCCCCTTTACTAACGTGTACATGTGCTGATACCTTACTAGCTTTCCGAAAGTTATCCAAGAAGAACGGTAAAAAAGAACCAAACGGGTTGATGAACCTTTACGACAGGTGCTTTCCACATCAAAAGCAAGAGAATGCTCACCACGCGGAATCTGATGTCATCGCCATGATGAAAGTCACAAAACACATGAGTGGCGTAATTGACTTACTGACGAAAAAAAACTTTTATCCAGACAAAAAGTGAAAATTAGGTGCTTGGCAAAGAATGCTCTTTGAATAACAGCAAAATGAAGCTAAAAAATGTTGCAGAAAATACGTTTGCTGCACTATACAGCTGTCCCAACTCTCAACAGCACCACGTATACATGACAGCATGCAAGTGGTAGCATACACATAACTTAAGTTATGGCAGCAAAGGTACGTTTAATGTTTTTTCAAAAAAGAAAACAAAAAAAACACATCAAATGTCATGAACTGCACAGGTGTTGTTTGTTGTGCTGAAAACCTTTTATTTGCATTGGGGTTGTACATCAAGTTTACTAATTTGATTTTGGGTGACAGCAGTTGGCGGTAGGCCGAAGCCTGACATTTGCTTCTTGCCGGAGCGGTTGAGTTGAGCGATCTTCCCACGGAGCGCTACGGTAAACCACTCAGTCATGACCACCCAACCTCTAGATTCAGAAGGGGGCATTTTACCACCAGTCCTTCGCCAACCAAGGTTTATTCAAACGCATGTTTGACCAGAACGGTGTTGAATAGCGTTGATACCCTTACTTCTTTTGAAACATTTAGATACAATACAGAATTAACTTGCCATGCGTCAAGTAAACCTTAAGCAATGCAATCAAAATCGCAAAGTAAGCAAACTACCACGTGTATTTGACACCGGACTTCGATCTTTAGCGAAGTCGCAGCGTCGGACAATATAAATTTGTGGCCTATGTGAACTTTATTATTTTATAGTTTTCTATTTTGTCTTTTTAAATACCACAAAAAGTTTCGCAATAGTTTTCTTACGCCAAATATGACATAGTCCATAGGTTGATTTAAAACTATTACAGGCACACTCACCAGGCGATAAAGCGATAAAGTTCCGACTGTATCTCCGTTCATGTGGTACCAAAACCGGAAACACGCTGCTCCGACAGGTGGATGCAGTTCACCAGTCAACCAAGCAGAAGCCTCACCAGCTAAGCTTGTCGTCTCAATGTACAAGTAATGACCTGAAAATAATAAGGTTCAGTTACAAGCCGAGATCAAACGGAGAAAAGTGCTGTCAAAGCCTTTTACTGAAGGAAAATCTCCAATGCGGCGTGTGTTTGTCTTATCTTTCGTCGCACAAAAATGCGTAACTGAACCTGTCGCCATAATTGACGACAGCTTGGGTTGTCGCGGTCATTGACCATATCGCTCTTTTTCATAGTTTTGCTGCTTTAGTCGCCACAGTTTATTCTGCCGATTTCATTAAATCAGTGGTTTTCAACCTGGGGGTCGCCACACCCATAGGGGTCGTGAACCATTTTTGTAGGGGTTGCAAGTGGATATTTTATGCGCACAGCTGCATTACATTTGCTTTACTCGACTTTTAGATTGGGGTCGTTGGGCTATAGTTGGTTGCTATAATAGGCTGAAAACCACTGCATTAAATAGACAGCGTTCAATATGCCGACATGCCAAAAGCTGTCGCTACAGCAACAAAAATTTACTTGTGAATGTACTACCACGCTCACAATTTTTGCTACTAAGTTTTAATGTAACCACTGTAGATGCGGTAGCCAACACTTAAACAAACAGTATGTCGACATGTATTTTGCAGCTTTAGTGGAAGGCGGAGTCTCATGACAATAAGACCCATCACTGGCTTGGTAGTTGCACTTTTGACAGCCAGAAACAAAAAAGCTTTATTTAAGTAAAAAACATTTTTTGTTTTGATTAACCCTTGTTCAGCGCTGGTCTAGCTAGAAACGTGGATAGTACGTTCGCAGACCACAATTCAGTATGGAAGCAATAAATGTTTGATTGCAATGCTAGTAAATTGTAGCATGTCCACTGAGCATGTTACAAATGTAGCTTTTGCATGCTTGTATGAGTGTTTTGTGCTTTCTTTAGCGTAGTTTCAGGCATTTTCATTTCGTGATTTAATGTAACTTATGTGTTTGTAAACAGCTTTCCAATTGACATGACACCCGGTTATTGTACAATGTTTCTCTTCGCTTCTGTGAACGTTAAACCATTTTATTCAACATTATTCTATATTGAACCGTTCACGTTCACGTGTATTGGTGAGTTTGTTCCATATTTGAACATAATCACGGAAAGCCATTCATGTTGGTGTGCCTTTGGAGATTTACTAACGGAAACTATGTTGAGATATTTATGCTGCCTTGCTTCGGTTTGGCAACCTCAAGACGTCAGGTTGCTCAGTTGGGAGACTGATCGGCTCTCCCGCAATAACTAGCTTGACTCGTGAAGTAGTAGGAGGATCTTTGAAATGCACGTAGCATCAACTCTGTACATCATGTTTCCAACACAAGCTAGTATCGTAGTCAATGATTTCCCGGGAAACACAAGTGATTTATAAGGCTAACTTTCCATTTAAATGGCAACGCAGTGAAGCAGAATTTAAGAAAAACATTCCAGAAGTCAGGTAAAACACTTAACTGGTAATCGCAACGTCGAAATTGCCAAAAAACGTGTTTTATGAAGGAGCAGAGAAGGGAAAAGGGGCCTAAAAAAGTCACGGAAAACAGCTTGACTTTTAGTGGCCGCCTTACAAGTAAAATGTGCAGTCAGCTATAAACAGAAAAACAGGTCGCATGAGTTTGTGCGGGTTACGTTAAGCCACAGTTTATGAGAGTTTCGAAAACACTACATGTTTCAGCGACAATTTTTGTGGTTTGGCAGAGACAGTCAAACGCTCTGCTGAAGAAAGGCAACCCTAGCGGCATTTCTTGCGCAACAAAGTCGAAGATGTGGCACTTCGATCACACGAATATTAACCGGAAAATGTTAGACGACCGGCCGAGAATATGAGTGTGAAAAATTTGCATGAACAGCTTCTGTGATAATCCCAACTGCAAAACTGCAAAGGCGAATGAGTCAGCTGTAGATCAAAAACACAAACGCATGAGAAAGCAAATACGGCGATTTACGCTATAACTTTAGTTCTGATGGAGCACTCGATGATGCGTTCTGTGTTTTGTTCAATACAAGCTTTACCAACACCACGCACACAAAAAATATCATGGTGCAACTTAACGTAACAGCAAAACGACACGGCTTTTCATAACATCATTTATAAAATGCAGTAGTGTCGACGGCGCTCAGCACTGACCATACGCTGTTTCCAATGTGTGGTCCTGCGATGGTCCCGTGTATCTACTCGGAGTGGAGCCTGACGACCATATCCAGTCTATCCCGTCATCAGGGCCGACGTAGTTGGACCAACCGCACAAGTCCGTTTCGAAATCACAGGTACCTGCAATGGATATCGAAGGATGCGTCAGTCCATCATGTAGATGAGCAATGTCGCTCCCAGACCAAAAACAACTATTAATGCAATTAATTGATTAAACATAGTTATTTATACTGCTTAAACCTATGTCCGGTAGGGTGTTATAGGACTTAACGGGAAATTAGAGAGAGCTTGGAGTTTGCTCGTGAGAGAAACAAAATACAATTATGATGGTGCACCAGGAAAAATACAATCCTTACGAGAATTTCTTTTGTATCTGTTTCATATCTGGGTGATTTTTTTTCGTTTACGACAATTTTGGAAATAAAGTGAAATGCTGAAAATGGGTTTTCAGCAGTTTCGAAAAAAAACACGTGTTCAGCCTTAACATTTGGCTTTTTTGTATAATTTCACTGACTTTTGTGCAAGCTGCAAAACATTTCCCAATGAAGCCATGTCGTCAAAACTAGTACAATGAAAAATATGAAAAAGGCACGTCGGGATATCTTCATGACGAAAGAACTATTTTCTCACAAATAAATGCCTGAACACCACGTGAGGCAAGGTGAAAGTGGCTTTACAGTTTTGTCATTTAATTCTGTTTCCCATTCAAAAACAACAGTTTGATTTTTACGAATTGGAGAACGTCCGAAGGCTAGTAAATTCTATAAGGGGTAAAACACTCAAACCTTCCACCGGATTTCAACAAAGATTAAAAAGTTGAAAGTTTAAAACGCAGATGAAGCATGATTTGTAATGGCTGTTCTTTCAGAATAACTGGAATTTTACGTCAACCAAACATATTTCGTGTGTCACTCTCATCGTACCAGTGGTAGTCGGGCAGATACTCGGAGTGCAGCAGTTACTCAAGGAATTTTCTCAGCAAGTCCAAAAATATTTTTTTTCTCTAGCGCTCAGCACATCACAACGAAACGCTGGATTAAAAAGGTCGTATTGTTGATTGATGAACGAAATTTGAATGGCAACTTCTTGCATTACCTATTGTCCGGATTGTCGATATGATATTTGCTTTGTTGCGAGATATCGTTGCAGGAATAGAAATGGGGTGAAAGGAGTTGCGATGAGACATATCGCGGTAAGAAACTTCTCGCGGTAACAAATGTCAATGGGGAGAGCAATGATAGGCAAGAGATGTCGTGGTGGCAAATTGCATGTAGTGGTAGAGATCGTGGTTAAAGTTGAGTGTTGCCATCTTGCGTGGTATCACTACGACAAATGCTTTCATTGAAGCTTTTCTTCCCACTTTAATCACTTCATGGGGTTATTTCACTGTGAAGAATGATGGTTTCACGCATTATTACGACTTCATAAGATCACCCCTGCGTCCATGTACATTTGACAGGTTGCCGGAATGTTAGTTACGCCGAACAAATTCACCTGCTTTTCGAAATGGCCTTACTTGGTCGTCGACACGAAATGCGTTTTAAGGCAAATTCAAGAAGGAGTTCATGCAAAACGTATGCCTTATTGGAAATGTGTGCGAATTGGGGATGCGTGCACACTACACACTCTCGTTCTGGTGTATACAAACGATGTGCTACTTTAAGTGTGTGTCCCTCCTTGATAACATAATGTCGCAAATACATTTCGTGTGTCTGTGTTTTTTGGGCTCAAGCGTCAGAGCTTAATCCTGACGTGAAATGAAATCTTGTACAGTTTTGATATTTGGTGAAAAGAATCGGAGTTAAGAAAGAGAACTTAAAAACAGTCAACTACAGGCAAGTTGTTGGAAGTGTTGATTGAACTTTCAGGAAACTTGTGCAGTGCGACCAACGCACGAAATGAATATAGCAAGAAGGTCGTTGTCATTAGTCCTAAGGCAGGTCGCCAGTAACATCTGCAGTCGCGGGAAGATGCCAAACAGGTGTGACCCGATTATTCAGGAGTTACGTTCGGCAAACCTAACTTTTGCAAAATTTTAAGAGACCCCGCAATATGGTGAAATTACCAGGCGGCGGGCATTCTCCATCGTATATCTTGAGATCGTCAATGGCGATATCGCTGCTGGGCAAGTTTCCGCGGACAGCCTCAAACACGACCTGCGAATGGAACACATAGTGAACACGTAAAGTTGAATCCGAACATTATATCAACACATCTCATCAATTTGTCCATTTTTCTAATCAACGTAACAAAAGAACCGAAAAACTTTGAATACGATGTGCAACCTGTGTGAAGGGCAATGCTTCACCAATAATGATTACGTGAGGCAAAAATCAATCGACATATTTGGAGGTTGATCGACACAACAACCTGAGAATGGCAAACGATTCTTAAGAAAACGTAGTTGTTTCGCAAAAGTTCCTCCACCAGAGGTTTAAAGAACCTGCTTACACATGGGTTGCGTGCATAAACTTAACCACTCTTACAAAAGGCAACGGCCAACTCTTCTCGACAAGAGGTTCTCTGGACAATAGCTAAGCAATCAAACATACTTCGACATCAACGAAGATGAGCCTAGCCTATGGTAATTGTTTTGTTTTTACTCAATTCTCATCTTCATTTTTTTCGAATCTTTGCAGGTTTGGACACACGAACCGCATCCGTGGTATGAGGATGTACTTTGTAATATCAACAAAATTTATTTCAAACCGTCAATGACCAAAGAAAGTTTAGAAATAAAAAAAAGCTTCTGGGGAAATTGATCGAAACAGCTCGCGTCCAATACTGATCTACTTGCATTGTACTGAAACCAATTCAGGTACAAAGTCACTGCGAAATTCTTAGCAGCATGATGCACGGAGTTGTTAACGATATGCGTCTGCGCATTTTCTGCCATATTCCGTTCTTTGCTCACCTGGAAATTTTGGCTGGATGGAGGTAAGGAGACTCTGGCCGACCTCCAGACTGGGCCTTGATTTCCTCCTATAGACCAGAGCAGATTGGCGCTTGGAAAGTTATTCCAGGGTTGAGTGTATACGTTCAATGAACCCATTCCTTCCCCGTACATGAAATACCTGGAAACGTGTCAAGATTAAAGTCGCTCAGAGACCTTTTAAATAAGGCCGTGTGTTTTGACACACTACGAATTGCAAAATTTTGATATTTATATTTAGTTTCATTGTGGGTTGAAACCCGAATACTACGAACAAAACACCAGTTGGTCATTCGGATCGTTTCAACACCATGTACGCTAAACACGATTTGGAAGACGTGATTCGTCTGCTTTATGGGCTTCTTCCTGAAAAATCGTGTAACTGGTGACGCCAGTTTCACAAAAGAAACCATAGCCAATGCTGCTAAGAAGACAGAAGTTTTGGCCATGATTTGCAACAAAAACGAACGCTTTCAAACCTAAACCTCGGATTTTTGTGAAGCTAAGCAGCATGGTTTCGATGTGCCTTATCCAAAATAAACGTTTCCACGCCTCGAGTGACCTTGAAGTTGCCAATCGCATATTCTCAGTGCATAATGAAATGTCACAAGGAAGAATATTAAATGCCTCTGAATCTGATATTATTTGCATTACTAAGTGTTATTTACAGGGATGTAGTGTTAACAAAAAAGGTGTGGGAACGCTCCAAAAAAACAGCCATTTTGAAACAGCTTCGAACTCATTTTAAAGCAAAACATGAAAAAGGTGCGGGAACGCAGTTCCCACGCGTTCCCGCCCCACTACACCTCTGGATATTTAGCGTATTTATTTCAGCAGTAAGGCCCACAAGACATAAACTGGCACGCAAAAAAACAAAATAGAACCGCATGCGAAACTTCAGTAGTCAAAGCAACTGTTGCTAACCAGAAGGTCAAGCATTGCGATGAAACCGTTCCTGGGTGATTTTGAGTGGTGCTTCTTGTCCTATCCCCTATATTCGCGTCGTACAATGGAGCAAAGTAATAAAACCCTTCATCTGTCTGTAAAGAGTGGTCCTGAAGTGGTCCAGTGATGTCAGAATGCGGTGCTTTACCCTTTCGTCGCTCCCAGTTGATTCCGTCATCAGTTGAGACCTGATGAAAAAAATCTATTTAACAAAATGTTTACATTTGCAGATCAAGATTAAGCTATTTCAGGTATTTACTTCAGAGTTAAAAGGAAGAACACGAGCTTTGTTTACAGAAATTGCCGATCCACGTTTTACTTTGGTTCGGTGTGCAAAATCGTACAAAGCTTATATAGTTCAAATTTAGCGGTCGTAAAAAAACAAGAGTAGCTAAAATTTGGGCGCACATCAAACCTCACATGAAAATACGCTGCATTCCCGCCTTTTGATTGAAATTTGCAATTGCACTAACCCTATTTGGACATATATTTTCATTCGTAACGTGGTTACCCAAGTATTTTTCTGTAAAAAGATCATTGCTCCTCGGTCCTCGTACACAACGCATGATACCTTCACATCGCAACAGTTATTATCACTGTCAAGAAACAATAAACTCATAATTTCATTGTACGGCAACACTGCAGCATATGTTGCGCTACGCATTGACTCTCAACGTTTATTTTCTTTGGGGCCCTGAGTGAGAGTTGCAGACAAAAAGTCATCTTGCAGATAAAACTACTCTCTTCTTTTCATCTACACTTCTTGCAGATAAAAACAGCCGCAAACCGTGTAGTTCAAGAAAAACGATATTTTGAAAACCTGACGTGACTAAAAATTCTGATTTCAGGTTCTGTAGCAATTTCAGGTTCGGTAGCAAAGAACTAATATCACCGTTATTGTGCATTTGCTGCCTTACCCGGTACTAAACTGCTATTGACCGGTGTTACCACGTAAGAGAAAACTATAACTCTTGGGCTCCTTGCATAACATTCGCGGACCTTATTTTGAGAAACGCATGCACTAAAGCAGTTTTTTTTCAAGGAAAATGTTAGGTACCCGGTATCGACCTGTGGGAACCTGATTTCTGATTCTAGGGACCCGATGATAATTTTCTTTGATTTTAGGGACCCGAGCATCAATTCTAGGGACCCGAATCGGGTTCCTAAAACACCTTAAAAAACGCTGACTAAAGCAACGTCGCTCCTAGAGGATTTCTTTTTTTCGAAAACGGAATGTTATTCCGGAAGCAGAGTGCAAACCAATTGCACCGATTGAATTTCTCCGGAAGACAATGGTTCTTCAGCTAAGTATAAGCTCAATAACTGAGCATTTCTCAAATATTTTCATTAACTTCCTGCATCCAAGTTGCAAGATATCTGACCAAAATCGACAGAGCTAATCAGCAGCAACAGGATATCCACAATATCCATTTCAATTTCGCATGATTTTAGATAATCTAAAGCAGTGATTCCCAAACGCCGTGCCGCGAGGACTCCTCTACCGTGCCGCGAAGCAACAGTGCTGCACGGCAGTAAATATAAAGCGAATATTGATTGTTGGTGTTCGAACAAGCACAAGGTTTCCTAAGGGTAAAGCGACTGTTAGCCCACCTGGTGCTTGTACTTGCTGACCTCTAGTTTCTCGTCTGTGAATTTCGTTTCGTATTGACTGTATTCTGCTAGCTCATTAGGTAAGACTGGTTGTTTTTTCAACGTAAGTTGAGCGCGAGTGTCGCCTCGAGTCTGAACAACGATCTACGGACACACACGTGCACGCCGCTGAGTTAATGGTTATGTTTCTTAAGATAAAATTTGGTAGTGACAAAAGTGAGTCTTCCGAAAATAAACAACTATCAAGATCTGAATCGATCAGTTGGAAAAAAATCAAATTTTCGCCGGTTTGACTGTGACCATTGTATAAAATTTGGATTTCACTGGAGGTGAACAAATGCCTATAGCCCCGCTATGTGTTGTTTGCGGTCAGAAGTTGTCCATTGAAGCAATGGTACCAAGTAAGTTGAAAAGACACTGCATTACCAATCATTCTAACCTTCAAACTAAAACGATCGTTTATTTTCAAAGATTGTGGCAAGCTAATTCAAGGCAAAGTAAATATTTCAGAAAGCAATGACTGTGTCACAAAAGAGTTCAATCAGCTTCATATGAGGTCGCAGAAATTATTGCACTTAAATCAGAGTCACATGAGCCTGCTGAATCAGTGATCCTGCCAGCATGCCAAAAATGGTCAAAAGTTACGCTCGGTGATAAAGTCGAACAAGAAATTAGCAAAATTCCTCTTTCAAACTATACTATTCAGAGAAGAATTATTGACCTTTCAGACAACATTGA
>JGI24159J19872_10001007_pt1 | contig 29309 bp, 18 predicted proteins | sample Ectturendosymbi4_FD_19872 | JGI IMG/M metagenome (IMG submission 19872)
GTCTCCAGGGAGAATATCTTCTGCTGATTTGTCCAAGACATTTTTGGGGCAACTATAGCTGCAAACGATCATCCATAGGTTCACCTATCACGTCCTGCAACAGAAAAGACATTCGTTAAAAAATGGGTTTTTTATCGAACAAAATATGGGTACGCATCTTTTTGGGTCACCCTGTACTTAATTTGCGTATATTTATTGAACGGAGACATGGTTTTCGATATCAGTTGGGACTTCTTGCCAGATCTTCGGTCCGCAATTGCCTATTGGTGTCTTCCCCGCTTCCGTACAAATTTTTACAAAGTTACCTTTATGAGACAGCCTGTTGTTATAATTGTTTCGAATTCACTCGATCAAAATATTTGAAATATAGCTTTCTACGTTATACATCAGTTTGGAGATTTCCAACCTGAAAACATCGTTTAGCGTTAACGGGTTTAATTTATGAAACAGTGACATCAAAGGAGCTGTACTCGTATTATGTCTTGACGTCATAATACGTACCATACGCTTCCAAAGTTTGACTCAAGGATCTAAGACAGACTTAGCAACACATACGCAACTGGTTATACAGTATTGAATATGCGCATGAAGCTATGCAAAATACACTTTTCAGCTGTTAGTCTGCATATTTCCAGACCTGGGACACAGCCCAACAACAATTGGATAACTTAGGGGAACGTGAGCGATGTCTTGTTGCCGAGTTAAAGATTCATCTAATAGCGCTCCTATATGCTTGATAAACTCGTTTTGGGATATTTCATGACTACAAATTTTCATTAAAAAGTTCATTTTTTCTTTCTTTCTACTGGCAATCGTGTATTAAATTAAAAGGTTTATTTAACTTAAACTAACTTTACTTTACTGAATTTCGCAATTTACTGTCGTTTGTAGTGACAGATAATTGTCAGAAACAATGGTTAGGTTGGTGTCATCAAGCAACATGTGGAAAATGAATTCACTCGTCGAAACAGGTCTTTAAAATAACCTAAAAAAGATAAAAAGGTCCCAATGTAGACCCCTGTGGCACTCCACAAGTTTCCCATTCGATTTTAAACCATCGACAACTGTTCGTTGATACCGGTTTGTTAAGTAGCTTTATAAAAACTGAAGAAGCAAATCTCTATCCCTCCAACTTGCCCGAGAGGGTTGTGGAATCAACAGTATGGAAAGCTCTAGCTAGATCTAACAAAATTGAGATTGAGAAAGCTATCTTCCCTTCATCCAAACATTGTACAAACGCATGTAACGAGGTTTTGAAAAGCACTAGGCAAAGTTATAGAAAGAAACTCCGTATCAAATTTTTTACCCCCAAGGCAATCGGTGGATGGTATGCAATTGGTAGTGGAATTCGCACACAGTTGGGTGCAGCATGCCGGCGTTCCCTTGGTGATGATATTGCGGCGAAAATAAAACTGTTCAGTGGCGACGGCGTTGTTCTTGTGTGCGTTGCTCATATTTTGATCGACCTGGTTTCCGATAAAGACAAACAGATAAATGCAGCACAGAAGGTTTGGCATCAAACACACGTAAACAAACGTAAACGTTTTGTTGACCAAGCCGATATGCAAATCCCTGCCACGTGACACTGAATGGTTAACAGCAGCGTATCAACACCTAAATCATTTACATAATGGCGCACAAAAAGTCACTTCAGACAAGTAGAAACAAACAAGAGCGAGGACCCGATTAAGATTTTTTACTAAAATTGATGATGCTCTTCGTATGATCTCAGCGACCTAAATAACAAGTCCATTGTGACGTGAACTCGCTTTGCGAACCGACGCTGTTTGAGCAAAACGGAGTTTCTTTCGTTTATCAATGCGAGAAGTCCCGCAGTGGAAACAGCATCGCTGCGCTTTAACACTTTTGGTAACAGTTTGTTCGAAACAGATTTGCATTTGTTCGAAACGGATTTGGACTTGTTAAAAAAGGATTCGGATTTGCATGCCGTCAAACAGACAGCCAGGGAGGGCCACGTACAAAGCAAAGGGAAATCCGTGACATTTGCCTGGAGCTCGGAAGCAGTTGGTGACTTCGGTGTAATCAGCCCGGTTAAATGCCGAAGAGCTAACCCTCAACTTTTCAGAAAATACAAGTTTGGGAATAAACTTATTTTGCAAAGCTTTGACCAGCGAAGGCGCCGGTCAGTTGCAGTTTCGACGTTGAACGCGCACGTGACGTGTTGTCGCGGCGGAATCAGATCACGAGGTTATTGTTGTTTAACAACTGCCGGGTCGGGTGAAAACGAAAAGGTTGCGGTGATGTCAAACAATCGACGCCAGGGTCGCATTTCAAGCGTGACTGTTATTCTCGGCTTCGTTTTGCACGTTTGTCAACAATCTTGTTGTTTGTTTCGCATCCATCCACGATTTACAAGGTTATGATGAAACATGACAGGATGAAAAGGCTCTCGTTGCGTGAGACCAACAAGAACCACGTTCGTCGGCACAGAAACGCAGAAAAACGTCGCAATCTGCGCAAACGCTCGATGCGACTTACGTAAGAAATCGGCATCAGGAAATCCAGCTTGTACGTCAGAATGACCCTTGTTAGCAAAACAATGAAAACGACGAATGCAGCGTTTTCGAAGTCGGTCAGCTGAGCCTCCATGACCCGGAACTCAACTCTCCACCCGATTTTAGACCCTGGTGGTGGGGGTTTGAATCTCATTGATTGCCAGTTGGTCGATTGAATGTTCTGCGAGAAAGCAGCAATTTATGTCAAAACATGGGATTGCGGAGCAAGCAGATGTCTGCTCAAATGAACTTAGTTGTTCGAACGACTTCAACGTAAGCAAGCGTTTAAACAAAAAGAAGACGAGAAAAAAACATGATTATTTTCCTTAATCGCATAGAAATACTGCTACAGAAGTACAGATTAAAAACTGGGGTTTGAAGAAGATTGAATGTTGTCAGGGAATGAATAAGGCGGCGAGAAAACGATGTTTCACAAACAAGCATTACTAACAACAAATTTTCTAAAGCATGATAACTGAAATACGAATCTATTTGAATAAGGACTGATGATGCGTTGGAAAACGCGAAACTAGTTTCCCCGTCAATAAACTGTGACCGATTTACTTGCCGCCATCTTTGTGGCCTATGAAAAATAGATACGCTTGCAAGTTTTAATCATCGCAGAAGAATGAAAGCAGAAAGCAGGCAGATTCCTCAGAAGCTTGCCGCAAGGCTAAGGTTTGTTTGTTGTGAACTGAAATACGAGTGTTATTATCTGTGCAATGTTTGCCATACATGACGTCTGTGTACATGACAACATACATGAAAAATATCCATGACAACAGGAAAAAGTTGATGCAGCCCTTAGTTTCTAAGTTTTCAGTCGCCCTAAACATGAGAATTACAGCCATTAGCAGTGTTCCCACACATTTCAAAAATCATTTTCCATACGTTTTCAATGCCTTTTCAACACTCAATTGAAAAAGCTCAATACCATTACTTTTCTTAATTTTTGAAATCCTTAATCATGAAACTGAATTTAGCACATTTCATAACACTGCAAAAATAATGAACTGCTTTGCCTTCAGTAAAATTCTGCTCAGACGCTTTAAATTTCATTTCCATTTAGAATTTTCAATATTTTTCAATACCTAATGTATATTTTGGCCAATTTCAATACTTTTTCAAGGTTTTGAAATTCAAACTTTTTTAATACTTTCAATATCGCGTGGGAACCCTGCATTAATGATCGCTAACAAGGGCAACAAGTTCGTGGAAAACTACAACAACACGAGTATCACCGAAAAACATCAATTCATTGCGTTTTTTTTCAGCTGGAAACTACCAACCTCGAAATGGTCGGCGTCTTTATCATCGTCAAGATTGATCTTTTTCGAAAAAAGTGTCATCGGATCGCGTATCCACAAATGAGCGATGTGCTGGGAGAGCAGCTCGTCGACACCTGGATGACATCACCCAAGGATCAGAAAACGCGAATGCCCGTAAACTTGGCGAAGCAGCTGATACGACAGAATGCCGAGAAGCTGTTCACAACAACGTGCCCGCGCATTGACCTTGCTCGAAACATATTAGTGCAAACTTCAAAAAAGTCGTAGATCAAACCGACAAATTAAGGTACAGTATACAAAACATTAGCAACAGCGCTTAAATACTTGCTCACTCATGAAAAGAATGGGAATCAACACTTTTATGGTGAAGGTTTAGGCGCTTGCCGCAACTCTATCATACGCTGACTTCCGTGTAATCGCGACGCCAGCGGGACATTGGTCCCTTATGCAACGCTGAGATCAAACTTATGACATATGAGATTCATCATATGCTTGCCATTTTCTGCCCAGGTGCAGCTCCGGTGTTGGAATGGCAGCAGAGGCATGTTACGATACAAATTTTCTGTGGTGAGCAAACAAACAAAATGTTGCCGGTCGAGACAGAATTTTTTATGAAATTGCTTCTGAAAATTGACAAACGCATTGTGCGCTGTATAATTTAAATGTTTCGCGTTTCCACTGGACAAAAAAGTGCACGAAGTCCTCCACAAAGGCAAACGCACCAGGACTGCTTGAATGACTTGTGCTATTTCATAATTAACAGCTTTCAAGGAGATTGATTGTAAAAATATGCTTCAGAAGTTGCCTCTGAATTTCGTTACCAACTACCAACGTCAAAGGGGGAAGGGGTGACGTAATCACTTTCCAAACATCTTGTTTTGGGGCATTACAAAAAAACTATCAAAGACGTTTCGACAAGAAGCAATAATCTGATTGATTGCGTGAATTAATTGGTTCCAAAAACGACCAGCGGTTCCAATGACAACAACATTTACGACTTGAACAATATAAAATAGAAACACACAGGTCTTGGCAGAACCTTAAAAACTCCAAATCACGGGCATCTCATGCTAATCAAAAAACATGTAAAGTACGGAGCTAAGTAATCGTACATTCTCGCAAAATCTACAAAACACAACTCTTTGCCGTCAGCGGTTTCTGTAATAACCTCTAGTCTGGTACGCTTCCAACAGTCCCGCGCAAAAGTATCTCAGGAGCAAACTGTCACACCTTCTCTGGTATCGAGAGTCTTTCCCATGAGACGCAGCGGAAGTTTCGAGGAATACAGAAACATTTCCACTCCCTGAGAACGAAATTTTAAATTTCGCCCAGCATTCCTACGTTTCGCAAATTTGAAGCATGCGCTCGCATGGTTGCGCCCATCCGCAGAAGAGAGGTCTAAATCAAAAAGATCAACAGCACTCAAACCTTTCTGTCACAATTATTGAAACCGCAGTGTGTTAACTGTTTTCCAACATGTGTTTTTACTACTGTTCAGTTGAACAATAAGTGACGTTCTCAGTAAATTCGACGGGTGTTCCAATATATTTCTTTAATCGTCAAATAGGATGAGAAACAACTGGTGATAAGATAACTGACAGCTTCGCTTTTGGAGCAACACTTTTTACGAATCGCGAAATGAGTATCGGTTTACAGCTAAGCGCGAAATTCTGACTGCTTGACAAGAGCTGACAGGTTCGTCAAAAATCCCGGGTAACGGTAAAAGCAAGGTTGTCTGCACGAATGCGAGCCAAGTCCAGGATTTGACAGTTTAAATTATCCACAGAAAACTTGTAATTACATATTCTGAACCGCATTGACAAGCGGCAATTAAGGATCGTAGCTTCTAATTACTGACATGCACTCACGAGAAGCGGCACTCAAAAGTTGACTGAAGTTATGTTCAATGTCGAAAAATTGTTCAAGGAATAATGTTCATATTCAAAGGACTTTGCGACGTGGGCGCGTCAGGCACCGAAGTACGTATATCTACTTATTTCGGGAGAAAATCATGAGGGTGGAGATCACCAAGGTGCCCGTCAAATGAAAAGGAGTTCGCACAGCCATGCTGGCCCACACACACCTATTGAATAAAGACCATCCAGTCGTGGCGCGATTCGTCATCTTTCATCTTCGCTTCATTCCAGCAAAGGGACTTTTGGGCGTTATTAAGTCAACTGTCTCATGCCGATTGTCGTAAAAAAACGCAGCAACATCCTCGTTCTCAAACCGTGTGGCTGCAACTGAAACGTGCAACACGAGCGTCTATGTGAAGCAACTATGTGAAGTCGTGACGTAACTATTCGAAGCTGCCGAAAGTCGGGCAAGGCTTTATTTTCAACACACCAGTGGTTGAGTCCAAGAAGGTGGAGCAGGATTACGCGAGTAATGGCCGCCTTCTAGATCAGGGGTTCCCAACCTGGAGTAGACTTGCCTGTCTCGAGGGGCGCATTTACGGTTAGCAATAGAAGGGAAATGTTTATTTACATATTATATGTATTTCCAAATGTACATACAAATATCAGTGAATATTATTTTCAAAAATGATTATATACGCTTATTGGTAAATGTATCTATGATTAGTCATGATTAAATATTTTGCCATAAGAGATTTTAGGGGGAAAAGGTCGTTTGTCGAAATGCTGAAGGGGTACATGGTCAGAAAAAGATTGGAAGGCCCTGTCCTAGATGATCACAAGTCAACAGCATCATAACATCGGGTAAGGTAACAATTGCCCGTTATTAGGATGATTTCTGTGCATTCGTTACAAATCTGAAATCACGATTTTTTCAACCCCGCAGACGCTGAAGACATTCCAGTTCCTTAAATAAAGAAAATTAGCATTTGGGGTCGACAAGCAATAAATGAACCTGCTTAGGGGTGCGCAGTTAGGAAAAGGTGGGGGCCCACCGCATTAGACAGAACGCTAGCTATAAGTATCTGTGCCTTTATTGCGACATTACAGATTAACGATTCAAAGTTGGTGCTGGGTTCTTTTTTTGACGCTGGCCGCGTCATTTTTTACCAAAAGCCATTTGCGTCACGTGAAAACAACAAGCCTAAGAAAAATGGTCGTTTCGTCCGTCGGATCCATTCATTTCTTGTTTAGGAATCAACTATAGAACGAGACAGTGTGAACACGGAACGCAGCAGCAACGCGTTGTAGAAAAGCATGCCTTTGCAAAAATGTCTCGCACAAAATGCAATCCCAGGACACAAAATGCAACCGCGTGGATTCTTAACCAGGTGCCCTCAGATGATCAGCAACAATAGCAACACTTGTTTCCTGTTGGTTCTAAGCACTGGATATTGGTCAAGCGTGACACTGTCCATCACTTTCGAGGACCGCAAGAGTCAGACCATCGTGGTACACGGCTGTTGTTGACATAATGAAATAGTATTGACCCGATGGATACAGTAACTTGCTATTTTTTAAGGCTGGGCAATTCATGACACCTTACTACTCAAGAATTATTCCAAAACAGCTAAATCTGATTTAAAACACGAAACCAATTCACATGCTTAACTTTTTGGCTTCCAGCAATGCAACAAACCCACCATGAAACGAATTTATTATTCACAACAACAAAAACACTGTAAAGGCACACGTATAGTGCTGTGCAATAGGTGCTGGACTAGAGCTTTCTAAATGCACGTCTGCGAAACGAAATGGCAGCATGACAGCAATCATGCCCCGCCCTGGAAAAGGTTTCACTGAACATGCTGACGTGGCAAGTATGAAGAGACATTTTAAACCAGTTACTTCAACAAAGAAAACCATTCAGCATTGTTGCGCCACCAGTCTAGCGTGGTCAGCACTATTTCGTTGAATAAATAATTTCAGATAGCTTGCAATTTCTGCTTTCTTCGTTTGCTAATAATATGCAGTCTGAACGAGCGACGAAAATAGATTTTTCAAAAAAGCGAAAAAATTCATTTATCAGCATTGTTTGAACGGCTGCAAAAACCGCCTGTACGCTGGGTTCTTCTCTTCGTTTTTCGTGACTCGCCCGTATCGCCGTTGTAAGCCAAACCCTAACATTTATTTTAAACTGGCGTTTAAGATTCGGATGGTCCAAGATGGAAATCCTCCGGATTCGATAAATCCGATCAGCCTATCTTTAGCTGTTTTGTTTTCTGTCTAACTCGCAATATTCGTACGACTAAGCAAGCACCACTCACAGCCTTACGCTTGCTTCGATCCAGAAGCCAAGCACACGTAGCTGTGTTCAATTCAGTGGGAAGCATTTTTGAAGCGCTGCACGACAATAAGGTTAACCTCATACCTTGTCGATTCCGATCAGTTGTTATTTGTCTATTTTAACATGGCAACAGCCATTCCCATTTCTTAGTGCAATCCGAGCGCCAACTACTACCTTGTGAAAAAGGCACTCGAAGTTGAAAAAAAGACGAGGAGAGGTGAGCCAAAAGGACAGCGAATGGTGCGTGAGTGATTTACAGACAAATTCCAGAAAAAAAAACTTTTGTGTTTGATTGCAAAGCCCATTATGCATTTATTGGTATGTGACTACAGTATAACGATTTGAGACTTGCATAATTTGGCATTCTCTGCGGAACGGACTTGAAAAGTTTATCTCTGTTTTATAAGTTAATTGAGTGAAAAGCGAATTTTCGAATTGATAGAAATATTAATAATTATATGTTTCCTGACAAAACCAAAATCATTCAAATTTCACTGCTTACCTTTCAAAGCAAACTGCAAATACAATAGTCTACCGTCAAAAATCTGCAGCTGAAAAAATGCGTCCATAGGTCCAAATTCATGGCCTCTCACGGTGAGTGCTGTTACAACCTCTCCGTTCGTTGAATGTGCGATTCACCACGAGCGGGATGTGCGCGAAGAACAACATCCATATATATGTGGCGCGAACAAGTAATAAAAGAGTGATCCCGATAGAATGATATTTGTGAGCGACCTCTACCAATGCTTGTGAACCTGGTAAATAATTGATTGTACGTGCTAATGGTGACGACAAGAGTGATCTCGTCGGATGATCTCTGTTGCTGCTTGCTGCCACAGTGTGAAGCTTTGTGCACTTGCAGCTCGGGCTTTCCGATCGCAACAGTGTCAAAACTGAGTCCCTAATCACTGTGGAAGCAAAGACGCACAAAAAAATATTCAACATTAAAGCTTTTTCTGGGAAATAAAATGCGACATCCGGGAGGTCTGGTGCTCGTGGAAGATTTAAATAGGCGAATATGCAAGCAAAGCATTGCACACACAACTGGCACTAAGTTTGCGTACATGGTTTCGGAACATCGTGTCAAGAGTTGAACGTACCCATCACTAGGATACTTCGCTAAGCACAACCACTCCGCAATGGAAACTTACCAGCTTCGTCCAGCATTTTCTTTGCTTCCATGTTCATCTCTAGCTTGATGTCGTTGAACAGCGAAGACGAGCGGGAAAGATAGCTGTCGATCGAATCGTACCTCGACTTCCGGATCACGTGTCTGGAAACGTCACATCACGTGATCAGCAGTTCAATGCATGCGAAGTAGAGCTACAATCTCTTCTGCCCACGATCAGGGCAAAGGAACTTGTTAAGAAGCACAAGGTATGCTTTAGTTCACTCTTGAAGTGTATGAATAGTAATCCAGTAAACATCGTGGAGACGTTCTTTGTTTACTTTCAAAACCAAGACTCACTTGTTCTTTTTCAGCGGCTCCAAACCTCGCTCCTCCCTGGTGCGATCGTCGACGCTCCCGGCAATAACTTGCCACCTGGTGTCGATATCGGCGAGGTACCCCCGGTAGATGGGGGCAGCAGCGCTCAAAGCCATCTGAAAAATAATGAAAACATCAAACGAAATGAAAGGATGAATTCGGCGAAAACACAACAACACTGTAAACCAGCAGCGATTCTGTTTAAGATAAAATTGGCAAAAATGCATTGAGTGTACTGTGTAGAGGCCTATGTATTCTGTCCTACCACAGTAAAACCAACCACACACAGCAAAATGAAGTCACCGGAAAAAAGGGTTGGTTTCAGCTGTTGAATTATGCACCTGATCCTGCATAGCTTTCATGAGATTCACGAACATAACAAAAAGCGCGTTGGAAACTATTAAACAAAAAATGAGCATCGGAAAAGTGCAACTCAACACACGACCCGGAAAAGCGTTACCTCAGTCACATGAGCGTTGCGAATCACGTCTGCCCAGTCACGCACCTGCTACCCCCGAGGTCATGTTTATGGCGTACGAGGCATTAAGCGACTGTTATGCCTCTTCAAAAACTGAGTGGCGCACATTTGTGTGCATATAGAGCAGCGATGGGTAAATTGTGTCTCTCTGGCCATTTGACGCCAGCAAAGCCAAGAGCAATGACCCGCATGTTTGCTGAATGGCCAGCGGAAGTGGCTCACGAAGCCGCAAACAATGGGTAAATCGTGGCCCTCGGGCCTTTTGACGCCCGTAAAGGTTTCCTGTAAATGACTCGCGAAAGCTACAGCCGAGAAGCCATACACCATGGGTCTTCCTTTCCGCTGCCAAAAACTTTCATATGAGAATTTCCACTGCCAAAAACTTTCGTATGAGAAACGCGTGTAACTCAACGGTCGAATGCTTGGTAGAGGGGCGCATCCGTATCTGCTATTGAACTGGCTATCGTTTGTTTCCAGCAGCGAGAAAATTTCGGTGAAGAATGAAAGGCTCTTGCTCAGTAAGAGCGCTCGAGCAAAAGTGCCCCCAAAGCAGTAAACTTGCCGATCACAGGTGTAGAGACAGCACAGTCGTTGAGTAGGTGATCTCTTTTTTCGTATAGCAGGTTATGGCGCAAACTAGACAAAAAGAAATGGCAACGACCATATGGAAACGTACAATGTTTCACGGCATGCTAAATAAACCACCTTATTTATAATTCTTGTACTGGTGCTTTAGCAGAACAACCCAGGTTACACTTTTTGGATACATGTGAAGATTAACGGCTTGACAAATTAAACGCACAAAGTAATATTCAAAGCATGATACACACCCTCTTCTGAGAAATCTTGTCCACCTTTTTGTTAACTTGCAATGTTCAATGATGATTTTTTCCCATTAAGTTTGCCCATTTGTGACCCCTTTCTTACAACACAAAGTTTTTATTTACCGCATTATGTGCCTCCCTAACATTTACCCTTGAAAGAGCCTCTCTGGAGTACGTCTGTCAACATTACGACCTCAAAACCGCCTTTTACTGTTTACCCATTCCACTGCTACTTTGTGTCGAGTCATCGCAGCGTTGCTCGTGGCAGTGGTTGCTCTTTAAATTGGCGTCAGATATTTATTCAGTTTTAGTGAGCAATTAGCGATATAATTAGCAAAGCAATTATTTGAGAAGATGCATTTTCCTGTTTTTGCTTGCAGCAGTTTGAGTTTTGATTTATGAATTTTAAACTTAGGTTTGCTTGCTTTCTTTTCCCTTCCTTTAATCATCAGCAAATCAACCGCAAGCATTGCTTGCAGATTTCAGTGCTGAGAATGCGTAGAGTTACGTGATATCGATTTCCTATGAAAAAATTGTTTACAGATTCGACAGTAAAATCTTGGCGGAAAGGTCTTTTTAGTTAAAAACAAATCATTATCTCAATTATTTGAACATAGGTTATTATCAGTTTCACTTGAAAGCAGGTTATGGTCTGAGATATTTTTTACTTGAACACGAGCTACTATCTCAAAACGTATGGCAAAACTCAAGCTTACAGTTTTTATCCAAAAAAAAATACAGTAATTCTACTAAGAAACTTTACGGGCTCGCCCTGTTACAACAGCAGCTTATGAATTGTCACCATCATGTCAACCAAGTAGCCACGTTGTTTGTAACCCGGTGTATTAAAAAGTTTCTGCCACTGAATGTCGGGCAACGTGTCCTGTATTTCACAGCAGCGACAACATCGCTGACAGCTGCACCAACTGCACGATACACGCGACTGGCTTGACACGCGTCATTGCGTTGCTCTATCTGTGCCTGGTTTTTGCCGAAGCGCTAAACGTCAATCCTACCTTGATGGAAACAATGCTTCGTGTAAATTCCATACGTTCCTAGCACGCACGTTAGACAGCATGTCGCTGAGTCATCAGCGGCAATAAGCAGCGCGATGACACGGCAATATCCAGTGGAAGAAGCGAATAACTCAATGACTCGGCACAATCCAGTGAAAAAGCGAACACACTTCAGTGCACCTGAATCGCTCGCTCAGGCAATGTTGACAGCAATTTTCGACGCTGTAGGCGAAGAAGTTGCGCGCAAAGGCGACTGTTCCGCTTTCAAGCGCGACATCAGGTCGGCGCGAACGAAACTTTACACCTTGTTAATTTGCCGGAATGTGGCACATACTGCTGTAGCGCAAACTTGCAAAGCAATCTGAAATCAGTTGGTGTCGGGGTCAGGACAAATTTGCATACTCCAACTTCTGATAACCGAAACTAACTACCTTCTACTTCAACTCCACAGCCTTGGTAACAACAACGAATGGTTTAACTGCTGTTGTTTGAAAAACGTATGCGCCAAGGCAATAAGTATCACTTGATTTATAGAGTGAAAACGTTCTTCGCGAATGGACGAATCCACTGGTACAGTGTTTCTTAACCTTTTCTCTACCACGCCTCCTTGAAAGTTGTAATTTGTTTCAAGCCCCCTTGATATTAAACAAGTTGTAAAAACAAATGCATTCATTAGTAAATTTATTGATCAAATTTTACATGTTGTAAAGTGCGCAAGGGCTCTCCCCCTGGAAATTTATTGACACTTCCCTGGGGAGCCGTGCGCGTGCCCTCCGTACCACTTCACTGATATATCGTGTTTAACCCAGCCGGTTGTATTTGTCAGGTATACATTCTAGGGAAAAAACTGGAGAAGACATATTCATGTGCACGCCACTAATAGGAACATGCACATCTGCACAAGTTATGACATTTTTGCACTGATGGACTTGTGACGATCCAAGCAAAAATCTAGGTTTTTCAGCATTGGTATTACCCATCGCACCCCTCAAGTTAAGTTTACCCATTCACATACGTTTTTGTACGGAAGTAAGGTGCCCTTCAAGAGGAAAAGCTCTCGTCGGTCGGTATTGGCTCCGGAATAAAGAGCACATGTTTCTCATGAAAAGCAAGCACGACCTTGCAGTTAACGTTGCTGACCCTGGCTAGTTAACAACGCTTGTGCATATATCTTGCATCTGAAAAAGCCAAACGGCTTGAATTTGTCACTGCAAGGTAAAACAATCGACACACTAGCTGCGGATAACAAGATCAAACCCATCAAAAATAAAATTCACCACTAGACTGCTGACCGAGATGAAAGCGGAAGAATTGATATGCTTTTATGTGTTCTGAGCCGGACAGCTTTATCGAAGTAAATGAGTTGAGTGAAACATTGTGAAAAACTCTATCACTAACCACCTTCGGGTGTTTCCAACAATGGTTTGAAAATAACTTTCCAGAAGACGCAATTGCGCAGCAACACGACTGTATATTATCACCGTTCGCTGTGCCAGATGCCGATCACTTTGCATCAGAGTTAAATGAAGCACTAGATGATATGTCACATGGCTGCGATGTGAGATTGTGTTTGTCACCAAAAGAAGTCTCGCCGAGTTTTAGATTTCCGTTGAAAATGAATATCCGCAGTTATCGGCGGCTGCAATGAATGTTCTTATGCCATTTGAAACTACCCGATTGTGCGAAAAGACATTTTTAACACTGTCACAAATTAAAGACAAACATCCAGGAGATCAAAATTAAGAGTTGAAATGAGTTTATTGGGGCAAACATTAGACAATTTCATACAGATTGAAGCTGAAATGCTGGGACACCGAAAAAAACTGCTAAACAGGTTGTCTCGTCGGGCACTCTTTGACAGTTTCATCATTTTTTATCATGGTTCAAAGCTGATGGCCGAATTGTTAGGAATTTGACAGGGCTACAATTTTGAAAAGGGATTGCGGTCTGCTGGATGATCGACTACAGTAGAAGTTGAAGAAGATTTCGGGTTGTCGTCTCCGAAATAAAACCTCGATTTGACCTTGTCTGTTTTCAGAACATACTGTCAATTATTAATTATTCTGATCAGACAGTATGACGCACAATGTTTTTGTTATGCATATTGATGTTGTTGTTTGTACTATTGTGCCCAAACAAATTGTTCTAGAAAAGTATTAATTCCTAGAAAAGTGCTAGAAAAGTATTATTAAAAACTATTTCCAAAAAATACCATCACTATCAGTATGACAGTGCTATTTAATTCAAATGATAACAGCAAATATTTCAAATATTTGCGTCGCGAGTATTAAAGTATTAAATATTTGCATCGCGAGTATTAAAGGATTATTTTCGTGGGGTCGCGACAAAAAATAATTGCAGTCATTTGGGCTATGGTACTTCCACGTCCATGGACGAAATGTCCATTGTCATCTAATAAGGACGAACTGCCCATTATGATCCTATAAGGATGAAATACCCATTGTGACGTAGTAAGCTTCGTTGATCAGTTAGTAGGCGCGTACACAGAGAAAAATTTTTAATCCTTTGTCATGTCGAAATTAAGGAAGTTGAATGTTTCCTGTGTGCGCTTTGTTTTCACTCTCATGGAAAATGATGATTTCGAAAGACCCAGTGCATGCTTCGTAATGCTGTGCTCTCCGGCTCTAGTCTGAAACCATCTAGGATCTACAAAGCTTGCTTACAATAGCTCGTGATTTAGGCGCGTCGTTCGTGACCAGCTAGCAGGCGCGTATAGATTTTTAATCCTTCATCATGTCAAAATTAAGGAAATGGAATGCTGTGTGCGCGCGCTTTGGTTAAAGTGGCATAGATAAAGATGACTGCAAAAATCCCAGTGCATGCTTCGCAATGCTGCGCTTTCCAACTCTAATCTGAAGCCATCTAATCAGTAAGGACAAGCACAGTGGAGACGATGTTGTCGAAAGCCATGGTTTCGAATCACTGAGAACTAAAAGAGCCTGTTTTTATTCTCGAGGAACCCTTCCAAGATTAGGGCTCGTTTTGTGATCAAACCACTGCTGCTGGCTTTGTATCATGTGACATGCAATTATCCAAGTACAAGAACCCCATACAATTGCAACATAGCTGAATAAACCAGGTGCATTTGATACGCGCAATTCTTCGACCTACGCGAAGAAGCAACAAAAATACTTGCATTAATGCCGCTACATACCATTCACAACCGGATTAAGGATTTGAGCAATGAAATTTTTAATCAAGTTATCTCAGATGTCAGGCCAAGACCAATGAAGATCTCCCCATTTGGATGAATCAACTGATGTATCAAAGTGTATTCAACTCATTGCATTGGTTAGACATGTCAGTACGTACGGTGGAAGTAGATTTGCTGTGTTGTGAAGAACTGAAAGCAGATGTTTTGCAGTTTGTGAAAGATTTCTTTGCCAAACATAGTTAAGATATCCAAACAACTGGCCCTGACAGCACTCCTGCGATGCGATGCTAACGAACAAAACTGGGTTTTCTTCACTGATGAGGAGGGTGATTCCGCACTTGCAGTTCATTCACTGTTACGTCCACTGTCATGCTTTGGCTGCAAAAACATTGTTTTCCAAATTGAAAGAGAAACTCGAAACTTGTGCGAAGATTATCGACTGGATTAGGAGTTATGTTTTCGGCCAGCGCATCTTCAAGTTATTTTATGAAGATCCGGGAAATCAATAGAGAGTTTCGCTTTCCCACACGGAACCCGTGGATTCTCATGAGGCCGATCTTTACGCTTTTTCGATATGCGGGAAAAGAAACGTTTTTCTGGAGGATCGCGACCATGATCCACTTGGAGACTAAAATAAATGCAAGTGCTGTTTGCTTGGTTGATAGTTTCCCTTGGATAAATGGTCTTGGGTGTGTCTCTTCAGTAGAAAGAAATGAATCTATTGAAACGCTGCAAAAACTTTATTGTTTTCAAATAGAAGTCATCTATTTGGCGTCTTCGAGGGGGAAAAGGTAATCTTTTAAATTTTCCAGCACTTGAAGAAATGGTTGATGATAACGGATCTAGTATAATTCCTGCTACGTGTGAAGATACTGCGGCTCATTTGTAAATGCTCTCGAATTCGCTTGAGGAATATTTTGCAGCTGGACAACTGAAGGCGTCAGCAGAACCAGCATCAGTGTAAACAGGTTAAGCACGTGGAAAGCACAGTCGAGTCGTGAACTGCATTTACTTTCTGATCGTTGGTTCACGAACAGTGTTGCCACTTCAGATGTTTTAACATCAGACCTGATGTTTTCAACGAAATTTCTTACGTCTGATGTTTTGGAGAAAAATCTGATGTTGAGTGGGCTGTTGTTTGTGTTTTCCACATTATACCTCTCCTTTTTGGATGAAAATAAGTTAGATTCGTGATTTTAAAGTTTCTTTCGTCAGTTTCTGAACCTCATGTGTGTTTGGTTATTGTTCCAAATTGAAGAAGCTCTCTTCACTGCGTTGAGAAGAACGTACATCATCCGTTACGCATGACCGACTCTTCCATTTTAATGACAATACTTCGCTCAATTGAGGATTCGACACGGGTTATCGCGCTTTGTTAGGTGTTCGTAATAGAAGCATATAGCTTATATTAAACTGTAAGGTAAAACTCTGATGTTGAAAAAGGCAACAATCTGATGCTGACGAGACTGACCCCGATGCGGCAACACTGTTCACAAAGCTCTGAGCAGTTTTGTAATTTACCAGAGCATGCCAGGACCAAGCGTTTGTCAGTTGTCACGGGTAGAAAAGGAAGTAAGCCACAGTGACAACCTCCCTTAAAGAATGCGTTGCGGGTAACGTGTCATTACATCTGCTTGAAGGTAAACCGATCCACAAACGCTGTGAAACAACGCATCTGTTGCCGTAGATTAACGCCATCACATCGTTAATATAGCTGAAAAAGCAAATAAGCACCTTTCTTCACGACATGTACTGCTTATACTACTCCGGATGATCGCATAAAAAACGCTAGGCGAATTCAATATAGGATAAAAACGAATGTCTGCACAAGTGTGGAAACTTTCGTTTTTCTAATCTTTGTCTGAACCGATAAAAAATACAAACGCGAGTTCTCGAATCTTCGACGTCTACAAAGCCGGTATCCACAGCGTGACCTGATTTTAACGCGAAGGAGTGAGTGGAGAAAAACGTGACAATGCCTGAATTTCAAAAATCTCATTTTGATCAAACGATTCGACGGACGCACGTGAAGCAAATCGTAACCTTTGACCGCGAAAATCGTCGATAATGCCGAATTGTTTACAGCATTTAACTTAAGTTCTTCACTGTTAACAAAGCTTTGTACTATAAGTTGACAAGTTCGCCTGCGTCCGCTGCTACTATCAGGGAGATATAATCGGAAAATGTGAGCGTGTTACAAATGCAGGCCAAGTTCACGCATTGTGACGTCACAAAGTCCAAACGAAAGACTCACCATAATTGGACAAACCGGAGCAAGCTGATCGTACAAGAGTTTCGCTTCTTCGATGTTGCAGGCTTGGAAGGTCAACTGCAAGCAACTGTTTCCCATCCCGAAGCCCATGCAGTCCATGTAGATGTGGTCTGGCTTGGCAGCGCGGTTCGCCTCGGGGTCGACGAAATGCTCGACGAAGGGGGATGGCGTGTTCTTGTCTTTGAAAACTGAAGATATCAAAGTTTTATCAAACAATTTTGAGGAGGGGAATTTGAAAAATTGTACTCATATAAACGTAAAACTGATGACGTCATTGCTGCGGAGATGAACAGAAGTCAAACTTGTCAGCAAAACGCGGAAGATAATGCTGCTGTATTTCTCTCTGGTGCGTTTAAATACTGACACACGAGAATAAACCAATTCAAAAGGTATCATCCTACTTGGAATGTTGATGGCGACCTTTTCTCCTTTCCGTCGGCGAATGTTGCCGGTCAGGTACCTGCAAAATGGGATTATTCACCAGTTGTCATCTCCGCAAAGCGCAAAGAAACGTTGGACAGGAATTCTTTTCGCGATGAGAAAAAATAAAAAAACGTGCTTTCGTTTTGACGGTTTGAAATCGTTTGATATAGCGATCTACGTCATCCTCACATTAGCGCTTCATTGCGAGCGAACGCAAAACGTGTGTCAATAGTTTCCTGAGATTGTTTAGCTGGCTTAATCAGCACGATTTGTCAACGGTGTTCTTAATTTGGTAAAGAGTTTCGTGCATAACATGTGTCTTGAGCTTAACAATACAAAACATGCGTTTTGTTTCTGTTTTTATGCAATATCACTGAAAAATCTTGTTTGTTTCTGTCTGTCCAGTTTGTTTGCTTCCTTTATCGTTTTCCTGTTTTGCGCAAATCGTAGTTGCGGGACACATCCCAGGTCATGTATACAGTAGTTCTTATATTTTCTGTTACTCTTCTCTTCATGCAGTATTTGCGTCTCCCTCAAAGCTAAGCTCGAATGATAATTTCAGTAAACAACTTGCAGCTGGCTTCTTCTGGGATAAGCAAACTGTTTGACCAATCAAACTTGCGCATTTCGATTGCACACATTAACATCACAATGTTGTTCTAGTAGTGACTTGAGAAAGGACGACAATAATTTTTTAATTTCGTTTTTCACAAAAGCAGAAAAACAACATGGGAATCTTATGCAAAGAATCAATGCAAAAAAATCAGAAGCGGATACTTATGTTAATAGACGGACTTTACGGCTCCTGTGTGCAACGCCAAGCAAACAACTGCACCAGGGATACGTACGGAAATCTGGGATGGCTGCTGATCGCTTGATCGGGAAAGAACAGGGACCTGGACACAGGGTTGTCATCAGGACCATTGACTATATGCTGAGGATGAGTGAAGTCGAAACAACCGAGTCTAGATCAGGAAAAAGCAAATTCGAACACTCTGACTGAGGTTTTTAACATTGCATGTGGTGCGTAAAATGGTCTTTAGTGTTCCTCTTAGTAGAGGAAAATTAGTCAAGTAAGACAAGTTTCCAGAACCAGAATCTCAACTAATCATTATGGTTTATATTACTGTTCCGAAGCTTATATTATTAATTTTTCCTGGCTTTGCTTCGGGAAGTATGCGGTAAGGAAGACAGGTCAGCTCAGATTATTCAATTAAGTGCCAACGCTAATTGATGCGAAACTGCTACAGGAGACGTTCAGTAATGACGCCTGTTCAACACACTAAGATGGTTCTTGACACTTAAATGGTTTCGTGCTGGGAACAGATATCATTTCTTATAGAACACATCATATCGCAAATAAAAAATATCATACCTCAAATAGAAAATGTTATATCTCAATATAAAAAGAATATATCTCAAAAAGAAAATATTGTATCTCAAAACACAAAATGCCACATCTCAAGTAGAAAATATTATTCTCAAATAGAAAATATGATATCTTAAATATAAAATATTTTATCTCAAATAGAAAATGTTATATCTCAAATAGAAAATATTTTATCTCAAACAGAAAATGTTACATCTCAATAAGAACATATACCTCTAAAAGAAATATTATATCTCAAACACAAAATATCATATCTCAAATAGAAAACATTATATCTCAAATAGAAAATATTGTGCCTCAAATAGAAAATAATGTGCCTCAAATAGAAAACATTGCATCTCAAATAGAAAATATTATACCTCAAATAGAAAATATATCTCTCTGAATGACTGGGCGCCTTGCAGCAGCCGACTGCTTCAAAATATAAGCCAACCAACAAAATTAAGTTACTTGTTCAAACCATTATCAGCGACTACGTTTGCCATCTTCATAACTGCACCGTCAGCATTGACACATATCTATTTCTGAGTGAACACCACTACACATATATATCCAAAAAGCATAGCTTGATAAATTTCAGCACAATTGTGCGACACTTTATTAATATCATGAGTTTCATGCAATGAGTGCGTCATTAGATGCAAGAATTTCAATGCATTTTTAAATTAACCTGACATGAAAGCGAAAGATTGAAAAAGGTATCGAAAACTCCTAAACCAAAGAAATGTTTCAAAGCAAATAAAATTTGCATTTTGCGAATTCATGCATCGCGGCCAGTAACCACCTGCGTCAAGATCGGTGGTCAACGTTCACTCACCTTGGAAATACGGTCAAACTCATAATTTGTTCGTCTTCTTCCAGAAGCTGTTGAACCTCTCTTCTTCTGTAGAAAAGAAATTAATTGAATGTAAAAAGACAAATACGTAAAAAGTGTCGTGTCAAAAGAAAATATGTAAGGCATGGAAAACAAATATTCTTTCAAGACAGTATACCTTAGTCATCGTTCTAAACTATTTGGCATACAAACAAAAGACGCAGTTGTACACGGTGAAACCACGTGGCTCGCAGTGAAAACACATGAGTTACCCATCAAGGCAACAAACATTAATGTCCACGCAGTAAGTTGAGGGGTTGTTTACCACGTATGTCTTGCTAACACGCTCAAAGTGAAACACCATTTTCAGCTTCTTCGTTGCTTCCAATGATGTCAAAATAATAAAAAACGGAAGCAAAAGGTAACTGCCGGCTGCATGTCTACACCACTAGTACTGTGGGAACAGGAAATCAGCAAACATCACATCACGCCAGTGTCAGCTGGCAAAATACAAAGAAAATCACACACCTCATTTTCATGTTCGCTTCAACAACATTGAACTGCGCCATAAAACCAAGATAAGGATTTCCTGGAGTTCCTTCCACCATGTAAGAAGCATATTCTTGCCTCCACAACGACGTCAGACTGAGCAAATGCAATACCATTTATAGATTCTCGAGTATGCAAAAACAAATGAAGATAACGGTCCGCTGCAAATTCCACACAAATGTTAAAAAGAAACATGACGTTTCCAAGACCAAAAACGTTTGTCTTGATGAGCTCATTACGTGAATATGATTATGAAACATCCACAAATTGCGTCTATGTGCCTACTTTTTGGCCTTTTTCTTTTCCTTCTCCTGCAGTTCTTTGCATATGTCTTCCCCACGCAAGGACAGGCGAACCTTCTTGTGAGCATGATCAAATCGCACAATCATATATTCAACCTGAACTCAACAAGCAAACATAGAAACTGTGCATGATTCGATGTTGATGTCCAACTCACAATACCAGACCCCACTGATAAAAACATACATCAAATCAAATAGCAGCATTTTAGCATTTGTTCTTGCGCACACAATGTGAATGCAACGCAGTTAAATGAATTGCTTATTTTTTCAAAAAATGCATCCATACTTTTTCACACAGTTATCTTTCAATTATCCTTTCACAAGTGCTGCAGTTTTATTTAAGCAGGGTCATTAAAAATATTTTAAAAAGCATCTTCTGATTATAGACACAGAATAACATCAGATTCATTCCATGCCATTCAACGCAAGCATTTAATGTAACATAAATATACCACCATACCTCATCACCCCATTTCAATATGTCCTCTGGGCGTTTTTTCAATCGTTCATAGTTGTTCAAAAATTGAATAATTCCGTGCTTTTTGACATGATCCACATATGGTTCTAAATCTTTCCATTCCAAAGGTTCGCCTTCAAAGTCCAAGAGACCCATCACAAAAGAATGATGTTCAGAATTGCACTGGCAATGTTTTCACTCTAATGTAATCTATCAATGAAGGTATATTTAATAGCAAGTCCTTCAGATAAGACAACACTTTTATAGCAGCAAATTTTTTTTCCTCCAAAATAACTTTTCATATATCCTATAATTCTAAATTTCTAATCCCCATAAAATTTTCAGTAAAATCCAACTCCTTCCAACAATTAGCACAAAATCATTGTTGGCTATCTTGAAACCAAGGGTTACCTTAAATTCCGTAAAAAGATTACTCTCAATATTTCAGGATGGTAACTTGCTCTTTGCTCACAATAATTAATTATAAAAATTTTCCTAGAAATTTATTTGCATGTTGTGAGCAAAACAATGCAAATATCCACTTGTCATTTCATGACATTTTTCTTCAGTCTGACAAAGCAAAAAACAGACTTGCTTAAAGTTATTCCAATGCAATAATCATAGTTCAGACTTATTTTTTTTCATTTAGTAACCTGACAGTTAATCTTGCGAGATAGAGAGTGCTAAAGACAACCGCATTACCTGCAAGTGTTGCGTTTTTTGGTGATGAGGAGCATACTAATTCTAGGTGGACCTCAATGTATTCTTAACACCTCATTTAGAAACCAAGCCCTACTTCTGGACAAAGTGTCTTCATAATAAATGTCCAATCCCTCCAAGTTCAGTGCAACCTGTCCTTTGCATTAATTTTGTCACAGATACATTTTATAATCACAACATCACCAGTCTCTCATAAAATTATATTGACAACAATATTCCCAGTTAGTTCAAGAGATGAATATCAATGTTTGCTTAGTAAAAAATTCAAGACTTAATGCTTTCACACATCAAATATTGTGTAGATGCTTCCACATATTGTTTATCAAGCCAGTTGATGCGTGGGGTGGTGTATTGATAGATTTTCAAATGAAGTATGGTTGTGCATAACAAAACTTTTTGTATATTAAACAAATCAATGCTGGTCCAATTCCTACATGCCGCTTATATAAACTTCAAGAAACTGAGTTGTCCAAATACATTGAAGTTTTATTTCAATAAGAGAATCGTGAAAACAAGTTTTACTGTACAATTTTACAGTTTAAGATTTTGCAACAAATACCTTCAAAAAATTTGAGATCAAGGAGCAAACCAAGGTGAAAGGAAGAAATCAATCGAATAGTATGATAAGTTATAATTTGTTTGCATGACAAATTCACAAAAGGTTTATTGCACCACATTCTATATTTTATTCTAACACAAAATAGAGCCTAGAAAACAATCTTCTAGAAAACACATTTGACATGTCCAAAAAATATATGAAGTGAAGCATTTTACTGAACAAAGAGCTATGACAAAAGTGCTTTTTGTAGTAGCATTTGTTACAAAGGTCAATGGTTACACATGCATTAACAAGTTATTGGGCTTCACAACAAAAAAGTATCAATCAACATGTTCTTCCTTGTTAAAGAAGTTACAAAAAGCTGTTTAAGAAGCTTTAACAGCAGCAAAAATCTTAACACATAAATTTTTAAAAATTTAGTTGCACACACATCAGTGATGCTGAGCTTTCAGCTTCTTCACAAAAACTAAGTGAAGTGCACTGTCATTAATTAGCATGAGTGAAACGAAGGTAGTATTCTGATAAATGGAATATTGCACAATTAGCAAGATGCATGCTTGTGAGGGGGAAAATCTCTAATTCATAAACACCTTCAGTTAATCCTGAAATGTAAGAGCCATTATTATTTGGCTAACTAGAATGGGTGAGAGATGTAGTTTTTCAAAAATTTGTAATGTTTCCTTAGTTCCAGAATTGTTCATAAATTAAAAAACATACAGCCAAACAAAAATTATTTATAGAGTTACAACATTACCCACTCAAACACTTTCGATACCAGGTATGCTTCTGGGTTCACCAGGTGAATGTGATCAGATTTACCAGCTCAGATTCTATCACGATCCGATCAGGATTGTTGCTTACTCTCAATCTTGATGTCAATCAAGATTAATGCACAATTAACTGGCCACCGGTGATTGATGCAATGGCAGCCATATTTGATCTGTCTGCAAACACCATGACCTATCTGCTTTGCCTATTATCACAACTGCAATCAACTGTGTTGGAGTGACCGGTAGACGGCAGATTTTCTTCTCTCAAATACCTGGCATCAAAAGAGCCAAGTAACAAGTTGAACAGTCTTAACACAAATAAAGAATCACATTACAAGCATAGCACGCAGGGTTGAGAAAAACCCAGATTTTTTCAAAAAAATACAACCCACCTACTTGTTTTTGTTTTGTGTTTTAATAAACAGTTGTTTGGGTTTGTTAAGGAGAAACATACTTTGGTTCTTTTTTTAAGAAAATCAAATAAAACATTCTCAATTGCTTTTATTGCATCATGCCATGTCACCATTTTCAAAATTACATGATAATAACTTGTTATTATTGTAAATAGTATTGTATGTAATAACTTGTTTTGGCATTCAAAAGGTAAAGAAATGTACCCCACCTTTGTTTTCATGAAGTGTTGTTGGAGTGAAAAGTAGTAAGGCTTGGCAAGCATGCACACAGCAAACAGAGAAAAATCACTCCCACACAACCTCTGCTGTTTCATGTCAAGTTTATGTGCATGCCCTGCTAGTTCAGCATCTACAGAGTGTTTTTCAACATATGGTTTGATATGGCCCAACATCACAAAGAGTTTGGATGCAGAGAAGGCATACAAATTGATTAAAATATACCAATTTTACAGAGCTGATGAAAATAACCACTAGGATTTCCTCCAACTGTTCGAATTATTCTTTTCTATTTTCAAGACCATCCAATTTCGTGGCTGTTTATTTTGTTTGATTAAAAAAAATTACAGTGAATTGTACAAGCGCGCTGCTTATTTTACTTTTTACTTCATAGGAGATTTTTCAAACGATAAGTAGAGTAGATTTTTTGGTGGTTTTATTGGGTTTAAGTGGGCTTAAAAAAACAGGTGTTTTTTTGGGTCAATTTTATTACATCAACCCTGATAGCACATAGATTGGGAAATGGATGCACTCATTATGAGTCTTTACCAAGATGTTTCAATAAAGGACCACACCAGTTTGCCACAAAATGTAGGATTTTAACAAGATTTTAAAAAAGGCCTTGCTTTTTCTACAAGATTTTATAAGAGCACACAAGGATCATGTTCATTATACCCTTGAATACATAATTTTTTAGAAAATGTATGCATCACTAATATTTCTTCACTGGGTTATGATTAGCGCCATTAAAAGTCATGCAAGTCATACTTTTTCTGTGTTTCAGAAGAAATGAAACAAATGTTAAAACAAAAATCGCATCCCTACAGTGTCCATAGCCAAAGTTATTAACACTTTGAGAGCAGCCGTACGAATATATCGTACCTAGATTTCGGCCTAAAACCAGCAGTTTTTGGTTGCCTTACCAATGCCATATCTCCTCAGCTGATTGCGCCAGAGAGCTGTTCAATGGCTCAAACGGATCAACCAGTCTTCTAGTCTGCACTTGAAAAAAATTTTTGGTTGGGGGTTGCAGGTTTTTTGTGAGTGACGTCATAAGTGAAGTAGTTTTTGGGGCATTTTGGCTCATGTTACCTGGCCTAGGGCTCAACTGCTAAGCCAAAGTATTTTTCTGAAGTTTGTATTGGAAACTAGGCTCGACTCCAAGTCTTTTGAGTCTTTGATCGACTTTCTAGCATTTCTGGATCAAATGTTACGATCTAAAATAAACAAATTAATTATCTAATTAACTAATTAGTCAAATATTTTTATTACTTTAGATCGTAACTTTTGAATCCGAAACCCTACCAGGTCATCCAAAGTATCGAAAAACTCAGATTATAGCCTAGTTTCCAATAAAAACTTCAGTGAAATACTACCGTCTAATAGTTTGAGCCAGGGCCATGAGAAGTGGGCCAAGGTGGCCTAAAAGTCCTCCACTTATGACGTCACTCACAAAAAATCCGCAACCTCCAACCATAAATTTTTTTCGAGTACAGACTAGAAGACTTGCCACATCTTTTGAGCCTTTGAACAGCTCTCTACAACTTTTGCACGCGCAAAGCCAGTTACGCGTGTGCAACACCACATGCAATCTGTTGTTGTTTCGTGAAAATCATTAAAACCGGCCATACGCCAAAGTGTTAAGTCCTTAAAAAGTCATATTTTCCATGTTAGGTCATAAACTCATATTTTCAACCTAATTCAATAAGCAAACCATTAAAACAATTTCAAAATATCTAGTGAAACTACTATATCGCTAGGTCTAAGCTGCATCTTGTGAACCCATTTGGACACCTTGCAAATGTTGGCAGAGACATAGGTGAACCAAGTTATTTGGATGAAATGTATTGCACTGCCTAAAATGCATGTTCTTGCTGTCCTAAAGAAATAAACCAATGTCCGTACATGTTTTCAATTTGCTTCAAACGAAACTATATGTTCTGCTCATGTTTTGAGTGGTTTATTTTAGTGGGGTTTCAACAAACCATGGGCTACAATCTCTTGCTCTATATTCGCTGAAAATGCTTTCTGTACAGTAGCTGTATTTTATAGCTCAGTCTGTTTTTTGTTTTTTTGCTGAGACATTTTAGTCAATGAGACGTTTCAGTCATTTGCCCCACAGTTGTATTAAAACTTGCAATAGCAGTGTTCATTCCGCCTATATATTCAGACATTCTGACCAAAATGACTTAATTTTTTTCGGTTATTTCAAAAACATTTTGGTCTACTATCAAAAAGTGATCAAAAAAACAGCTCAGTCATTTTTGTTTTGTCATATAAAGTCATATTTTCTGAAAAGTAAAGTCATATCATCAAGTTTTCTAGATCATGAAAAGGGCCCTAGTAATGATGTGAATCACTCTTGGAACAGCTTAGACACAAAAATGTAATAATCAGTTCACCAATCACCTTGAAATGTGAAGAACCACATAAACTAACAAAATTATGAGGTGGTAATGAATTTATTTCTTTTGCAATGTATTTTTAAATCAGTTTTCAAGTTTTGTACAAAAAAATGTGCTTTCATTGCAAGTTTTAAAAAACGCAAACAAAAACTTACAACAAACAACCTTAAAAATCAAACTCTTTTGAATATATAATTGCTTCATATGATTAAACTAAGGATGCTTCAGTTTTTGTTTGTTTTAGCATTAGAAACAACAACCCAACACATAAATAGAACAACAAAGTGAATTTGTATACTTTATAGCTAAAACTAGCACAAGCATTTCAACTTAAAAGCAGAACAATAATTGCTCATCAGTGGATTTTAGAAGCAAAATGAATGATAGTCTTATCATTTATAAATAATTTTCATATGATTCAAACCATGAAAAAAACAGTAGGTATAAAGGATCACAAAAAATAATTATTTTAAATGTGGAACTCAAGAGAAGATACAGTTTCAAGCCTAGTTGAAAAAAACAAATACTATGTCTGGATTCTTACCATTTAAAATCAACTTTCATTGAGGTTTTGTCTATGACACCATGACAAAAGCAAACATAGTAGAACTGTTGTGTTGAATAGCAATACCTCTCATCATTTCTTAACATACTGTGTATATAATCTGTGTAGGATTGCTCATAACAGTTACTACTATACAAGATTGCTCACTATTTTTTAATCAGTTTTGTGATGATATTAAATTATCAAGTCAATATAGCAAACAGATCTCACCTAATTTCCTAATGTCAATGCCACGGCTCTAACATCAGATGTGTGATAAGTGGATGCTAGGTTTCGTTTTTTGCTGAGACATTTTGGTCATTTGTCCCAAAATGGTATTAAAACTCAATGTAACAGTATTCACTAGCCTATCTCTCTAGGCATTACGACTGAATCAACCTATATTTTTTTACTCATTAAAAAAAATATATATATATGTCTATAACCGAAAAAACAAACCCAGAATGGATGTATAACATGGCAGTGTGAATGAAATATTATCGTTTGTAGAACACTCCAATCAACAAATAACCATATTTTGTTTTTCATGCACTCAACATTTATTGGATTATTTTTTTATTACTGTGGTAGTGGTACTTCATTAGAGTCCATGGGTAATTGTATGACTGTTGGTTCGGAACGTACAGCATGAAAAACATAATAATATACATTAATGAATGCAGGGTAGCAGATATTACAGAAACATTATTGTTAAATCATATACACAACAATCACATAACGCAGATGATGGCAGGCAAGCAATGGGTGAAGGGTTGGGGCATGTACAGATGAGCAAGTGAATCATGCACACAGGTGAGAGAAGCAACAATAAGGGTTATGAGCTGGAGAGCAGTGGAATGGACATAACATATCCAAACATAAGCAATGGCAAAAATGATTTTTATCCACAAAAATCATGAATATGTAATATAATTACCCACAGACCATAGTTGAGTACCACAGTTGTGTGTGGGTCCCACTAAGCACAAAGCACCACCAAATAAGGTTGAATAAACAGAGGTAAAACCAGATAATAAGCAGAGGTAGAAACATTGTGGGTAATTATATCGCTTCTTCATAATTTCTTTGCATAAACATTGTTTTTTGGCCTTTGCTACATGCCAGCAATGTCACAGTAGTCACATTCCTTGCTGCCTCAGAACCTCTACTGTATCTTACTTCCTTCACATACGTGCATGCTGCATGCCTCACTTGTTCATTTGTACATACCTCAACACTTCACCCATTGTGTGCCCACCATCTGTGTTACGTACATGCTTTGCAGCTTTGTCAGCATTTATAGCGACCAAACAATTCATGCAGTCTCAATTTTGCCATCAGCGACAAAAGCATTGCTGGAGATATTTTGTCCTTAGCTGAACCCGACTGGTTGAATTGGCCACTTGACAAGGACAATACACTTGGATTAGCTTATTGTCCATATCATGAGACCTAAAATGTTAAACCTAACCATTTAACTATAAACCTTAACCTTAATCCAAAATGCAAACCCGTGTCTGGTTTTAGAAACTTTTCAAAAAAGTACACAAATTTTTTGTACAAAAGCTCTCACCAAAAGTGTCACCTCTAATAGCAAAGCCAAAGCAACAATTGTGAGAGCCAAACCGACAACTATTCGCACAGCAAGAATAGACACTTTCTACTTGACCAGGCTCACTGTACTGTTAGCGTCACAAACTTAGTGAATAATATGTGGACAAAGCTGGATATGGTTCGAATAGCAAAATATCCCCAGCAGAGCTGTTGCCACTGAACAATTTACTGTTTGTGTACCCCTGCCTCTGATTGGTTTTTGTATTTGTTTGTTATTTGCCTTGTGGTTTTGTGGTTCTAATTTTCTTGTAACCCATTGGTTTCTTAGACATTAATAAGAGTACCTTAACACTAAAAACATATACGTATTACACAGAGCATTATGGGCCCAATTCAAACCTGCCTGCTTCCACTCAATGTGCAAACAATCTTAACACAGCTCTTAACTATGATGCCATCAGTACGGTAAATGACAAACTTACAGGTAAATAATGAGTAGATGAAGGCCAAGTAACCCTAATAAGCCAAGTCATTTCAAACAATGTTGTGGGAGAAGGTTAACAACCTAACTAGCCCTGATAAGCCAAGATATTTTAACCATTTAACTCTCCTGAAAACCACATTTCATGCAGAGATTTGCAATCCTATAACTCGCCAGGCGATTGAGCTAGAGAGCTGTTCAAACCTTCTACAGATTCAGCAAGTCTTGCAGTCGAAATCGAAAAAAAAATTTTTCATTTTTGTTGGGGTTTTTCGGTGGGGAGCGCCACAAGTAGGAGTGTTTTTGGCAACCTTTACCTGGCCCTGGGCCTCAACCTATTGAGCCATTATTATGGCTCAAGATTTTTTCGGAAACTAAACCAAAATCCTCATCTTTAGAGCCTTGAATGACTTTGTAGCATATCTGTAGCCGAAATTATGGACAAAACACCAC
>JGI24159J19872_10001009_pt1 | contig 29299 bp, 21 predicted proteins | sample Ectturendosymbi4_FD_19872 | JGI IMG/M metagenome (IMG submission 19872)
GGGGGGCGATCGCCCCCCCCCTGGATCCGTTACTGGGTGGAAGTCAAGGCTCACACGAGCCAATGATCACAAATTTGGACACTAGGCTGCTGGCCAACAGGTAAGTCTGCCGATCAGCATTGGGCGCAAATGCGGCATCGGTTGCGATGCGACGGCCATCAACAGACGTAATGTAACCGGATCGGTCTCCTGTGTGCCGCAACATCCGTTCTCACCGAGCAATTTGGGTATAGACTTCATCGACGCTCGCTGACAACAACCTTCTATTTGTTGACCAACGCTTGTTCTGCTCAAAAGCGAGAGCGGCGCTGTTCAATCAAAGCCGGCCGGTGTCCGTTATCGCGATCCGGGTATCGCGTTCTATTTAGGTTAGTCGAGCGCGGGCCCTTAAACGGAAGCTCGTGGGAATCCCTTTCACACAGCCGCCAATAGAACGTGCTGTCCGCGCCTCGATCAAAAAGATCGCTCTTCCAATTTAGTCCAAGTTCCTGATCAAAATCCGTCCCGATGCAAACAGGCATTTCGGTGGTTGTGGAAAATCCGTTCCAATGGTGAAGTTTTAACTTATGCAAAAATATGACTTAATCAACTGGCTGCGAACATGGCCATCCGCAGAAATTTTTCCAAGGGAGGTGCAACATCCACATTTTGCTTATCATTTTCAGGTTTCTTGCAATAGACGTTCACAAAAGGCTTTAGAAGTTCTTAGTCCCAATTTCCAGGGGGTCAAATGCCCGTTTTGTCCCTCCTGCAGACGCCCATGAAAACTAGCAATCGCAATTAAGTTGAACATTCCCGCTTATGCAAAGCATAAGTTTTTAAGAACGAGTTTGCTGCGCCAGACACATCCAGCCAGGTGGAAGTACAGCGCGAGTCTGCAATCCACTGCAACCGACCTACAAACTGGATCGAACACCTCGATTCACTCAACGCATGGTGATTCACGACTCGTCCGTCTTCTCCGTGCGCCGAGTCACCAACTGTAAAAATCACAGAACATAGTTTTTCGCACCAGTCACATTCACGTCAAAGCCGAAGCCCAGTCGGTTGCAACTGCCAAGCTGAACGAAAAATGTTCCCGGGTTTCACACTTTTCCGTGTCATTCCCGGCTTTGCCGTTGGTGAATACGGGTGTCCGAACAAATCTGAACTTTGAGCAAATTTTTAACTTGGCGAAGTAAGCATGCGGTCAGCACTGTTTCGCGCGAGCCGCTTTCAAAAACAAAATTTGGCGCAAATTTGCGCAAATGGCCCTGCAGGCACATTCCATCTGCAAACACAAGCAGTGGAAAGTCAATTAAGTTTAACGTAACGCGACCAAACGAAGCAATGTTTCGTGTTTGTATGCTAGTAGTCACCCATTCACTAAGAAACCAGTTTGCAAAAGCAAAATGTGCGCCAGTGGAGGTTAAGTACGAAAATTGTGTAAAAAAGTCTAGCTGTTCAAACAGGGCGTATCCTTTATAACAGCATAAAAGGATATGTTGCGCTCTTCAGCAATTAATTACTGTCTTATGTAAATAAGTAACTTATCGAAAATCGATTTAATTACAAACAGTTTGCCAATGCCACAGCGCTGTCGAGAGAATGTTCAACTTTGCATCACTTTTTTTAAAATATGATCAACATGCCAAAAACAATGTAGTAGAGAAAAATCTCTTACTTTCATTCAAAATTATATGCGGCATTTTCAAATTAGAAATTGGTAAATTAAAACTCAGTTTAAACCACGATTTGAAAAGCCAAGTGAATTTGACATACTATAACGGTCCTGACGTGAAGCAATTTCATTGCAAAGCAAATACGGGATAGTTCTGCAGCAAATTTGCTTCCTTCTCAAATTCTTGGCAAATTAAAATCATGTGCTTGGGCAGTACAAATTTTGCTGTATTGCATCATGACTGTAATACATCACTTGTATGTTCGTTTGGCAAACAGCTACATACAGGGTCTGTGGCAATATTGACGACAGCTGATCTTTTTCTGTTTGCCAACCGTAACCGGTTTTCACCGGTATTTACCGGTTCGTCTTCCCCGTATCGCTTTTTTCGGAAGCCCTGTGTTGCACCACATGGTTCTTGTGGCGACATGCGTCAGCGAGATTATACCATATTTACTTGGCAAATGCGCTTTAAATAGTTAATATTTCACACCTTCCACCAACGACAGAACCACTTNTGTAATACAGTCGTGGTCGCATTAGACTGATACGTTTCGTACCCCTATGTTGTGTAGGTTAAGGTTGTGAACACTGCCNTTATGGTTCGCATGCGGCAAAATTTGCGTCGCTCGGCTGTAAAAAATTGCATACTTCTTTNCATGTCAGAGAATGACAATCTTGTGCTGACTATAACATGTTAAATGTCTGTCATCATTATTTTCGACACGACTGAAATCGTTCGTAATCAACTTAGCTCAAATCGTCAATATAACGTATAGTCGTCGTTATAACGAGTCGTCAAAACGATATACTCAATGTATGTCATAAATAGCGGCAAAGCTCATACGACAGCCATCCGTGCTTCAGTGTGAGTTACGATGATAGTAAGCACTCCCAACTAAAAATGACAAAAAAATATGACCAAAAAAATAAATAAGAGAGAAAACAGTGAGGGACACGAGAGACATCTCTTGTCTTACGGTCTGAATATCTGCTTTTCGCGGAGTTTCGTTTTGAGGCGATGTTGTGTTCTGACTTGGGTAACATATATTCTGATGCGGGACATATTAATATTTACACAGGTCGCATTTGGCCTCCGTGCTCCAGGTTCCCCAACCTTGGAGATTAACGAAAGCTGTGAGACACACCAGCAGCCGACGCCCTTTCTAGAGAGGTAAGTTACAGAGTTCTTAAACCACGTCACTGCAACGAAGGTTGAGAAACACACTCCATCGCGCTGTATTACATTTATCAAGTTGAAATGTGATTGACAGATGCACTTCACTTTCATTTTCGCTTTAAGAATAAGTCACGACTCAAGAAGCACGTCTGCTGCAGCCTGCCAATTAAAAGTAATCAGGAGACAAGACAGACATATAGATTGTGATGAAGAATCTATATTACCTATAACTATAAATGTTATAGACTATAAGCAATCTTGTAGGCTGTAAGCAAGTCTGCTAGCACTTGCAACTTTTGCCGTTCATCTGCAGAAGTTACAACGAACATACAATAGTCGTTGGCGAATATGCTAGGCTCATAAAGATTTGTTGGAAAGGCTTTCTTTTGGTTATCAACAATGTTAGCCACAATTTTAGAAGACTCAATGTGTGTGTTCCGGTGATCAATGCGTTCGCACTCGTTTGTGCCGTATCGCCGCTTTTCTGGGTGAGAGCTAATCGACTTATGTCTCCGAAGCGACAAAAGCCCAGCACCTGGTTCTTGATTGTCGCGCGCAGCAGTGGCAGTGCAGGATGCGTTTTGGTTCAGAAAAATTCAAAACTCGCATTCCTTTTATCTTGCCAAGGTTTGCTGTCTAAACAGCAGAACAATCCACTTAACCGGGTGGTCTTGCTTAGCAGAAAAGGTGACGACAAGTGCCTGCTGACGCGAGGCAAGTGCCACCCAATTAAAAAGCCGTCCTCGATTAACATGGTCACCCATTCTTGCCTTTCTCACACTGGTCACATGATGCGCTGCCTGCCACTTAACGAAAATTGAGTGGCGAGCGGCGTAAAGATTTAGACTGCAACGGTGTCTGCTGATTGACAAGATTATCATGTGACCAGCGGCGATTTAATTACTCTTTGCTCGAAAATTTGATCTTTGCCGCTGTCTTGAAGATTTCGCAGAACCCCAGGACAACATTTCAGCCTGACCTGTGTTCTCCAAGACCTTCCAAGATACATGCATAATACAACTAAGCCACCAACTCATTACACATTCATTTGCATTTACGTGCTTCTGTTGCTACGTGTGCGTTTATTTTTAACTTTCCCAATGGCCGAACGACGTGCGGTACTAATGTTAGACTGTATAGACGATAATCTGCTGCAAAATCCATTTTGGCAGATGGTCAAGTAGCGTTAGCAGCTTGTCACGTTGATCAAAGTCACATTTCGTCATTTCCAGTGGCGAAAATACGCGAGGAAACTCAGCATGACATCGAATTATTTCTTGTACAAAATCATTAAGGGTGAGGAATTTCGAAAATGCTGCATTTATTCGCATAATCGCAGGCGATTCTCAGATCCATGCTTTAAATACTTTTTTAACCCAAGGACTAGAACATCGCCATAGGTGACAAGCAATTCAGAAAGCAAACAGAAAAACTGCTGTTACATTCGCAGTTCGACAGCGTTGATTTCACTCATAAGTGTTTGCTTTCAGCGCGATTTCGCCACATCAAAACTTCCACCTGTTTTGTCACCGCCCACAAGAGTTGACAGAACGCAGAGCAGTTTACTTAGGCCCTGTCTCTTTGGCCTGTGCTGCGACTTCGCAGCGGAACAATGCAGGTTGAGACTCGCCCAATCGCGCGTTGATCCAAGATAACGCTGCACACCGTTGGTTGGGAGGTGATGAGACGAAAATAGCAAAAATGATGCGCTGAGCGGTTTGGCGAGGCCAAATCATCAACGTTTGTAACAAAATTTACGGCGAAACAAGTGATTCAGTGCCTTTTGAGCCAACAAGAGCTCGACAGAAGCCAACCACCCAGAGAGCAGTAAAGAAACCTAGTGTTCAAATGTTCTCTTAAAACCACATTGACACGACAGTCGAAAATATGACTTGAACAACGCGTGCTGATTGCTCACGTATCCCAATCTGACGTCTATGTGGTTATAAATTATGGGTCGCTAAACATTGTCGCCAGACGCGAAATCCCGCGTCACGCAGCTTGGTCAGTCAATAACCGTCTTTCTGTTGCTTGATACTGGCACTGCGTGTCCCCGCCTTGCGACACAAACAGCTGCAGACATGGCAAAAGATTTTGCATTTTTTGCACAAATGCAACTGACACGAAAGGTTCTTTGAATGCCGTAAACCAAAAATCAACATCCAAGTTTGAAGGGATGCATTTGTGATTGGCTGTGTGGCAGAGTATTAAGTAGTTATCTTAAGAGAAAAGATCTTTAATTGTAGGGAATGTACGGTCATTGGCCAACAGGAGCTTCGCTGCCGAACATATGAATCCACGCAGTGCAGTGAGTTCAGCCTTCTTCGCTTTGAGAGCTGCGCGTTAACATCGCAAATCGCAATTTCATTCGTAAGCATCTCGCGTCATGCATCAGGTGTTCTGGAGCACTCCGGAGGAGGAAATGCGCAGACTTGCCAATTATTGAATTTATCTTATTCTTCTTGTTTCTTGGCACAAAGCATTGAACCGCACTCTTTGGCAGAACAGTTTCAAACACTTCGCTTAAGCGAAATTGGTTTAAGCGGCCTTCTAGAAAATAAGTTGTTTTTTTCAACATGCTACAAAAATGTTCTTCGGATTGACATTTCGTAAGTGAAAGAGTATCCATTGAACGTGTAAACAGTCAACCGATGTTCGAAAGCCGCCATAAGCCAACAGCCCTTCACGCGTTATACAGCATTTTCATTTACAAGCGTGCTGATGGCAGTGAGAGGAGAGCCGTTTGCCAGCAGCTGCGAAGACTTGTGTTTAAAGCAGTGGTTCCCAACCGGGGTGCCATTCACACACATCCAGGGGTGCCGCCAGCTTATACGTATTTCAATATATAATTAAAAATGCGTCTTCAAAATGCCATCAAACCTTAAAGCAATTTGCTATGATTTCAACACTGGGTGCCGCAAGGTTGGGAAACACTGTTTTAAAGGCTAATGTCTGCCGTGTTCACTCATTGCCAACCCAGTTGAGTTGCTGATCGGCCCAGCAAAGACCAATACGTCAAGTCAAACATTTCGAGGAGGCAAAAACGCACTGCACTTAATCAAAAGACATCAAAAGGAACATAGCCATTTATTTCCGAAATCCATTTACAGTTGCCAGTAAAACTATCGTTGGTATTGCGATGACAAACACAAAAGCGCAGAGCTTCATAGAGAAAGAATGCTGATGTATTTTGATGAACATCAGCATTTCCACGATTTCTTGTTTAGCACAAACTGAATGTGCTTCCTTCTGAACGTTTCGTTTTTTCTCTGAACAAGGCAAGAGGTGCCTTCTTTCAAACTAAGTATGTCGTTATTCTATCTATTTTATCGATTGAACTGAAACCAGGAAGTAAATGAGTTCGATTGAGCAAATTCATCTGAATACAAGGATGATGAACACTACGTGATTGGGTCAAAGTTGAATATTTCACGCTCAGCCGTAGACATCTGTATTGGCGGCTTGGTAACAAACGCAGGTTATTCTCATAAGAGCAACAGAACAATGCGGAAAGGGCCTGGATCACTGGCAACCTGGTTGTCGTTTCTGCTATTGAAGTTATTGAGCTTTTTATGGCGGCGTCAAATAGCCACAGTAAGCTCACATCACCTTTGATCTGCCTCTGTTTGGACAAGGAGAACGTTTCACGTCTCGCTGTGACTTGGCGCAAGTTACTTCCAAACGAAAGCACATAAAACATGAAATAAGTGGGCTGCATTTGAGAGGCCGAGAAAGCTGTTCTGCAGCAATTGCAAAGGCGTGGCTGCGGTTAGCATTGGTCTTTACTCTCATTTCTGTCGAAAGCAATGTGAGAACTTCTCACCTGCTCAATATCTGGTGCAATATTGCCGCCAACGACAAACATTTCAGCGAGGTTGCACGACTCAAGGCAGACATCAGTATTTGCATGTGAAGATGATAGCCCCGAAGATTTGCACAATTAGCTTACTGAACGCAATTTTTGATTCTGAAAATTAAAACTGCGCTAATTCTTGAAAATCGCGACATGCAGGGCAGTTTGGAACTGCCCCCATCAAACACTTCAATGTCAAAATTTAACACAGAGGACAAGTGATTGTTAACACAAAGCCCAACTTGCCAAACAGTTCTATCAAATCTTATACAGCATACCTCTCGTGATAACTTAAAATTATTTTAAATCGATGTGAAGAATCAATGTGATGGTAATCTTCTCTCTTTTTTCCTTGAAAGCTTGTGGCGGATCACTGCGAAAATGTTGGCAAAATGTAATCTGGAGGCAGCAGCATGCTGCAATTCTGACTCTGTTTTGATGTTTAACTCATAAAAACCAATATTTCTTTGGTGTTGACTAACGTAAAGATCGAACGCTTTGAAATTCGGTATGACATGAAACCTTACATCAATACATACAACGTGGTTTATTTCGAGTGTTAAGGCTTCATCCCAGAGTGCATTCAGTCGTTGTTTAACTACATGCACAGTTAGCCAATCGCATACCTATTCACTGAAAAGATCTGAAGCAAACTTTCGCAACTAGAACGCGATGCAAACCAACTTGCCCAGATATTAATTTTAAAAAGGTCTAGAAGTTTCTATGTGAGATTGGAAGATTTTACATTTTTTTTCCACCAAAGAAACAATTCAATTGCCTGATGTCAGGCGAGCGTCGGCTTTCCTTTGCTGAATGGATTCGGGCTCGCATAAGCTACACTAGTTCTCTTTAATTTTAGAATTTTATATTTTGTCTGTGTTTTTTACTGTGATGAAATTTCTCTCCTCTTATATGCGGTGGATGATTTCGATATAACAGGTTCTGCGAAATTCAACTGCCCAACAAGACTTCTTTGAAATCACTTTTACCAGAAATCACGTGTGCCTTTTTTGTTGCAAGTGTATTAGTTAACTACACAAAAATAACAAGGAGCACAGACGGTTCGGCAGAGATTACAGTAGAAAAAGTATCACCAATCATCGTGAGCCTTTAGTTTCGTTTCTTTTCAACTTGTTTTTACCTTTGTAAAAGAAAATTTTATCTATGTGAAACAGGTTAATAAAAAACGTATTTAAATAGACAACATGGACTTTCAAGTAGAATACTGGCAAGACGATAGTGTGTAGGATGTAGCATATCAATCGTTCACAGCAGGGAAATAGAAGCATATCAAATGTTCACAGCAGGGAAATAGAAAGGCCTTTCCTAAAACGTTTTAAAAAAATCTAAAAATTGCGAATCGATGCAACTTGACCAAAATGCCAGTTTACTTTCATGGATCTAAAACGACGCTGGAGCAGGAAAAAAAATTTTTGAGACGAGCTTTTAGAAGTCTCTGCGTTATGTCAACCGAGTTCTTATGTTGTAAGGTTAACCATAAAACTTACATTCATTTGAAATTTCTGTCTTATTCACAAGTCACCGGGATTTGTTTCGAAACCCTTCGTTCAACATCATATTGTTATCAAAAGCATTTATGGCAGCAGGTTCATTTAGATTTAAAAAAAAATTAGATGAAATACAGAAAAGAAATTTAAATGTTTTTATTGATATTGTTATAGGCTGCGCAGTTGTGATATGCTTAGGAGTAAGCAAAACCAGTTTCAAACAAGTAAACTTGTTTCTCGGAAAAATAAACTTCGTCAATAATGTTGTGCCTTCGAAATTCAGTCGTAACTTTAAGTATTTGTAATCTTGGTGCTGTGCATTCCACGCCAAGGCGCTGATCTCGTAAAGCCTGTTGCTTCAAGGCATGTGCTCAGCAGTTGCCCAGCAAAATATCTGATTTGAAAAATTAACACTAGGTAAAAACATTACCGCACTAAAAATTATAAAACAACGCCCGCTATGGCCGTTTCTGCATTTCCGTCATCTTGTTCGAGAACACAATTCAGAAATAAGACTAGTACAAACGGATAAAAGAGAAGTAATCATTTTACTACGATGTGTACAAAAAATGTGTTCTGCTTTCGAAAGCTCACTGTGCGTTTTTCGAACATTAAAGTGGTTAGATTAGTATCAATTATATTAATATCGAGTGTATGGATCACAGTAAAGTAAATAGCATCAAAAATGATGATTTAGCGTTTCGCAGATTATATTCAAAATAGCAATCTCTGTTATATCTCCGCATAATAAAGAATAACCTCGAGCTTTGATGTCTGTTCAAAACCCATCTTCCTAATGTTGAAATATCGCGCACGGAAGGTAAAAAACCGAAACGTGGTTATAAGCAATGAATTGCTTCATATCGGGCTGATGTTTGTTTGGACAACCTCGCTATTAAAAACAATTTTGTTATTTTCGAGCAGGACTTACCTCCTAATGCACAGAATTGTTTCAGCTCAACATTTTCTTATAAAACTGAAAGTGCTCAGCAGTCAAACGACACTGCTTTCACTTGCTTTGCGTTTTACCAACACCGCCGCTACGAGTTGAAGTGAAACAACAAGCCAGACCAGCAATAGCAGATTTTTATTTTGCTTGTTTTCCTTCACGATTGATTTACTGTTTTCCGAAGACTTCCGCCTTAGAGAGTCAGGTGGATATTTTGCACAGAACAACGGCAAGCAAAATTCACTATACCAGGGTTGGCCAAACCTGCTCTATGTATGAGACGCATATAGTAAAACCCAAGTTACAAAGAGCCGCAACATAAAAATCTAAAAACACGAATTTATTTGCAATCTACGCTTCTGTGAGATCATATTTGTTTTTGGAACGACTTGCAAAAGTAATGCTGTACGGGACGCTAGCTACCACAGTATCATTTTACAATATTTGTACACTTTGCAATAGAAATAAAGAAAAAATATAAACATTTTCGGAAAGCTCAAAGAGCCGCATGCATGGTTCGAAGAGCCGCATTTTGGCCACCCTGCACTATACAGTACTTTCACACATACCGGTGGGGGAAGAAAGATGTTGCTGGTGCGACACACGTTTGCTCGATTTTTAGATTTTTACCGAGACAAAAATTAAATCAGACCCAGCATCGCACTTCAGTATTTTTTCCGACTGGACAATATAAGTTAGAAATTGCTGCTGAACGCACTTTCATGAAGAGTAAGCAATAATTTTTTTCAAAAATGTAATAAATATGTTAATCTGCCAGATTTATAAGAGATTTTGGGAAGTTCTTTAAAGTTTTTCCCAATTTTTGCCAAATTTTTCCCAAATGAGTAAGGTGTGGAGGTGTACTCTACCTCCTGCACCTGCCATATCCTACGATTATGTTCACAATACTTGAAACATTTAGAAACTGCAAATAAATTTAAAAACAATAGGTTATCTACAAAAGAATGGAATTTTGCAGCAAGCTTCTAGGCAAACTGTACTAGACATGCAGGAACCACTCCCTTTGATTGCAACGAGAGAAAAACAGCAGCTGCCCTATGGTGAGGGAGTGCACGCTAGCTTCGCACATTAGCGAAATACGTTCAAGTTAGCGCGGCAATTTTGTGGCGTAGCAGGGTATGTAAAATTGCTAGGAAGATATCATTGTTGCTAAACAGAAACAGAAATGATTTCTAACTGAAAAGGTAAGAGGGCACTACCTCAAGGCTCCACCCAGCCTTGGTCCCTTGAACAGGAAGAGGGATAGCAAATTTTCAAAGTTTAATTTTTAGCTAGCAAAAATATCAGAAAAAGATGTTGTCAACCACGCAGTCCATTCCCCTCCCATACATTTTGATTGCACGGTACCACAAATTGTTTCCAAGGAAAGTTGCGTTTCAGCGCTTGATATTTTAACATTGCACCACTGCAGTAAAATGTCCAAGTGCAAAGCATTCAAGCAAGCAAGCAAATGCGTTAAAATAGTCACGAGTTTTGAAACGCCAATTCGTAATGCGAAAAGGTACATCCACTATACTATGCAGTTTGCTTAATAGGATGATACACACTCGATGCGTCTAATATAACAACACAGAACGGTGACTGCTTAGGTTTCAAAGTAAAATGTGAGATGCTTTCATTTCCTCTTTTTTGCATGCGAGATCTATTCGAAAGTTCACAGGACTTCTCGAGCGAAGCGATGGCAGCATGCGTTGAAACGCAGCTGATTGCAATTTTTCTACTTCAATGCATGTACGTATGTGAACCATCTCATGACCTAGTAGAGCGTCACAGTGCATGAAAATGTACGTCTCAGTCGTATGTCTCCGTTCAACCTGGATTCACAAGTTACGAGCAGGCACACGAGGTGATGCGTGAAATCGTCGAGTGAACTTCACGCTATTCACTAAATGTATCAAACCAGTAATTTTCCAGTCCGCAGTTGAAATTGTCCAAGGGTCCATCTGCGAACAAACAAACCTTTTGCCGGCGATTTCCTGGGCGTTTCCAGTTTTCATGGCTTTACTTCCCGTACGTCCCTGTCAAAGAGACGGGTTTCCTGGTTTTCACTGGTGCTGACTAAACAACGCCGCTCAAAGACCAGAAATTTTTTCACCCCTCCACATTTCGTTCTTTGAATCAACTGTTTCCAGGTGGTGCGAATAGTGAAACAGTCAAGCCTTCTCAGCATTGTGATGCGTCAAAATCGTAGACGCCTGGGGTTTCATGCGCTTGTGTCAACCTCAGGACGCCGCTCGTCACATTCAATTGACTGACTAATAGCCGTCCATTCTCTTTGGAAAATGCTCAGTAGGTCAAGAGGTTGGCATAGGACAGGTTTTAGCGACACGACCCGCGAAGTTTGAACTCGTTTGCCCTTACGTCCGATGGTGTTCCCCGCCACCACTGACCACGCGCCGACAGTTCACCAATAAGGTTGACTGATTTGCGCAAGCAAAAGCTCGGTGATTTTTCGAGATGGAAGAGGCGACGCTGCCGTCCAGCTTCACCGCTGACAAGTAACATGGTCATCGGATCAAAATTTGTTTGTGCTAAGTCAGGTCTGATTCACTTGTGTGCTTTCTTTAATAAGGTGTTTCGGTCAGGCTGGTAAGTTTTGACAAGGCCCGCAGCTCCTTCGACAGCTTAATCGCCACGGACACCTGTACCGGCCCTGTTTGCACAATTTCCAGGCTACTTCTGAAAACTTGAAGCTACTGTACAGCAGCACATCAACGTTTGTCAGAAACGATGATGCGATTTGCTTGCAACGAGAAAGGATATCGGTCACACCCGCCAGTTTAAAACCTTTGTCCCCTGTAGAATAATCCGGGAGGAATACTACTAGATCTGTTCAGAAAGAGCTCGGTGTGTAATTGAAGGCTGTAAACTTTTCCACTTTGCATCTGGTGATTTGCGTGGATGGCGAGCTAAAGAAAATAAGAAATACTGAGAGCACAAGAAAAAAACAAACAGCTGTCAATTGATCCAGTTTCAAAAAGCCTAGGTCACCGTTCACCACAAATTCACTCGGCGCAACCAACTGATTTTTAACTACAAATGTCTAGAACACCTCTGATAATTTTCCGAGCTTAACACTGGCTGAAATGCATCTTGGTTGTTCAATTGTTTACCAACCACGTTGCCATGGTTTTGTTCAAACTTTTGCACTGTTCTTGATGCTCCCCCCTGCTCCGTCCAACGGAAACATACGGGTTAATTAAGAAAGTAGTGCACAACGAACCGGTATGTCCCAACATTGAAGTACCTCTGTAATTTTTAACATTTAACATTTCTGTCTTAATGTATATTATGTTATTGCACTGATACGTGAAAATCACTTTTTAATATAAGCAGTTTCGAATGAGATCACCTTCAACTTCGGCAAAATTATCTGAGTACCTCTGGATAACACCACGGTTTCCAGTTGTTTAGTTCGATTTACTTTTTCTTCCAATTTGATGCAGTATTGTTCGTTTGCAATGTTGGTTCACTTTTGCCACCTCTTTTAAAGAACGTAATTATAGTGCTTTTCCCCAGCTCTTCCAATGTCGATCAGTTTAGAGTATTGCATAACTAATAAACCTGTGATAAAGTATCTATGTCGGCAACGACATTGGAACAAGGTTAAAGTTTCCAATGAACTATTAACGTTTTGTATTTCGCATAGTTTTAAAAACAAAATATATCTTATTTTTGTTTCTACTTTATACATAGTGAAAACGTTGCTGAAGAGCAGATGCAACTTTCCAAAGGCGCTCTGCATTTGGCTTCAACTAAAGTCAAGCAAGGACGAATAGCACCTACAAAAAAAATTGGGTCAACACAGAATCTTTTTGTTTCAACGGGACCACAGGCGAATACCTGGGTCCAGGAATTGTTGAAACAACAAACCAGAATCATGAGACTCGCAATGAACTCTGTACCGTTGAGAAGCGATTTGTCCCTGTTACATATTGTGATAGCTGTCTGATTGCTACCTTTGGCGTATTGATCAACTCGCTGCGAAAATCGTTCGCGTGCCACGGTCGGGTTGTTCGTGACAATGGGGTTACATCAACGTCAAGGCGATTGTTTGCCTTGGTCTAATCAAACATATCGGTAAGAAATACAGTAAACTGCGTTGAATTACACGGCGCAGTTAGGAGCACAATGCCGCAACTGCTCTTTGCGAAGCAGGTGGAATAGGCTATAAAATGATACGAAATGAAATTAATCTGAAGTAGATAAAGTACGGTTGCTTTCCGAATTCTACGAACGGCGTAATTAAAACGCGTCGCTCCAAGAATGCCTAAAAATGATTTTGATTATTTCTGGTTTGTGAAACAGTTTGTTTGTCTATAAATTCCTAGTACTTTTTGATTTATCGCAGTTTGGAAGGTGATTAAAGAACTGTTGTTAGAAACTGATGTAATGTTTATTCCTTTCCGTAATACATGAATGAATAGAATCAAGAAATTGGGCAGAGGGTCAAGCGACACCAGGTCGAGTTTACATCTTGTCAATGACCTGATGCAGTGTTTGTTATGCTATTCTTTCTTAAGCTGTCCTTCAAGTTGTGGTGATGATAACTGTTTAACAGTTTGTTAAATTAAGTGGCTACTATCCTGTTTCAACATACTTCGATCACTTAGATCGTTCATGGTAGTCAAGCATGAGCGTTCTGCAGTATGAATTACTTTTAACATCTCTTATATTACATGCCGTGCAAAAACACCCATTATCAAAACATGGCAGTCTCTTTTAAGAGTCTGCACCATATTCTAGGGCCAACACATAACCCCTAGTGTAGACCTTCTATGAGCGCCGTATTCGAATTAAGTTGACAGCACAAGTTAAAATCTGACACATAGCAAAATCAGTGAAATTTTTCTAACTTCACGAAGCAAACATTGCTTTGGGGGGCGATGAGGTTTCCTTTCTCCTGACCTCGACTTAATTAGTAGGTAAAAAACAAGTCGGAGAGAAAAGTCGTAACCGTTGAGAATCGCAACTAATTAAAAGCGGCCCACAACTCTTATCCTCACCGCAGGTAGGTGGTGCTGCGGAGCAATATGCGCCAAAAGCTGTTTTTGTTCTTATTCAAAGTACCAACGATAGGATCAGCCTACAAAGCTAAGTTTTAAAATAACGTTAAGTTGCCTCCGATGAAGCAGAATTCAAGAAGTCATATCAGTGATTGCAAAACGCTTGTCGCTTGCAGAAAAAAGATTGACTTCACAACAAGCGAACGTTTATGTGGCAAGAAAAGGCTCTGTTACGTAGGCAGTGCGTGCAATGATGTCAATAGCTGCTGAAAACACACACCCAGCTTATTCGGTAGCCTAATACTGCAAAGTTTCCTTGAATTCATTTCTTACAAAAATCAGGACACGGGGTTATCAACAATTGCTCAGTAAAGTGATTATGTTCCTTTCAAAATTACTCAGGTCAGCTTTATTACAGTAGCCTACATTTTCAGTGCTTGGACAGACCCGAGAGGTTTCAAAAGGCGTTCTTCCTGCATACACCTAATGCAAAATACTGCAAACGCATTTTGAAGATGTAAAGTTCGCCCCATCTCACAGCAAAGCAAGCGGGAGTCGCATTTTTAGCCTCTGACTCCGCTCCGGTTTCAAATTTTTTTATCTGGGTCCGGATCCGGCTACGGTATTTTTCCAAACATGAAAATCCGTCTCCTGTTCACTGGAAACCATCGATGCAACCGAAATTCAGCAATGTTTGTTCTTAAGCAACGACATATACATCAAGGCCACGCAGACTACTGCCGAAAATAAAAAGTGACTCCGGTTCCGGGTCCAGCTTTTTACGAATTTTTGACTCCGGATCCGGTCTGAAGAAAAACGCAGAATCCTACCGGAGCCGACTGCGGAAATTTATGCGCACCTGACTAGATATCCTCTGTTTTTTCGGTACCCTGACGTTTGTTGTTTAGCGAGTACGTCTGGCGCAATTCACTCAGTCAGCACCGCCAAATAAATCTATCTACTGATCTTACAGGAATTAAGTTTTCTAGAAAACTTTTCTAGAAATTTTTAGTTCCTTGACCCAATTTCCTGGAGGTAAATGCTCGATATGCCCCCCTTGCGGACGCCCATGTTCCTGTNCAGTATTGACTGCGTGTACCACTACCAACCACCACCAATCCTGTGCATTTTAAAGAGAGAATACGAATTCGGAATTTTAAAGAAAACAGATTGCATAACGGCAAATCAAACGACTGCAGGTGTGCTGTTTGCTATTGGAAACAACCGTTTACTACACGCCGCTATAGCTCAGTGGTAGAGCACTGGTCTCGTAAACCAGGGGTCGTGAGTTCAAACCTCACTGGTGGCAGTTAATTTGCAACTATTTGCGCAAAAATTCATATTGGACTAAGGTCTTTTCAAGCAATCATCACAAGGTTTTGTGTGCATAAACTTTTTCTAGTTTTTGCTACATTTTTCGGACTGAAGCAATTTTTAAGCAAACTCGGTGGTTTCGGTCGGTATAGACTTTATCATCACATCCTTCCCAGTTCTTCCATTTATTCGAGGAAAAAATGCACGCATAAACCGTATATTTGCTCCTTGTCTTTTCACTCCTTAACGTTGGAACGTTTGTGTCCAAAGCGCCAGATTTTTTACATTTTTTAATATTATCCCTTGGATACTTGGCCAGCATTCTACTTGAATTGCAATCCTACCGTTTCACTGAATTTTCTCGGTTTGCTTTCTTTATTCCGTTCTTCATCTTCAGCTTGGGCCCTGCTTGGTGCTATTCAATTATGCACCTTCAGTTAGAATTCGTCTTTCAGCAAGTATAAAACTGTTAATGCTTTACACAAGTGCACTGCTTTTTGTTGTTTAAAATTATTAGCAATCTTACTGCCCAAAACAGAGACTTGAAATTCTGAAAGCAAAGAGCTATCACGTTATGTATGTGAAACTTGTTATACAAGCTACCAGAACAGAGTAAAAAAATTTGAAACAAAATACCTCAAGAAAAAGCAGCGTCCTTCAGTGCTTCTACCAACAGACCTATTTCGTTTTTGCAAAAATCAAAGTATTTCACTGTCAGTTTGACTTAGTTTTTCCCATTTTGCTGATGCGCTCGTGATATCATTGAAGGAAAAATATTCTTGCCTATTGCACCGTAGTAGGATGCATGAAGAAACCGCCATCTACAATGCCTGTGACACATATTTAATGACTGTTTGGTAATTCTTGTTTCTCGCTTATGGAGCGTGAAGCGATCTCCCTTACTTCTGTTTCCAACGCCCAAACTTGACCCTGCACTCTTGCCGCCTGACCTAAACTGTTGCGTGCAGCGCGCTTGACAGTCATGGCCGGAGATCGAAAGTGCAACCTGACCGGTTCCGGGACCAGCGCTGACCTCCTGCCGTGCCACTGCAGCCAAGAGATCAGCCAGTTCGAACGCGAAGCTGAGAAACAGTCGGTATGCGTTTGAGGAACTGCATGTTGTGAAGGGCGCTGTTCAACGCGTCGCCCGCTTAGCCAAGCTTCGTTACTGGGACAAGCTGAGCGACTGCTTTCAAGAACACTCCGATCGCTGCAACCTATGCGGTCTTTGTAGTGGAAGACTAAAACTTTTGGCCCTATCATGAAGAAATTTAGCAGAAAATTCGAACAAAAACACAATCCACCTGTTAACCAGGCAGTTGCCAAATGAAGTATTTGCTAGAATAAAAAATTGAAATAGCGACAGCGTTCAAGTTATCATCAGTATTGCTAATTGCATACAGCTTGACAAACACCAATGCTACTAAAGTTATCAGCAACATAAAAAATCTCCAGTGCAACAACATTACTTCCAAACTGAACAATCTCACTGAAAACCCACTGAAAAATTATTATCGCAGGAAGAGATCAGCGACATTTTCTGATAATTGAGTAAATTGTTTTTATGCATAGAAACAAGCAGGTATCGTGGAAATGTCTGAAACGCTTTGAAAAACCTGAGAAACGTCAACGTGCGATGATTAAAAACTGTACGCCTATGTGTAGAATGACCAAATAAATGGATATAATGCCACCAGTGAGGATTGAACTCACGACCCCTGGTTTACAAGACCAGTGCTCTGCCACTGAGCTATAGCGGCTGGTAGTTAATTGAATCAATCAAAACTCAAACACAGACCCAATCGTATGCACCAAACAATCAACTAAAATTAATTTGTAGCATTTGTGCGCAGCAAAAATAGTTGTGCTGTCCTTTAATCTTTTTCAGGTTTCAGATAAAATACCGCAACATTGGTGCATCGCTTCTAATGGTAAAAAAAGTAGTAAGGAAGTTCTTTCACAAAAGCAACACTGGAAGTGAAATGTGCAACCGCTTGATCTCTCTCCTTACCTGCGACGACAAGGAAAGCTTACTTGGTGAGTGCTGTGGGCAAGAAGATTTTTCCATCAACAAAGCGTAAAAACAATGCTACTACAACTTATGCTAATCTCCGAAGAGATCGAAAACTAGTTACTCGCATTTTGTTGACTAATTTAAAACCAATTTATCAATACAACAAGTACGAAATGCAAAAACATACAGTGCAAAGGAAAGCAACGGAATTTATTTACGCAGCTGCTACGATTGCAATTGAAAACTGCTGTGGGCAAGCTTTAACAACACTGGATAATCTTGGTGATGGACTTAGCTAAAAACAAAAGCCAACTAAGATACAAATAAACGTCATCCCAAAAGCATGACATTTAGCGAGAAAAATGTTTCACAGATGTTCTGCGAGTGTACGAAGTACCGGCCAAAACTCCTAACGACTTATTGCAGATACACCAACAATTAAATACAGTTGATTTATCAAAGTGAGATCTATCAAAGTAAGATGCTCGCGCGGGCCATGAGCTCGCTTGAACGTTTCCGCCGAACACGCACAAACGTTAAAGACAAAGCAATCAAATTACCTCCATGCAAAACGCACAAATTGGCTACATTTAACTAAAGTTTTGTAAGCAACTGTTTTGACGTTTATAGACTTAAACTAACAATCCGAAATTGATGAACAGTGCCTCATAGGTCAGCTCGGTCGAGGCTGACGAAACAGAGGGTTACGTTACAAAAATCAATAAAATAATAAAAAGTACCCGCGAATCTTCTTTGTAAAACTGGTCGACATATTTCGGACCAAGCGTCATGCTACTGATCTTCAAGGGAACGTTTCTGAGTATTACACACATGATTACTTGCTTAGTACCCCAATAATATGCCACTGGCTACAGCGGCGTCTACAGCAGCACGCAGTTTCTAAACCATTGTGGTCAACTACTTTTGACCTACGGACCCTCTTACAAAAACGTGACCACTTGCGGGCCACTTCCAATAAAACAACAGATTCACAACATTTAAAGCTACAACAGATTCACAACATTTAAAGCTACAACAGGGAAGATAAGCGAGTGTGTCATTGAAATTATTACACAATGGCAAGTAGCAATTTATTACAAATCTCTATCAGTGGGATGCCTGTGGCCGAGGCTTCTATGACACTATCGTTCCTTCATCAATACCAGTGTTAGTGGTAGCAAGTCGGAGACTATCGTCGAGTGTTTTGTCTGCCATTCGATTTCTGCTTTCAGATTTGACTTGCTTCATCGTAGAAAATGTACTCTCACACACGCTTGTGTTTCCAAACATCGAGTGCATTTTTAGTGCAACATTTTTCAGTTTGGGAAATCTATCTTTGTTTACTAATTTCCAGAAGCTCTCTGCACTCTCCAAAACCGTTAGTATTGTACATTGAAAAAAAAATATGTTATGCTTGCTCTAATTCAAATTATCTATTGCAGGGATAGGTAATTAATTTGGCTTGGGGGTCACTGGGAGAAGGCCGTGTTTAGCGGATAGATAGACAGATTTATTTGGCGGTACTGAGTTCATTGCGTCAGATGTACTCTTCAAGACAACGAACGCCGGAGCACCGAAAAAGCACAGAGGTCATCCGGACAGGTACCCCAGCGGAGAGTTCGCGGCGGGCCACACCTTCTAAGTTGATCGTACAATAAATAAATGAAACAAAACGGTACACACAAAAAGTATTGTTCTTGCGTAAGTACACTTTAGCCAGCGCAAGTAGTTGGGTGAGACAGATGTAGCCTCACGCGCTTTACAACAAATTTCAAATTTGAATATTTTTTCTGAATGCTTCCGCACGCCACTGAAAACGCTGTGGCGGGTGCCATACGGCCCGTGGGCCTGTAGTGGGGCCACATTGTTCTTAACAATAACACTTCACCTATACTGAAGAACAGGATCATTGATGGATTTGCTGTTATACAAAAATACTAACCCGATCATACATTTTAACAAAAATTTTACAGCGATAGCTACAAGCCTTAAAAACTTGGAAAATATTACGTATGGCTATTATATTCCAGAAAGAAGGAAATGTTCATTATACTCACTTTGTAACACCTTTTAAAGTGCAACAAGTGATCTGCAGGCACCTGTCTTCGCATGGTTGCCCCGGGTTCACGCGGCTACTCCGCAGTGAATGCTGCGTTGGTGCACAATGCAGCATTCACTGCGGAGTACGGCGCATGAGCCTTCGCACCCACCCGATAACAACGAGACTCCGTTCTCCAAACTGGCTACAAAAACTTTTGTTGCTGCAAGCTCGTTGCGATACGCATTTACTTGGACTGATGATTTGGTCACCGAAACGCCTGCTATGTGTCTTTGACTTCATTTGCTTTGGCCGCACTGTTTTTATCATAAGGCTGTTCTTTTCTTGGGTAAACGACATGCATGGAAATAATTTACAAGTGCATTCAGACAAGCAAGATTTTTTGCTCTTAGCAGAACAAGCACATTGCGATTGAAACTTAAACAAATACTGTCGGACTTCATGCAAATCATTTTGTCAAGACATCCTTAGGTTGCAGCATTCCACACAAAATAATTTCTTGTCATAATTACTAAAATTATATATATTCACACTCTGCACAGAACTGCTACATTTTTCTTACGTCTTTCGCTATTTTCCCTTATTAAATAATCATACCAGAAAATTGTTGTCACTACGATTTGCACATACTGATCCACGATTTGCAAGAGCAGTGTTACATCATTCACCAAGGCCTCCACGCTATAAACAGTATTAGTTTACTAAAAAAGCAACTGTTTTAATGAATTTTTTATTCCGTACGCGGGTTGGGATTGTAATGATGGTCACATGCTTTTCATCGTGGTTGATCATATTTTCCTCTGCGATAGTTTTGCTTGTTCGATGAGGAGGAAACCCGTGCTTTGGGTCATATGCATGGCCAGGGGGAGCCAAATGGGACAAGCCTCCCCAAATTTTCTATCATAACTTGATGCTGAGCGCTTCGAGATGCGGTGTCCTGAACCAAATATTGTTGCTCGGCTAAAGTCAAAATATTTCCCCCAAAATATCTGCCCCCTTAACTCTTTGGGCTGGTTACGACACTGCTTTGGATATCATTTATTGTACATTTTGGAAAATTCCATTAGCTGCAAGATCTTCTACAATCTACAGATTATTAATTCAATACCGTTAGGCTTGGCTTTCAAGGTCCAATTGTTTACAGATGTCGATCTTTGCGGTTTGTCCTACCGTTATACAGTAAAAACAAGAGCAGAAAAAAGTGCAACAGAAAACAGGGAGCTTTTGTTAAACAAATGGTCAAAACGTTTAAACTTGCTTGCCGAACATTTACAAACATTTTATGTTCTTCTAATCCATCACCCATCAGGTTTGTTCTGTATAAACCTATTCTGAACGTCTGATTGATGACTATTAACACGGTGGCTATAGATAAGCACTTAAGATTTACTTAAGCAAGATCATGTGCTATCTTCTTGATACGCAAGTAATAGTCAGGACAGGAGAAAAATGGCGTGAAGCAGAGCAAGAGCTTCAATAATGTACTGTAGGTAGATCTACTGGAGTTGCAACAAATTCATAAAAGTGTTCCTTCGTGTGTTTTGTATCTTCCCCTATGTAGTCGCAATGAAATATATATATTCTCGAAATGGTGTATATGTAATCCTTATTGTCTGCCACTGGGAGTAAATAACAAATAGGACGTTTGCTACAGAAATTGCATGGAAGGGATGTGTTTATCAGTACTGTATTTTGTTTGGGACACAGCCTCTCTGAAGCACAAAATGACATTACATGCTAGAAATTTTGGGGGGAGTCATGTCTCATTGGCTACGACTATGCAACTTCTCCAATGCGAAAACTGTTGCACATGCACAAGCAACAATAGTATTATTGCGAAAGAACAGCATTGTTGATTCCATTCGAAAATAAAGGTGAGTGGAAGTCCGGCACGTGAATCCTGCAGTTCAGCGAAGTGTAAAGCATTGCAAAGTTTAGAGCCAACAGTGCCCCGCAACCAGCTGATACTTCAAACTGAATCTAAATTATTGCTGCACTTAACAACTAAACACGTTTTGAAATTTCCGCGCGGGCAGTTGCNCGGTTGCCTTCCCTGGTTGCGAGCCTGGTTCTCAACGTTGGGCGTACTCCCCTCAGCGGGAAATTTGATTTTAAGGGGGTTAATGAGGCCGACTGACGAGGTCTAGGTGCAAATTTTCGAATTTAAATATTTGTCTTTTCTTCTTTTTCACTGATGCTATGTTCTCTGGGCTTGCTTAAATCAAGCCGGTATTGGGTTTTGATGGTCACTTTTTATATCGTAAGATTTATATGTCCCTAAATGGGAGTAAATCAGGATTTTAGAAGTGATTAGATTGGGCATGGGCAAAACGTTTGGGAACCCCTGGTTTAGAGCCTGGAATCTTAAACTGGGTGCGTGAAAGGTTCGAAAGTGGGGCGCGAATATGGCTGCGACATATTGATGAAAAATATTAAATGCATTGTTTTTGTCATTCGTAAATTGATTATCACTTCACTATAATCGCCATAATCAAAACAAAGCGGGCAAGAGAAACCTCGGAACAAATTGAAACGTGAAGCCGATGTGTGATGAGCGTCTTCAACAAAGCCTCGAATTAAACTACTAGTTTCCGAAAAACGGTTGCATCCTTCCCATTATGCAGGATAATGGCAACAAATTGTCGTTCTGTTTTTGTGTTTGATTTTGAGGCTAGGTTAGACGCATGACTAGCACCAAAGGTGGCATGACAGAAAAAGCTAAGAAACTCTGGTTTAGAGTATTTTTCAATATTTGTTTCTAGTTCGATAAGTTCCAAAAAGGGCCGCATTTATATCAAAGGGGGGCAATTCAACGGGGCGCCACATAAGCTTACGTTTGGATCCGCCACTGGATGGGACAAATGCCATTTTTTAAATGTTTGCTCTGCCGCCACGAGCTTCAAGAAATTTGCGATTATTTGTTGTTAATTATTGATGTGTTTATCACGGACTTATGTCCATATCTCATGAACTAGTGAAGGTAAGCCAGATATACAAAAATACGTAGGCTACACACAGCACAGAAGAAGCGTTAATAAGCTGCATGTTATATGTAGTTCTTAACCTGGGGGTAAATTTCATTTTTCAAGGGAGTAAATTTACTGAACCATAAATTGCAGCCAATGCAAGTTTTTGTAAATCATTCTAAACTGTAAGAGTTCGTTAATTTCGTATTTTCAATAAATGAGCACCATTATTGAGTGTATTGGGGGTAAATCTGGTAATATTGTTTGTAAAAAGGTAAGATATGTAAAAAAGGTGGTCTGGTTTAGTAGATACTCCGAGACACTCGAGAGGCACAAACAAAAGGAATACGGAAATCATGAAAATCAACAAACACGGACAAAAGTTAACTAAGGCAAAAAACAGTAATTCAGTGAATGCTCCAGAAGAAAACATAAAGCAATATTCCGTTGAAAAGTAGTCGCACTGCTTAAAATGAAAGGAATAATGTAATACTGTGATAGCCATTACACATAGCTTTTCTAAACTGGTGGAAAGGTAAGTTTTTGTATTCTGCATTTGATGTTGACGAACATCTACATTCATGGGCATGCAGTGCAAAATTGTACGTCGATGTCAACAAATTTTAATCCAATGTGTTTCGGGTTTACACCACAAATATTTTCCGCCATTTTTAGTACTTGTGAAAAAGAAAACTGCTAACCTTTGACAACTGCTACCTTTCCAATCAGAGAACTATTTCAAAAAAGTGCAAGAATTACAAGTTATCTTGAGAAACAATTAACAAAGTTAAAAACGTTTGAAATAATGCTTCAGTACAGCATTTCATTTACAAATTCAAATCAAAATGGACTAAAACTTAAAATACCTTGTAAAAACCATCTTTGATTTCTTTACTACGAAGACAGGTCAGCGTGTACCCTAGCCATTACTACGAGCTTTTTGTTCCAAACATTAGAACCTTTTAGGATAAATTGAAAATGGATTTGGTTGGATATTCTGACTACCATATTCATAAAAAAAATGTGCAGCAGAGATGGTCAAGTTGTAGTTTAGAATATTACTGTGTGTCAGGGGTGGGCAAATTACGGCCGACGAGGACATTTTTTGCGGCCTGCAGGGCAGTCACACGTACGTAGATAGTACACATTTCGAGTCTATGTTAGCGTAATTTTATCGATTAGATTAGAATCATCCAGATTTTATTCCACACGTTTCATTCGAAACCGCATTTTTACTCAACAGGAAGTGACTGTTGACTATTGTGTAATATATGCAGCCCCCGGTAGCAATGTGTAATACATGCGTCCCCCGTTAAAACATAATGTAATAATATATGCGGCCACAGGTAGCAGTAAAATTTTCAATGTGGCCCTCCGTAGAAAATGTTTGCCCACCCGTGCTGTATATGAAGCTGTGAAAGGTAATAACGGAAGTAAAAGTTTACTTGAATGCATTTGCGCAAAATAACACAAACAAATAAAAAGCATGAGAACTACTACCACATCTAACAAAATGAGCAACTACATTTACCATGAAACCATTCAATATAAAGCCGCCAGTGAGGTTCGAACTCCCGATCCCTGGTTTAAAAAACCAGTGCTCTGCCACTGACCTATGGCGGCTGATGTACCGTGATTCGAGCTGAAACATAACCGCTCGAATCCATTAAATTAAATCTTTGCAAGACCAGTGCTCTGCCACTGAGCTATGGCCGCTGATATGGAATGATTCGAGCTGAAACATAACCAAAGCAGTACAGTTTTCGAAATGCAATGAAATAAATAGCTGCTCTGATGATCACCAGCAATAGTGTTAATCTAAAAGCAAACAGCAAAAGGTCGCTGACCCTAGTTTACAAAATCCTTGTTCTGGAATAGATCAGAAAATCTCTATCCCTGGTACGCTTGAATTCTTTATTTCGTCGCAATTGCTGCTCGGCGAAGAACTCAGCTTTAAGAAACGACTTTGACCATCACTGTCCGATCCTGACACCGCCTGTGCATGTCCTTTAAGGTGATTAATCCAGACAAAAAAACAATCAAATTGCCGCTAGATAAACGGATAGCATTTTAATTATTTCGTTCATTCTTCCCACACGGGATCAGTGGCGGCTCTAGGGGGTGGCTTTGGAATTACCAACTGAAGCCAAGATGCCTTTCATGGAATGGTGAATTTCTTGCTAAATATTTTTCATAACCATTTAACCATTACATTTCATAACCATATCCATCTTCAACACTGATGTTAACGCGCTCAGCGGCACGAGAAGAGCATAAATATGACTTCGTGCACTCAACCCGGAAGTATACGCTGTCGCTGGTTTTAGGGTTTTATTATGGTTTCCATTTTGATGGAAGCAATGATTCGAGGCTTATCGACAACGCAGCACTAAACCTCACGTTGTGTGAACGAACCGATCACATGTGGAAAAACCGCTCTGCGTAAGTACGGACAGAGATAATTGTTTTGTTACTGGTTGCCATATATCCGGGTTTACGCCTGATTGCCGGGGATTCTAAGCGTTTGTTCTCCGCCAGGCCGGACTATATACGCCCCCTCCTTTTTCAAATCCTGTCATCATGGGCGTCGAAAAGCCTTGGCCCCTCTGGATTTTGAAATTTTCAGCAAAAAGAGGTTGTTTTCTTAGTTTCGAGTGGGAAAAATCATATTTCACCACTTTTGGCCCCCTGGAAAATTTTAGGAAAAATCCCCTAGTGCCCCCCCTCGAAATCATCCTTCCAACGGAAGGATTTTTTACATAACCGTGGCTAAAACACTCCAAAACCTCCAATTATGGAGACCAATGAAAATTGGGTGATCCTGTTTTTGTTGTCAACTAAAAAGGAGCCTATAACAAGCTTAATTGCTTTCGGGAGCCTCGCATTAACACGCCATGGCACTGAGCCTCTACATCTTATATTTACTGTGCTGTGAGCAATGAACATATAAAAATGGTATTCAGCTTCAGAAAATTAATGCTATATGACGGAGGATTACTAACGAGAGGATATGGGACAAATTTTAAGCCCACTGTCCCATCCTAATGACACATCGATTCTCATGGGAATCCCGTTGCCATTAACAAGCCTGGGAAACGTTGACACCGTGTAAGAGTTTTGTGTAACAATGCTGATTAGTTTGCAGTGCTTTACCTTGATTGTTTTCTGACGAACAGAAGCTCATGTCAACATCCTCTGTCACACGAGGTTAATAAAGAAATGACCGTACTGACTACTTATTCACTTTTTCTCCATTGAGGGTGCAGCTTTATTGAGGTTCAAAAAACTGTGATGCGGAGTGAACCTGAGTTATGATTCTAGTAGTACTAACATTTCATTATTGTGCATCAATGTGGTATAACAATTGCTGAATGAATAGCGACATGTTACTTCAACAATTCGCAGTCATAGCAAATCAAGTAGAAAGCAACCGCAGCATGGAAAAAGAGTAGGTTATGCAATCGGACTGACGGAAATCTTGCAGAACGATGAGATGAAGATCGATAAACGCTTGAGTTCATGGTGGGGGGTGACAAAAGCAAGCGTTGCAACGTTGGGGTCACATGGTGCATACAGATTATTGTGTTAACTGTGAGAGCTTGAATGAGAGAATGCAAACTAGATAGGTTGGTGCAAATTTCCCTGACAAAATTTTATGTAGTTTATGGTCAACTTTATACATCTGTTTATTTCTTTGTTTTCCATGTTGTTAACATTATCTGACGTCTAAATTACGCTGTCACCTTCTTCTCACCAGGGTGGTCAACCGAAAATATTTCATGGACAAAAGTTCGATAAGTGAGTCCCTAACGACCCTTTATAATAAATTACTTTAATCTGCACGGAACAAGCTGAGAGGCAGCTTCGCTCAATCCCTATAACAGCAGTAAAACATACTTGGTTTCGCGCTTGTATCAAGGCCTCTTAGGTAAACAGTTTATCTTGGGAACCGTGGTTGTATGCCATTGTATGCGTGCCAGTTGTGGATCAAGTAAGCATCAAACCGTCTGGTATCAAATGACTGCGCAGGTGACGCAGAGTTGGATCCAAGAGTTTCCTTTTGGGGCTTAAGAACACTTAACAGCAATTTTACTTTTTGTAAAATACATTGCGCATTTATTTTTTTACTAAACAAAAGCAATACGAGTTAGAATTGTTGACATAAGATTCCGCTATTTGTTCAATCGTTATACCAGCCTAACGAAACAATAATGAAATGGTTGGCCTGGACAAGAATCACACCTCAGGTTCACTTCACACCACAGTTTTCTGAACCTCATTACTAAAGCTACACATTTAATGGAGAAAAATTAGCTCGCTAGCTATTACGACCATTACTTAGCTAATCTCGTATGACACAGCAGCGTGACATGAGCTACCGTTCGTCTTAAACAAAAAATCAAGGTACACATTTGGAAACCAATCAGCATTGTTACACATAAAGGTTTTCGCAGTGGCAGTGACTCGGAGGACGTATAAAAGTCCGGCCGCGCGGAGGATAAACGCTTAGAATGCCGGACAAACCGGGGTGAGGACGGACAAATGGTCAGCGAAATAGCAACACAACTCTTCTCGCTTTCCATTACGTAGAGCATTTTTTTCATATGTGATCGGTACGTTTCGACAACTTGAGGATTAATGCATCGCCGTCGATAAGCCGCGAATCATTGCTACTATCATAATGGAAACTATTGGCTGATACAGGGGGGGCAGTTGGGGGCAACTCCACATCCAAAATGTCCACTTGTTCCTGGTACCACTTTGATAAATGCGCACTTTTTTATGCTTATACAGTAGAATTTGTCTAATTCGTCCTCGTTTAATCGTCAGTTCGCTCAATTCGTTACTTTTTCGTCGGCGCCGGCAGAATTCCTACCTTTTGTGTACATTCCTGTTCGTCTAACTCTCAATCGTCTAATTCGTCAATTTGCTCAATTCGTCACCTCTATCACTGAGAAGCGTTGTGTTCGGCTAATCCGTCATTTGCAGTTTCGCGTTTGATGATTAAGCAGCTAGTACATGTGGGAATTCAAACAAATTGAGGATCTTTATCTGAGAATTGCTGCACCTCGCAATTGTTCATCGAATTTATACACGAGGTGCGAAGCGCGACCCGACTGCCCACTGAGAGAACGCGGAGAGTCTTTAAAAATATTTAAAAGGTGTTAGATTAAATGGAGGAGTCTAGATAGAGCAGAGGAATTAAATGCATTCAACCATAACGTCATAAACTTGTATTTCACTGCAAGTAAAAGCACTATATATACGAGTTACTGCGTTATGATAAAGTATACGAGCTTCTATGATAGAGTTATCACCTGTTTGCNTAATTCGTCACTTCGCCTAAATCGTCACATTTTTCTAGCCTCTAAAACGAAAAGTAAATTTCAGCGGGTGTTACCAACGCAGTCCGTGAGTCCGCAGTAGGCCTGCATCCATGGCCTGTATCCATGGGCGTCGGAAGGATTTTTTCCAGGGAAGAGCAACTAGGGCAGGGGTTGGCAACCTACGGCCCGCGAGCAGGATTCGGCCCGCCAAGCAAAATCATCCGGACCGCAGGCCTTTTACCAAATTGCAGTAACTGCAGGAGCGAATTTTCGGTTTGGGGACCCTAGGCTATTTTAAATTGGGGGCCCTCTTGAAGGTTTGCAACGGCCGATGTCATACAAATCAGCACTACACGTGCTCGCTACATTCACTGAAAAAGTTGTTCCAATTCATAAACATATTACTTTATTCCAAATTCCCTCGATATCAGGAACCAGAGCCACATCAGTCTCCATACCCCAATTGGGGGACCGACCACGCTGTCACAGGGGACCTATTATTCAGAGTTAAAATCCCCCAAACAAAATTTCAACTCCGAAAGTAAAATATGAAGCACTAGAAATCAAAGAAGTTTTGGTCAATCTGTATCCTTTTCTGTCCTATAACTTATAGAGTCTATAATCTATAATATAGACAGAGCAGTACCTGCCGCTGTTACTTGGAATAACATCGCCTGATCAGTGCCGGCGCTACATTTAGGCAAACTAGGCGGTTGCCTAAGGCGCTAGGCCAGTGGTTCTCAACCTTTTTAAGCCACGGAATATTTTCGGACCAGTATAAATGTTCGCGGACTCAAGATAGACTAAGTCCACGAGAATGATGCAAACACTAGTTTTAGGAAATTTCTGTTCATCGCCCACATTCACAAATTCCAATGAGAACCTTGTCTCTGAGTTTGTTTCACCAGATTGTCGATATAAGGGCTTGTGGTCTGCAATGCACATCACCTGATGTCGTCTTCTGGTTGAAGTTGGTATCCGTGCTTGGTTTTAAAAATAGTTAGTGTTGAAAAACAGCGTCACAGCGGTATGTAGTTGGAAAAAGAAAAAGAGCTTCTGTTGCCTGCNGACACAGATCAGAGATCTTTGGTTCCATTGTCTGGACATCCACTCAAATTGAATCAGACTCCACAGCTGTCGAGTTTGCAGCTCAATCAACGGTTCAGCAATGCAATCCACTTCACAATAAATTTGTAGCTCTGGCACCTCAAAAGTGCTTCGCATGTTTTTGATGTAATTGTGANAAGGGATACATTTATCCATCTCGGTAAGATGTAGGAAGGCGNTCAAGAAANATTGGACGAATCCAGCGGAAATCAATTTCTACCTCTTCTGCAAATGCGTTTAATGCCGAAAACGCCGATATTCTTCCATTTTCAATTCGATGGATCCACAACTGCATTTTACTTTCAAACGCGACGATGTCTCGGACACATCTAAAA
>JGI24159J19872_10001011_pt1 | contig 29283 bp, 15 predicted proteins | sample Ectturendosymbi4_FD_19872 | JGI IMG/M metagenome (IMG submission 19872)
CACGAATACAGGGTGATTACTGGTAAGTAATCACAGATTCACTGGTGAAAATCAAGTGACACGTCGCTGTTGAAGTCGTCCTCGTCATTTTCAATACTTTCCGCATCAATATCAAGTTGCTGAATAAGTTCACGTTTACCGGTGATGTCGGCATTGGCCCGAAGCTATTCCCATAATAGAAGAATTCATCAAAGTAGCGTTCAATTACAGGGTGGCGCTCTATTTTTCAACCCTTCCTTTGTAGTTGCGTTCTATTAGAGGTGGCGTTCAAATAGAGGTGGCGCTCAAATAGAGGTTTTACGGTATTTATATTCAGTAGTGATTACTAAAATTAGCGAAAAGTAAAACTTGCAAAAAAAATTTTAATGATGCTCAACGCAACATCGAAATGTAGAGTTGTATTCTTATATCTCTTTTGAATCACAACAATTTTTGAAACGAATATTTTATTTAAAACAAATAAATGTCCTCACGGGGGGCCCCTTGTAGCGGAGGGCCCGGGGTAATTTCCCCCGTTGCCCCCCCCTTAATCCGGCCCTGCTCTCAACCAGGAGTAGGTATTAGAATTTAGGGCCCGAGACAAAATCTCAAAAACCTGACTCAAAATTTTCGTACATTTTGCGATATTTCATGTGTACAATTAGTGGTTTTAAAAAAGAGCCCCTGACTCTTCTATTTCTTAACGTTATGTAAAAAAGGGGCTCCTACATTTTGCACATACTATACAAAAACTTTACTTGCTGAAAGCAGATTAAATTTTTCGTGTTGTCAGGGAATGTTCTTCTGGGCGGAAGGCAATCAATTTCACATTGCAAGTTGCTTGAAGTCATTTGATTTGATATTGTTCTTTGTCTACACATTAAAGTTGTTGATGGGCCCCCTTTGGCAAATTTGCCCATACAGTTTTTTTTTTGTATGGAAAAACATACGACTTTTTAGAATTTATGTGGCTCTAGAGTGGTACATCAGCTTCTAATCAGCTCAGTAGTGTTATAGAATGAAGCCAGTTCTTTTTTGGTATGTAGTTGAGAACTTGAGAGCATGGGTAGATATTAGACGAGGTGAAGAATTTGGCTGTCGCCTCGGGCCTTTCCTTTTCCAGAGATGCCTCCTTTTCCAGAGATACACTCTTTGAGAGTTTCACACTTAGTTTTTGCATTGTTTTGTTTAAAGTCGTGTGTAGCGACATAAAAAAAATATTTTTCGATTTTCCCGTCACGTCACGCAGTCAGTAACCAGCTTGGAACACCAGAGGGGCGAAGAGTTTTCTGGGAGTGGTCCAAATTTTTTTTCTATGTTCAATAGTTTCAAACTACGTCCAGCACATTTTTCCAGGGCGAGCGAAAAGTTTTTAGGGGGCTTCGCCCCTCTTAATTACGGGCCTGCACGCAGTACTCAGCAGTACTCAATGCATTGGGCTAACAACGAAACAGCAGCAATTGAGATATTCCCAAACGCACACCAAAAATGGCGATACATGAATATCGACTTAAACAACAACGTTAATCAATTAATTTTGCATAAGATTGTAGACCTATGGATAAAGTTATAACAATAAAAACTTTGTACATAATGGCGCGTTTCAATTTAAAACTTTGAGGTTCCCGGGCCCCTAGACTCTCATGGGCCGCGGTGCGGCCCATCGACTGCACCCCCTCACGAGGGGCTTGCTTTACAAACAAGGGCCATGAAACATTTCAATGTTGGACTTGGTGGTTGTTTGCGCCCCAGTAAAATTTGTGGCTACACGCCTGCTTCCGCTATTTCAGTTTTCAACAACAGATATATGACTACCTCTGTCTTGCACATATCCATCACACTCCTTTAAAAATACGAGCAACCGTTACTAAGTATATGCTTTGTCACTAAACCTTTTAGGTAGGAATGCTGGCGTTCATCATCTTCGGTAGACCTGTGTTTATTCGCACATGGCACTGCAGGCTCGGACGAAGGCATTCAGCTGCAACTATTACAAGGTACAGGGTTATTACCAATGCGTAGCCCCGCGGTGCCGGATCCGATTTGCACTTTGTGGTCCCGTTACTGGAAAAAAACTGACTTTTTTCGTAACCTTTCCCTGGTAGTGGCCCACCTTTTTTCTTACTCTACCCACCAACCAAAACTTGGTGACAAATTTCCATTTTCTGCGGTTCCGATACGTAAAAATGGCAGAACCATTTGTTCTACATCAGCAACGGATCTAGGCCTGGAATTTTGACAGCAGGGGTGCTGGGCAGTCAGAAAGCAGTGCAAAACTTTTTAATTGGAGGTCGAAAAGGGATGTGAAAAGCAAAATGACATCTATTTTGAAAATGCGAAAAGGCAACTTATTTGCACAGTCGCTTTTATCGACAGATCATGACTTTCCGAAAGATTTTTTTTGAAGTTAATCGTCGTGGACATGGAATGGGTACGTTTCTTGCAATATGCCTACACTCCATCGGTGGGGCTCACGACAAAACACATTTTACACGGCTATGCAAAGAATCGTTTTCTCAAAGAGTCAGAGCTTTTTTACAGAAGTACATAAGTCGCACTACGTGTAATGCGTTGCTTTTAACTTTTTGGTGGATCTGAAAATTAAACACCAGGGACATTGCGTCGTCTTTGTCCCGTTCGGCGAGACACTCAGTCAAATACTAAACAGATCTAACCGCAACCTACTACTCAATAAACTAATTTTGGTTACCGTACCTGCGCGCATGGCAAAGGTTTGGTTAGTTAGTGCAGGATCTAACCCACGCCCGCAACCAGGGAGCGCAGGGGGGCAAAGCTCCCCCTACAAAATTTTTCGCCCCCTTTGGAAAAATGTGTTGGACATAGTTTGAAACTATTGGACATAGTTTAAAAATTTTGGGCCCCTCTCAGAAACCTTTGCGCCCTGCCTGGTGTCTTAAGCTGGTTACGGGCCTGATCTGACCACACAAGTGAAGTTGGACACTTGCTGTTCGAACTCCTAACCTGTTATCTATAGCCTCCAGCTACCGGGCACTTTTGCTTGACTGTTGCAAGCAGTCATCTCCAAGGGCGTGCGCAAGGGGGGTCGGGGTTAAAAACTCCCCTTTGAACTTGATATTTTACGACAACTTTATTGCCTGCGCAAAGGAGATTAATTTTTTCGCATACATTTTGCTTGTTAATTTGTCGACTTAATGCAAANACCACGGAATGAATTTGCATGTGATTTTTAAGGAACATTGTAAATACGCCAAAAAGTAATAATTAGGCTTTGGTGGGAATCTGGGTTATCGTCTACATCCATAAACCATCTCAGCACTTTTTGTAGATATTTCGTCAACTGCGCATTGTTTAAGATTGTGTTCCACGATAGTACACTTTATCCGAAACAATTCTCTTTGCTTTGTCTACTATGGCTGAGCAGCGCAAGTGCTGACCGCATTGGCTACATTGCCAATTTCTGTATCATGATAAAACTGTTGCACGAGCTCAAAAACAGCAGTTGCTAAAATAGAAGCATTCAGGCATTTGATTATGTCTCAGCGGGGAAAAAGGAAAACTAAACAATCGAAAGCTTTCTTGCGTACTTTATGCGCATTCTCAATTCTTGTGTAGTTTAGCATGACTTGATCTTGTAAACCGGAGTGTACTTCAGACAGTCCAACCGCACACTTTCTGTGCTCCACTGCTCGTATTCGACAAGACATTAGCGGAGCCTCATTTTGCAGTTGTAAATTGCTTGGAGGCAGTGATGAGTATGTTTTGCTCTACTGTATCAACGCGCAGCCTGATATTTTTGCAGTTATGAACTGCTGTGTCGTAGCGTTGAGTTTATTTCTAACCTGGAGCGCTGATAGTTTATATTCAGTTCAGTGACACATAAATTAAGGGGAGTGCGTGTAGAATAACGTGCATATTATGTCAACAAACTTCGCCAAAACGTTAGTTTGGAAACAGGAATATGACGTCAAATTGTGACGTCACAAACAGCGCACACCAAATAATGTACGAATGACCACCATATGCCACTGAATGAAACTCCCCCCTCCATCAAAATTTTCTGCGTACGCCACTGGTCATCTCATACACAAAATTGCTCTACTTTGCTGGGTCAACAGTTACATCGTTACTATAAATCAATTTATGAGTCAGTTAGTCGTTCACTTGTATAAATGAAGGGCTAAATAGGCTTTTTATTTAAATTACTGTCAAAAGAAAACAATGCTTAGTTCAAAATCAAGTGACATAACTTGTAGCCAAGTTGTTTGTGTTATTCCAATTAATGTACAAGTTTTGTGTTTGGGTGAAAGTCAAGACATTATTTAGCATCAGTTCAACGTGCAAAAGTTGCTTTTCGGCTGGAGTTGTTGCAATATTTCATTACTCTCAGTCAAGTTGTAGATTTCAGGTTTGGCTATAGTGTTTATGAAAAACGTCAATAGTTTTTGTTTAGGTATTGTCATTTTGAAATAAATCACAACAACTTGTGTGTGAAGTGCGGTGCTCTACGAAGCAGCAGACTAAAGTGTCGTGTTTTTAAATCTGTAAACGCAGTAGGTCGGATTGCATCGCTCCTAAAAGAATCAGTTTGCACGTCAGAGGCTCAGAGCACGGTGTGGCGAGGCAGATCGGATAACACTCGTAATTTCCGGTTGCTGCCTGATTGCAGGCAAAGCCGATAATAAAACGAGTAAAGCCACAAGATGGGCGTAGCCAGGAGGCAAATAGTGGGGAGCGGCACTTCCGTGCTTTTCGACGTTGTATATTTTTGCATGTAATTTTTATCAAGTCTAAACAAAAACCCTTAGCATTCCATGCTAATTGTGAAGTGAAAGGTAGTTGTGTGAAATATGCTGTTGCAGAGAATGACGGCGTACAATGCGTTCAACAGAACTCTTCAACTGAAGTGTCAGTAATTCTGAAGAGCCTATACTGCTGCTACTATTTCTTAAAGCAGTAGTTTTCAACCTTTTTCATGCACCCACCCATTTTGAAACCCAATTTAACCTAACGACCCCTTCCGAAAATTTCCAGTCAGGTATAGCTATGTGATGCAGTTGTGTTTGCACTATAGAAAATCACAGTGATTAATGTTGAACAAAAACTCATTTATTAAATTCATGCACATAGCAGCATCCGTGAGAGAGACCCGTGCCGTATACAAATCACTCCACAGAACAAGTCATTGACAACTAGAATAACTCCCAAGTTAACTACAGCATTCAGATATCTGATTTACAAACACAGCACATTTTAACGTCACAGAGTTACAGGCATTCGTGCGTCACCATACGCAACAGTACTCTGTACTGTGATGGTCATAATCACACTCAAAACTTTGTAATAGTCGTGATCACATTTAACGCAATTTTCAGTGAAAAAGTAGGCCATCATTTTTGCCAGGGGATCCTATTATTTCGGATACGACAAAAAATGTTTCCATATACGAAATATAAAATAAGTACTTATGAATATTTTTATCAGAAGCTCTCGCGACCCCTCGAAAAAAGGCAAACGACCCCCACGGGTGTTGCGAACCCAGGTTGAAAACCACTGTCTCAGAGGGATGGCTTAAGTTCTAATAGAACCTTAGTGCAGCCAGGGCGGATTCAAGTTTGGGCAATTAGGGTGACCTCTCCCCTACAACTTACAAAAGTAACTTTTATTCACCATGATTTTGTACAATTAGGAAAACAACATATCAAAACCGATTCCGAGTAAATTTTTCGTCATGTTCGAAATGTCTCATTGTTCGCGCTACAAGACCATTCTGTCGTCCATTGTTTTGTCACAGCAGTGCTGTGAAATATAACGAAGCCATTATGAGACTTGACTACCATCTATAACTAAAATCGCCCTGACTTTACCAGCTGGATCCGCGCTGAATTCATGTAAAAACAAAATGTTGTTTGGATGACCTGTGTCGTGTGGTTTTATTTCATGAAAGTGCCTACTATCTGTCGAGTATCATTTCCATCGACCGACATGCAATAGTGCAAAAAATGAGCAAAGAAACAAAACAGATCGTGCGATTTCTCACTTGTAACAGAGAGGCCATGATCAATGGTCAGGTAAAATCCGGCAGGGTGGTTGTTTACTGTTGCGGTGCAGGTAAGTCACTCAATCAAGACATGGCGATAGCCAGGCCCGAAGCTAGGTTTTAAGGTCTGGGGGAGCAAAATATATCTTTAGGGCGGAAATATATTTTTTCAAATATACGTTTTAATAAAAAAAATATCTGGGCACAACAAGATTTGGATAGCTTTGCCCCGAATGCCCCCGTGGCTACGGGTCTAGCAACAGCTAAAAAGGGTGAATCGAATACTGTGGTGCTGCACATTCGGTTAGAGCAGCGGCTCCTAAACTTTTGTAAGGGCGACCTAAATCTGTGTTTGGTGGACGCCCTGCGACCCAAGACGCAAACATCATATTGAAAAAAATACTGATTGTATGGTTGACTTTTGGCAATAAGTTGCTAATTTCGATTTCAAAGTGAGAAATCTTCTCTTTCCTCAAGTACCTATACGCTACAGAGAGGCACAGACAAGCAGGTGACGTTGAAAATACACAATTCAGTTTTGCATCGCCTCCGCGCGACCCATTTTTTGACCCTTCGCGACCCTTGTTTGGGTCGCAACCCATTCTTTAGGAAACACTGGGTTAGAGTAAAGATCTAATTTTCTTGAGGTTTTAGACTATGGCCACGTTCTAATCTAACGACGGGTGTACTTAACGATTTTATCACAGCGAAAATTCCCTCGTTTTCTGCTATGAACGTAAATCACGATCGTGTGCTTTTAGGGTCACAACCAGCTAATATTTTTGGGCAGGGTCAAAGTGATTGTAAGGTGTTGTTGCATTCGGGAGCAATGCTCCCCCCAATTTTTTTGAACCTCCAAAATTTTTTGTGTCGAGAAAAATTTGGTTTGAACATGCAATAAAAACAAAAATCTTTCCCCCTAAACGTGTATTCCACCCAAACCTAAAACCTGGCTACGGGCCTGTGTTGTACCTAACAACTAAAGAAGTTTTTGAAAATTTCGGGCCGGTTGCTACCCTGGTTGCGGGCCCGCATGATTTTATATTCTGCTAATTCTTCAAGACTAATGCATTCCTTCCACTGTGTGTTACGGAGTTCGAGTATGTGCATTTGCAATTATTCCATGATTTTGGTTTCGTATTTCAATGCAGTGCTGTTATACGCCCCCTCCGTGGAAAAATTCTGCCTACGCCCTTGGGCAGCAACGGGCTGAAAAGCACGATCAGGAAACTGCGGCTCTACCAGACTGTTTGCTGTTTGCGCAACCCGACCTTTTGCGACGGAAGGATGTGTTGAAGCGTCAGATGTGGGAACTAATTGCACGAAGGGTTTGTGACTTGGTATGTGTTCGCAAGAAAAGACAACATCTTTGCACAAGGTGTGGCTTGCGTCTTATGATGACTACAGTAGTTGCTATTGTTCGTACAGATCAGCTGAAGAAACAAGGTCAACTGCTCAAAATTGAAAAGATTAGAAATCACAGCTCAACAATTTTCAATGAATTTTGTGGGGATTGGGGTTTGAAAGCGTTTTCGGGATAATTTTGGGGCGCTGATTCCAAAACTGTTGTCAGATTCTCCCTATGTGGTCAAGTTTTGAGCTATAGAATGTTTTAAATTTATTCAATTGCAGCTTTTTTAACATACTGTTGCATAAGAGGGTTACGCATTTCGTGGTTTGTTAAACTGGCTAACATGTTATTGAAACACTAGCGACTTCTTGTAATAGGCATGATTTGTAAACTAGCTTATGAAGAGCAATGCGCAGCGTAGAAAACATACAGAGGTTAAACAAACACAAAACTTCAGTTAGTGTGTACTGTATGCTTGCAAATTGCAACTATGACTTACAAGACAGATGAGAACTACGCAGATAATATGACCTTGGAGTGCAAAGACTGTGGTGACAAAAAGCATTAAAACGCAAAGAATAGCCGAAACATGATGGCATACTCTTTTTTCATGACACAAAAGATTGCACGGTTGCCAATCCTGAAATTGCCTTTTCTTTGTTTTTCGGAAATAGCTACTGCCAGCAACGTCTTTCTAAGCATCAGCAATAGTCTGCCAGCATGTTGATATTCCAGCATCCCTGGTGTCGTTTCTCGATTGTTTTTATATCGTGGTGGCAGGACTCACCTTGCTCTTCAATAATTGCTTCTAAGTTTTCAGGAAAGTAGTTTACATGACTATGAAGAAAATGAACCTTCACAGTCATATTGCACCCTAATTTTTCATAAGAATTTTACAGCTGCTTAAAGGTCGTACTAGTTACGAGCTTTAAAATATCCGAGGAAGTTTTCGACAACTGCTGTAAGTGACCGCCAAGCATTTTTTTACCAGGGTTGTCATGTCAGTGGAAAATAGTTGTCCTGCACTAAACGTCGTGTCTGNGGGCCATCAAAAATTCCAGCCCTCAACCTTTCAGTGCTCAGTGCAGGGAACGTTTCACACAAATATGCAAAGCAGTCACTTTTCCCTATTTAAAGCTTTTACGAACTGTTTTCATACTTTGATACATGGAGAGGAGGAAGTAACACCTTGTTTGGATTAATCAAAAGAGAGTGTATAATATTTTTTTCACCAATCTCAAATCCTTTTCTCTTTGGCCAACTTTCCCCAGTCCAATGTCCCACAGACACAAGAAACGCGGAAATTTTGTTCATCCATTTTGTTGCCCAACATATATATATACAAACTCTTCTAATTCATCGCAAAACATCCAGTCATGCTTATCAACTATGGTACCAGGCACAGACAGACTATTCTGACATAGGATTTTATATTAGTTACCGCTTATCAACAGGCTACCACTGACTCACTCCCTATGGGGCTACGCAGTTCAACAACAGCTGATAAACATATTAGCATTTAAAAGCACAACTGGTGATTACAAATTCTGTTTTCAAGTTAAAAATGGTGGGAGTTAATATTTGAAACTTTTGGTGAGGTTTTCAATGTTTTGCGAAGAACTGCAAAACATGTGCTCTGTAGCGGCTAATCCTGACCAGATGGACAAAAATGGATGCGATTTTTGGACTCAACGCCCCCCAAAACGCCCAAATCTGCTGCAAACTTCAAGTCACCAAAACTCCTGTATACCGGTGATTATTTTTTGCATTACGCTTCATGAAAATACATGATCTTAAAATTTTTTTAGCACTGTATTTTATTGTTTCTAGATTATCAAGAAACCTACCTAATCTGCTTTGTCCTAAACTCAGTGCAGTGCGTCAGGGAAATTTTGAAATGCTTTTAATCAAGTTTATTTCAACCGCGTTAAATGGTGTTCTGATCGATGCACATGGCCAAATACCCTTCAGAGTCTCTGTTTTTGAAAGATGTTGGAAATTCGTATAGGCGTAAGTCATAGGAATCATTGACTAGATACGCTTATTAGATTAAGCAAGCGTAAGCAGTGGCGTCTGCTACGTTTGTTAGCCGCATCAGGTAGCTGCATATCCTGAGTATGGAGAACTGCAACTCTGCCGCAGTTCTTCCGTGTAGGTTTTGCCTTATAAGGTTATTTCCAGGAGTTACGCTATCAAGCTTCCTCAACCGAATACGCCTTGCCGCTTACTACAGCAAGTTGCTAACATGCTGACGTTTGCAGAGGCTTCCGCCTTACGAAATTAGTTTCGTACTATAGTCATAAAATGAAAACTTTTACAGCAGGTATCAAGCATAGTCTGCCAAGTAAATAATCTGACGGCCATCATGCTTGTTCCTGTAACGATCTGTTTCAACTGAAAAAAGGTAGGAAACAGTTTTTTTTTAATTTTCAACCACTGCTATTCAACCAAGTTTACCGTGAGCCAGTGTGTGCCAAATCGCTCACTAGGGTATCCACTGCGAAAAGATGTACAGTGAGTGGAGATGAAACCTGAACAACCTGATCGAGGTACTAACTATCTATGCTTTTTTGGCTTTGTGCTTAAACTACAGATGAGTTTTTCTGAACGCAATGTTTAAGAATTTCCATTACATATCTAGACATCGTTGAAATGGAAGTCCCTTCTGTTTGCCCTTCAAATTATACTCAGAATATTCACGAAATGAATCCTGGTGAGGAGTAGACATTTTTGTAAATGAAAACGAGGCGTGGCAGAAAAAAGGTTGAGAAATACTAATAACATTTGGTGAAATACCACAAGGCTTTTGAAAAATTATCGAAAGTGTACCATGATAGAAAGGTTGAAGAGCAGCGTTTTAAACATTCAGGTCATTCAGTTACTTTGAACAAACCACAATGAAATAGAAAACGCATGGCTATGTTTTCGATCAAAATTTTATTCTGAAATGTTTCACTACATACATTTATGAAAACGTCTCAGCTTGAAACAAATGTGGCATCGATGTTGGGATATTTGCAACAAATGCTTGGAGCGTTTTGAATGAATAGAATTGAAAAGTTAACAAGTGACGCAGGCCTTCTATCTCAGCAGGAAGTTTTGAGTAACAAATACTTATGGCATTAAGTTTTTTGCTTACGTAGAGTTGGTGAGCTGAAGATATGTACACAACCTATAGCATTGTTCAACCTCATTTGTGCTTCAAAATTTAATAAGATCGCGGCGTTTCTGTGGCTGCAATGGCTTGACATCTATAGCATAGCACCCACCATGACCCTGCCCTATATATAGGTTCACTCATCATTGTCAATACTGGAAACTATCTCAAAGGTTTATAACATTTCCACCGCCTGCTTTTAAGACGCTTGCTTGAACATCCGGGAAATTTTTACAGTGTACTTTTTACAAAGCGTGTCTTGAGAAGGTTTCTGGAATATTTAAACGTTACACTGGTGTTTTTTCGAATTGATATTCACTATATCGGTAATGAAATAATCAGTGTATTCAAAATTAAACAAAGGATTGAAATTTGTTTGGTCAACAAGAGACAAGATTCTGGTTTGTTTTTCCTGCGGTCACGTTATGACTGAACAAAGGTAAAATAAGATTTCTGTTGTCGAGATCCTGCATCTCACCTGACTCTCAGCGCTTGGCCTGATTGTGATCTGCATCCTCGGATATTTGTGATTCGACCCATAGTGAGCCTTTGTCCTCTTTACAGACAGGTCAGGTTTGCTAAAAAAGTTAAAAACCATCAAAATTTATTGTTCAGAATAATTGACAGTTTTCCCACTCAAGAAAACTTTGAAGCACAGTAAACGTTCATTATCTGTGCTATGCTTGTGTGTTTTTGTTATGAATGAGAATGAAACCCACCATGAAGAAGCAGAATATATGTTTTGGAAAAACCTTTTTAACGATTCCCTGCACAAAGCACTGTTGAAAAAATCTAAACTCACAGAGAATTGCCCTAAGTTTAGTTACAACTAAATGGAAATCGCATAATGACCCTTACTAATGAGTATGACACAAGAAATTTAGTAACGCAAATCCAAGAAGGATTCTGCAGAAAAGTCCAGGATACATTTAAATTTTTATCCTTTCTCAAGTAGCCTTAAGGCGTCAAAGTGGTTGCAGATAATCATCTGGTGATCAGGTGCTGATGAAACAACCAGCAAATTTGCACACATAGCACAGTTCTAGACTTCAACCACTAAAATCACTACTTTGTAACGCAGTTAGCAGTACAAGCTATACTTTGGTCAGGAATATAATAGGATCGAAAAACTGCTACGTCATTTTGGGCATGAGTTTGTAAATATACGTAGGATTTGAAGTACGAATGCAGGCTAAGTATTTTCCTGGTTAGAGCAAACAGATATGTTATGCACGGCTCGCTCTTAATTTTTTTCATTGCTTATGTTAAGAACTTTTTTGGGTTGGCCTGCCTGGTCGCTTTGCAGATGAAAACGCACCAATGAGCAAACAGGGGCCATTAAAGCCACAACCGAAGGTCCTTTATAGTTTTTTTGAAAGGTCTGTTCATTTCACCTTCCCTACAACCGTTTGTTAAACTTGGCCCACGAAAGCATCGTCAGTGACCCTTAGACACGCCAGAAAAAAACTACTGTGCTGAAGGGCAATGAGAATGACCAGCACTAACCCTGCATCGAAGATAATTTGAGTAAAACAGTTATAAAATATGATAATTATTTAATAAATGTAGTTGAAACAATTTTAGCCGTTCGTTCTCAAGCATGGATAAGGTCATATAAGCAGGAATAGGAGCAAGCGCTCTTTCTGTGTCGGCTACAAAACAAGCGAAAAACTGGTGCTCGAAAATCCAGAAAGCTTGCCCATCGTTGTATGGATAACATTTGCCAAACCTATTGCCAGAATGTCCTCTGACAAGATCGAACGTTTTCTTTATCAATTTATATGCACAGGCAGAAGTTTGAAAGTGGTTGTAATTTCTACCTGCATGAATTCGCTGTCTGCTGGAAAGTGTTGCATTTTACTACGTTTTCCTCGTTCACTCAGTCCTATAGTTAATGATTTATGGCAAGTTCTAACTGGCAAGATCAAGGTGTTGCAATTGCTTTTTGGTAAACATCCCAATTTCTCAAAACGAATAAAAATTTACCCTGGTGCCGGATGTGTAGCTGTTGGAAAACGATTTGGGATTTTAAAATACTTGTTAAATAACTGAGTGCGCGACAAACTGATCTATGTTAAAAAGAAGTGCAACCAAATGATAATTGGTAATCCAGATTAATGCACGAGCACAATCATGTAATGTTGCGCACATTTTGTAATGACTGCTAGCAGGGTCGTAACGAGGTTAGATGGCGCCCCTGGCAAGAAACAAGTTTGGCGTCCCCATGCTCCATCCTGAGGTCTTTCGGAAGCAAATGTGCTGTTGAAAAGTACTTGTGATATTGTTGTGCCTTTTTGCTGTCCCCATACTGATTCGGCGCACGGGCAATTGCTCCCCCTTGTCCCCCNTCATTACGCCTATGACTGCTAGGACTGTTAAAGACTTGATTGAAAGACTACCGCCAACGAAAGCGAAATCAAATTCAGTGGTCCATTGCACCAATATGGTGTCGCATGAAAAATGGACCAACCGAATATCAACCGTGTGGCTGAATTTGCAGAAGTATCTGAAACACGTGCGGAAAATCTGCATGTTATGGTCGCAATTCATACTGAGTACGTTTAGAGAGTTTAAATNAAGTCGAGTATCTTGATGAACAAGAACTGCGAGGTTGTTGCATGAATATCAAAGGGCTTAGCCATAAATGTCATCGAGAACTTGCTTGTCAGAAGGAATCAACTTATACATAAAAGATCCTAACAAAACGCGTAGTTGCCCCCTCCTACTGAACAGGAAAGGAGTGCGATAGAACATAATTTAAAGAAGCAACTTGAAAAAAGCTTTAAATTGCTTTGACGAAAGCGGTTCAACTACCGGGTTAGACAACGTTGCGAACTTCTAGGAGGAAACAAACAGTTATCTTGTCCATCGTGACAAGCCGTGAAAAAGCAAGTTTTTCCTTTTCAGTGCAATCTGGGCAGAAATGTGTGGGGAAGTTACTACCTTTTTAAAAAGAATGGTTTGGGTACAACGCGTGCGTCTATGCAACGTGTCAGTGCGGTTTCAGTATCTGCGCATAGGTAGAGGCGACTGTGTGGGAAGCTGACCTAAAAACCAAAATTCCTTTTAACCCTTGCTGCATTCACGTGCCTATAGAAGGCCGGCATTTTGAAACATCCGTATTTAACGGAAGGAGGTCTTTCTATATATAATAGAAGTCACAACAGTTCAACCACCTTCGCGGAAATACCGGTCGTGCTGCTTCACGTGACAGGCGTTCGGCAACTGGGCGTTACCTGGCAGCTGCGTCACCAGTTCAATCAGCCACGTTGGCATAGATCTGGCAAGGACGGAGCTTAGATGGTATCTGATAAAGAACCTATCTTGGTCTCAACACTGCAGTTTATGTTGGTAGGATTTAAAATTAGGCAAAATGTGTAACTCAAACTGTTGACATACCTGGTGTTGCGGAAAGTTGCTGTATACTTTCACTTTACTGACTATTGCCGTAAAATAACAACTACTTTCAGTTTTGTTGACCCATTCGCAAACTCGTATAACTTCACAGCAACAGGGTAAGCCAGTTATGCGTTCTCTGTAGCCAAACTTAACACACAAACTGAGAAAAAACTTTCATGTTATTCTACCCGCTTGAAACAATTCAACTTGGAGAACCTTTTCCGTAACGGCAAAAACTTGCATAATGTTCGTTCGATGTTTTTATTAATCAGTTGCTGTTGGTACCTTTGTTTATATGTCAGTGGACGAAGACTGCTGAGAGTTGATTAATATTGGCAGCACTTGCAAGTTTGAAGAAGTCTATCAGATGTTTAAATTGTTATTAGATGATATTCATCCTTAAAAACAATTTTCTTATCGTTTTAAAGGAAGTGTTTATATTTCAGAGTAGTCATCAAAACGACCAGAGAAGTAAATGGAGCTAAAGCATACCGCGGTAAAACTAGCGTTTGGTGATTGAGGCCAGCACTGATCTAGGAATTAGGCAACTGTTTGGCTATAAATTATACCAAGCAATTGGCAAAAAAGTAATTACTGCGTTGTTAACCTCAGCTGAGGTTTGAAGCCTGCAGAAAAATTCTAAAACAAGGTGAGAATAAAAACTAATGGAAAATACATTCGTTGAAAATGACTAGATCAACGAACTTTTTAATTTGTGAATATTCTTGATATTCCAATGGACATCCTTTGATATGTGTGTATAGTTTTTATACGATGACTTAGTAATAATACTTCTACGCATTTTCTTTTTCTTTAAGTTACAGCCCTTGTCTTTACATGGGACTCCCTAACATCTATACACAGCAATTCCTATTCACTTACCTTCACCATTAGAAGACGTCGTTATGTGGACGCTCACTTGACCTTTGCCTAGTTGGCTTTTGTTTCTGACCTCGAAAAGTGTAAACTGTCTTTGTAAATGAAAAAGTGTACCTAATGAAAACTACAACCAACAAAACTGATTGAACGCATAATTGCGAACCTTCTAAAATTGATGGCAATGTACATTTATTGCATCGAGTTCACTCGAATTTTGCTAAGCGCATGAGAGTTTGCACTACAAATTAGAGCAATCATATTGAAAAAATTGTTTCCTGTTCCAGTTGAAAAAAAAATGTTTTTAGACATTTTTGCAAATGTATCCAACTTTTTATGGGCACCCTGTGCTATGAGTACAAACGTTTCAGGCTGTGTGTAGAGACGATTCGGTAATGACTGGAAGAATACATTTATTCGGCTTCGGTATCATTGCTGAATCTGATAATAGGGGATGCTGGAAGCATTTTTTGTAAAGTAGCAGCGCTTTTTTGAGTCGAATGGCCGACTTGTTGCAAAAGTGTAATGTTGCCGAATTTTTGGTCACTGAAGTTTTTCCGATTTGTTTAGTGAAGGCTAAGTACAAAGGCACAAAAACCAGACTAGCCTGGTTCTTTAAGATCAAATAACGCTACAAATTATGTTTGGTGAAAGATTTATTGAAACTTAATGTAAAAACCGGTGAGGAAAACTTAGCATTACGTAAGTCATTAAACAGGAATTGCCACCGGGAAGGTGAAATATAATTGAACCTACTTTCACGATTCGTTTAGAATTGTCAGGCTATTTGCGACCGTTCGGCGTGCATCTTGTATGCGTTCATGCAAGCAAATTTGTTGGTATTCATCTAAAACGTGCCATACCAGGAAGGAAGCAAAATCGGGAATGTGATGAATCAGCATCCTGGTGGCCCATGGCTGTTTTGTTGGTGGGTATGTTGACAATACGTGAGAGCATGGAAACAGAGAATAACGTTGAGAAACATCTAAATATACGTTCGTGAAGATCAGCAATGCTTCCGAACTCGACAGTATCAAAAACGTTTCTAATAGAAGAGGTTGGTGTAGTGCAAAGAAAACCTTGCAGCAGCTTGCAACAAGACGTGGTATCTGTAATACTGAACACATGTGCTATAGATATTAACCATGCAGTTGATCAGTTGCATGCATGAATTCACACGACAAGAACGATCAATTCCCTGAAGCAAACCTCGCAAATTGCCGAACATACTTGGTAACTCATTGCAATTTGTTTCAGCGATGGGCAAACCGTGTCCCGCGATGCCAAAAGCTTCGGCTATGGAACCCTCAAAGGTCTGCTGAAAATAGCCTGCACAGTGAGCCTTCATTGGTTTTGCTATATTACAAACCTTTAATAAGTTGTTCATATTTAGCTTACATTTTGTACCCTGAAGTCGATAGGCCCAAACATTTTACAGCTTGTTTTTCAACAAAAACATTAAAAAAACATTAAATCTGTTGTGCATAAACATGATACATGTCTTCCAAAACATCTTTCCGCTGTAGAGACGGTATTTTATCATCCTTTCTTAAAACACTTAAAAGCACTAGTGTTTCTGTATCCTTACGAGGAATCAGTCGACTGCCATCTGCTTTCGTCTTTTTGCGATGATTCAAGCTCGCACATATCTCTATTCAAGTATGTACTTTCCACGATGGGTGTAAACGTTCACATGACCTATCAAGAATAGTCATTCATTTAGTAATGCGATGAATATACTGGTAGTGCAACAAAAACTAAAATTTTTTCGCAAAATCTTACTAATGAAGCTTAATTTTTCAAGTATCAGTTTCTGAAAAAAATTCTAATTTCTACATACGCAAAATCTTGTCTAAATTAAATCTTCCAAAAATAAAAATTCTACTCTCGGTGTTGCGACCTTTGCAGTCTCAACTTGGAAGTGATTGGAGTTCTATTTCGAACTTCGGTTTCGTGGAAAACTGAACAAGTTTTGGAAATATTTTTTAAATAAAAAGTTTGTTTCAAATTTAAATTAGCATTCAAAATCTTGTTCTAAGGAATATTTTTGCTTCGATTTAAAATATAATTGTCATGAAATAAGAAAGTATGTTTTACAAACTTAAAAAATATTTGCGAACAGCTTTTCAGTGTAGGATTTTACTAAACAATGAATTTCACCCAATTTGTAAAAATATTGTTAAATGAAATGCGCGGAAAAAACTCGGGTCACATTAAGTCTCTTTTTCCTAATTTTGAAAAAAATGTAATTTGATTGTTTTTGCGTTTAATTCTTGTAATGGTACGAATCAAAAATATTCAGCGCTGTGGCTTGTTTTCATCTGACTTTGGTAAGATGTTAGTACTCTCAAGCAGATGTTGCAAGTGTTCTCATACATATTATTATTACAAACAATCTTGTTTTTTGAAAATGGAAGAGTGAATTGTAGGCAATGATTAACGAATTAGGTAACAAGGTAACATCATGCTTGTTTGTGAGCAGAAAGTTAGTTACTTTTGTTTGATATTTTCTGACGAGATGCAATTACTGCTATAATTTATTCACCAAGCAATAAGAACATTGCAGCAACCAAACTTCCTTTCGACAAATGGAAATCTTCCTAAATATGAGGTTCCATTGGAACACGTGCTTTAAAAGTAATTTTTTTGGTTTTGTGCCAAACAAAGCACGCCACTGGTATAGGTTACTGATTAAAAGCTGAAAGGCAATGTTTTTGTTGAAAAACTTCCATAGTCTTGAAACTTGCGTCTTATGCAACCAGTGCACGCCTCATACAGCAACATTTTCTTAAAATGTTCAAAAGTATTATTCTAAATATAACGGTTGATCAGTAAGTAATAAACATGCTGATAAGAGAGTGCAAGGCTTATGGTATTGCCTTGCGGATTGACGTTAAGCGTAGAGCATGTGACAATATAACCAGATGTGATGCTCACGCTATTGGAGCGGCTTGGTATACTGGTTTTGGAAATCCATTTACAATTAAGTTTATTTAAAAAATATATATAAATTTTCAAACTTGTAATTTCATAAGAGGAATATAAGTATCTAGTATGCCTTACACCTGAATTTGCACAAGTGAATTTCGTTGCAGCATGCCTTTTTTCATTAAATCCTTGTTTTAAATCCATTGACGTACAAACTCAAAACACATATCTTTGTTTTGAAAGACTCGTAGAAGAATAAGGATGATACATGATGATATTGGGCAGTTTTAAAATTTATTTAAAATGTTTTTGACGAAATTCTGAAATGTTGGACATGCAAAGCTTACGTTGTGGTTTGCTAATTTCTAAAGCTTCTCAACATCAACTGAGCAACCAAACATTTTCCTTGCTTTAAATTTTTAACCTCTTTAAACAGGAAACATTTAGTAAATTAACCAATAATTTTTTAAATTCCTATTTAACTTTTTTATACTGAAAACAAAACATCAAAGTTGGGCCTTGGTGATTGATGTTTTTAGTCATACTTTTCGTAAATCTATTCTTACAGCATCGTTATCTACGTTTACGCCTAAATTTAAGTGACACTGTCCACTTATTTTGACTAGACGTTCCTTTGAGTTGCTCGTTTACTTAGTTTGCTAGACAGGTTTTCAAAAAAAATTGCCATCAATTGTATTGTAAACCTGATTACTATAAACCAATCTTTGAAATTTATTGGATGAACAAATACTTTGAAGATTCGTAATCGTTTTAACGTAAAACTTGTATCGTTTTAAGCACAGGGTCACAATCGAAGAAAAAATTTTAGTTGCAGCAGGTATGATATGTGTTGTACTTCAGATATGCCACTGTTGCTCTCCTGCAAATAAAAATACAGTAGTATCCAACTACAGCAGACGTATTGCAACCAATACATGTGTGTTAATGCGTGCTGAACCGTTGTTTTTTGCCGAATGTTTTGATTTCAGTTGCGATTCTAAAAAATTGCGAAGTTGTTAGCCCTGACTTTTATGCTAATAGCGACTTTGATAATAACGTATATCACAAGGTATCTGGTATAACAGATTCATCAGCCAAGTGCAGGTTCTGCAGTCCTCGAAGCGTACAGTGATAAAGCATTACAGTGTAACGACGCCGCAGATACAGAAAGCATATATATTAGTCCAAACTTCGGTCTGAAATTCTTCAAAATTTGAAGTCTTTTTCATTTTTTCATGTGGAAAAAATACAAAATTATATTGTTCTCTTCTTAATATGCCGATTAGCTCTTCATTCAATGTCCCATTTTTGTGGGTTTGTATACAGTGCCCCTTCTTTCTGTAGTGCTTTCCACCTTTCCAAGTGTTCATCACCTACCTTCACATAGGCATGTTTTAACCCTCTGTGGAGTTGCTTGTATTTCATGTTACGCTTTGTTATTAATATCCGTGTAACTTTCAGATGATTACGTTTCATCCCATCATTTTTCCTTTTCACGAATTTAGCAATGATTTATGCCATAAATAGGGTTGGCTTAATTTTTTGGCCACGAATATCTTTTGCCAACCATTTGTGTCGCAATAACGTAGTTCACACCAGCATTTCAAAATCCTCAATTTTTTTCCTTTGGTGTTTCGATCTTTTTTGCATTCTGTTACTTGGTGGTTTGAATCACAAGAGTGTATGAATAAACCTACCTACTCTTGGTAGAGAATAGGGATAGTCAAACACTTTACAACGCGACGTTAGCCTCATGCAATGACTTTTCGAAACAAAGGCATTTTGAAGATATTGGTGTTGACCTTCATGTTTGGTGTGGCTGATCTCATTGTTAGTCAGAGTTGATCTTCACGAATCCCTGAAACACAAACAAAAACGGTTTACTCTACTTTGAATAGCCAAATACAGTCAAATGTCAAGGAACCACAAGCCTGTGGTGATAATTATTAAGTAAGCATTAGTTCGCAACTAATACAGGATGTCAACGTAACTTGCTCTGTTGTGAGAATTCAACACACAAATCGGTGCCGATGCTGATTCGTGGACCTCCGTTACAGGGCCCTTTGGTGTAGGGAAAATCAATGAAAACGAGCAGCGTCTGTTTGAGCTGTGGTCATTATTCAAAGTCTCCGTTGCGAGCACTTTTTTCGAGGGCTCGATACCGTCCAAGATAATCTGGATGCATCCATGTTCTCGAAGATGGCATCAACTAGATCAGGGATGCGCCAGTACTTTTTAGCGCGACCTTAAAAATAGTCATGAGCATTTAATTTTGTGGAAAATTTTTTATAATTGAATATCAATTTTAAAGACTGCTATTTACAATACAAAGTTTCTCATGCATAATTGTATGAAACTTAGCACATAAAACAGCAAATGATTGCATTTACTCTATCTAACGAGAATCGCAAATTCAAAATGCAAATTCAAATTATTTCGTGACCCGGAGTGGAAGGTCTCTCGATCCAAGTTCGGGTCGCGACCGATTATTTACGAACCCCTGAACTAGATCACGTTATCATTCGAAAACCTCAGCTACACGGCCTCAAGCAGTGCCGCAGCAATCAGCATGCAATCCGCCGACTGCGGAACAGGCTATGCCCGTGTTCGCTGCAAGCTCCAAATCGCATCAAAGAGGTCCAGGTGAGAGTGACTTTTCTCTGCTTCATGTGTGCAAGCGAGCAAACGCCACTGCTTGGATGGAGTAAACTGACCAGCAATGCTTCGCGAAAGCAAAGACGCAGGGTATTATTCTCAATTTTAAATGCCATAGTAGGCGTAGAAAGTTTTGTTGCGTATTTCTGTGATGGTGATTGCATGATGCAATCAGAAAGATGCGAAAAGAAGAAATCAGAACGAGGTTTTGTGTGTTTTTTAAGAACGATTTCATTTTGAAAAAAAGGGTTAAAAAACAAAAAAACGTGGTGGATTATTTTTTTAATTCAGGTTTTTCTCAACCCGTGCTATAGCACTAGGCCTTAGTTCGCACTTAATACAGGGTGCCTATAACTTGTAACAATAGAAATATTGTCAAAGAAATAACATAGTAGGAGAAACTCAAAGTAAACAAAGACTGAGCAAGCCATGCAGCATTTTGTGATCAGCAACAAACATTTGAATGACAGTTGATCTGAATTTGGAGTTTAATCCAGCAGCTAAAGTGAGTAGCATGTTTTTGCGAGTTGCATATCTGTAAAATGTAATTCCCCTGACAAGCTATAGCATTTGACTCATGTCTCAAACAAACTATATCAAAATTTTAAATAGCAATCCACGGTTTCCAAATTCACATCGAATGTAGATAAAAATTAGTCAATCACTTTGTCAGACTTCGTTTCATAAATCCAATTGCGATGATCGATTCTTGAACGTCTTTTCGAACCAACCAGGCCAACATAAAATGGTTTTGTTAGAGGCTAACGCATCAATTTTTTTGTAGCTGCCAGTCAGAACACGATAGCCTAGGTCAGTGTTTCTTAACTTTTTTCAATCTCAGCACCCCTTTGGGTCACGCCTAAGCAGTCAAGCACCCCATACCATTGCTTAACACCTTTGTCCAAACATATTCCTTTCAACTTTGACCGCCACACATGTGACCTTCCCCAGCACCCCCTGAAATTGATTTCAGCACCCCAGGTTACGAAACCCTGGCCTAGGTGGACCGAGTCTTAATCTTTTGACTCCGCTTTTGGTTCGACTCCAAACATTTGCGCTGCACCACCTCTGGCAATCATGGAAACAGTGAAGTCCGACTCCACCTAGATTCCGCAAAACTGTACCTTATACGGTAATATTTGTGTATGTTGCTTGACAGTTTTGTTACAACCTGAACACATTTTACTGTCCAAGAAGACGTTTTTACATACCTAGAATAAACAGTAAGCAGAATGATTTCACTTTTGGTGTAAGTACACTCAGTCCCGTCGCCACAGAGGGCTTTGTTGGGCTTGGCCACCCTAAAAAACTCCAAGCCCCCCCAAATTGAAATATGAAGCATTATAAATCAGTAGAATTTTTGTCAAATTTTATATCAAGCCCCCTGCACAAACGTGAAGCCTCCCCCCGCACTAACATATAGACCCCTATTGACGACTTTCTGGCGACGGTTCTGAATACACTTCAGTCACTGGCAGCTGGGAAACAATACTAACAACGTAATTGCAAGAACTCAATTTGAAATACTATACAATAGATTCGGCGTAAATTGCAATGCATCTCTAAACAACACTCACCTTACACCTCGACGTTGGGTGAACATTAGATGTCTATTATGCCATCTCACTCAATGTTGGACCATCTGAGAAAATTTTTTTCTCAGGAAGTGATCTATATACATATATGTCAAGCAACAGAAAACTATGTGTGCCAAAAGTATCGTACAAACTTCGTGCAAATTACTGCACAATAATTAACACTAATACACATTGCTTCCATTAGAAAATGAAAAAAAAATGGATAAAAACATGTTGTTTTGATTTCAAATACAGGCAGCAAAAAGCATTTTTAAACCAACGCCATCATTGTTTCCGATGTAAACTTTAGCTGACAAAGCATTGAATTGGGAAAAGAAAACAAACAAAAAATGAAACTCCGTTTTCTCTTCACCTACATCAAAATCCTTTTATAAGATTCCGCTTCCGGTAAATGCACGCGGTTTCCACCCTACGGGCTCCACAACTCCCATTTTTGTCCACCCTACAGAATTGAGAAAAGTTGCATCTGCAAAGGCAGTACATACTATTCGGTCAACCCGATTGAACTCTCACCCTTCACAAAAATGTTAGCACTGCTAAACAAACACGAAGTACTTAATTGCTCCGTTCTTTTGTTGTTCTATCCGAGGGAGGGGCGACTCCAGGTCAACAGCGTTACTCGCGCTCATGACGCGATTTATACTGACTGTATAAATCGAGGCTTGCGCATTGAAATTTCCTTTGCTCTAAGAAGTTCTCATGAGAACTTGCCCATTGTTGCGTAACGTACATCGCAGAGCCATGATAACCCTAGTTAGTTAGTCTTCTGCGTACTAGCCTCATTCATATTAGCCCGAGTTACTCGACAATTAATCGTTCGTTTGAAATTATTCTCGAGTGGGAACTGACCACCGGTTCGGGATTGAAATCCAATGTTCTGTGCAAATCCATTGGTTCAAAAAAAACATCCAACCCGATGTGAATTATATTTTTAAAAATACTTGATTGCAGAGCGCAGCTCGGGCTCTAACGCAGTGGTTCTTAACCTTTTTTCCATATCCTACCCCCTTTAAACAAATAAGATTATCGGCTCTCCTTTTAAATAAGAAATCACCAACTCGTACAGTTTAGAATGAATTATAAAAATTCACATTTGCTGCAATTTATTTTTCAGTACATTTACCCCTTGGAAGATGAAATTTTCCCCCAGGGGTGCATTTACCCCAGGTTAAGAACCACTGCTCTATTGGATGAGCCCGAGTAAGCCTATGCGTACCAGGCTCATATTAGCTCGAGTTAATGGACAATTCAACGTTCGTTTGAAAGCACTTTTCGAAAGGGAACTGACCATTGAAATGGAATTCAAATCCAATGTTTTGTGCAAATCCACTGCTTAAAAAATATTCCATCTGACATGAATTATATTTTTAAAATACCTAAATGCAGTGGGCAGCTCGGGCGCTAACTGATGAGCTCGAGTAAAGTGCGAGCGAACGAAGTCAATGGAACGCCTACTACGAACGATGTTTTATTCAGGTCACCTGCAACATGAACGCAAAAGGCCAGACATAGAACGAAAATCTATGAACAGTGATAAGGCCCAATGAAAAGAGTCCGAGTTAACAACCTTAATCAGTGAACCGTGTAGAGGCACAAATATCAAAGCAAGCAAGCTCACGTTCTACAATGTAAATCGTAATCGAAGACTCAGGCTGAGCGCGATTGGCAGAGTCGCCACTGATCCGCGGTGTGTAAGAAATTGAACAACAGAAGCTATCATTACCTTAAGTGTCGGGCATCGCCATTTACAGTTGATTGTGAATACTAAAATAGTATTTGAAGAACGGATTTTATTACTGCGAGGCTGGTCATTTATGATTGACAACCTACCGCTTATGCCCTTGTATACACAATAGATGTATGTTTACTTCAAGTTTATTTGGGTTTTCTCTAGTTGTCAAACTTGATGTCGTGTCGATATACTCGCATGCCGACTTGCTGTTTTTTTTAGTATGATCTGTAAATGCCTGAGGACTCCTTCGCTGATTTTGTCCTTGTTCTGCTTGTTTTGATCTGAGATCCGTTGACACAAAAACAAGTGCTCAAGCAAACCTGTTGCTTTGACGATTGCATATGAATTGCTCGCTTGTTGGTCGAACAATTCTGCTGATGCGGCTGAGCGAAACTCTGGAGAGATATAAATGTTTTACGTTTTAGAGTTCCGGTTGTGCTAAATTAGGTGGCGGCCACTCCTGGTAGATGCTCTACACACGTTTAACTACACTTGTTGCACAAATTTTTTGCTTTCCTTTATACTACCTGATGAGAATTTAGTCGAAGCATGTGGTTGTAACAAAACGTTTTACTTCAAGATGGAGCCCGCATCGCAGATGAATATCTGTTTCGACGTCGTTACAGGCGAAAGAGTACCGTCTGAAAATTACAGCAATAGAAAGTTTTTTTGTCTTTTATTGAAATAACTTAAGTAATAATTGTTCTTGTTGTGGTGATATCGTATTCACAAACAGAAACAACACTCCAACGATTTTAAAGTGTCTTGAGATTATGAAGACACAGTTCTTCTGATTACCGAAGTTTTATGCTTTTGAAGTGAGAAAATATATTTCTTGGTTTGGTGCTATAAAGTCATATCAATGTTCTTGTTGCAAAATTTTGGCAGAACTGACGGTAGCTGGTCATTGTTTAAACCATTAGTTTTAATTTTTGGTTTGTTTGTTTTGCCACCTGCAAACATGTCTTGGGACGCTCACGTTAGTGCAGCAGTCGCAGAAGCACCTATGGTCAAAGGCGCCCTAATGTTCGGCAAAGATGGGACAATTTGGGGAAAGCATGGAGATATCGGTAATATCTGTCCGTCAGAGCTTAAGGAATTTGTGTCACAAAGTGGAAAACGTTGTGGGTGCCACTTGAATGGCCAGAAGTTCATGTTTATCAAAGACGAAGATGGACTTGTGGGCTACCGTGGAGGTCCTGTTTCCGTTGGCGGATACGTTGGTGCAAACCATTGTGAATTAATTATTGGGTCTGATGGAGCAAGTGTACCCAGCTGTTTGACCGGCATTACAAAATTTAAAGAATATATGCAAAAACAGGGGCAATCATAAACGAACTTGTGAGTCAACTGAGAAGTTTCAACCGTTATGCCATCAAAGTCGGATTCCACCGTAAAACAAGCTTATCACAAACATAATCATTCATTAAGGTTGTTTGTAACTGAAGCGCAAACGCAACTTTTCCGTTTAAGCAAGCTGCTATTTTCAGGAGTATTGCTGTTGTCCATACTATAGTGAGATGATTTTTGTTCTCAGATATTCTTTCTCCACATTGTACAGTATTCTGTTCAACGTCCAAAAGACTTTAGACAAGCATATGATACACATCCGTATATGGCGGAGTTTTGTTTGCAGAAATATTTTGGAGGCAAATGCTTCGTGTATGCATTGCTGGTTACGGAAAATTTTAGAGAAAAGCAATGCTTCAGTTCCTTTGGATCTCACTCGAAATTTGTCTTGCTAGCTCAAAAACAAATTGACAGCAGTCGTTAAATAAATGCGAGAAGAAATTTTTAAGCACAAAAACGTATAAGGAAAAACTGATTGGCTTTGGAAGAACGTAGAACTTTATTTTTCAGTGAAATAATCGGCTGGTCTTTTATTGTTGGTGATAGAATGAATGAAGACCATTTATCAAAAAAAGTAAGAACAACGCTCCTTCATTAGATAAAAATTCACATATCAATGTAATATAGCTTATATTCTCATTATGTGACACTCAACGCGATTAATATTGACTGTTTGTGCAAGTAATTTGATAATTTATGGAAAACTTGGAACTGTGCAGTGACTGTTCAGTCACAAATGAGTACTGTTTGGGTCAAATACTTTGTCACCTATAATCTATCAAGTACGTTTTAATCAAATCAATCAAGATTTTCTTTACATACGTATACCTTAAACTGATCGGTAAATTGGATAAGTAGTCCTCAAAGCCTTTTCCTGAATGACTAAATTGCTGCTAATATTTGTAAAACGCACATAGTAGTCCGCATACAATCGATTCTTCTTAATGCATTTTACAATGTTGCCGTGTTGATGGATTGTAGAAGCGCAAGTGCTTTTAATGAGTTTGTTTAGTTACAGTATATCTGCTGTGTGCGCTTCATCTATTTATTCGGGAATCAGCTGCAGAGAAACGTAGAGGTGATTGTGCGTTGTTCAATTTATTCTTTCAATTACTTCGTTTAAACTTGTAAATTTGTAAACTGGTATTTTTGGAAATGTTTTGTGTGCAATCTTGGTTTGATTGTCTCCATCGAATTTTTTCGCTATTAGCTGATCTTGCCTATGGTTATAGAAATACAACAGCAGTTGCTTCATTTCGCTTGAGAGGTGGCAAAGACAGGATGAAAATCAAGCTTCACGCTTGAAAAGATATCACTGAAAGTTTATAAAATATTCAGAGAAGCCAAACTGCTATTTGGTCCATTTAACTGCGAAAGTTAACAATATACAAGCTTTACGCTCAACTTGCAGTCATTCAAGGCACATGCAATGCTCTTGTAAACGTTGTGCCACATTGCCGGCAATAGAACACTCGATGGGAACAGTTCATAGTGATAGGAATGGTATTCAGGCCGAAGCAAGCCTTTCCAGCGCCCTAGGCAAGATCCAATATCAGCCTCCCCTCATATTTTTAAGAAGTGTTCCCTTGTGAAGACGCCACCATGTTTAATCAACCATGCCACGACTTTTTTGCAAAATTGCCTTGGCTAACGTAAACAAAACTCACATAATAATTGCAACACCCAAGGCCGGATGAACGCGAGGCCCGGGGCAAAGGTGTGACCGCGAGGCCCCCTAACTGCTTAGCGTTTCACGCGCATGGCCTCGTTTCAACTTTGCGATACAGCTGTCAGCCCTGCTGCTTTAAAACAGCCACCATGCAAGGCTGTTAAAATAGGCTACGACATGAAGCTATGACCCAAAAATTTAGTAGCTAAATTTCGATTAATTCATTTAATTGTTGCAATGACAGATTATTTTCCGGTATGACACTGACATTGCGCAGCAGGAGCCAGGTTCTCTGTTCTGGTGTCATGCAGTGATGAGCTCGCAGTTCCTTCATGTCCGCCGATATGCCTGCACAGGCAAGTTGCTAAACTTGCTATCGGATTTTTAAGTTTCCTACTGCTCTCTCCTGCGTAACAATAAAACGGCAATAATTGTTCAAACGTTCAATGCAAGTTACAGTAGTAGGCGTTCTTCCGCATGTAACCAAGGCGCCACTACGGAGTTTATCCACCACCCAGATCTGTTTTTTTTAGTCGACATGGGTATATAAGTTTAATTACTAAAAAGCGCGTTAAATCTAGGTTTTTTGAAATAAATTCTTCAGCAACTTCTGTGTGTTGAATAACATAAAGATAATTTTATATCAGTGTTTGAATGCGCACATCCGATGAGAAAATATGCATATCGGATAAAGCAGAACGCATTCAATCGGTTTTATATCCTCATATAAAATCATTGTGGGGTTTATATATATAATGTTATTGTCTCTAACGCCAATTGACTAAACTGGTGAAACAAGGGTTAGGACTGATTGTCTAAATTTCGATATTTCCCAATGCATATCAATTTTAAAAAACAAATTTGAATTGGAGGAAGAACGCATTGGGATTAGATTTTGTTATGGGATTTTCGATCCCCCTACAACTCAAGAGTGCACAAAATTTCCAAGTTTATTAACAAACGTACTCCTACAATTAGCGAGAGATGTCATCAACAGAGTATGTTACCAGCGATATGAAAAACGTCTTGAACAACAAAAAGGTCGTCCAAATGTTAATGTTTGCGCTGCAGAAGAAATTTAGAAGAACTATAATTAAATCAGTATTCGATTATCGTTTCAGTTCAAATAAGTACACTCAGGGCCTCCGAGAAAAATTATACCAGAGGGTACGAAAATCGATACTCGGCCTCCTAGCTTCTCGGGCCCTCGTCGATACTTGTATAGCATAGTAATCAGAATCAGCAGTCATGCTAAGATTTACAAATAGATAATTGCCATGCTGGCAACTGGCTTACACTAATAATTTTGGCGTTGAGTGCAGAAAAACTGAGCATGCGTACTTTCATTTTTCCAGGCCCCAGTACCTACCGGCATAAGTGTACGGGAGTGCATATTTTTGGGGATGCAAAAAATTTTTGTCCAAATTTGATCTTTTTTTCCCAAATTACGTATAAACAGCAAGTCTTAATGTCAAGAGTTAAGACTAAAACGTACCATTGTCAACAAATCAAGGTGTCTGCATGCCTAATTACGAATTACCGGGGTTCAAAGCTGTACGCCTTCAACTGGCAATCAGTATTCTGCATAGCCACATGTGAACAATGGTAAAATGCTGAAAATTTTTGCCCGAATAATGGCCAATTTTTCAGCGTTATGGATGCGACCGCATCCCCATGCCCAGCAGCGGACACAGGCTAATTTTGTGGGGGGGATGCGACGTCAATTCGCAATGAACCCAATGCTTCACAGAACCATAATGCGTAAATCAATCACTTTCGCATAGGCTACGTACAGTTACGAGGAAACAAGTCTAAGGTTGGTTTAAGAAGAAGCTTGAGTGATAAAACTCTTCAAACGTTAACACTGCACCGCTACGGAACCAACGAGCAACGTGGCACATAACAACAATCTGACGTAGTCACTGGCATGGGCGCAGGTACATCGAGGACTCGAGATAAACAGTCCACNTGACGACATAATATTTATTCTCATTGTAGGTTACGTTTGTTACAACACAGTTACCGGTGGCGTTAGCCAGCATAGTGCNGGAGCGCTGTTTAAACTTGTATGCTGCAGCAAGTGAGCGTAGTCACTTGGATGCGGCTTAGATCAGTGCTTTTCAAATGGGGATCCCTATAGTTTCTAATCGTCGTTTGGAATAGTGTGCAACACCCATAGTAATTTGTGTATAACATTTGTTATTGCAGGTGATTTTGATGAAATAATAACAAGCGGGTTGATTGTGTTTATTTTGCAACTGAAATTAAGAGAACGGAAAGAAAGAAACAATTCTTAATGAGTGAAAGCACGATAAAACGAATGCGAGAAAGCACGATCATTCATGGGCGTCAGCAGAAATTTTTCCAGGGGGGCGCAACGTCGGCATTTTGTTTATAATTTTCAAATTGCTGAGGATCAGTGTTCCCTCTAAAATAATTTTACACTGAGCAAATATTTGTTGTAGTGAGCATGATGATTTAGGGCTGAGTAAGTGGAGTTTTCAATGAATTACAAACTTTGTGAATTATATAATAAATATACAATCTTATCAAATTACGAACAAAGTACA
>JGI24159J19872_10001012_pt1 | contig 29281 bp, 24 predicted proteins | sample Ectturendosymbi4_FD_19872 | JGI IMG/M metagenome (IMG submission 19872)
CCCTGGTGGTATGCGAGCAACTTCTATTTTTTCAGCAAAGCCTAGATTCACAGCTTTTTAATTGACTTGTCGGGTTTTGTTTCTAAAATGAATACATTTTCCTGTAGCCTGTTATTCCTATTATTTCGTAACATTGTGACGTTTGGTGCGCTTTTAGCAAATTTATGCCACGCATCGACCAATTGTCGGAAGGTAAACAAAAACAAAAATCTGATCAAATTGTAGTTGTGGTCTTTTACTATTATTTAATATATATTATTCTTCTGAATAAACTAAGATAAAATTAGTTACTCTTGGAAAATGTGATACACATTGACAATATGGGTGCCCAATTGGTACAAGATCCTAAAAAGGTTCGGAATCCCTGATCCAGTTGTTCTATGAAAAGCTAGTGAATTTTGTGGCTTTTCTTGTCATTTGTGGGCCAAAAACAGTTTTGTGCTCAAACACTGAGGGCTTGTCAGCGGCGTTGGTACCACCAGCATAGGAATTGACTTGAAATGTCGCTGTTTGTACCACCAGCAAAGGAAACTGATCGATGTAGAAAGTGAATGTTTATACCACCAGCGGAAGGGTTGTCTTTAAACTCTATCCTTATGCTGGTGGTGCAAACAGCTGCTTTCAAGCTCAATCCTTTCGTTGGTGGCTGCTTTTAAAAGCAGTCCCTACAGTACATAGGGGTTACTTTTAAACTATATGTTGGTCATAAAAAAGGCCGTTTTCAAACTCAATCCGTGCACTGGTGGCCACTTTAGAAAGCAATCCCAACATTTGATCATACAAACTGCTGTTTTCTAACTCAATCCCTACGCTGGTGATACAAACAGCCGCTTTTTAAATCAATCCCTACTCTGGTGATACAAAACAAACCGCCTCTTTTTTAATCAACTTCCTATGCTAGTGGTGGTGCAAACAGCTGCATTTCAAGTCAATCCCTATGCTGGTGGCACATCCCCATGCTGGTGGTACATCCTTATGCTGGTGGTACCGATGCTGATGGCCCTTACTCCTAAAACTTGTGTCTTACCCTTATGAAGTATTTATGACATCTTTTCAGCAAGGCTTGTCTTTCGTTTTCAAACACGTACTGTAATTTATACTGTAGTTTGAAATTTATGCTTTGGTGTTTTTCATTAAATTTTGGCAGTGTCTAAATGCCCATATCTGGTTTTTCCTTTTGAACTTGAATAACTAACAAACTGTATCAAGTAAAGTTTCTGACCTTAATCCTAAACCCTAACCTTCAACCCCAATCCTAAAGCCTAAATATAGACGTTAAACGTAAACCCATCTCTCTTTTTATAAATTCTTAACAAACTACATGAAAAGTGCTTCTAAAAAAAGATTGTGAAAACATAAAATTTGATGATAAAACATCAAAAGTGTATCTTTATTAGCAAAGCCAAACCAACCATGGTGAGAACCAAACCTACGATCCTCTGCAAAGGAGGATCAGAGATTTAATGCTTGAGCAAGTTCATTGTACTGCTGCTTTGACGAACTCAGTGTGTATGTTGCACAATAACAAATAAGTTTTTTTAGTCCTAAAGGTGGTGAACCAGATGTGTTTTTTTAGTCCTTTGAAAGAGAAAACTGAACATGGTCGTTAAGACACTGGCTTAATCTTAAATGTTGGTTAATTAAATTTTGTTGGTAACAACTGCTTTTGCAATGGTTTTCATTATATTTTGCTGTTAAAGTGCTATTGAAAATTTCATGTCAGGCTAACTTAAGTTTTTGGAAGATTTAATAGCATGTCACTCACATCAAAGCAAAAAACACTATTTCAAACATGGAAAAGACCACACAATTTGGAACCTGCTTTGCATAAAGATATCAAGGTAATAAACAACAAGGAACCTTGTGCAATGATCGATCTTGTTGATGATGATGAGTTGGTTAGTGCAACTGTTGCTTTGGAAAGCAGTCAATCAGATAAAACAATGACATCTTTTGGTAAGTTTCTGTAATGTAAAGTTCACATGTAAACAGTAAAAATGTACTTATAACATATCTGTCATATGTTCAGATGTTTTACTACAAGACTAGTGAAAGTAAATGTATCACACTGTGTCATGATATGCATATACAGATCTGTAGTTGAAATTTTTTCATCAAAAACTGATAACATTCTATCTAGTGGTAAGTTTTTGCATTGTACGTTTCAGTTGAAGATCTTCCTGGATTTGAAAAATTTGCTGGAAGAATGTGGATTTATCCAACTAACTACCCTGTGCGTGAATACCAGCTTTCCATTGTAAAAACAGCATTATTTACAAACACCCTTGTTGCTTTGCCAACTGGTTTAGGTAAAACATTCATTGCATCTGTGGTCATGTACAATTTTTATCGATGGTATCCACAAGGCAAAATTGTTTTCATGGCACCAACTAAGCCCCTGGTTTCGCAGCAAATAGAGGCTTGCTACAATATTATGGGTATTCCGATGGATGATCAAGCTCAAATTACAGGTAGGATCTCTCAAGTATATAATTAATTATTTTGCTTGCAGAATTCAAAGTGAGAGTCATTATCTTTGGTTGTAAAGTTTTGTGTGACTTCAAGTTTTAGACATTTGTATTTTTGATTTTGTTAATTTGGAGCATGGCATATGACAACGATTATCATCTCCTTTCAAATTTTTTCCATTGTTGATTTTTAGTGTGATGCTCATCAGACATATGGAAGCTGTATTTCACAAAAGGTTTGCTCTAAATTAGAAAAATTAGAAAACTTCCATGTGGTTTTACTGTAAATTGCTAATCCTTTTTATGTTTTTATGCTTTGAAAAGACATCTAAATGCTAATTAGGCAACTGCAGTTTGATAGAACAAGTTAAGGTTAGCAGTCTCATCAGATGGTTACATTTATAGTCATATAACTTTAGGAGATGAGTGATTCTGAGCATCTTAAAGAATCCTAGTTTTGGTCTAAACACATTCAGCAAGGCACACCAAGCAGTGCGTTAACTACTACTAAGAGTAGCAGTTCGCAATACCCAAAATTAATTAGCCTATTTGAAAGCAGACCATTTGTGAAACGATTCTCTCCATGTGGTATTACTTGGATATTGTGAAACGATTCTCTCCTCCATGTGGTATTACTAGGATATTTCTTTATATAAAGACGAATTGTTGAAATGAAACGAAATGAAATCAAAAAGTTTCCTGGTGTTTATTTAAAATCTGAGTATTTCACAACTGTGTATCATTCCATGCAGCCCAAGCTGGCATACATTTTTGCTATGCAGACTAATCACATTACAAGAGTTCTAGATATCAACAAAGCATATTCTCAGTTGCTCCAGGTTTTTAATGTAGACATTACCTTACTGATAATTTTTGCAGCAAAAAAATAACCAGCTATCACTAACTCTTTCCAGAATTAAAATATACTTACACTGTGGTTTTAACACTGAAAAAGGCCAGTAATTCTGGGCTACTTAATTTTTACTCATAAAACCGTTGGTGCATTTAATTAATAAGGATCGGAGCTCATACACTTTTATAGCATGTGCAGGCAAAAATCTGTGGTAAACTGCTGTGAAATGTTAAATAATATGAAATTCTGTGACATTGTTAAGCTTAGTGCATTCTTCTTATCTGTCTTTCTTGCTAATTTGCGTTATTTTCTTGATCGTCTTTGTAATCGTAAGGTTCTTCAATGCCTTCAAACCGCCGGGAAGAACTTTGGTCAGCCAAGCGAGTTTTTTTTCTTACCCCGCAAGTTATCAACAATGACTTGACTCGGGGTGTTTGTCCGGCTGTCGACGTCAAGTGCATTGTCATAGATGAAGCTCACAAAGCTCTTGGAAATCACGCGTACTGCCAGGTATCGTTTCACATTGTGCATGTGCTCGTATTTCGTATGCAGGATTAGTGTGCTTGCAAAAATTTGACATCACGAGCCGCACTCTTGAGGCGGCTGCTGGAGCAACAACGTTGCAAACTGCCACCTTAGCCCTGATCCATTCAAGAGCAGAATACTGCGCTCCTGTTTGGTGTCGCAGTGCTCACACCCGCCTCATTGACCTGCCATCAACGACGCCATGCGAATTGTGACTGGATATCTGTGTCCTGCACCAGCGGACAAACTTCCTATCCTCGCAGGCATCCAACCTGCTGAGCTTCGTCGCAAAGGACCCACACTGTCTCTAGCACGCCGTGCCATTGTGCCTGGATATCTGTTCCACTCGGCGCTCACCTGCCACCGGGTGGGAATGCACGGTGTCTCAAATCGAGACACACATTTATACCCGCCGCACAACAACACATCAGTTCATCTGAACACAACAGCAGAAGTGCGGCGCTCTGGATGGATCACCGATGGAATGCGGAGTAGTTGGACTACGCTATGAAACTCTATACTTTCATTCCCGACATCGTCACCTATCCTCCTGGAATGGCCCTGCCAAGAACAGCGTGGGTCCTGCTTAACCGCCTCCGCACCGGTGTCGGACGTTTTCGCTCTTGCTTACACAAATGTGATATGGCCTCCTCTGCGGCTTGTGAGTGTGGCGCAGAAGAGCAAAACGCCGACCATGTTGTCTTCCAATGTCCAATCCATCGTCCTCTCCGTGGACTGCACGGCCTGACAGTTCTGGATGATGAGACTGTCTGCCCAGCACGTACCCCGAGATCTAGTGCGGCCAAGCAGTCGATTGTAACAACTCACTCAAACGACGAAGTGTGCTTGTGTGATCTCTAGAGTGCACTTGTGTTAGTGCCTGCGGACATGCCATTGTGTGCAATTTATCCTCTTGTTTGTAGATGTTTTTAGCAGTTGTCGTTTGCAGCATGTTTGGTGATACAGCCTTTCACTAATTTTCTAACAAAAGAAAGTAAAAATTCTTTAACTTGATCTTTAGTATTGTTCCTAATTCAGGTTGTGGACGGTGACTCTTGAACATTGTGACATGGACTTTCAGGCGTCTGTAATTACTTATCGGCTCTGTGCTTTGTATTCAGCCTGAAAGTGAGAGATAATTTCATCTGTTGCGATAGACTCCTTGCTCAAGGACATTTAGTATAGACTGCCACATTTAAAGCTTCAAGTCAAGATATCTTCTAACTTGTGAATGAATACCGGAAAACATAAAAGTTACATCATTGAAATTCTACAGCTTTACTTTGACTCGTTCTTTAAATAGGCGCTAAAATGCCATATTTTGTCTGTGGCTTGAATAGTTTTATTGCATCATTCGTTTGGGGAAGGTTACTCCCTTAATTTGTGACATGTTTTTTCTTGCTAAATATACAAGTTGTTCCAAAAAATTGGTATTAATTCAGAGGTTTATATCTCAGTGACTACAAACTCTAGGCATATAAAATCAAACAGATCTCCTATTTGGTGGAGCATGAAATAAAAATTTGATTGAGCGATCCAGTCGTATGTGGATATTATAAATGATGTCACGAATTTTCAATATGCCCACCGTTGCGAAGTACACATGCAGTTCCTTGCTTGGGCTTTCCACAAATCTTTTCCGAACTTGCTCGACTATCTCCGTCGATAATGGTGTTGATCCAATGGTCCAGATCCTTCGGTCCTACGCGATCAACCCTATTGCTCTTGGAACTTTGTATGCTACGTGCAAATCGGTAATGCAGTTGGTACTCAGTTTCCCTCTAAGAAAATTTTACACTGAGCAAATGTTAGTTTTAGTGAGCATGCAGTTGCGCGACCATGTGGACGCGCAACTAGTGAAGCGTTTCAAGCGGTAAAAGCGATAGATGTATATTCGATATTAAATTTGGAATGTTGCAAGTCCGCGTGAATGAGATTTCACAGCAGAAGTGGTCTGGTGGCACTGTGCAATTGCACACCTTAGAGGGAATATTCCTGGTACATTTTGTGCAATTCCTCTTACTAATACAAGCTGTACCGTCTTGTTCGATTGTGTTCAGGCATATTCTGAAACCCAAGACGCCATTCGTACTGAATTGAATGTCTTTTCAATTTCTGAAAAGCTGAACGCATGAAAATCAACATTTGGAGTGATTTGTACGTGTGCAATTTTTACAATTTTGGATCATTTCAGAAAATAACCGATTAAGTTGTTACAGTCAGGGCGCAAAGACTCGATAACCGTTCGTTTTTTTTCGGTGCTCTGGCGTCTCTGCAATTGGTATGGTTTCGTTTCCGTGTTGGAAATTTCCAATTATCGCCATATAAACTCAACTTTTTAGATCTATAATAACAATTTTCGAACACCTTATACCGTATCTATTATTATTTTAATATGAGCTGAGGAAGACGCCGGCTAAATAGGCGAAATATATATACTGTATTCTCTGTGGACATATTATGTCTGATTCATTGCTGTGAAAAGATTGTTTTCGACAGATACTGTTCTGCAAATATTCTCAGTTTTATTTGATCATTTCTGATGTGTCTATAAGTTCAGCAAACTTATTTAACCCTCGAAAGTATCGTAAAACGTGAATAGTAGCAATGGAAGCTTTTTTTTGCTTTCATCAGGGATGTTTTTCAAAAAATGTTCATGTTTAAAAAAAGTTGCCTGTAGAAGAAGAGTTCAATCTAAATAACTTTAAGCAATGTTTTTTTTCTGGCGTGAAGTTGGCAGTTGCAAAAAACTGTCGTAAGTTCAAAAAAGTTGATGTATTTCTGCCGCCGGAGACTATCGGAGAGTTATTCACTTCTTTCTCATCGCATTCGCTTTGATTGTTCTGTTTTGGTCTGACTTTTCCACAGGCTGATGATTCCATGAAACTGACCAAAAGTATAAGGTTTTCTTGAAATGTTCTACTTTCTCTAGTTTCAATCAGCTGCATCACTTTGAGATAACAAACATTTCTTGCAGGTTGTTCAACAGTTAGTTGCTTACAATCGCAATTTTCGAATCCTGGCTTTGACAGCTACGCCTGGAAGCGACCTCAAGTCTGTTCAACAAGTAGGAAAACAGCTGTTTGTGTTGTGTTTGCGTTTCTTTGTTTTTGGCTTTCATTTCGAAGTTCATGTGCGGAGGAATTTTTTGATGACACCGTAAGAAATGTGGGGAGGGGTAGCTGTTGTAGTATTGTAATAATGTGGGAAAGATGAGCTTTGGAATACGTCATGAAATACGACTTAACCTGTAATGCCACTACAGGAACACCTTGTTTGGTTTGTGTCCATACGGGGTGTGGTACTTATAAAATGCGAGCTGACCAAATGTTGAAATCGAGAACATAAGTTGGAATGCTGAATTCCTTGAAAAGCCGAATAAAAAATGTTAACAAGGCCATTACTTGTTACAAACATGCATCAGATGATGGGTTGTGTAAATTTCCGGATAAAGGTGCTGCAAAACTTAGTTATCACTTCACCGTAAGCAAAAGAGTTAAAAGTGTTGGTCTACTTTTTAGTATGGCTTTTATCTATTACGAAAGGCTGCGGTCATCTTGCATAAGGCTGCATTTTTTTCGCAACACTCGTTACGTCAAGATCTCTGAAATCCATCCCCAACTCACTGTCACTTTATTTCGTAAACACTCGAGGACGATAGTTTAAATCTCTTCTAACCTGAGCTGCACGTTTTTTTTGCGTAACCTGCAAAATGTTTCCTGCACGTGTTTGAAAGCGTTTCACTATGTTATCTTTAAAAGTGTTTCCATTTCAATGTTTTAGCGGTTTTGCTGATAAAATGTTGTGGATTACTCGCATTTGACATATTTACCATTATACTTTTTCTCGTTTCTATCTAAGTTCAATTAAGTGGCGTTTTTTGACTGAATTGATGTGTGTAAGCACTGCAAGTGATGAAAAGTTTATTNTTGTCAAGTCAATCATGCATTGGTTCATGTGAGANAGATAAACGAGCTTCGCTTTTGCGTGCGCAGTTATACTGGTGATGTTTCGTTCATACAATCCAACCTACTAGGTCATAAAGAACTTACTCATATCCCGTATTGAAGTGAGGTCAGAAGAATCGATTGACATTAAACAATACACACACGCGAGGAAAGTGGAAAAAGTCGTAGTGAAACTTGACGGAAGAATTCTTCAGATGAAAGAAAAATACTTGAGCGTATGTTTGATTTTGAATGCGTTGCGTACTTTTGCGAACTGATCAGATTGAGGCCGGATGAACATGTTATAGCTTTTTTTTATATCAGATTCTCAGTTACAGCGGTTGTTGATTATCTAATCGTTCTGTAAGTGCTCCGTTTGTGAATAGAATGTTCACTCGCATGTGTTCTAGTTTCGCCAGTCATTTTACCAAATCGTTCGGTTTTGTTTTCCGAAACATTATTAAATCAGCGTACGTCTATTTATTTAGCATTGGGCGATGAGTGCGCATAAGTTAATGCACTTAACTGTTGCAAGAGATGTCGTGTTGATCGAACGTATCTTATGCACAGGTCATTCAATTATTCATCGATAACCTGGTCAGCAACAAAGCCCTGTACATGGGTGACGTGTCTCGCCTGTCGAAGTACCCCTTACTCATGTCGAGAGATCAGTTTAGAAAAGACCCCCCTTGTGGTCTGCCTGTGAGTCGACTTTTGCAAAGTATTTTTCAATCGCTGTCCGTGCGATTGCTGTCAAGTCGCACGCTCGACGAGATGTTGCTCTGTTTGTTTTATCCGCGTTTTTGGTTTGGCGGGTCCCCAAACTAAGATAGAAGTTCTCATAATATCGTTCAGCAGCACTTCTGAGTCTTGCAAATTAACTTATAACAGTTGCAAAAGAGTTTCACTGTCACATCAGATGATGCAAAGTTTTTACATATACTCCCCAGTTACTTTATGACTAGCGTGTTATACTTGGTGATATGAAACAGTTCCCGCAGTATTTTTGTAATTCGCTATTGCTCGATAGTGTGAGTTATAAAGAAGATCATGCTTATTTGTAAAATTTTCAATAAGACCCTTTGCTGATGTCGCTCTTTGCTTAAAAAGCTAAATCAACCATGACCGGTATGTCGTCATAGCAACAAACTCTGACTGCATTATATACAGAGTGACGGCAGGTTATCAGCAAAACCTTAAAGAGGCATTCGTTTTTTTCGGTTATTTTTATTCTGAAGTAGGCCATGAGTGATACAAACACCACATCAAGTGTCACTGTCACTCGACTGCATGATGAATATTCACTCAAACCGTTTGCAGATAGCATTATTTCGCAGCACGTAAGCTGGCTGGTTCGAAACATGTGTGCATCACCAATCTTTAGCGAAGTTAAGATTTGCTCTGAGCTGAAGTATATGCTCGCGACCCGGCTTTTGTGCCGAGGCTCGCTTGGATAAGCGGATCTGCAGCAATACTCTTCTTTCGCTTGTTGATAGAGACGCGCGTAACACCTTACAACAGGGATAGGGAATCTATTTACTATCACGGGCCGTGCGTGTTGTGGAATATCGTTGGCCGGCCGCAAAAATATTAATTTTATCCAAAATTTTACCCTTGTCTTTCTAAGAAAAATAACGACAGAAAACTATGAGAAGTAGCGGGAGATGCTTCTTTTGACTTACTGCTTTGAAGATCTGTTTATAACGGAGTTTTGTTTTGACGCGACGTTGTGTTCTTTCTTGAGTAACGAAAAATGTGATGTGGGCCACATTCAATTTCCACGCGGGCCGCAGGTTCCCTAACCCCTGCCTTACAAGTTGAACGACGTCCATGTTCTTTCTCCCAGAGACAAGCGATCGGCATCGTCGAAGGCGACTTCGCCATATCAATCAGCTTGTACCACGGCTTGGAACTGCTCTTACAGCACGGAACGAAGTCATTCTTCATATTTATCAAAGGAATCGTGGATGGATCGAGAGGTGTTGTTTTGTTTGATCATTGAAAGGCCGTGCAGCGATTTCGCGTTCATTATTATCTTGGACTCTGCATTCAGTACCTGGTTTCATTCAATGCCTGGTTTGCATTCAGTACCAGGTTTGCATTCAGTACCAGGTTTGCATTCAGTACCAGGTTTGCATTCAGTACCAGGTTTGCATTCAGTACCAGGTTTGGATTCAGTACCTGGTTTGCATTCAGTACCTGGTTTGCATTCAGTAACTGGCTTTCATTCAGCAACTGCTTTGCATTCAGTGCCTGGTTGCATTCAGTACCTGGTTGCATTCAGTACCTGGTTGCATTCAGTACCTGGTTTGCATTCAGTACCTGGTTTGCATTCAGTAACTGATCGCGCCCACAATGTCGCGTTCGCAGGAAGCACACGCGCGAAGTCCATACTCCAGGCAAACCCCGCCTTTTGCTCGATCTACGAAGAACTGATCGACCTGTACGGCGGATCCCCGACATCAACTGTCCTTTTGACTCAAGCTGACGGGACTCAGCACGCTCGAAAAGATGCCGCGTGTCGCGAATCTGCTGCTGTCTACGTTTACGGCCATCCTAAAATGAAAAAGCTGGAAGAGGTAGTCGTGTCTCATTTCAGGAGTGCAGCGTCATCGAGTGAGTGCCGTTGCTTTTCCTAACCCTTTGATCAGCGTCGGTATAGAACGTGAGATGATTTCGTGGGAGAAACATATGGTAACTTCTTGAAATGTATGTTGTTTAGCTTGAAATTGATGTTTTTTGGCTGGATATTGATGTTTTTCGGCTTGAAATTGATGTTGTTTGGCTTGAAATTTATGCTGTTTGGCTTGATTTATGTTGCTTGGCTGTATCTACCTGAAATGAAATGTGCAGATTGACTAAGGTCAAGTGATCCCGGAAATCATGTCTAAAATGATGTATTATTTTCAGACCTCCGATTTTTACTCACAAACACTGTTAAAGAAATAAACATTGCAAAACAAGAGACCGCGCTTATTTGCAGATTGCTTTTCTGAGCTTCGCAGTCGCATTCACGCATTTTTTTGTGGTTACCCTACCTTCTACCCTCCATATGTTGCTTAGAGGCGATAGTGTCCACAGGGGTGTGTTATGAACTGTAGGCGTCTTTCATGCGCACTGTCTTCAATTTATTGCTTTCACTACGATATATGCAAGAAGCGATTAAGTTTGTAGCATTAACTTCACATGTATTTTTGATGGGAAATCTTATTGCGCGCCTGGCAGGTTGAAAACGTGGTTTATAATTGTTTTCTCGTCAAAGGATTTGTCGCCAGTTGTAGTCAGCGGCGGTCTTTCGCGATTGTTTTGAAGTGATTTCGTGATTACAAACAGGGCTTCGGGATCATGAACGAAAAAATAGAAGAGCTGTCAATCGTGGGTGTCTGCGCGTGACATAATGAACGCACACATTCGATTCAACCGTCTGTTTCCGAATCAGCCTCTCGTTCTTCTTCCTCCTGGTTCTTCTAACACACCTTGCGTCTCTTTTACCGGCTGTCAACAAAACTTAAGCGGTGGCAAGAGTCCTGTTCGTTTGGAACCTGTTTTTGTTTTGCTGAGACATTGCCGTCATATGTCCGAAATAGCTTGAAAACTTTATGTCATCTTTCCTTTTCGAACATTTTTTGACCGAATTGACTTTTTTGGTCATTTCAAAAAAACTCGCTCAATGACCGACAAATGACCGAAGAAAAACAGGTTTGGAACGCTGTTGGATCTCCGCAGTCTTGTGTTCGCAGGCGGCGAGAAGGAGCCGGTCGAAACTCGCGTGATGATTTTCTGTCAATATCGCGACAGCGTTCGAGAAATCACGGAACTGCTGCAGAACCACAGGCCGTTGATACGACCGATGCAGTTCGTCGGCCACGCCTCCAGCACGTCCGGCAAAGACGGGTCTCCCGCAAGTAACAACAAAACAAATCGTCGTTTCACGCAAAAGGACCAGCTGATGGTACGCATCGCACCCTTGTTTATGATGCCACGTTTGTTAGAGTTACTTGCAGTTCTGCAAGTTTTTCGCTGCGAACTGTACAGCATGTGGTTTGCGTCCCGCGGCACGTTGGGAATGTGGTTTTGTTGCTGATTATATTACCCGTTTCATTTGCACTGCAATCCAGCTCTTTCCGATGCCAACTTACAAAGCTTGTGATACCTAGTTTCTTCTTTTTATTATTCTCATTGTACCTCCAGCATGTTTACTGAGAGTTTAACCTTTTCGAACACTTACCATGCTGTGATGCTTTCTTATACAGCGGGGGTGGCCAACTTGTCTTCGACTGGGATCGACTAGAAAATTTCTTATAACTCGCGATCGACCGGTCGGTAATGAAGTCACAAGTACAAAATGTCATAAAATGCAACGTTTTTCCTGTAAACGAATTTGTGTTTCCCACACATTTACCACCGAGGGCCGTATTTTCATGTTTCGGTTAATTTGGTACTTCACAATATCACAACAGTGCTTTCTGGAAAATTGATTGAAAAATGTTCTTTTTAGGTTTCTTGTCAATTCAATGCAAAATCAAGCGCGAGCGACCAACTGAGACTCGGTGATCGACCTGTTGGTCACCGCTGTTATACAGTACTGCCAACTTCACGCCTGTAAAAGTAAACGAATTACGAACAAATTGTCGTTGTCTTTTTCGGTCTGCAATTTTACTGCTTTGTCAGCGATGTAGCAATTCGACCCAAACAATCGGACGTGTTGGTTTTCTTGTCTTTGCGACCTGTCGCGTGCAACACGCACTGCAGATTTGTCTCTGGGCTAACCCCTTCTTTTACTTCCAAGGTCGTCAGCAAGTTTCGCAGTGGCGGATACAACACCTTGGTGTCCACATGCGTCGGTGAGGAGGGTCTCGACATCGGCGACGTCGACTTGATCGTCTGCTTTGACGCGCACAAAAGTCCGATCCGGCTCGTCCAGCGCATGGGGAGGACCGGCCGAAAAAGGGAGGGGAGGATCGTCATGTTGGTCACGGAAGGAAAAGAAGAACGCGTAAGGGGCTTTCTCTGTGACGCCTACATTGCTATCTGTTTTTTTCCCGGTACTTTCTGAGTAACGACGCGGTACGCAAGTGTCTTGCAATATGTGTATCCTACGTGGTTGCATTTATTCGGTTGGATTTTACAACGTCTGACCTTATCGCAAGAAAGCCAATGAAGCAATCTCAAGGTGGACCAGATTATGTTGGTCGCGATGCTGTGGCACCAGCAGAACATACGACTAACCCTTGTCTCGCGTATTAGACCATGTCCTTATTTTTGCGCTTGTTAGCTGTAGACCTCTTTATTTTCGACAGTCTTAGGCTGGGTTTTATTTTTCGCTGAAACATTTCGGTCATTTGTCCCATGATAGTATCAAAACTCGCCATAACAGTATTTACTAGCCTACCTTTTCAGACATCATCACCGAATTTACTTAATTTTTTTGGTCATTTAAAAAAATTGAGTCTATGGCCAAAAAATGACCGAAAAAATAAACCCAGGTCTCAGTGGAGCTCTTCCCACTCCCCTTCTTCCTGACAGTCCTGTCATTCTGTTGCTTGTTTGCTGTCTTATTTGGAGTATAATCCAATAGTGCCACTGAGACTGATTGGCAGCTTGGCCCAACAAACTGATCCCTTGCGTATGGGTGTCGGAAGGGGGTCTTGCCTCCCTTGGATTTTGAAATTTGACATTTTCCTATCAAATTTTCAGCAAAAAAAGTTTTTTTAGTTTCAACTAGGTAAAATGAAATTTCATCACTTTTGGCCCCCGCCTGAAAAAATCCTTTTGGCTACCCTTGGAAAAATCCACTTCTGAACCCCCCTCTGGAAAAACTCCTTCCGACGCCCATGCTCTTGGCACCCTTTTGACTTGCTCCGCGACGTGCCGTGGCCTGATGGAGCCGAGCACGGCCATGAACCAATTTCAAGCAAGAGCTTGAAGCAAACCTTACTGTGTGCTTTACCTCAGGACAGGAAACCGAGTCGATTTGAAGCTGCAGATTAGATCAGTAAATATTTTCCTCTAAGTTCACCCGTCAGCTTATTGATTTTGACGCTACGATTCTCGTGCAGGACTACAACTCGAGTGTGGCGAGTCGGAAGAGTGTCTACAAAGCGATCGCCGGAGCGGGAAAGTCGTTGCAGTTCTACCAGCACAGTCCCAGGATGGTTCCGCAGGGCCTGGACCCTGTCTGCCACAAAATGTTCATCACCGTTGCCGAACAGAGCAGCAAGGCTGCCGATAAGAAAAGCAAAGCGAAAAAGAAGACCCAAAGTGTCGGCGACGTGTCCGTTTTGCTCAAGAAAGGTAGGGTATTTCGTTTGAAGATTTTTCGTCAGGTGAAAGAGGGTTTAGGTTTAAAAATCTTTGCAGTGTTGAAACGAGACGTTTTTTAGAACCTAAACCTTTTTAGAATTGTACACGTTGACCCCAAGTAAGATCCTGATTGACAGCAGCCATCAAAATGTATTTTAGTTCAGTTGCCTTGAAAAACATGCCGCAAAATAACTGAACCAAACTGGATGGTGTCCGATTCGGTTTTTGTCCCGGTGGCAAGCGAAACTTCTGACCTCTGCGAAATTTCTGACCTGTTGTTGTGCTTCTCAGAATAAAGAAATTAAGCTTGGTAATTACTTTTTTGATGTTTGTTGTGTGAATTAAAACTTTTTGGTTGGATGTCAGGTACCCACAACAAGCTATAGTACGGGAATAACTTTAGCCACTGAAAATTTTTGGACTTAGTCCTGGACCTCAATTCTTTTTCTTTTTCTCACCCAAACCCTAACCCGACACGCTTACCTAAACACGAATCCCTCAGCCCTAATCATCAGTTTTCTCAGCGTATTTGATATGTAGAATATTGCTCTTTGCATGCGGGCATGGCGTGAAGTCAGAAATTTCGCTTAACACCGGGCCTAGCACTAAAGACCAACTTTTCACTTTTCAGCCAATCTGGGTTATTTTTTCGCTGTGACATTAAGTTCATTTTTTGCTGAGAAATTTCGGTCACTGAAACATTTCGGTCATTTTTCTCACAGTTGTATGAAAACTCGCCGTAACAGTGTTCATTAGCTTATGTTGTCAGACATTCTGACCGAAATGACTTAATTTCTGTCGGTCATTTCAAACACATATCGGTTTATAACCGAAAATTGACCGAAAAAAAACAGAAGCCATGTCGAGAAATCCTGGGAGTATGCCAAAGATGTCTACGCATGTTTTTGGATCTTGAGAAAGCATACGACCGAGTTCTTCGTGAAAAGCTTTGGGGAGTATTGCGGGAGTACGGTGCTGACGACCACCTGTTACAGGCCGTCAAGTCACAGTATTCCTGCTCAGACGTTTGTGTCTGTGTCGGCAAAGTTAAACCACAACCGTTCACAGTGCTGGTTAGACTCTGGCAAGGGTGTGTGCTGTCACCGCGCCTCTTCATAATATATATGCATTGGATAGACAGTAACAGTCGAGTCAACGAGGGCGTCGCTGTTGGAAGCTGCAAGATCAATCGCTTGCTTTTTGCATACGATTTGGTACTGCTGTACATCTTCTCAATAGGGTCTTCAACATGTGCTAGATCGGTTTTGAGCTGCATGCGACCAAGCGGGAATGAAAATCAACACATAAAGGACCGAGATATTTTGTCTCTCCAGAAACCCAAGGCAGTGTATGCCGCAAGTAAGCGGCAATAGATGCGGCAGGTGGAGAAATTGAAGTACCTCGGGGTGGTATTCACGAGTGACAGAAGAGGGAATAAGGAGACTGATACACGGATTGATAAAGCAAACGCGGTTCTGCGTGAGCTTTATCGCTCTGTGGTCACAAAACAGGAGATTTCAATTCATAAAAATGACCGGTCTTTGCTCCGATCTTCCCTCGTGGCTATGAACCTTGGGTAATGACTGAATGAATACTGCGCCAAGTGCAAGCGGCAGAGATGGAATTCTTGCGAAGAGTTCACGGCGTCGCACTTCGCGACAAAGTGCGCAGCTGTGAAATTCGTGAAGCCCCGGATGTCGAGTCATTTCACCGAATCGAGAGATCCCAGCTACGTTGGTTCGGCCACGTGACCAGAATGTCCCAAGAAAGATGGGCGAAGCACATCCTGCTGGTAAACCTGCGGGGTAGCCGCCCAGAGGTTGTCCGGGGACCAGGAGATGTGATTAGATAACCGACCTTTCTTGACCCCTCTTTGTGTCGAGCCTATTGAAATGGCTTAAAACCGTGAGGTATTTCGAGTCTTACTAGGATTGCTGCAACCGCAGCCCTCTCCAGAGGAAAAGCGGGTAAAGAGATGAATGAATGTATTCTTCGCCCTTGCGCACCGCTGAAGCTTTTGCGCCAAATTTGTTGACCTGTACCTTTGCTTGCATCAGCGTTGCAGAAGAACCAACGCAACGCCCTACTCACTGACGAGCAGAAGGAGAAATGGAGAAGCAGCTACCAGCTGTCGACTTCTGAGAAGTTGAAATTGAAAAAGCTCCCCGATTATGGTCAGAGCATGTACCTAAATAAAGAGGTCAGTCGTGGCTGTCTTTTCTGCTTCAGGGCTTTGTTTACTGCGTGGAATTCATGCTCTTCTCTTTTCCAGCTTTTCCAGCAGTCATCATGCGCGAAAAGGACGATTTCATTTTCAGAGTGGTTGCCATGGCAATGCAGACTGCAACACACCGCGTTCGTGAAGCATTCTTCTCGCTGCGTTATGCTCACTGAGGTGATTGTGATTGAATTCTAGTATTCAATCTGGATTTTTTCGATGATGTATGTTTGTAACCCGCTGTAGCAATGCTGTTTAAGGCCTAGAGTTAAAAGCAATGTTTTGTAAGTGTTGAACGTTTCTATAGATATGATGGTGTTCAGCTTTTGTAAATGCTTCTCACCTTCGACTACATAAGCAATTTTTATTGCACTCTGTGTCACTGCAATGCGAGCCGCATGTCTAACGATGACAATGCACTGTGGACAGGCACAGAAAACAGGGAATTGGGTATGGCATACTCCAAATAATTGTACGAAGATGGTGCAGTGTGTACGTTCATACTCCTTGCGCAACAAAAATGTTGATAGCCTATGGTTTATGCGAAGAGGTTGTAAGAATGAATGAGTCCAAGTCATTTCTCAACTTTGAAAAACAAATGTGTTCTGAAAATACTGTGGATTCTGTGCAGGTAGTCAGTTCGTAACCCCCGTCACAAAGACTTTGCGCCCCCGACCAACTTTGGCCCATATATTTATATCGAGTTTCCTACAGACCAGACAGCGTTAATAGCACAGTTGCAAAGTCGGATTTCTGCTTGAAGGCTTTGCTGTTTTGATCGTTTGCAGATGCTCGAGGCATGCGAGGTCATCAAGCAGCTGGACGAGAAGTCCATCGAGACCTATTTTGGAAAAACCGGAACGAACCCGGACAGCGATAAACCGCACGCAGGGATCGAGAAGTTCGTGACCGCGCGTCGCGAATCTGGCGAGGAGGACGATCAAGCGTTTGCTGGGAATGCCGAGAACGATGAAGAACTGGTGGTCAAACGCAAGCGTTCTTCCCTGAAAAGTGTCGTTATATCGTCCGACGAGGATGACTTCGTCGCCCAAGAAACACGACATTCAAAACCGAACGCGTCTGCTGTTGGTCGCGCTAGGAAGTTGGTTGACAACGGACTTGACGACGGTCGCGACAAGCCCGGTTGCAGCTACTCCAAAGCTGATCGCACCAATGTGGCGTCGAGTCATGTTAAGAAAGTGGAGGTACCAAAGAAAGCACCAACGGACGACCATCTGTCGGTTGCATCTGATAAATCCTCCAACTGTGATACACGTCACGCTGACTCGAGTAGCACTTCCGCAAACGCAATGTCAGCAACAAGGAAGGTTTCTGAAGCTTCAGGCCACGAAGACAGTGCGTTTCGATTGTGCAAAAAACAGGTCTCCCCCTCGATCTCGGACAACCTTCCCGCCATTTTGGCCACGCCTCTTGACGTCAAAAGCACGGCTCGCGAAGAGGGGGAGCTGGCTGGCACTTGTCGGATTCCAACACCCCCAAACATTGACTCCATTGCTTTCAGCTTCTTGGACGACTTCAATAACGCCAGTGACAAGTCATGTGGCAGTGAAGAAGACGCGAAACCAGCTTGTTTCAAACTTTGGGACTCGGACAAGGAGGATGAAAAAGTGGAGCCTAATGCCCCGGATGTTAGGCTGGTGGCCGATGACGTGCTTGCTGAAGACGACAGTGTGTTTGGTGAGCAAAGCAGTGAAAAAGGTTTGTTTGATATGGACACCAAAGTTGGTGCATCGTGCGCTGAGAAATACCAAGAGGTATTCACTGCTGGACCCTCTTCTGTTTGTGATTCTTCGAAATCGCCCGGTATGGAAGAAGTTCAAGGTGCTGCAAAACGGGAAACCCCCCAAGTCAACGTTGGAAAGCAGGAAAGACGCGCAGTGCCGGATTTGAGTCGCAATCAAGTGTCAGATGAAGAGACTTCGAAAAACGATGACTTCAAAATCGCTGCACGGTATAACGAGAGCGTGGCTGACCCCCCGGGAAACCTTGTCGAAACCCCCCACTCCAGTCGAGCCCCGACGAAGCCTTGCACCGTGTCGTTGAAAGACTGTAAATCATTGGCGACCGACTCGTTCGACATGTCGGCCGACATGTTTGCCCCGCAGTTCGACCTCGACTTCGATCTTGGCACGTGCGTCGCGGACCCCTCGCAAGACGTCACGTCACATCCGGCGCGAACCCGACAGGACGTCGAGGCCGAGAGCGATGACGCGGAGTTCGTTGAAAAGATCGCTCACGGTCTCGCGTCACCGCGTCGCAGCCAGTGGGGCGACGACCGTGTCAACAGTGTCAAAGGTCAGTTTCAATTTGGCGGATGGGTTGAAGTAGTGCGCTTGCGTGGTATATGTGATTGAAGAAATACTATAGTGCAGTGGTTTTCAAATGGGGGTACGCGTACTCCTTGGGTTACGCAAAGGTACTCCAAGGGGTATACGAACTTAAGTGTCTTCACTATTAAATTTTAACGTGAAAGTACAATGTAGGTACATTCCTAATTATTTAGCTCATGATTGGTTACATTCACGGGATAATTGATAGACAAAATATTGCCCAAAAGGTACATCATTAAAAAAAGGTTAAGTACCACTGCTATAGTATACGCGGTGTGTTGTTTAGTTAACTAGATTCGATTCCGTAACGCGTAGCAGTGCTTACGGTTTGTATGCCTTATTCGTCGTACTGCATAGTGTTTGCGAGTGCCAGATATTGAATGTTAAGCTTTTACCACTGAACTTGCGGCGTGTGGTGTACATCAGCACAGGCCGGTAACCACGGGGTAGCATTCGGAGCCAGCTCACCCCAATTTTGTTGTGCCCAGAAAAATTTGTTTCAAGCGTATAATAAAATAAATATCTCCCCCCTGAAAACGTATTTTTCCTCCCCTAAGCTTATTTGCCTCCCCCAAGCTCATGTCAGGTGTCGTGCCTACTCTACTGTATGTCCCTTTCCCTCGGCAACCCATGTACCGTGCTCAGACCCGTAGCCAGGTTTTAAGGTTTGGAGGGGCAAAATACATTTTTAGGGGTACAAAATTTTTGGTTTTATTATATGTTAAAACAAATTTTTCTGGGCACAAAAAAATTTTGGGGTAACTGCCCCCCACGAACGCCCCCCGTGGCTACGGTCCTGGCCGTGAATCCTCTATCGCTTTATACGTTCGCACTACTTAGGTTCGCCGTCGACCTCACAACACATTTTTCGGACGAAGTCGTCGAAGGAATCGACCAGCAACACTGCGAACGTGTTCACGGGATGCGGAGAAAGAACACCCGGTAATGGCCCAGTCCCCCTCGAGGACGGCGTCGATGCGCACACGGTGCCAAGTCAGGCCAATCGCCGCGAGAACCGCGCGCTGTTCGCCGACCTCTCGGGCGCGCAGGCCTTTGAGCGCGTCCCGGTGGCCAAAGTCAGGCCGCACAGAGTTTCACCGGTTCGCGACGTGAACCCGGATGACCCGCCGAGTAATCACGTGGTCGGTTCGCCGACCCTGGTGAGTGGCAAGAAGCTTCTGTGCTTGAAAAGGCGGAAACCTTGGGCGGCTGTCGACGATAAAAAAATTGACATTTCGAGCGATGAAGACGACTGTGTTGCGTTGCGGAAGATCAAACGGCGGTGTTTTGACGACAGTGCCCAAAGTAAGATACGATTGGTTGCGTTTGATGTCAACTCCTGAGTTGCTTAGCTCGCATTGCAGCGCATAACTTTCAAGCAAGAAGTACGTCTTCGCAGCTGTCTCCTGTGCTCAGGACAATAGGCCAAGCTCTAAAATGATTTTTTTTCCGTGTTCCTATTGTAGAAAATGTTCTTTTGCGACTGGACTGATTGAAAAAAGACAACAAAACCATTTTTGTGCATATTTTGTTTGGGGTTACTGCCCAGCGATTTGAAATGGTAATGAGGTCTCAAAAGTCCCCAGTGTACCGATTGACTGGTGGATGCCTGAGTCCCAAGGATCGGCAGCACTTCGCTCACTAACCTAGCGAATAGGGCATTTGCTATAAAAGGTGGTTCAATTCCGGGTTCCAAACTTGGGCCAGGTCGAACCCCAAGACCATCCCCAGCGTTTTCTGCGTAAGAACAAAACAAGTGGACAGTCCAGCAGTCTAGACGAAACTTCTTCACTAGCATCGCCTTTCGAACAACAACAGAAAACAAGTGATTAAATAAACGAAGCATCAAACAGTAACAGTGCGTAACGTTCAATTTCTCGTTTTCAGAATTTCCGTTCGCATCCGATTCTGCCGAAGATGTTTCCGAAACGCCAGTCAAGAGTGGAACGAAACCAAGAACCCGTCTCCCCTCAACGGACACCTCCGTGTCAGACGTCGATCGGTCGCTCGCTGACCTCAGCAGTCCAGCCCGGGGGGCAGGCGGCCCGATCGGCAGTCCTGTGCTCACGCTGAGTGCCAAGCAGAAGCGTCGCCCGAAAGCTCTCTGGCGCAGCCGCGACGTGACGTCGTTGGCGAGCAGCTTCGACTTAAGAACGCCCGACGTGGTGCGAAAACACAGCACGCCGAAATGCGTCAAGGGCGGCGACAGAAGCGAGCCGCTTGATTTGAAGTTTGCCCGGTTTGAGCCGGCAGCAGCTGAAATGCGGCGGGCCTTACCTCAGGTAATCGCTGAAGCTGCGTGCTTGCTTAGCCAGTTCGTTTCTGTTGGTCTTTAAAGGAAACCGCCATGCATTACCTGGTTCAAATGCACCAATCATATGCACTTCCCCATGTTTTGCCGCTGTCAAGCCGTCCAAGCGTTTGCAAAACTGAATACCCCCTTTTTGTCCAGCAGTGCGTTATAGACTGAATGATCGATACATTGTGGTTTCGTATTTCTGTTTTACTGAACAGTTTTTTCACCTCAGTCGGTCGTCTATAAATCCTTCGAAAGTCTTGCGATCTTCCTTGCAATATTTATGGAGGCTTTTCTGTTTTGTTTTTTCTTTAGTTACCATATTTGTAAGTAAACGCGACGCTTGTTGTCATGGCACTTGTCATCATTTGAAAGAATGCGTAACGTCAACAGGGCACAGATCAGCGGCATGAGGCGAAACGCCCCCGGCAACCTTTCTCTCGTTTTATCGTCGACGAGGCAGAGGTAAGCAAGGATGGAATCCCACTCTCGTCCGACGAGGAGGAGGATGAGGAGGAGGACGAGGAGATGAGGGCGTTCGTGAACGACGCCACGCAACTCACGCAACACATCGGCGAAAACGGCGAGTTGAGAGCGGCGTAACAAGTGCTACTGTGAATACACCGACTTCGGCGGGGGGGTGGGTGTCTGAGGGGACTGCTCGCATGTGCTGTTAATCAAGGGAAGAGGTTACGAAGCAACAGTAGAAATGCGGTCGCACTAGTGTGTTAAAAAAAGTATCGGAATGTTGGGAAACTGAAACTGTGACGATGCCGCGGAAATGTTTGTGGACCAACCGCTTTGTGACACGTGGCTCTTCGTTTCGTCACAAACATTTTTGTCGTGACGAAATAGGTTCTACCTACGGCACGCCATTGATGATCACGAGAAAAAGAGTGACTTGAATGTTGATGTAGACAGGTCTTGGGGAGGACACTTTGACATTCAGAACAATGTGTTCGAAGTTAAACTGAGGCGAAACAAGAATATGGTCATTGATAATGTCATGGCTAAACGGTACTTCTTGCTTTTAAATCCCTGAAAGAATTGCAATGCTCATTCATTGTTATTATATTGTGCAGTGCACGTTTGTTTCGTTGCCATGATCTCGAAATTTATTATGTGGTTGCGCCGCGTGCAGGTTTTCGCAATTCATTGCAGATACTCCTAATCCAAGGGTCTTTAAACATTTTTATCCGAGGACCACTTAAGCTATTACACAACAGATCGAGGGCCGAACATAAATTCCCGGTACAAAATGAAAAATATGTCAAAACATGGATGATATTTAAAAACAAAAGTACAGTCATCAATATGAATGGAGACATTGCTTCTTTGATCTTAATGTGAAAATCTGAAAGCTGCGATATGCGTTCTCTGGGAATTTTACTCGGCTTGAGCGGCAACATACCAACCAGCTACCGTTAGGCGAGCATGCAGCACAGCAGCAATTAGTCAACTGACATCCACGCGGCCGTCGTACGTAATGTCATTGTTTTGAGATGTTAGATTCTACCAAATCAATGAAATTTTAGTAATTATAAAATTCTTTAATTATTGACGAAATATCTTTGCGGGCGGGATGAAATGGCTTCGCGGCCCGAATTTGGCCCAAGGGCTGTATTGGCTTGGACACCCCTAGTCTAATCAATGAATTGCTTTAACAGATTCTCTCCCCAACGAACGAGCCATGTATCTGCGTTCCGTCAGAAGTCCGTACGGTTCAAAGGGCCCCTACAAACTCGCCTACAACGTGGGGCAAGACATAGACGTCTACTCGCAGGTAAGTTACCCGCAACTGAATGTGCGCAGTCGTGTACGCTTTGAGTTTAGCTTGACGGTGCTGCGACGATCGGCACACCGGTAGAGGTCTGTAAACATCCCCAAGCAAGTGCGAAGCGCCCCGAGCAAAAGGCGAAAGCTTGGAAGTCTGGGAATAAAACCACCGATGGCGCTGAAGCCAGGGGGGTGTTCCTTTGGCTAAAGTCGCAGGCGCGGTGATTCGTGTTTTAACTTTCTTGAATATAAACTCCTTCGTTCGAAGCTCCAGGCTCTCTGAGTAAACGTGCCTGCTGCAGTGCGATCCACCAGTCGAGCGACGAAAAGTCCAACACAAAACTCCGGCAAACTATTCAGAGCGGAAGGTTTCTTGGCATCCTGCTGGTGTGATGACCCCTCCAACCCTTTACTGCCCTTATAAAAAAAGGAATTCGTCGGGAAAAAGGACTTGAAAGAAAGATATAAAATTAGTTTACCCGACGTACCGCCGTGAAAGCTCTATTCCGTATTTGCAATGGCTGATGCGAGCTGCAGTATACCTTTGTTTCTAAGCATCCTGACCGCTTTGAATGATGCCAACCCAACGACGGGTGGAACTGCCGCTGGTCTTGGCGGTCAGGCTTAGGCTTGCACGCCTGGCTCGTTGTGCCACACCATTGTTCTTCCGCACCCTGCGCATTTTCTGAAATCTGTTGATGGCTCAGGCCGTCGAAAAAGACGACTCGTACGAAGAAGACAGCTTCTGCGTGGCCGGCGACGACTCGGAGTGCGTCGATGACCTCGGGGAGGTCACGGTTCTCGATCACCTGTCTTCCGACGAGAGTCTATCCACGAGGAGACCCAAAACTCGCCGACAGGTCTGTCTGCGCAAGAACTCGCCCTTGTGAACGATGCGCTGGGTTTTATGTGTATTTGCTTGATAAATATGTAAGTAACTTGTCTCCCCCAACGCAAGTGAGTTGATTACATTCGCCAGTTTTTTGGAAGTGGGAAATCGATTTAACGTAACACCACGCATCCTCAGTCCTAAAATTAGGACTTCGCTTTCAAGCGTAGCTTTTAAATGATCAACGTAAGATGATTAGTTTCATGCCTGTGCAGTGTTATTTTGGTGAACTTTCCCTGCGAAACGGTTATGCCGCCGCTTCACCCGTTAGTGATATTTGAAACGTTGGTTGTTTGCGTGAGTTCTTTGCAGAGGTTACGTTTCAGGCAAAACTCACGAGCGCTCCATCGAACGCACCACCTGAGCCCAAAGTAAGGGGAGGCCGGCGAAGAATTTTCGTTTGCGACGACGAAGACGATTCCGACGATGCGGTTTGCGCCGGCGATGAGATACCGTTCAAAAAAGAAGTCCCCGAAACCCGTGGGTGGCCGGTTTATTTTCAGCTCCGCGATCAAGCGAGTTTTGGATGTTTTCAGTGCGTTTAGGGTTGTTGTCTGGTTTCGCTCCAGCCATTTCGTTTCCAGCTTCTTGTTTCTTGCAATTTTTTATTACCTGCGTTCGGACTCACCGTTTGGACCCCACTCCTCCAAACCTTAAAATTCTCAGAGCTGTCAATGGCCTTGGGCTGGGTGGGGGAGTGGGGGGACAGATCAGTTGAGAAATTTATCAACGACGGAAAACCTTTCACTGATCAAACAGTTCAGTTGTAAAAGCGGTCAGGCGCTATCCGATGATGCATGTCTTAAACGCGTCTGTTCGCTGACTTTGCGGGAATGATTCCGTTGTTTTTTTTCAAGCCTGTTTTTTTTCATGCGCAACGCTAAAGACGCGCGCGTTTCCTGTTTTGCAGTTCCTCCCACTTCGTCCTGGCACTGCCTTTCCTGCACGTTCGTCAACCCCGAGCACCAGGTCGCGTGCAAAGTATGCGGCCGCGATCGGAAGGCTTCGGCCAGTGCTGGGACCAGCAGTCCTGCTCGCGAGTGTGAACTCTGCGGCGCTGTCCTGGACACGAAAGGCTGGCTGTGCAGGTGGGTTGGCTCGAGGAAAAGTTCGGGTACGTTGCTTTCGTTCACTGTACCCAAATTTCAAATCCAGAGAGCCGTTTCTTGCGATGTAAAAACGACTGATTAAGTAGCTGGTTTTGGAGCGCGTTGCAGAAGACGCATCCCAACATTGTGCATTCCACTGGTTGGGAAAAGTATCTTGTTTGATGCTGGTCGCTAGTAAATATGACCAGCTGCTAAAATGGTGCGCGTTTAAACAGTCAAACAAAAGCCACCGACAAACAATCATTAAAGCTCTCATTTAAATTACTCTGTTGGTTTGCGTAACGCGTATACCTCGGGCTTGGCTTTGTTGGGCCGGCGTTGACGAAAATTTGTACCAACACCCACTGTGGATGCTCTTACTGGGTAAAATATTGTGTTCAGACAATGCGTGATGGTGATGAAGAGAAGCAAGTCGGAAATCACGTCGGAGCGTCCCATCGTCACTGGAAAAGCTGAAGCAAGCGCGGTGGCCGGACTGTCAAAACCGCTCATAGCATCGCCGGCAGAAAAATCTTCGTCGCGTAAGCGAAACGCGTCTTTGCCTTATTGTGCGGCCAATAAGTTGCTTGCCAAGTTTTAGCTCAGGGTTTCTTAACCTGGGGTGCTGAAATCAATTTCAGGGGGTGCTGGTGAAGGTTACGTATGTGGCGGTCAAAGGTAAAAGGAAGATATACTGCACTTGTCTTTACTTTATCCTTTTGGTAACCAGGTGTTAGCCAATGGTAGGGGGTGCTGGACTGCTTAGGCGTGACCAAAAGGGCTGCTGAGGTCGAAAAAGGTTAAGAAACGCTGCTTTAGCTGGTGACGGGTTGCGTTTCGCCTCGGTACGGAATGGAGTAGAGGGCTTTGGAAGGTCGACTGTTAATGGTCTTTCCTTAGAATATTTTTTGCAAAAGCGCTACGCTGTGACTGAACGTTTTTGCAGTTCTGCTTTTAAATTGACTTGAGTTAAAATTATCCATACACACGAAATGGTGCCTCCATTAAGTCATCCTGTGACATTTCAATCTTGTCCCTAAACAAGTCCATGCAAAACGATTTCGAGCTGGATTCATGGGCGTCAAAAATGAGGGGGGCAGAAGAGGCCTTGGCCACTCTGGATCCCTGGAGTGTGAAATTTGATATTTTCCTGGTAACTTTTTAGTAGAAAAATATTATGCTCTTAGTTTCGAGTTGGCAAAATGAATTCACTGCTGTTAACTCCCCTGGAAAAAATCCTTCCGACGTCCATGGCTGGAATGCTGACTTTTTCAAACAACAACAACAACAGCAGTGAAGTAAATAAGTTCCTCTGATATATTCACTGAAACGCCGCCAAAGCTAATATACAAATGAAAGTCCTCCTTCACTGGAGTTTCACCCTGTCAATGACATGACGTTGAAAGGCGTCCCCAGTGGCAGGGGCGGATCCGGGGAGAGGGCGATTGGGACGATCGCTCCCCTAAAACCTACGAAAGTAACTTTTTTTCACCAATTCACCATAAGTTTGCACAATTCGGAAAACAGAATTCGCGATGTAAGGCCATTTTGCCGTCCATTGTTTTGTCACAGCAGTGTTGTGAAGTATACTTCATCTCTCTTACTGTAGTGAACCCGTAATGAGGCTTGACAGCCAAAATCGCCCCCTCCCCGTGAGATACTGGCTGGATCCGCCCCTGCCCAGTAGCCTGCGATGATTTGTGGACAGCGTTTGCCGGAAATGACACTGGAATATTCAGAGTATTTCTAATGACATATGCATTCGCCGACCTGGCAAATTCACTGAGCCTAAATGAGATGGTCGCGGATTGCTGTGATGTAATGTGCTGGAGAGGACGCAGTACGACCTAATAATGTTGTGGTGATGATCTGCAGAATCTTCGCATTCACTCAACACAAGCCTGGAAGAGAGGATCAAGAGATCGAAGGCGAGGCTGCTCAAGTCGCGTCGCAATCTGGTGGGTCGTTTGGTGTTAATACTTATTGCAACAGGAACAATTTGTTTGAGTGACTTGGTCAAGAAAACAAACAAAAAAACAATATAAAGTTTTCGTGTTGATTGCCGGTAAACGAGCCAAGTAGAAAAGATTAGCCATGAGCGATGCCACGGAGTGCTCAACGTATAAGCCATTAGTTTTTCGAAGTTATCTTTTGCAGAGCACCGTGGTTGTTTCAATGTTATCCGGAAATGAACTGAGTGTAGGCGAAAGTTTTGCGTGCTCGTTACTATGGCAACGAGTTGACCCACGTATCATCATCAGCTTTGACACCCTGAAGGGCCTTGAACATTTCAAAAACACACAGCTAGTCTCTGTAACTTCCCGGAGATCGTCACGAAAGTTAGTTTTTCCCCCTTCGGAAACGTTATGAGCTTTTTTCACTATTTTTGTGCATGACGAATTTGCCATGAACGTGCGGCTTGTTTCAGGAGAAGAGACGCAGCGGTGCAGAAGGAAAGCGACTCTCAAGTAAGTAGTGACTTTGCACGCTTGACTTGTTACTGTGTTGCTTTGCACGCTTGACTGAAGACGATGTTTTTTTTTTACCGAAGCCCACCGTGACCTGCAGTGGGCAGTTGCTGCATCAAAGCCAATGTCGGATTAACCATTAGATTACTAAGGCTATAGCCTTAGGCCCTGGAAAAAATCTGCCCTCAATTTTTTGGATGTATTGTGTTTATGACAAGCAACCACCGAATGACATCCTGAAATTTGTCATTTTTGACAAAATATCTGGTCACGCTAACTAAAATAATGTAATGACTTTTGCAAGACTCCTTCTTTTAACATTACATTTAGCAAAGAGAGACGGAGCATAATATTAATGTTTCTTATTTTCCAGTCTGCTATATACGTCACTGAACTAAATTATAAAATTGTAGCCCCTTCTCTAGTAAACAGCCTGAGGCCAACAGTACACTTAATCCGGTCCTGATTAGAACGCAGCCCTGCACACACCCATACCCTTTGCAATCAACGTGACTCCAAGCCATCAGCGTCAGATAACCATTGCATTAAAATTGCTTTGTGTTGTCATTAGGCTGAGAAACATTCGACGATGGTGTTGGTTCTCGGTTTCATATCTGATAACTGGGTGTGGAGCTATCCACCACATACCGCATTGTAGCGAGTCTTAAATAAATCTATGTATGTTTTTTCGCTGTGACAACCGGAACAATACTGCAGGTAGTTCAACGGACAGGAAAAGCACTCAAGGCTGCACACCTGGCGGCGCTTCTGAGAAAACAAGGTATGTCTGCGTGCTGTTTTCTGCCGGGGCAGTACCGGAAAAGGTATCTTGTGCAGTTTTTCGCTACTGTTACATGTGTAAATACAGTACTTGCGGCATGGCACTGAGGAACAGGGTGAGTGACCGTGTGCAAGCTTGAGTTAAATATACGACGCTTTTTTGCGTTTGAACCGACAGACCAAACGGGAAAGACCCCAAAGCATTGTGGCGGAGTCTTTGCAACATTGAAGTCGCAGCTGATGGGCTGGGCGCGCTGTATCAAACTTTGACTTAAAGCCTACGCATGGAGGCTTTGAGCATGTAAGCAACCAAATCAATCGACCGTGCGGGATTGTTCCCAGATGCTGAAGGGACTGAGACCGCTTTGAAAGTGGTTGCGAAAATCTTGTTCCAATGTTGAACACAATGTGAAACGATCGCAGGGTGTTAAGGCACGCTACTTTACAGCACATGGTGCTTTTTATTTGGACATCGGAAAATTCAAAATCGATTTAATTTTTGGTTAACTTCTCCAAAATATTCAAAGGTAACGCTGCGTAGCAATGCGAGTGGTATCAGTCCCACCTGACTTTGCAGGTTTATTATCTTCCAAAGCTGATCGACTCATTCCAGTGTCCACTGAATGCTTGGTTCAGGGTCATGCGTCTTATGTTTGTGTCGAGAATGTTCTTTGGTGGTTGTTTCACAGTGGACAGTCGCCATAGTTTCAATGAATATTTCGTGAAAAGTTTGAAAAGGTTGATAGTTACCGGCCAGGATGAAGCATGTTGTGTGTAGCCTCATTGCTTTTGTTCATTTCAAAATATAAGTATTTCGGCAGCTTCTATAATCTCACAAAAGTGCGCATTTGCACAAGTACTGGAATTGGCTGCGGGTCATTTTTATACTNTTGGTGCATACGCGTGATGCATAAAGCCCTGAACTCATCAAAACTATTGCAAGAAGCGNAGCGAGCTTAACTGAAGTGCTTTTGCTGTTTTCCTGACTGTATTCGCCTTCGTTTAGCTCAGGGGTTCCCAACATTTCTCTGACAATGTACCCCTTCAGCAGTTCGACAGATGAGCATGTACCCCTAAAATTTCCTATGACAGAAAGCTAAGTAAAAGAACAAAAATCCACTGAATTGAAACAACTTTTAGCTTTGTGGAAATATAAAGATAGACTCCGTTTTTATGTCTCAAAGTCAATGCATTTAGAAAAAACCCTAAAATTGGTTTTGGAAATGATATTCACTGGTATATATATATAAAATATTTGAAAATAAATGATATACAAATGTATTTTTCCCTTCTGTTGTCAACCTTAAATGTATCCCTTC
>JGI24159J19872_10001013_pt1 | contig 29272 bp, 21 predicted proteins | sample Ectturendosymbi4_FD_19872 | JGI IMG/M metagenome (IMG submission 19872)
GTGCATTCTGCCAAACAATTACGAAATCCTGCCAAATTACAAATAATATGTTAGAAATAATATCGACAAAATACTGCCAAAATTCTGCAACGTTTTTTTCAGTGAACGATTTACTTTATCACTGGACCCAATACTAATTGTGTTGCTTAAACTTATGATATTTAGGCAAAAAAGTGGGGGGGCCTAGGCCCATGCGCCCCCCCCATTTCCGCCACCTATGGTTGTGTGGTGGTTGTGTTTGCAAATCCCCCCTATTAAAAACTTTCTGGCGACCGTTCTGGATGTAGTTCTAACAAAAAGGTGTGGGAACGCACCCAAAGAAATAGCGATTATAAATCAACTTCAAATCCATTTTGAAGCAAAATGTTAAAATGGTGTCGGTGGTAAATGGTGTCTGTGGTAAATGGTGTCGGTGGTAAAATAATGTCGGTTAAAATCGGTTTAAATGGTGGTAAAATTGGAGTGCCACGATAAATGTTAAAAATAGAACCAAATATCATTTACAAAATAAACCAAACAGTTCATTTTACAGATTTTCCAACTTTTCCGAAAATCCCTAAAAATCCCCATATCCCTGAAAAGGGTCAAAAGTTCCAATCTAGGGACAAAATCCCTAAAAGTGAGAGCACTATGCTCAAGCCTGAGATACGTTTATAAAAGTAACAATTTGTGATTGTAGATTCAGTATTTAATCAGATATTAATAAATGTTGCAAGCTCACTGTTTCAACCAACAAAACTTTTTTTTTCAACTCACAACTGCCTTTTGCATTCTTTGCTATTCACATTTTGTTACAAGTTCCGCAGTTTCAAAAACATTACAAATGGTAGGCGTCTGATAAGTGGTGTGTATGTTTGTGTAGTGACATGCAGAAGACACCCATGGAATTCGTTTGCACAAACAACTTACGCTGTGTTGCTGTTTCAGGATTCAGCGAAGCAATTTCTCGCTGACAACCTTTGCTCAGTTTTTAAATTTGAGGACTCTGCTTGGTCGATTTCCCCTCAACTCGCGTCGGATATTTTGCAAGATCCACAAACACACAAAAGGGGAGAGGTAATCAAGCCTTATTTATTAAATGTCATCTTTACTGATAAGATATTTCCTCTATACCTGTTAAATTCTGTAAACTTGAAAACGAAAAGTTCCGAATACTTTCAGGACCTTTGCAACCTTGTTATCATTCTTGTCATTCCATGGTGAGTGCTGTGGAGTCCAGCATAGATCATACTACTTTTTACAAACTTTATTCCATCTACTTAATTCTGAAGAACTGATTTTTTCTACTTTGACAAATCCTTGACCACATTTGAGAACCTTTAAAAAATTGTTGTGTCACTCCAGCGAGTTTAAGGTACTAAATAATAAATGGGTTGATATGTGTTTTTATGAAAACCAGTGCAATACATTGCAGGAAAGTGTGTCGCTGGCGCTGTTGACTTGGCTTGAAACGGATGTTGAAGAACGAAAACAGCACGCAGGTCGTCTGTTGAATCACGTGATATGGCGACGTCTGCCCGCTCCATTCCTTCTCAAGGTTTTGCTGCGACATCCGATTATAACAACTGACAGTGCTATCAAACAATTAGTTTTGGACCACGTAAAAAGGTCCTACGATGACCAAGACCGTGGTATGGAGCTGATGTCTTCGGTGTTAGATGGAGACCCTGGAGAGAACACGGTCATGCGTGGAAATCAATTGTTGGGTAGCTACAGCAACGTTACTCCAAATTACAGGAACTTTAGACCACGCAACACACCGCATCAAGCTATACTGCTGGTGGGCGGTTTGACTTTAGGCGAGGCAGAACGCGGTGATACGACTCAGCCTAACGTCATGTGTTATCATCCGATGCAACGCGTATGGAAAAATCGATCTTCGTGGCCTGAGAGAGGTCTACGAGGTTTTTCAGTTGCCAAGTATGATGGCGGAGTAGCAGTCACAGGTAATACAAGCAAGGTTATCTGCAGCGAAGTTAGAAGTCACAGCGAAAAAGTTAACTATTGGTTAATTGTACCATTTTACAAATTTCAGCCGCATTTGATGGATTCCAAAACATTTCTCACATCAAGGATTTTGGCCAGACTTTGAGTATTTTTCGTAATGTATGGCATTTCAAATGTTTTATCTACTTTCGTTATCATAACTGAGTTCACGAGGTGTTTGAAAGATCTGTTTCTACTCCACACGAAAAAAAAACACAGAATTTGAAAGGTGATAAGAAATGAAAACATGGCAACGCTGTATACTATTCCAATTCCTCAAGAAAAAAAATTGATTAACCGTAACATAAACTCAATTTGAGCTCCACAACCAGAACCATCAGTACAGCGCTGAAGCATTAAATGAAGCTTACGAAAAGTTTACTGATTTCATGCAGCAGGTCTGCATTGAGTCTGTTGAATGAAAAGCTAAATTTACTTGTACAGTATTTTAGAGTAAAATAATGGTTAATTGTGTAGTCATACTTCGAAGTGGCACTTCGTGTAGTAATACTTCGATCACACGGCTGTATTGTAAAGTTCATGACAGGGTAAACCCGTAACCTGTTGCATGCGCCATAAGCAGTGTGGAACAGTTGGTATTGGATCAAGCTGTGGTGGTACTTGATATTACATTAAAATTGTGCCCCTCTGTTATTCGGTATTTCTTGAAATGTTGACATGATCAAAACAAGTAAAAGGTGAGACAGATGCCGGAGAGAAAAAACATGGAAAGTTAATGAAAGCAAACAATTTGCTTTCACCAATGACAGGAAACATTCAGTGTGTTACTTGTTTCCATAATATTTGCATTAGCGGTATTGCACCAAAGTTCTAAAATTAGTAATGCAGCAGTATCGATTTTCACATAGTGACTTTTATCTGTGACATGGTTTAAGACATACCCGATCCCTTATTCATTACTTTGGGCTCACACGTGTAATCAATAACTACGAAGTAACACTCCGCAAAGATAGTTCAATGCTATGTTCAGACAAAAGAGTTGGGCTCGGGGTACAAAGTGCTTCACTGGTTAACGTAAAAATGAGTAAAGTTTTTTACCCATGCAGTCAGGGTTGTGCATCACCAAATTTTGTGGGGCCAAGAAAAATTTGTTCTGAACATATAATAAAAACAAAAATCTTTCCTCCCAAAATATATTTTGTCTCCCTAAACCCTAAAACCTAGCCACGGGCCTGCATGCAGTGTATCTAAGAAAGGTTTTGTGGCTACTTCATCGTTGAAAAGGAGTTTTGATTGGTTTTTGAAACACTTTCGAAACAATTTATACAGTTTTTACTTCACTCTAATTAGTTTCTAACAACTTCTGTTTTCATAGCAGTTTTGCACAAATACGTTTTGAATATCAGTGTTATTTCACCTCTTTACCTTTCTGCTTAAATTCCGAAAAATAAGGTTTTCATTCNGACAATGACTGTGCAAAGTAGACACTTCGTTACAAAGTGTGCAACTGAGAAATTCGTAAAACCCTAAATTTCGAGCCGCTTCTCCAAAAAGAGAGATCCCAGCTGCGATGGTTCGACCACGTGGCAAAAATGCCCAGGGAAACATTGGCGAGGCAAGTCTTGCTGGCTACACCCAAGGGAAAGTGGTCCATGGTCCACAGATCGGCCAAGGACCAGGTGGCGTGATTACACCTCAGATCTTGCTTGGTCTCGTCTTGGTGTGGAGCCAGCAGAACTATCTGAGATTGCTGAAAACCGTGAGACATTTCGAGTCCTCCTAGGGATGCAGCCCCGCGACCTGCCCAGAAGAAAAGTGGATATGAAATTGAATGAACAAATAAATGAATGGAAGTGTTTGAACTTTCCAGGTGGATGCTCCACAACTGCAAAAAGTCATTTGATAATCAATCGTGCATGGTATTATGATGTCATTAATAACCGCTGGGCTCAACTTCCGGACATGCAAAAAGCAAGGTTGGAATACATCTGAGATTGTTGTTGTGTGTTCGTTTCCATATTCAGTGATGCCAATGTCATTTTCGTTCAATAAACCGATATGTGTTGTGAAGTATGCTTCTTACCCTGACATTTGCGGTGCATCTGCGTTAGGATACTTTTGTGGGGTGTTGCGTGTTACGAATCTTAAATGTTTTTCAGGTCATTCCACAGAACTTGTGAACTCAACAGTCTTTTGTATTCTGTCGGGGGATCCGCGGTCAATGTTTTAGAAGCTGAATTTTACGACAAATGTAAAGGCTTATGGACATGTGTGAAACAATCAGCACCAAGGTAAGAGTTTGTAAAAAGAACGGCCGATGTTAAATACGACTAAAATAAGGTGAAGCATTGCAGGATGATGGCCAATTTTACTGCAAACGCATGTAATTCAAAGTTGATTCTTCTTGGAAGCGGCTTGCCATCTACCGTGTTCATTCAATGCTACAACCCGGCTGTGGACACATGGACAGTATTGAGATCCCCGAATGTTCCAAGACATCTATCTGCACCCGTTTCAGTGGCATCAGTCGATGAAAACATAATATACGTTGGAGGAGACAATACAAAAAAGGTGCCGTCTGTGTTGTAAATAAGTTGAAATAAACTGCTTATGTTCAAACCATCGGTTATACTTATAACAAGATGTTTATACTCAACACACGAAAATGTCACGTAAAAATAACACGAACACGTTTTTGTAAATCTTCCTGGCAATCGATGATATTTCCGCAAGTGGTAATCGTTTTCCCGAATATTCTATCATTGATAAAATTGAGATGTTCGGAACTTCTTTACAGGGAGTATTTGATCTGCGCAAAAACAAAAGCACAGGCCGTGATGCAAGACTGCAAAAACAAAAGTAGTACAGAGATTTTGATATTACGTGTGCCAACAGCTTCCCTGCACATGCTTAAGTCAGTTAGTCAGTGGTTCTCAAACTTTTTGTCGTTGTGGGCCCCTGTCTCTGCACACAAAACCACCGCGCGGACCCCTTCATTTTTTGGATTGAAAAATTTGATTTGGACGCTTCTTAGCGTCAGCAATTCAACCGGCCCGCCAATAAGCAAATCTAAGGCTTCGCGCTGCCGCCAATTGCCGTCACCAAAATCAAATGAAAGGTCAGTCATCTCGCAATATGAACATGTCAGGCTGCACACGTGGTGTGATGAAGCTGAGTAATGGCCCGAATGTGCGGATAAAAACTAGCGGGTCTTCTTGACTGGATTTTGGTTTACGGACCCCCTAGAACACATACATGAATCCCTAAGGTCAGGGGTTCTCGGACCCCAAGTTAAGACCCCTACTGTAAATCGAATAGCACAGGGCCGAGGCAGATGTTGTTAACATGCGTTAACCACAGTGCTCCGTATGATTGCTTACATTCCGTATTTGCAGATGCACGTGTATCACCCCAACACAAACACATGGACGCGAACAGCTGATATGAACAACTTGCACGCGAACGGCAACCTGGTTTTAGTCGGTGGCGAAGTTTTTTTGACTGGTGGTCACTGGGAAGACGACGGATATTTGGACGAAATGGAAAGCTACGATGCCGAGAAAGACACATGGACGTCGCACGGGCCGTTGCCCTATTTGTGGCTTTACCACGAAGGAGCAATGGTTTACGTCAACGACTAAACCGTAAACGAAGCGAGCGCAGTATCAGATTTTCGTGAGTTGAAGTTTACCGCTGACAGCTGGTGTTGGCTTGGACCAGGGGTCTCCATCTTTTTTGTTAGACGGCCACATAAGCTATTTCACAACAGTTCGAGGGCCGGGCATCTTACGTAATATGATTGTTTCGGGATATGTTACCTTCCACCAAATCAATAAATTTTACGTAAATATATTAGTCTTTCATTATTAACAAAATGACTCCGCGGGCCGTAGTTTGGCGACCCCTGGTTTAGATCACGTGACCTGGTCGGCATTCGGGTCAACTCAGCCCAAAGGCATGCCGTCCAGTTTAACTTGTAAACGCTTGTCTCGTGAAACAGCTCTTTCTTGTTCCGTACAGAATAAAAAACTGCAAAAAATCACGAGAAACTTCCATGCCTTGTTCAACCAAACCACTATCTAAAGTTGTTAAATTTAGGACAGGTGAAGAACAAGTCGCAATGAGCGTCCTTACCCACTATATTTAGATCCTGACGTCGGCTATCGCCTACTTATTGTCACTGGCTTCGACGTAATGCACTGCAAGAATGTGTTCTAGTGGGTCATCAAAAGTTGGCACTTCAGATGTAACGGCAGTGCTATCGATAATTCATTTACCGAATTGCCTCAGCTGGTCAACTTTTCCTGCTCTTTGCTGATGGCAGATCGAAAAACATGACGCAATCGTTCTTGTCGCATCGCGCGCCCTAGTTTCCAGCTCACTCTGTAGTTTGTAACTGTCTTATAGCAGGGGCTCAAGGATGTCTGCGAAAGTTTAAATTAGAGGAGCTGTAGAACACCTGAAGTTTTCATTTGGGAAAAGTTTTATCCCGCAAACTGCAGAACCTGCACATCACTTAAATACTTATTTGGAGAACACTTAACACCAGCGGTTACATTCAACAATTATTTTACTGACAAAAAATGTATGAACACATTGGCGCCTGTGTTATTATGAAACAAAAAAACTGACATATATCATCAATCATAACCGAAGTCACAACAATGGGAAAGCTACACACGCCGGTTTGCGCAAATGGATCAACGTCAAAAAGCGCAAACGAGCGCGTTCTCGTCCATAATGACGCGATGAAGTAGAAAAAAAAACGAAGTTCAGACTAATCCAGTCCTTCTGCAGCAGCTTCAAATTCGAGCCGTTTCTGTAATAAATGCAGTAAATATTGAACTCACTTGCAATGCGCGAGCGGACAGGCACGAGGCAAAACAATTAACATTTTTCTATCTTCACATAGTGCTATAGATGGTGCCATAGTAAAGACGCCATTGTTATCACAGTCAGAAAAAATTGCGAAATGGAATTTTCAGGCAAATGCCTTTTCCAGTGGCTGTAAATAACCAGAAAATTTGTTGGGATGTTTGCAGTTAAGTTAATCAGAATTTTTCGAACTTATTAGTTTTTTTTAATACGCTTATTTATGACGCATCCTTGTGAACACTAATTACATGAATCTTTATGACGTACACAAGTTTTCAACAAGATCAATGTTGTAATTCAAAAATACTTCGACTGGTTCCCAGCACTGCGCGCGACAAACACCACAAACACATATCACGAACCGTTTTCAAAACTTCCAGGCAGGCCTGCGCTGAGGTTGGGTGCTTCCCATCTGAAATGTACATTGTTCTGGTACATAAAAAATCTAAAATTTGTATTTGGGACGCTGGAGCGAAAATCTGATTCGCTTTCGAACTGCAACATCACTGATACGTAAGTGTTTCGGACATGCACACACGCGTTACCTGGCAACAGCAAGTCCAGGAATTATTATCACTTCCGTTGACAACAAAAATACAAACAACGTTTTTGATGTTGGTAAACGCCATCATTGACTCACTGCAGAAAATCAAAGAACCGAAACTGATGGATGATCGACACGCGCTTTAGACCAACGTTACCCACCCAGTGGGCCGCGAAGCATTTCAAAATGTTGCAATTTTCCAGTATTAACTAAATCGTTTCTTGAAAATTAGTTGGTTTCCTACTGATTTGGTTAGAGTCGAGTGTTTTCCTGTTTGATCAAAATGTTTTTGGATTCATGTTTGGTCAAAATGTTTTTGGAAAGTAGATCTGAAATATGAATCGTTATATTTTGCTATTCACGCCACTAAGCACTATGCCACAGTTTGAATCGATGGTTATTAACAAAACTTCAGCGCTTTTTCAAGCAACCAACATATTCCTGGAATAGCAAATACAGACGAAACAGATGGGGCAAACTCAAACACAAGCGATTTGCAACACAGTGTGGATATTCCGACAACAGTGAAGAGCACAACCTGCACGGCACATTACCTGTGATAAGAACGTTCGCGAAACACACCACTGCACTGGCAGCGGCTTTTTTCATGAGTTTATCTTCGGGTAGGAACTTGTCGTCGCAGGCGATCCCGGGCAGTGTTTCCTCGCAAATAAACTCACATTCGGACGACGTGTGACATAAAAGCGGCAAAAGCGAAGCGCAAAACTGCGGCAAGTCGGTCATGCGATTCCAATTCACGGGACTGAAGTTGGAGTTCGAACTGGAAGAGAGAAACATGGAGTTGTGCGCTGATACCCATGTAACATCGTAATAAGTATGTTACGTCCTCGGCCAGTAAAATCACTTTTCTGAGCTGCAAACAAACAAACAAACAAGATAGCTAGAAGAAACCTTTCTCGGCGTCCAACTGCACGAGAAATGTTTTGCATCCTGCTCGCGAGTGCATGTCTGGCCGCTGTGGAATAGGTAGTCTTGCATTTAACGACGGCGCATGTTAACGCCTGTCCGATTTTACATTACTAACTCCAGAAAGTAACTGTTCGTCTGCATCAGGTTACTCGTTTGGTCAAGGCTTTCGATACCTTGATTTGAAACAACTTACACGCATTTGTTCAGCGGCATGCATCTTCACCTATTCTATATACTGACATCCGCCAACTTAAAATGCTTGATGTCTGTTGCAAGCCTCCAACAATAACACACTATGTGCTCCTGCGTGATGAGAGACTTCGACAGGTTCTCGTGGGTTGTTTTCGGTGCTTGCTCTCTTCGAATACGCGTAGATGTATCAACAGCTCCTCTGCATTGCATAAATGCTTTGCGTATTTCTCCCGTTCTGCTATTAGCCCGCGCGATATAGGACTGAGATAAACAAACAAGCAAGTTGGAAATGAATATTAACTCCACCAGGAGGTGGCTTTTTGAAAAGCGAAGGAACTTACGCCCCGATGTTGTGAGTGAGGTCGGCCAAAACGGCCGAGGTCAGCTTTGTCGCGTACACCGCGTATGTCGAACGCGTGAGGTCTTTGCGAAGTTGCGATTCTGATTCGATGAAAGAACGAAAACGCGACCTCAGGTCTTTCCGGAATGTCTGGAAATGGTTGAAGTTTATTTCACGCAGGCAAACGGGAATGTTGTCATCAGATAGTGCAAGTTCCTTTGCTGCTACAGCAAAGCTGATGGAATTACGTGGACTGGAATTCTAGACAGCAGCTGACGTCACAGCGCCAGTTTAAAAGAAACAAGAATTTACGTTCAGAAAAATATCGAACTAAACGTTAATCGATCGCTATTGTTCTGGCGGAAATGGCTGGTTGTCGGTTAGGGGGACAAGCGGCTTTGTGCCAACCAATCGGATTTCAAGTAGATGGTTCCAGATTTAGGGATCTGTACGCACGTGCAGGACAGCACAGTCTCATTGTTGTGCAGGCACACGACAAGGCTTTATCGGTTGGTTTGTTTGTAATTATTGTTGAATTTTGGAGATAGCAGAAAATGAACGCAGCCAGAAATATTCGAAATTTATAACAATGGCCGCATGAATATATCGTAGTTCAAAAAGGCGCTGATCGTACAAACAGCTCTAAAAGCGACCTATCGGTTGCCCATTTCGGAGTCAGACATTCACAACACGAAAGGCAATCACACAAAGACTTCATCTAGCTGTTAATCCTGGCATTCAGACCGAAAACGTGCTGCGAGAGTTAGACGTGGGTTGATACACGAGTGCCACCCCAGACAGGAAAACGTGGTCCCAGCCCCTTGTGACTTACATCGCGGAAGCCATCCGGGTTTTGTCGGCTGTACCTCATGAGAGCTGGAAGGAAATCATCAAAAATTTGAAGCAGTGGCTGTGTTTTCTGCAAGTAAGAAAAAAAGTCCAACGCAATTTATAAATATGGCACAAGTTTCTACTTTGTAAGATGCTTGTGTTGCATTTCTATTCGGTGAAGTACACCGCTGCAGAAGCAACAAAAACAACAGATCGCTGGATGTGAAACACAAGTCATAATCGATGCTGAAGATATTTGCTGGTAAATGCTGAGCGATCGATCGCGACATGATCCGTTAATTTTTGCAGCAACCAAGCTTGTGCTGTGGGGTAAGTTTTGTTCAGAATAATTAAAGCTCAATACAAGTTTCAGCAAGAAGTGCTTGAAAAGCGGCATGGGTTGCATGCAGTTGCGATTCTACCTGTAGCGGCGCGGGCTGCACAATACTAGAAAATGGCTTCTTGCGTTGCAAGGCATTTACTACTTGCGCTGCGTTGTGGGTGCTGCCAATCCCAACTTTACACGAAGACGTTGACCAGCCTACACTATGCAGTGAATCTTAGCAACACAAGTTGATCCAACCTTACCTTTTCAATCCGACCCTCAATCTCCTCTGTTGCCACAGCATCAGTTGCAGCAGCGTCCAGTAGAAGGCATTCGTGCAGCTCCACAATCAAAGTTGCTACCCAACCCGCATAATCCACTGTTTTCACGCCTGCAGATATATTGCGGGTGAGCACTGGATAGAAAAACTGAGTGAGAAGCAAATGAAAAAGAAACACTGCTGAAGAAAGACCTTCGCATCAAAATACAATGAATTCTATGCTTTCGCCGCCGCCGCCACTTACCACAGTCAGTAAAGGCACATAGAAACTGGAGAACTTCGTTAAAGACAGGGGCGCCTGACTTCAACAACTTGTTCAACATCGGAAACACAAGATCGAGACACTTCCGGACCAAAGACATTCTTCCGAGCAAGACGGAATGCAGTGGTTGTTTCATCGTTTCATGAAGCGTTGCTGACGTCGTCGACAGGAGAGAAGAATTTTGATCCTGTCACACAACAATTTACATTTTCGCAGCAAAATCTCGAATGCGACTGCAGGCATTTATTAAAATCTTGGATGGGGAACCTATTTGCTATTGCGGGCCGCATGGATTGTGGGATATTTCTGGAGGGACCCCAAAATTGATTAATTTTATCTTGAAGTTCAACCTCTATCTTCCTAAGGAAAACAAGGAGAGAAAACCATGTCAAGGAGCGAAAGAAACTTCTCTTGACTCATTGTCTACGTCTTTACTTACCAGCTTATCATGGAGTATCGTTTTGTCGCGATGTTGTGTTCTTACTTGGGTAACGAAAATTCTGATGCGGGCGAAATCAAATCTTCACGCTGGCCGCATTTGGCCAGCGGGCCGTAGGTTCCCCAGTCCCGATCTAACTAATAGTTCTCCAGGACATATCACACACCTGGCACACTGCGGAGATGAAATTGCAAAAATATTTTTACTGACTGTTAGCATGACAAAATCATGTTAACTGGTTGACGATAATTTTTAGTAAGTTCTCCTTCACACGGCGGCAAGTTCTGACAAACCAACGAAGACAACGATGCGTAGCATCCAATACAAATCAATTGGAATAAGTAAAAATGCAGGTACTATCATATTCAATGGTTCTTTAACGGAGGGAGGTGCGAAGTAAGGTTAGAGGTGCCGCGAGGGCCCAAGACAACTTGAAACAAACACATATACACCTAAGGTAAAGGTTGCCATGAGGATACTTAATGGCTGCTATTTTCCCGAAATGCCCTGAAGTGTTATTTCAGAACTGTTGATACTTCAGCTAGTCGGACACATGTATGCTAATTGATTTTATATTACCAAGTAGTAATATTTTTCTTAGAGCAGTGACTCCCACAACCCCAGCCTTCGACAACGCGCGGCTTCCTTGTCATGCGTTTGGAGGCTTGTGGCATGTTTGCCGGGAAAACTGGAAGCTGGCGGCTCTTAAAACCTTGTAACGTTTTAGTTCAGGGGTTGGCAACCCACGGCACGCGTGCCACACTTGGCACGCCAAGCAATTTCCAATGGCACAGAGAAGCTCCACGTTTTGCATATCAATTTTATTATGATTCACAATAAGTATTGTAGACCTTGACTTGTGCAAAAAGACGTATGTAGTTGGTACACTGAATGATTTGGAATCTTAAATCGACACGCATTTACCAATAAGTTGCCGACCCCTGTTTTAGTTAGATCAAATTCTGCAACAAAACAGCAAGTTCTCTGATGAAACGTAGAGACCGAAAGCCAGAGCTGGGAAACCACATTGTTTGGTGCGTAAAAATAATAATTCACCACACTCTGTTGTTTTACATTTGCGGCGCACGATACTTAATGTTTGCGTTAAATCAATTTAGCGTTTGAGTTGAATAAATTTGGTGTTTCCGTTGAATCAGTTTGCAGCTGCGTCTTACTGCAGTTGCGTGTTCAATTTGTAGTAAGCGCCTGGCTAATTGTTAGTTGGCTCTTGGCTTAGCGATGGTGAACTATGTTTGCTCTGTTTAAAAAATCGCGCTGATAGAGTCCTTAGATTTTTTTCTGTTGCGAAATGTTGAACTTAGCTTCAATCGTAACAACTGTACGCGCTGATTACCTTTGGTTTCCGTTAGCAACTCCTGCATGGTCCGCGAGGTTGCAGAACCGTTTGTGCACGGAATTTATGACGTGTCAGAATTGACGCAAATTTGTAAGTACGCTTTGTTAACTCCGTAAGTGCTACTCTTTTACAGCGGGTAAAATAAGGCTGGCGCCATGACACAAATTCTAAACGACCGTTTGATGTCGGACGAACCATCATCGTGAAGCAGAAAAATGTTAATCTGCCACGACGAGAAAAACGTCAGATGTTGCAAAATTTCGCAGGACAAACATGTTGCAGCTAGGTCAGCCATGTACAACCCAAATGGCTTGCTGAGCCAAAGAGTATGTCACTATCTTAACCAGGGCCGCACATTGAATGACATGTTAATGAGGGCCGCACATTCAATGGCTTACTTTGATCTTAGCAAACTAAATTTAGCTTTGCTAATGTACCGACACAGCGTTCGATTCCTAACTATAATGGTTACAGACGTGATAAAGTGCCACTGAAGACCACCTGCATCAAAAATGCCAAATTCAAGATGATCAAAATAAGGACAGGTTGTTAGGATACAGGATACTTTTACTACATCGAAAACCTAAACTGGGCCGCACAACTTTGACTGGGCCACCATGCGGCCCGTGAGCGGCGGGTTGGACACAGCTGAGCTAGGTAGTATGAAACTTTCTTTGCTTGCTTGCTGCATTAGGCTGTACCTCAAAGATTTAACGACGCAAGCAGGAAAAGCGTCTGCCCGAAGTTTGTGATAAGCGAAGAGAGCGAACGGCCGAGAATAGCTATGTTGATGAAAAATGTCACAACTGATTTCTACGCAACAAAGAGACCTGCAAAATTTGATTTGTTGCCTTCAGGTTGTCGATTAAGGACGCGTTGATCCACTCCACAGCACTACGAAGCTCAAACGAATGACGTGCTTCTTCGTCAGTTGCTGAAGCGCTGGTACCTCCACGTGCACTTGCAGCTAAAGAGAAGCGAGACTTTGGTGACTTTGTAATACGCTGGATTTTTTTGCTGTGACATTTCGCTGATTTGTTCCGTAATAGTATTGAAACCCGTCGTAACAGTATACACTAGCCTACATTTTCAGACATTATGACCGAATTGACTTTATTTTTTCAGTCACTTAAAAAAAAGTTCAGTCAATTCTGCAAGCGGATTTACAAGAGAGACAGTGCAAGCGAGGATATAATAGGTATTAGAACAATATTCAAACCACAAAGGAAATACGAAGTGGTTATTTGGAGCATGTACTACGATTCTGCTCTTAACGTGTTTTACACTGTTGGCCGATAAAAACAAATTGTCAAGGGTATGACAGGCCCTGAAAACTTACAATTATTTTGTAGATATACATTCACAGTCTATATTCGCAAATTTCATCGACTTCAGAAACACACGATGAACTGAATGCCGACTACAAAGAAAAAACTTTGTTGTTTAAATTCGTTAATGCCAACTGGACGAAGCTGCGGAACGAAGCATTTGCAAAAGGGTACTATGCGTGGGAGGGAAATGATGAAAGCGCACATTATTTGCAGCAACAACTAACATCAACAAGTTCCAGTGCAGGGAATAATACCAGCATTGATATTTCTTTCTTTAGGCTAGTTACGCGAGCATCCTGATCGGAGGGAATCAGCAAATACATTTCAGAGGCGTTTCATACTTCGCTGCTGAGAATAATGGCTTTTGGGAACAAGATTGGCGTTATGAACTGTTGCCAACAAGATGACTTTCCAATGAAAAAAATCACTTTTGGGAGTCTTACCTAGTGAGGTTTTTCACGGCGCTTCAAATTTTGATGACAGGGTTCCGTGATTCGCTGCCGCACAGCGTTGGCAAAACCTGACTGCGCATGTGACACGCTCACCGAGAAAGACTGATAACGAAGTAGAAACAGCGAATAGAAAAAGCGGCTAAACGTTCGCTACCAGTGAGTCCAGTCAAACTTTCTGGATCTTTCGGTATTTTTGAGGAAAGCAGGTCGGCTGCTGTTCCAGTGGATGACGTGTTCCAAAAAACAAATAGAAAACAAATGAGCAGTGCTTAAAATGTAAGCGGAAGCTACTGATATGTAAATAGTATTTTCAAAAGCTGCTACCTGATCTGTGGTACGTGTAGAAATGTACGAGCAATTCCAGGCGAACTTTGAGACATTCGGCCAAAAACAAGTTATTCCGGTCGAGGTGAATAGGAGCCAGGCCTTGCAGACGCCTCTCCAAGTCAACCTTAACACCACATGTTCACGTTAGTTCGGGCAATGCCCGATATCCGGGACTTGGCGGTAAAGTATAAATGCAAACTGGAACGGAGAGCTAAATGTTAAGCTGAAAAAAGAGGATTTCCAAACGAGACTGCCAGAGCAACGCATATATATGTGCGTAAGCAAACATTGCTGCACTTCAAAGCTACCACAAGACGTCAAGTATAAAAACCAACTGCACATGCGCTGAAAGCGGTTATTTTCATAGCATTCAACTAAAGAATGCAAATTTCACGAGTGAAACACTGGCAGCGCAACTGCCACTGCAGATTTAGAAACCCATCTTGCACGTAAAGAACGCTTTTTTCAGTTCTGCCCACACTACACGGCCAGCGACAACACAGGTGATGTACTTACAGACGACCCGTGCAAATAAACGCTGATTTCCCGGAGTAAATCAGCAGTTTGTTTGTCTGCAAGTACTTCGTGAAGCAAATCCTCGTCGGCAAGGAAACACTTCAAGTACTTGAGAGCTTGCTCTGGTCTTGATTCATTTTCAACAGCAGCGAACTGGACAGTTTTCTTACTTCCTTTCATATTCACTACCTTTCCGGAGTCAGCTTGTGTTTTGGCCGTTTTCTTGGGAGCGGTCTCCGAATTTACCTGTTGTATGAAATCAGTTATACCTGTTGTATGAAATCAGTTAGGTTACTAACTTGTGTAAAAACTATATACACGCTAAATGCGATGTTATACAGCCACAAACTGCCCCACATTTTTCGAATGCCGAACTTTTCAAAAGCTGCCGAAACACACCAAAAAAATCAGATAGTCTCTTCATAAGCTTTTCGCAATGCCATTGTGGCAACTGCCAGAACTACCTTCACCGAGTGAAAGGTCTGCGGTGATGAACCTGCGCATTATATATTTCTAACTGCAAGCGCAAAACGCTCACGTCATTTGTTGTTTGAATCTCCATGCTAGCATCTTCCTCCTCAGCAAGATCACTTAACCAATCCCGGATGAGTTCGAGGACTCGCTTGCTCCAGCCCCAGCGAACCATGCAGCGGATCAACATCGAGAAATAGGAGGCGGGGACATCGTCAGGGAGGGAACGCAACTTTGGTAAAACGCTCTGACTGATACATGAAAACACAACGTTACTGGTTTCGAACCACGATGCGTTTTCAGAAAAAGTAGGTTTCAGTTTGGCGCAGCCCTGAAGTGCCCATCGCATTCCCTAAATGCTTACGCCAATGCCTCAAGAACACGAAATTAGAAATAATCTTTGGGATGTTGGTGAGTTGGTGGCGATGGCACGAGGGTTACTGAGAAAGGGAGGACGAAGCGAATCCATTCACTGCTGAAATTGGTTTTGCCGCAAAAAACAAAAAAATAAAAAAAGCAGCTGACAAAAGAAGAATACTGACAATGCAGTTTAAAACTTTGGGAAAATACAGAAAAACTACATTTGTTATGAAGATTAACTCACGCAATGTTATTCAAACAAGGTAGAGAAAATGTCACTGTAAAAATTTTTATTGTAATACCTGACATTGCTTAGAATCAACGTACAAACTTATCTTAAATCTTTCACAAGTGAGCTAGGAAGATTTTGAGGAGTCCATCACGCAAAACGAAATATAAACCAATAACAAGTTATCGACAAGCTTTAATTGTTCGTGGAACAAAGAAGCGACGGTACGAAATAATCACTCATAAGGATCTGTATCTCCTTCCACCAATCAGTGACTTCACATAATCGCAGTCAGTACAACTGTAGCATTTTAATCACAACAGCGCTTGAATATCTGTGACTTGATTCATTCTAAAGCGCTCTCATATCAGGCTGGGACAACAGGGTCTTTGCTAGCAAGTGAGATAACAACCACAGCAAAATCAACAGATCAAGGTATAAGACCGACCTGAATCTGGACACACTGGCAGGATGCAGCAGCGAACAGAGTTGCAGAAGAGCGTTGATAGTTCGTTCATCGTGGTATTTTTTGAAGCAGACATGAACAGCTTTGGGCAAGACGATGGCGACGCGTTTTGCCAAGTTGCGAAGTTCGTCGTTATGTTTCGCGGTTGTTTTCTTTCTCGTATCTTTGCTGCCTCCATCCGAATCTGACACTGAAAGCACAGACGGGAGTCCTTTATATCAGGTGTAATCAAAGTTTCGCATTGACAGACGTTGCGGATGAGGTATGATACACTCAGTGGCGGATCCCAGTGCAAGCGTTTGCGGTTTGTGGGCAAGTCAAACGGGGTCGCCAAAAAAGGTCTTCACTTGTTTAAAATGCCGTAGTCTCTAGTGATAGCAATTGCTGAGTATCTAAGCCAAGAAAGTGGCTGTTTTTATTGGTCATACTATATGATTTTTCAAAGGATCACCACGGTTAAGCGCCTTATTTATCATAAATTCACAAAACTTATGAAGTAGGTCCGAAAAGGTGGGAACTCATTTTTCATACGTTGTGCAGTCACTAAGAACACTGTTGGTGCCCCCAATAAGCTCTTGTATCTACAAAAATGCTTAAAAGATATAGCCTAAAACAGCTATTTCTAACCCACGGCTAACTTGAAGGTTTTGTGCGACCCAGTTAAGGTTGTCGTTGGTGTGAATGAACTGCACTTCGTTGTGTTTGAAGTCATCCTTGTTTCTTTTTGTTTTTCACCCTTTTTGTTCATCTTTTTTTCTTTAGATCTCAAATTTTATAACATATAACTTTGGAGAGAACATTTATCGATATAAGCCGATGGTAATTTCAGGCCCCAATGGCATTTCTGCAATAAACAAACAACATTTTAAAAGCAAAGGTCTTATTTACAAGTTACAATCTAGTCCAACAGGAACGTGAAAACGAACTTCCGAAAGTGCTATCCAAAAAAATTGAGTGGCTATTTTCTTATGCTCATCGAAAACGCAACACTTACCCTTAGACAAAGACGGATACTTTTTGTGAAAAGCAGCATATAGAAGACAGATGTTTTCAAGCAATCCACTAATAATATGTGGAGTGACGATGATCTCCTTGCTAGCATCTTCTTCCTGTAAATCGAAAACATGGACTAAGTTTCCGGTTCACAAAGCTTCTGCACGTGCAGTTAATGTAAGCGAGAGCTTTCGCTCTCCACTGCTGTTCGAAATACATGACTAAATGCATAATTGCTGTGAGCATCAGTCTAAATTGCAATCAATAACTCAATCGTTTACGTTTATCAGCTCCAGGAACCCATTCGATTGCTCCTCCTGCGCGTCTGTTGAAAACCCAGAAGTTAACTATGCGCGGTTTACCTCTTTATTGTCTTCATCTGCTTCCTCCTCAGCCTGCAAAGTCTTTGCCACCTGGATGTGCACGAACCTGGCCGTTAACCAAATGAAATCACCTGTGGCAAACACACTTTTAGTTTCCGAAGACAGTTTAAGTACGAGTTTCCTCAATAATCAAGCCAAAACGGAGCCCTACAACCGCGAGGCAATCAACAATGCATTCAATCTTATGGGAATTGCAATTTTCCACAGGCGACAAGTTAGGGTATCACCTGACAACGTAATTTGAAAACGCTGAAATTTAAAACCTTGCGACTGAGGCATGATCGACAGTGTTATGACAAATGCAGATCACGGCGGAGTGATGCAGGGACCAAACAGATCATCCAGCTCGTGAACGCATGTTCTGACATCATCTCATGAAAGGTTTGAAAAATCAGGCTGTGTTGTAAATAAAATGATTTCAAATATAGTTACGCTGCTCTTCTTCCTAATCCATAATATATCATACAGTTCTCAACTTTAGTGCTGCTTTATTGGTGGAGAAATATTGCTCCACCTTGCAACCGAGCTAGAGTCAAGAGCATCAATGGCAAACTGAGCAACGTATATCTTAAGGCTCCTTTGTAGAATATCAGCACCTCTGTTCAGGTGACGACAAGATGAAGAAGCTTCGATAAAACCAGCAGTTTTTGTCTGAACAGTATGAGGACATGAGCAAAAAGCTTAATCCACGGATGTTGAAGTGAAGACTCTACGTAGAGAAGTGAGAACCAGAAACTAAAAGATTACATCCGCTAACTTGAGGCAGAGCTTGGCCAGGTGCAATCATCACGGATGTTGGTGCAAACTGCCATTATGTACTTCATGATGAAACAAAGAACAATTTATTGCAGTACCTGCAAAACCTGTGAATGTTCCAGTGTTACTGGGCAATTACTAAACGCTCAGTGTCATGTTATTGTTCGATCTGTATACCTCGGTGTTTGTCAATTAAAATAGCGACTGGTAAACGTAGTGATGTATCAATCACGCAAACCTTCATGGAATAACCAATGATGGTTGTGGAACTGAATGCAACTCTGATGACACGTTGAAGGATTACAAAGCAGATAAAACGTGCATTCCACATATGAGCACCATAAATTTAAGACAAAAAGATTGATAAACTTGCAACTGTGTTATCTGACATGCAAACCCACCACAATCATTGCTACTGTAATAACAATTAGTGAAGCTGAAATTAACAGAAGGATGGTGTCTATTTCCAATACTATAACTGGGTACAAAATCTTACATGGTGGAGAATTCAAAAAATGACAGCATCTCGCATCAACTCCGAAATGATATATATCTACTGTAGTTAGTGGTTCTGAAAGTCTTTGGATAGAAGTCGATATTTTCAGATAACCTAACACAATTTGTAGTAGTCTACAGACGCCCATAAATGGCATTAGTGCATTCACTATATGTGCCGTCAAGGATCTTCATAACTTCAGTGACTTAAATATACGATGTCACTGGCAGTGGCATCAACATACATTTGTTCGAACAAAGTGCAAACACTCAAGTAAAAAAACTGTATCATTGCCTGTACAAGTTATAAGTGCTTGGAATTTATAAAGAAATCTAACACAATAACACCAACTACCTATAACTTAACTGATTATATATATATACACAATCTTACCAACAGATAAATTAACTCCAGACATTTTAACAAATGTCATTTCTGATAATCACCCCACTTTCGTTTTGATCAAATCTGCCAACTTTCAAAAAGTCAGTGCAAACGACAAATTTAGGCGAGACTTTTTCAACTCTGTTGCTGAATAATTTGAGCTTTACATGAAAGAGACCCCAAATGGTCTGGCTGTCAATGTAAATAATCCAACAACACTTTGGATATTGGTTTCAATGCAGTTAAAAAGAACCTTGATTACCATGCAGACATGCACCATTGAAAAAAATCTCCCCCCAAACTCCAAGACTACAGAGAATTGATCAAAACAAAAAAATTTCCTTTACGGAACACTGGTTCGTGCTAGATTTCACCATGAGCAAGCAGGATAATATAAGATATGAAAATTAAGAATAAAGTGAACCACGCACTAGAAATAAACAAAACGAAAGAACGTAATTATAAATCTCACGCAGTTTGTACATGCGCGAATGCCGCTATAAAAAATTGTAAACTGACTAATACTCTGATTACTTCCCAAGTTAAAACTCAGTCCTACCATGAAAAACTATTTGGTTCAGTAAATTAACAGTAAAGTACCAATCCAGAAACAACTAATTTATTTAATGACTATTTTGACATACGAACGCATACTGCAAGTTGTTCTGCAATTATAAATAGAACACTGGACGTTGTTCGGCAACTGTTTTGCCATTGGAAGCACCGCTGGTGGAAGATGGCAATTGTTCGGTGTTGCACAAAGAAACTGCTACAGAACATATATTTTCTGCTTCAATGGGTGAGGGTTATGACGACCCAGCAACTGTAATGATCATTCAGCAGACTTTCTACTTCCACAAACCGCATTTTGTTTCAACGTGACAGCATACCCAACTCAAATTCGGCCATCGGCTTCAAACCACGCGAAAAGAACATTGCTATCGATGGGTGCTCACCGACGCAAGCTGATCAACAGTTTTTTCAATGCACCGTAATTTCGAATTGTACTCGAATAAAAACATTTAATGTTTTTCGCCATGCGGAACGTGTTCTACTGACGGGAGTAATTTTTGTCTCATTTTAATTTTCGATCAAAGAAACTACGCAACTCATGCTGACTCTAATTCAAGCAATGTTAAAACATGAAGGCAATATTGTTATAAAAGAGATACAGCGACGTTTGGGAAAATCCATTAAAAAAAAGCTGTTCTTTAAGCTCGCAAATGTATTTAACGAAAACTGCCTCGTGCACACAAATCGCAAAACATACCTGATTCCGGAGCCGATAGCTTGTCTTTAGCGTACAGATAGAACTTTCTTGCAGCTATAGGATGTTGGTCGTAGAAGTCCACACATCTTTGAAGCCAGACCTGGAAAATAATGCAGCAGTGTACAATTATTGAACGACACCGGGATTTGAATTCACACAAATGTGATGTCATTTCCAGTTTACTCCTTGATTACGCCGTCAACAAAAATGCACTCACTGATTTCATCACTAAGCATTAGCATGTTCTTTTAAAAAAATCACACAAATACATTTGATACTGAAATTTATCGAAGTGGTCAACTACATTCAGGATTTTGAGAATGATCATCCCCAATCGCAAAAAATACATCAATGTACAAACCTCCATAGTTTGATTGGCAGGCAGAAAAGATCCAGAAAGCAGTTTGACAAGACGTTTCGTTCCGGCAGGATTTTCCACCTCCAACTGGGCGAGGATATTTTTCACTGGGCATATGTCCCAGAACTGCAATGTTACTTGACTTCGTAAGTGATGGGCTACATTAAAATACACTTAACTCACCAACAATGGCCCATCTCACTTTTTTAGAGTAGGCAAACGTTTCAACACTAAAATAGAAAAACTTTCGCGACACGGTAGATGTCCATGGTTTTCACACCAGCATCGAATAACAAGATGCTTTAATCAACGCAGCAACCTCGTTGCGTGACGATAGCATTACATCAACGAGGTTAACTTTGCCTTACAAAGTATGTTCATTCATTTTCAAGGAAAAGCGGACTACGCTTTTCCTCTCGAGAGGGCCCGCGGGGGCAGCATCCCTGCAATGTCTCTAAATACCTGTTTTCAGCAATCTCTGATAGTTCCGCTGGCTCCTCACCGAGACGGGACCAAGCAAGGTCGGAGATGTAATCACACCNCCTGCTTCTTGGTCTGACTCTGAATCGCTTTACCTTGGGCGTGGTCAGCAAGACTCGACTCGCCACTCTTTCTTGCGCCATTCCATAAGCGTGTACAAACCATCGTAGCTGGGATCTCTTTGTTCGGAAGAGTGGCTCGACACTGAAGTTATTACGAATTTCACAGCTGAGCACTTTGTCGCGAAGTGTCACGCCGTAAACTTTTCGCGAGAACCCCGATCTATCGGTTGCACTTGAGATAGCACGCTTTGTCATTACCCAAGATTCATGACCATAGATGAGGATCGGAACAAACACAAAGACACATTTAAAAACTGACAGCGCTGCGGTGTTTGAAAACTCCCGTTTAGTGACCACGGAGCGATAAAGCTCACGCAATAATGTGTTTGCTTGCCAATCCGTGTTACAAACCCCTTGTCCTGCCTTCCCTCACTTGTAAATACCACTCCAAGGTACTCTTCGACCTGCTGCAGTGTACTGTTGCTTACTTTCGGCATACACTGACCTGGGTTTCTGTAGAGACATCATACCCCTGTCTTTTTAGTGCTGATTTTCATTCTCGCTTGGTCGAACGCAGCAGAAAACCATCAAGTGCATGCTTTAAAACCCCGTTCAGAGGATGTAAGCAGCGCCAAATCTTCAGCAAACAAACAAACGGTTGATTCTGAAGCCTCCATCAGCGACACCATCGTCCACTTGGCTGTGACTGCCTATCCAACTCATATAGACTACGAAGAGGAGTGGTGACAGCACCTTGTCGGAGTCCAACACCCACGGCAATTGTGACAGAACGCCGCCGACGCGGACAATCAACTTCTGCGCATGAATAGAATGACTTGACCGCCAGCAACACACGGCTTTTGGCAGAGTACTCCCGCAACACTCACCACAGCTTTTCTCCAAGGACTCGGTCGTATGGTTTTTCGAAGTCGACAAATCAGGCGTAGACATCTTTGGCATACCCCCAAGATTTTTCGAAAATTTTGATCTGCAATGCTATGTCCAGAGTGAAAACCGCAATGGGTATTTTCCAGCTTCGGTTCAATAATTTCGCGGCATCTTTTTTCATGGCATTTGGCATACACTACTTACGAGGTATATACGTTCCTGGAACTTCCTACTTAACATACTTTCCTGGAAGGCTGAGGAGAGAAATGCCTTGTCAGCTGCTGCATTGTTTTTGTCCAATTCTTGTGTATGGGGATGATCACCTCAGTTTCACAATCTATCGGTGCCCTTCCAGAACGACATGCCATTTGACACACAAGAGTTGACCCAAGAACTCCACCATTCAAAGCCTTAAGCATTTCATCACAACTTGTAGCCTTCCCAGCATTCATTGTTTTGACAGGTAGTAATTCCTTGGCTGTAGTAATGGCATTTTCCTCCCCCGGCTCCATCTTTGTGTCCGATGGTACGTTAGTGACTGCATCAGTTACAAATAACTTTTGAAATACTGCCAAGGATGCCGCTCTCACTTGATAAAAAGCCCGTTTGGTCTTTACTGGATCTAACAGTATTGGGTCTTCTGCCGTGAAGACGCTGGGTGGTTTGCCAGAATATTTTGTTGGCTTGCCAGTAACTGAAATCTAGTTACGTCCGGAATTCTCTCAAGTCCGTATTTTGGGCTTTTTTACCACTTGAGCCGCGTAATTTAGTGCCTCAGCGTACCGCGAATGCAAAGAAGCTTCCACTCTGTTCTGAACCAATGCCCTGCAAGCGAGTTTCTTCGCTTGGACAGCATCTTCCATTTGCTGGTTCCACCAACGGGTTACTTTTTTGCCATCTTTCGCCACACCGAGTCGTTTCTGTCCACACACCCGAGCAGTTGATGAAGCTACAGCTGCTTCAAACAGCCGCCACTCCACTTCTACGCCCTCTATGCCTTCCGGGAGCTGTCGGAACAAAGACGATAGATTTACGTCGGTGCAACGGTGTTGACCACCACGCCTTCCAACAGCTGAGGGCTAGCGACAGTATCCTCATCCCAGCACAGGCAGACTTTTCTGACTCAACGCCGGAGAAAAAAGTTTCCACCCATCGGTCAACTGAACAGTTTTGGAACCAAGACGCTTAGTCGATGAGATGCCAACAACAACTAAGACAGGAGTGCACAACCTGCGGCCGTCGATAAAAATTTGATGCGGCCGTGCACATGTAATTAAAGATACATTTTATGGCGGCCATGCATTAATAAAAACTCTTTGTCTACTGTATTAGGATGCTTAGTAGAAAGACGGCTAAACAGACACGTATGGAAGCAGGCTAGTCTCAGTGTGTGGAAGCAAAACAGAAGCAATGCAAAAAAATAGAAAAAGCTTCCAAGCTTTGAAAAGCTTCCGAGCTGAGACCAAGGACTCACTGGCGACCGCAATTCCAATAAATGTAACGCGGCCGGCTATAGCGAAAAGGTTGTGCACCGCTGAACTAGGAGATGTCGTTTGGTTTCCTCAACCAGTTCGTCTTCTTTGTCTGTGAGCCAAGTTGAAACACTCTGCGCTGCCTCCGTTCACCTCCCTAGATGCGTTGCCCACATTCACCTTCCCAAATGCGTAGCTGACGCANCGTACCTGATGTTTGAGTGCTTCAATATATTNGTGCAACTGCACGCCACATTTCGGACAATAGCACCGGGTAGATGATGTGCCATTGGATCATCGGTTTGCAAAATGTGAAAAAATGTGTTTGCCACCCTTGCATTAAAAGTGAGCATCAAATGCATTTTGCTAAGTGAACGAAAGTCACTTCTTCAGATACTACCCAGCGAATCTACCCTCAAATACAAACAAAAGCTTACAAAGATGCTGTTGGTTTGCTTGACAGCAAGCAGGACATCGGCAAAAGCAATCCGAACTTTCTCACTCGTGTCGTGCAGACACACTCCGACTGCTGGCAGCAACTTCTTCATGAGAGGATGAGAGCACGGATTGCTAAGGAGAATGATGGCACCCTGTAGCGTAAAAATGTACATCTCAGCTGTTGCATGCCAGAAGAAATATTTTATTTCGGCCCTGTCTGCCACAAAAAAAACAAATTAAGTAAATCAGGGGTTGGAATCTTTCTGAGTAAGGGGCACGGCGAAAATTTGAAGTCAGACAATCAAGTAAATGAGGCAGACGATAATTGGCTAGTTTTTTGAAGAATCTGGATTACGCACGACATTCGCAAATAACAACTATCTTGGGGAGGCGCGCTCTAGTTCTCTGTAACAAGAAAATGTAACAATTCTCGCAGCAACCTACATTTTGGTGCGATGCTGTAGATTGGCCGTCAAATTTCTACGTACAATACGCATTGTTACAACAGAAGAGTATTTCTGTAAAAGTACTTTTGGCTGTAACCAAGCAACAGTCGAACTACAGGAGAACAATGCATATTTTCAGGCCCACAACACCACAACACTGTGGAGACTTTGTGGTGGCAATCGTCACTTAGTTTGACGGCTTAGAAACACGACGTTCAAGAGGTCCGTAAAACCGGAAAGAGACGATAAGACAATAGATATATTTCGAACTGAGTGTGTATTCACAACTAGCATCTTACCCGAAACACGGCTTCTCTCACTTCAACTGAGCTCGAATCAAACGCCATCTCCGTAAAAAGGTTGCGAGCTTGCACAGCGATCACGTGTGCAGGTATGACGTCCCAGTACAGTTGATGGATGCGACACAAACCATCAATTGCTGCGGACAGATCGAATTACGCGATGGCAGGAAGGACTTAGAAAATTATTTTCTTTGTTTATTTTCTTTGTACAACAGAATCGAGCAGCATTTTTCTTTTATACATTATAACAGTCACGCATCTCGCGCCGAACGACATAAAACAGCTTCAACAACTACCTGCGCTTGACAGCCAACAGTCAACGCAATCACAAAAACGCTGGCTTATGTCATGATCTGATACCTATGCTTCTAACTTGGGGACAAGGGTCCATTACGAGGTCATCGATGGCGGTGAACTGTCGCTGCAGCATTTCGTCTTGCTCCTGCTGCCTCGCACTTTCAGCAACAGGAATGAGAGGAAAGGAGTCGAAGAGCAGACTGGCGCCGTTCGCTCGCACCATTGCATTCGTCGCCTAAATCAAAAAGTTCAATCGGACTGAATAATGCAAGTGTTTTGCAAATACACACAAGTGCTGAATAATATTGATAAGAATATTTGATTTGCAATTGTAGGAGTTGGGCTGGGATTTTGAGCTTCTAAAAGTTTTTATGAAACGACGATAGCCCTTTTGTCTTTGCTTCAACCTTGGCTACTCCATTAATGAAAAAGTGTATTGAGGACCACCCAATTGGAATATGTTAAGGTGGTTGATTACACGCAACTAGGGCTGATTTTTTTCTTGCAATTGAAACTGAGCCGGATTCGTAGTGAAAGACCTCAAGAAAAATAACCTGAAAGAAGTCCACCCTTGCAACCTAACAAGTGTGGCATTCGGTTTATTGTCCGCTACTGGCACCAAATACAAACATTTTCATCAGAATTTGATGTTTTTCAGTGCTTGGTGGGGAGCGATACATTTGTGTTGAATGGGCGACCGAACTGAACCACTAAGTCCTTAACTCAGACACGTTAATGCACTCAGGAATGCAACGATATACACGTAATGATCCCGGCTAGCCAGATACTATTAAGCAATATTTGACATAACTGACTGTGGTCATACTTTCAACGATCTCCAAATAATAGGATTGTACAGTCGGGTGAGCATATGCCGAACTTGCGCCGCTCCTTTGTGGCAGGTGATCGCTTGCAGCATCGAACGCAAGGTGGCAAACGGGGAGCGGGAGTTCGGGCGGCCCCTGAACGAATGCACAGCCCTGAAGAAAAAGAACATAAGGTTTTCAAGACTACCCTCTTGAAAATTGACAGATTGCTTGGCATGAGCCAGGGCTGTGGAGTTGGAGTCTGTAAAATTGTCCGGACTCCGACTTATTTCAGCCTGCTTTGCATGATGTAATACAGACGAAATTGGCTGGTCGCATATTGAATTTGTCAGACATTTTTGTGCAATCATTCCATATATTCATTTAGGCCAGCAGTTCCCAACTTTTATGAACTCTCGACGCACTAACGCTATGCATATAATCAAACGACGCACTCGAAAAATTCTGCTGTCAAGCATTAACTTAGGTTCACTTGCCCTAAACGAACTGAATTTTGCACGTAAAGCTACTGACACCTCGTTGCTGAAATCAATTTCGCAGCACAATGCTTTCATCATCTTGCAGGCTCATTTGCACGTGCACCGATTGGGTGTGAGCAGATTTTTCTAAACTCTTAAGACCTTATTATTGAAAGTGGATGCAATGTGAAACGCCCTTGCAGCAGTCGTCGTAACGCCCCGTTGACCGTCGTACCGCTTCATTTGGGAACCTCTGGTTTAAGCGTTGTCCTCTAGAAAAAAAGGTTTATTGTGGACAGGCGCAGTAGTTGGAAATATTTAAAAAACATTTAATTGTGAACATGGGCTACAGTTGAGACTTGGGAATATGTATNGGTTAACTCGGGTGCACAGCTAATTATGATTATATCTAAAACAGAGATGTAAACGGGCCTTATTTTGAAGGCCGATTTAGGCATGAAAGCTGGTCTAAAATAACACTGCAACTTTCTCTGGCGAGTTTCCTTTATGGATTGATATTGTTGCGATTTCATCTAGAGATTTTCCCTCATCTTTATATTTGCGAAACTTGCAAATTCAACTGAAACTATTTTCGGCGACATCTTGCTTTCTCGCCCTTTGATCACACGTACTTTATCGCTTAAGCATATGTTAAAGACAAATCTTTTCGCTTTACAGGTTTGCTCGACATTGTGACCACTACCTGTACTAAAGAGATTGTAAAACTTTTCTGGGGCTTTAGCGGGGAATCAGTTTAGATTGAAAAATTGAGTGCCATACGCCGATTAATCAGAAAATTTATTGTCCATTGCTTCGTCATACGTATGTGACTGCAATGCCTGGCGTGGTTGTCATCGTGGTGAGTTATAGCGTGATGAAAGAGAAGTTGCTACTAGCTAGTGAGTTTTGTAAATATTGGTGCTGCTCCTAGTGAAAAAGTCTTGCTTAACTTTAAGTTTTGAACATGTTAACTTCAGAAAGTTGTACGAGTTTATCGGTTTCCTCACCAAATCAATCAGCGTGTTTACTACCTACATAAGACGATCATGCACATGCACACTGATTTTTGAACATGCAAACTACACAAATTTGTGTTTAGTGACAAGTATTAGTATGCTGCTCTGCTTACAGTATTCAGTGCATGGTAAAACTTTTTAATAACATCAAAAACTGCACCGGTATAGACAAACCTATACCGTTTTTAGAATGGCAAAACACTTGGTTAATTATTACATATAAGCGTCGGAGTTGGAGTCGTGGTACCAAAAAAGAGGAGTCGGAGCAAAAGGTTTTCGATATCGACTCCACAGCTCTGGTATGAACGGTACCTATTTCGTTTAAAAGATGCAAACGGAGATTTTTAAATTCACCCATGCCTTCCGGAGTACGAAGAAAGTAACGCCTAACATATGACGGAATTTAAACCAATCACTATTTCGCAAAGCATCGAGTTTAGCTCACTTTACATGTCTTTGACGCTTGCATGATTTTATGTAAAAAAAGTTTTCAATCATTTTGAATGTTTATCAAATAAACCTAAACACTGTACAAACTTGTTGCAAATGTTTTGTTAAAAAAGGCACACAGCAACATGTAAGTTTCAAGAAAGGTTGGATTCCTGGCCTCAACCGTAGTCGATCTTTCATAATCCGTCTATTTGAACAGAGGACAACAAACGTGATACCTGTACATAACGTCTTGAATGCAAATATCCTCAACATGCTCCTTGTGATCACTATCTGCTATCACCCATGCCTGATAGTAAACATTGCCATATGCTTCAGCATGCTTTTCATTCCCAGGCTTTAGCATGTGATCCATGACTGCCTTGTGCAAAGCTTTGGTGAAGTCCTTCGAAAGCAAAACAAAATGCTTGAAGCAGTTTTGTACAAAATCCACTTTGCGTTTCAAGCTTTATAGGACGGGGCGAAAAGCCACACGCTGTCACTTGCAACATTTAAGAGGCGTCTTCAGCGTAAACCTAAGAAGATAAAGGCGAAACATCAGGACTAACCAGTTGAAGAAAGTTAGTTTGTCTTGGTTAGCCGAAGCATCTACAGCTTTTTATTCCTTTTGCAAGAAACTTAATGATGGTGCTNTTTAAGATTGATTCCATTTCTAGTNGCTGTGGTAAAATCGTATAATCTAGTCACGGGTGCATTTAGTGCCTAATGTCAATTTCACGTATTTGTTCAACCTGTTGCACAATAGAAACACATCCTTGGGATATGAGGTACAGTGCATCCTCGATTTTCCGGCCCCCGATTAACCGGCCGGGTTCAACAGGGAGATACATTCAATTATTTAGTCTAAAATCTACACGTTTCACAGTGGAAAAAAACTAGAAAGTCAACAAAAAATGTAAATTGTTTTGTGGCTAAGCTTGTTCTCATACTAGCTTCTTTTTTTCGTTCTTTTTTCTTTAGGTTCTTTTAAGTGTGGTGTAGGTGGTGGACGGTGGGCACCCTACGATAGATACTTTTCTTAT
>JGI24159J19872_10001014_pt1 | contig 29261 bp, 17 predicted proteins | sample Ectturendosymbi4_FD_19872 | JGI IMG/M metagenome (IMG submission 19872)
ATGTGCAACATCTAACATGAAAAAGTCTTCACACAAAACATGACAAACGTCACGTTTAGTTTCGAAACCTCTCCGAATACAAACCCTAAGAGAAAAAAGTGGGGGGGACACGGCATATCATGTCCCCCCGTCTAAAAAGGTGGGGGGACACGTCCCCCGTGTCCCCCACCAAATTGCGCCCATGGCTGGTTCATGCATTTATCTGTCGAACGGTGGGTCATGCATGAGCATCGTTCGTTGTCTTCACTCTGTATGGGACTGTCTGGCTACCGTGTGTGCGATCATGCTGTGTACCTGGCAAGCTCTGTGGAGTAGTATAGATCACATAGAAGGTGTAACAATGGTTTTGCTTTTCAGCGTTTTCTCGAATTCTGTGCAGTTGTTGGAAACAAAAGTAGTTGTAATTTGGTCAAATTTGATTGCAAATTACAATTACACAAGAACAAAAAATCTCCATTACCATTGCAATTATTCCAAAATATGTAATTAATTACACTCAATTACAATTAGTTGTAATTGATCCAACTCTGGCAACCATGTAGAAAATAGAGGTTTTAAAAAGGAAAATATTGGTGTTTATTTTTGTTTTGTACTTTTCAGCAAATAAAATATAAATTATCCGTAAGGACCACAACATACTTCTATACTCATTTATTTTTATTATGAAGAACACCAAGACATTCAAATGATAACGTTATCATAGTTTACAGTGTTGAACATGATCCGGTCTCCGGATGGCGACCCAACCCGAATCTGCACTTCAGAACCGGATCCGGATTGGACTGGATTTTTAAAAAAACTCAACCGGATCGGATATGGATATCCAAACTGCATTGATAACTGCAGTAAAATGCTTAATCAGAGTTTTTTCGGATATAAACCGGATTGGATCAAATGTTTCGACAGGTCTACCGGATTAGGATCGGACCGGATTACTGAAAGAAAATTTTGGACTGGATTAGGATTCCAAAACTCTCCGATTTGTTCAACACTAATAGTTTATAGGTTTACACAGTGCTGCCTGACAAAATTGTATATCTTACAAAAAAATCAAACAACATATTGCAACTGCAAATGACAATTTCTTTTGAAATGGAGCACATTTAATTTGAATTGAACAATAATGTACTAAATGCAAGTCATGTATCAATTGTGTTCGAAAAACACAATTCCAGTGAAGCATAAACATATCCAGCCTTTTCCAGACAAAATAAGACAAACATGAAAAATTGCATCCAGCGAAATTAGACACAAATGACAAAATGCATCCAGCCAAATTTGACAAAAATGCTAATTTAAACAACATTTGCCGTGCTGTTATGGAAGCAAAGTCGTGTATGGCTTCACCAACGTAAGCTTGCGCTGTTTCATCCCTTTCTATTTTCATCAAAACTAGATCAGAAAATCTGCCCTCACTTATTATTAGTCATTGGACTTATTGTTAGTCATTGACTAGGCCCGGAGGTATGAAAGGACCAATTTCAGTTTACTGAAAGATCGTTCACAGCTTGCAATACATATAACTGACATTGTCAGCATTATTTGCAAAGCAATTCGAAGAATGTCAGAAGGTCTCCAGGACACGATAAATTTCAGCCCAAAATTTTAGGGAGGCCAAATATTTTGAATTTAAACGAGCAACAGAACGTAGTTTGGTACACCGCTTCTCGAAGCACAAAGCGTTGAGGTATGCTACAAATTTGGGCAGGTCATGTCCTCTGGGGCCCCCTGACTACACCTATGTTTCACAAGGCCTTGGACATCGAACAGAAAGCCAAATTTGGACAGAAAAACTCGCCCTAAACAAGACTAACCAGTCTCTTGCATGAGATAACGTTTTTGCTCAGCTGGTTGGTACGGTACCGATACTAACTGCTGAAGCTAACTAATATTCTCTACGTTAGTCTCTGGACTGGGGCACTGTATTCAGCCTGATTATTATCGAACACTAGTGGCCATCAAAAAAGTTTCGTAAAGTCGGAGTGGGCTGCAGCAGCTTAAGTAATTAGTAAGTCTGTAGGATCTCAACAGCAGTTATTTGCGTAACAGTCAGATGCCCACAGCCACGGATTTAAACTCGCCTCAGCCAGATTTTGAGTAATATCTTCTTGCCTAAAATGCAGCACTGCGGACTGACTTATCCTTTCTTATAACATGAGAAGGACGAGGTCTCGTAGCTATTGCATGCGAGCGTTCTTGGTCTGTCACAATGTCTGACCGTCGTTATATGTCATAATACAACAGTTTTGTCATAATGCTTTGTGGTGCTGGCGCCCCGAATTAATACATTAGGTAAGGGTGTGGTGTTGATGCGGCTTTCCAGTTTGTGAATGTATGGGGCAGAAAATAGAGGTTGAAGAAACTGTAAATACGATTTTTATTTTAGCCCAGCAATTTGTCGCCCCAGTCAAAGTGGCGCCCGTGGCACGTTCCATGCCGGTCTTTTTCTTTTTTTTTCGAAAGAAAAACGCAAAATCCTGGATCTATGCCACCTCTGCACCGTAGCACACCGGTTGAGAAGCGTTGTTGAAACGGCGCTGGGAGCGCTGCAGTGCTTACTTCCCGCATCAGTTGCCATGGTGTGAAGAGAGTACTGGTAGTTGGGCAGTATTAGTTAACAAGCTGATGTCAGGGTTGCCAGATGGCGCCAAGTTTGTCAAATATTGCCGATAACTGTTTGCCATGCATTTTGCCAACTGTTTTGGAAATATTTTTTATGTCAATATTTTGCCATTTTTTAAAATACCAAATCATGGCAGTTTTGACAAAATTCATTTTGGATTTTTTATCAAATGAATACACAAACAAACTTAAGAGAAAAAATACTCAACTGTACTACCCAACATTAGTTACGTCTAATTTTTGTGAATTATCATTCTGATCACCCTCCAATTTCCGTGAAACACCGTTACTGATACTGTGCTTTACAGTGGAACTTAAGTTCACTTGTCAAAAATAAAAAATTTAAAAGTGTTTTTTTTTTGAGTAATTTAAAGACAAGGCAGTGTCTATTTTGCCACCAAGATGTCAGTGGGAACAGGCTTGGCGGAAACGAAGTAAACACAAAAGATAAACCCTAACCCCTAAACTTAACCCCAAACACTAATTCCTGAACCTAATGCTAACCTTAAACCCTAATGCTAACCCCTGACCCTAGCCCCTAAACCTAATGCTAACCCCTAACACTAACCGTAACCCTGAACCTGAACCCTAACTGAACCGTAAACCTAACATGTAAGAGAAAAGTTTGAAAAGTTTTGAAAAAAGTAAATAAAGGTGAGAGTTGAACCGAAAAGCAATGGCATACCAGACATGAAGCATAACCACTATGCTATGAGAAGCACACCGATTGCATCACAAACAGAACTTTTTATTTGAATTGCGTCATGCCACGAGACCGAATGTTCAACTGGCGGCACAATAGCTCTAGCTCATCTGTTGCTACCAGAACATTGGCGGTAAAATAGACACTACCTAAGAAAACTTATTATATCTCATTCATTCATCAACTTTCTGCTGTTCACTATTCACTCCATTTTGCAGGTTGGCAGAAGTGGCACCAGGATATTATCAACAATATGTCATCAGCAAAGAGTGTAGGAGTTAAGTTTGATGCTTGTGGGAGGTCATTCACATATAAGGCAAATAGTAGGGGCCCTAGTGTCTAGTGATGAACCCTAGGGCACCCCTAGAGTTACTCCCCAGGTAGTTGACTTATACTCCCCAACAACAGTATACCACTGTCTGTCTTGCAAATAACTAGTAAGAATTTTGTGTGGTAAACCTCTAATCCCATAGAAATGTTCTAACTTCCATAGAAGTATCTCATGATCAAGGGTATCAAAGGCCTTTTAGATAAATGAGAATACAGCACAAGTGGTAAGTCCTTTCTCTGTGTTTTGCAGAAAGTTTTCATGTATGTCATATATAGCCAAAGATGTTGACAATCCACTTCTAAAATGATATTGGTGTTTAGAGAGCATATTGTGTTGTTTGATGTAGGAATTCAGGCAACTATAAAGTAATTTTTCAAATCTTTTGTTTATTGGATTCTAACAGCCTATTAATGACAGCTTCAATTTCTTCAGGAAAAGTTTCATGCAATACCAAGGAGTGATCTGGGCCATTATGCTATAGGCTACAGGATATTTATTATTGGAAGGAGGTGTAGTGCTACTTACTTGCAATGTGCTTCCCTACTGTCACAAAGTAGTCATTAAATATAGTTTAGCCATCTTTTCTAGATTTCCTGTGTGTTGTGAATTTATTGGATGAAGTAATTTGTTTGGATAAGAACGGGTTTTGGCTTGGGAATTGGTTAAGGCATTAATTGGTTTACACATTTTTGCAGAGTTATTACCTCATCTAAGAAACAGAGATTGATATTATTTCGTTTTGCTGATTTCTAGTTGGTGATTTACATTCCTCATTTTTTGTATCTTTTATACACTTGCTTATTACCAAATTTACAACAAACTAGGGCTCTATACAACTTATTTTTGGTTTCGATTAATTTGTAAAGGCCTGATGTTATCCAATGTTTTTGGGCCAATCTTCTTTGAGTTCTAGACATTTTTAATGGTGCATGATCATCAAGGACTTTTTTAATTGCAGCAATTGCATCATCCAAGGCTGCTGCTGGGTTGTCTGAATTGATATAATCATGCTATTTGGTGTTTCCTTTATTTCTTCCATGAACTGTTGTGCATTAAGATTAGAAAAATCGTGCTTAAACTGGGCTTTTGTATTTACTTTTTCAACATGAGATGATTTGATTGAGACAAAAATAGGGAGATGGTCAGAAAGGTCATTGATTAATATTCCAGGGGTTACTTTATCTAATGGCAGGGTAGTATAAATATCAATTAAGGTAGAGCTACTTGGGGTTATTCTAGTACAGCAGTTCTCAATTCATTTTGAAACCCGCAGCTGGTCTGGAAGGAAAAATCATTTTTGCACCCCTTGCACCATTTGATGTATTGTTTTTTATATTATCAGAGAAGTTAGCACCACAAGAAGTCCCTTCTCGTACCCACTTGGAGCACGAGCACCCCCAGTTAAGAACCGCTGTTCTAGTAGGTTTGGTTATAAGATCTAAACAGTTGTAACTCTTGTATGCATTAACATAGTTTCTTGCTTGAGGTATTGCAGTCTGTTGCATTAAGTTTATGTTGATGTCCTCACATATGATAAATGGTAGCTTTTTGTCACTGAGATTGTGAAGAATTTCACATATATTTTTAGTAAATGCACTAATGTCATATCCTGGGTGCCGACTTTTTCCCCAGGTGCTCTTGGTGATGTGAATTTGTCTGATTTTTTTAATCAATTGACAAAAGTCCCACTTTTTGATCTGCATTTATTGACACAGGCTACCCATTGTTTCACTCTTGAAAAAATTTCTCTACATGATGGGCATGGTTTCAAGGCTGACTTGATGGTTAGTCTAAATGTTAAAGACCCATGGAGAAGTATTGTACCCTATGTTGTAGGCATTGCATTTCAAACTTTTTGTTCATGGGAAAATTTATAAAGCTTACTTATAGTCTTTTCTATGAAACAAGTATATGATAGAACAACATGTTATTTTCCTCACTGACTCATACTTCTAAAATTAAAAATCGCGTTTCATAGGCAGCATATGTTTTGTTGTCACAATTGGGAATGTGACAAGGACAATACACTTGGATTAGCACATCATGTCACATTATATAAAACTCAAAACCTAAACCTAAAAGGTAAACCCTAAACATAAACCTCAAATGTAAACCTTAAACACAAACTTTGAACCTAAACCATCAACCAAAACCGTAAACCAGGGTCTCAAACATGCCGCATGTGACCCACAAGAACATTTTGCAGCCCATGATGTTTTTAAGAATTTTCAAATAATTAACATTTACATTATTTTGTTTATTCATCAATGTTTAAAAGTGCTTGGCCAGTGAGTGAACAAGTGCCTTTAAATTTTAAAACAAATGTAGAGATAGCTAGAAATGATTTGTCTATAACTCATGATACCTTTTGCAGGAAATAAGATGTAAAAGCTGCTTCTAGTAAGATTCCGGTGCTGCCATTGTTGCGTCAGCGTCATAATGCAGCCCTCGGGTTAATTTATAGGTCCTCATTGGGCCCTCGGAGCAATTTGAGCGTGAGACCCCTACCGTGAACAGTAAACCTAAACCGTTAACCTAAATCCTGAACCCTTAACCTGAACCCTAAAGCTTTCAAATCTTTTTAACACGTTGGGTACTGGCCAATGTATATATACGTGAGGGGAAAACCTGCCACGGTTACCGGGCGACGTATTGTACATTATATATATGTTCCTAACGAAAATCTTTGTTTTCTGGCCTTGGGAGCCCAACCAACAACAGAGTTTATTGGAAACTAGGCTATCATTCAAGTCGTTAGAGCCCTTGATCGGCTTTCTGGACCATCTGGGGCTAAAATTATGGCTTAAAAACCAAAAATTGGATAAACATTGAAATCCCACAAAAGGTTACCTGGGTCATTTTTGCCTCAAGGCCTTAACTCACCAGCCAATTGAGCTAGAGAGTTTTTCAAACCCTCTAAAGACGTGGAAAGTCTTGTACCCGTAGTTCAGAACCAAAAAAAATTTTGAGTTTTGGTTATGGGGTTTTTGGTTGTTGACATCATGATTGGGGTAGGTTTCACATTTTTTTGATGATGTCATCAGTTAATCCATCGAGCTGATTTTATGACTCAAAGCTTTATTGGATTCTAGACTATAATACGAGTCTTGCTGCAAAGTAATTAGGGAAATTCTCCAGGGGATTCCTGACATATTTGGAATTTTTTAGCCATAACCTCGAACCCAAAAATGCTAGAAAGTCAATCAAGGGCTCTAAAGACTCAGATTATAGCCTAGTTACCAAAAAACATTCGAGTCAAAAAAATAGCTCTGGGCGTTGGCATCCAGGGCCTGATGATGTCATCCTAATATAAACAAAATATGCATAAACATACTCTCATCATGCAAACATCAACAAAAAGCAAAACATCCAAAATCAGAAAAGATCTTTTTTGTTACAAAATACAAAACTTTCCAAGTCTTTAGAGCAGCGTTTCTTAACATTTTTCTACCTCAGCATGCCTGTTGATCACACCTAAGCAGTCCAGCACCCCCTACCATTGGCTAACACCTGGTTACTATAAAGATAAAGTAAAGACAACCGTATTCCTTTTACCGCCACATGTGTGACCTTCCCCAGCACCCCCTGGGGGTGCTAGCACCCCAGGTTAAGAAACCCTGCTTTAGAGGGTTTCAACAGCTCTCTAGCTCAATTGGCTGGCAAGTTATGGGTTTTAGCCAAAACAGCCAAGGTTACCTTTTGTGAGATTTGAATTTTTACCCAATTTTTGTTTTTTGAGCCATAATTTTTGCTCCAGATATGCTAGAATGCCAATCATGGACTCTAAGGTCTTGGATAATAGCCTAGTTTCTAAAAATATTTGAGCCAAAAACTCACTTGTTGGGGTGCCCATGGCCAGGTAAACTTGGTCAAAAAGGTGAAAACATGCCCAATTATGACGTCATCCACAGAGAACCCCAAACCCAAAACGAAAAAAAATGTTTCAACCTGAACTAGAAGATTTGCTGTACCTGTAGAGGGTTTGAACAGCTCTCTAGCTCAATCGGCTGGTAATAGTGAAGCAAATGCCGACATAGGCATAGATTTTCTTGCAAGCTGAACTGAACTAAAAAATATCAGCTAGTGTAAGTTTCAGGCAGTTCTAGTGTTAGCCAGTGTAATTATTCATCAAAAAACACCTTGCACAGAAATATATGAAGATGGGTTTTGATCATTTTATTAGTTAATGATTAATTATGGATTGTCACCTAGCTCAGTGTGCTTATGTTGCTAGGCATTTAGTTGTAGATAAGAGTGGTGCTGGTTTAGAGAACATGGTTGGTGTTGTCCCTCCAAAAGATGGCATCAACAAAATTGGATACAAATCATCGGTGAAAAATTTAGGAAAATCTAAAAGTCCGCCACCTATTACTTCCAATGCAGGTAGGATTGGTTGTCTTTATGATGCTTGATGAGACATTTAACTCCAGTAGTTGTAGTAGTCTAGTTCTGACCCGTTAAACAGAGGTGGCCAGATTTATCTCCTTTCCGACATGATTACCTTTATTGTATTTCTCCAGGTTGCTCAGTTAAGACCATGTCTTCTTTCTGCAACCCAATCCCTCTAATCTCTTCTTCTACTTGCCTCCTTCATGTCTTCTGTGGTCTTCCCTGTTTTCTTTGACCTTCTACCTTGAAACTCAGTGCCATTCTTATGGCATCATCCTCATCTCTCCCTAAATTATAAAATTCACTGGTAGATTTATAGTGTCTGGCAAAAACTGGCTATTGCAATATTCAGAAATATTGTGTTGTAGCCTAGCATTGCAGTACTGTTAACGTGATTGCATAAACTAATTTTGGTTGTGTTGGCAAAATCTGCATTGTTGCTACATTTGCTTTGCTTCTTACCATAATCAAGTCTGAAAATGATTGCATCTATACACTATACAGGCTAAAGTTTTTCCTCTCTGTGAAAAAACAAAATCCTTTCCAAATACTTGACTTTCAAATATAAACCTTAACGTTGTCTAATATGCTTCATAATCATCCCAACAATGGACTGATCATTTGACATTGATTACAAGCATATACTGCTTTACGATCATATTGGTATTCGTGCAGATCATCTGCAGCATGTGATTGTAGTAACTTCACATTGAGAAATATTTCTGTACTCATCTCATAATGCTTGCAAGCCTGTGAGTTATGTGTCAAAAATGTTTTTCTGTAGTGAATTACAAAGCCAAAAGGTTGTTGACGTCATGATCTTTCTTTTTAGTCATTTCCTAACCACACTAAATAGCCAATTGTTTTTAGCAAAAGCCAAAACTAATTTGTAAACTAGTCTCCAAAGGTGATGGTTTTGAATCCATCAGCAATTTTTTAAAAGTAGGAAATCAATTTCAGATAACACCACACATCCTTAATCTTCAAATCTGCAAACAATGCATGAATGAATCAGAACACTGATTTATCGCATTCTTCTCTGGTTGTGGTCTTGAGTTTGTTTGCTTTGTCTGCACTTGCCTTAGCCTTTCAACATTTCACCCATAAGCATTGCTTGCATATTTTAGAACTGAGGATGGGTAGTCATGAAATTGATACCCTATTTTCAAAAAAATCATGAGGATTCAAACATGTCACCTTCGTGGAGACTAGTTACTTGAATGTGTATAAATTTGAATCATCACAAAATGAAGAAAGCAGAGCCCTGATGGCTAATCCCTCTAAAGCTTTCATAAAAACTAGAGCTTTTGAACTGTTGAATTTCCAAACATGGTATTATATCATCAAAGTTCTGGTGTACAACCTTGAGAAGGAGGCTCTACTCCAGATGCAAATCCTGCAGAATTTTTATTACCAGTCACAAATTGTTTTATTTGTGTGAAATCTATTTGTTGCCGTATTTTTATTCCAATAAAGCATGAGAAAACAAAACGTTTTCTGAGATAGGGGAGAATTGAAAAAAGTTTAATATTTAAGTCTTTTGCATGGCCTGCATGCTACACACACTACTGTGATACCTGCACCTATTCCAGATTTTCTTGCGCAGATTTCCTGTCGCATTCTTCTCTGGTTGTGGTCTTGCATCTGATAACATATTTGCAAGCAGTCAGTGGAGCTTCATCTTACTATAATGTGAAGACGTTTTCTAGCTTGTTGACTGTTGAGAATGGTCAAACATTGGATGTGCTTTCTGATAAACGATATATTCTGACGTCTGATCACCTTCCAAACAATACTGACTTCTATCCTACTCTTGCAAATGGATATATTGGAACTAAACTTTTTGGCAGTGCAATTTTTATGACAGGATTATATAATGGTAGAAAAGGACAAAGTCACCGGGCTAGAATTCCTAGCACTCTGCCATATGTCATTAGTCATACACATTGGGATTCTAAATCATCGCAATATGTTCAAAATATGGTTGATGGTATCTTTTCTGTAAATAGACGTCTTCCAGGTATTGCTGTGGAACAATCTTTCTATGCTCATCAATTGCTTAGTGGCTTGCTAGTTACTGAAGTTAAAGTAATGGCCCTTCAAACAGGTACATGGAGTATTGATCTAAAGAACTGCTCAAGTGCATATTCACCAGACTTGACATTTCACAATATGTCAAAAATTTCTTTCAAACCGTACTGTTATTGTGACAAGGATGAAACAAAGAAAAAGGAGCATCTTTTGAATAAAAAAACAGAATGTAAATATTTATCATCAGCAATGTACATGGCTGGTGTGACAAACATTCCTGAAGAAGATTTTTCTCGTCCAATCCCAGTACATATTTTAAGTTCAGCGTTTCCACCTCAGCTAAAACTTACTGTGGAAAAAATTCCCTTTTCTAAGAACTTTATGTTTTTCACATCAGTTGGCAAATCTTTTGAAGAAGCAAGTTATTTTTACAAGAAAGGATTATTGTTGTGTTCGCATGTGCGAGATACCCATGCAACAGAGTGGAAAAAAATTTGGGGACGAGGCAAAATTCAAGTAACTGGTAGTCCATTGAATGATCAGATAATTGTTTCATCTTTGTACTATCTGCTTAGTTCGTTCCCTAGCTCGTCGTCGTCACAAGAATTTCCTCCCAAGTTTTATGGAGTAAGTCCTGGAGGACTAAGCAATGGAGGAATTGACCAACAATATTTTGGTCATGTATTTTGGGACCAAGATTTTTGGATGATGCCAGCTCTTTTGCCGTTCTACCCAGGTAAGTAAAATTTGGCTTATCACTCCAAATCAGCATTTGATCTTGATACAATTGCCGGCTTGAATGTGGTAGCATGGTTAGTTATTTAGCCTACCTTGTGTAGCGTTCATGTAGCTCAGTGAACAAATCGTTGCTGTTCTTCCGTTATAACAAACCTTTTTTTCTGGCAGAATTGGTGAAGGCTGTGCTGCATTATCGTATCCGAAACTTGCCAGCAGCCCAGGACAAAGCAAAGTCAGTGGGTTACAATGGTGCGATGTTTCCATGGGAATGCGCCTACACAGGGTATGACGTTTGCCCAGGCGAAGATTACATCCGTCGTGAAATCCACATTACGGGCGATATCGTGCATTTGTTGCAGCAGTACGTGTACATCACCAATGACTGGTCGATCTTGACCGAAGGGGTTTCTTCTGCAGGTCACAACTGTGTTAAAAGACGGAGGAAAGTTGTCATCGACGATGCAGCAAAACTTTCATGCACCCAAAGTGACTTGCATAATGATCAAAAGAAATGTTTTACAGCCTGGGATTTACTCCGTGATGCTGCATTGTTCTGGCAATCTCGTGTGCGATTCAGTTTTACTCGTAATCATTACGTTATTGACGAGGTGATGGGTCCAGATGAATGGCACTCTCCTGTCAACAACTCGGTCTTCACAAATTACCTCGCATCAAAAAACCTGCGCTTTGCTGCCAATGTTGCTGTGAGGCTTGGTGTCTGTTTGGAACTTGCTCACGCCTGGTTAAAAATTGCTTCTGATATTTTGATTGGTTATGACGCCCGTAGGAACTACCACCCGGAGTACGATGGTTTTGTTCCCGAAAAGGATATCGTCAAGCAAGCTGACACAATATTGCTGGGTTTTCCTATGATGCTAAACATGCCTCTAGAAACGCACAGGAACGATTTGGTTATTTATGAAAACGCTACCACTGAGAATGGTCCTGCAATGACTTGGGGCATGTTCTGTATCAACTGGCTGGCAGTGAAAAACACTGAAAGAGCTTCTGAGATGTACCTGCGCCAGCTTGCAAACGCGCAAAAGCCATTTCTTATTTGGTCGGAAAACGCGGACAGCACAGGCTGTACCAACTTCTTAACAGGCATTGGATCTTACTTGCAAAGTGTGATTTTTGGTTATTTTGGTTTACGACTTTATGCAAATCATCTATCACTAGAGCCAGTCCTATTGCCCGTATCTCTTAATGACACTGTATCGAACATGGCGATGCGGGAATTGAAATACCGTGGCTTGATATTGGAGGTAGAAGTGTCTTCAAATTCTCTTTCTGTGAAGCTGTTGGGGTACCTTCCGGATTCCCTTTTGCGTTGCGCGGTTATAGTGGTGCCTGAATTTTCGAGTTATTCTTATTTGTGCCAACCTGGTCAGTTTCAAACTGTAAAGCGAACTTCCACCGAAATTTTCGGGGCATAATGTTAATTGTCATTGTCGCTATGGTCGGAGCAATTACCTTTGCTGCTGTTCTTTAATCTTGAAAGATGGATTGCTTTATTTACAATTTACTTTCTGGGCATCTTGTTCCTTATCAGAAGAAGTAATAATAAGTATCGTCTAATCCAGGGATGGGCAATTAATTTGGCTCAGGGTCACAGTGAGAAGGTCGCGTTTAGCGGGGGACCCAACCTATTAAGGGAAATAGAAGCAAGTCTCTGTTCAAGTTGTCTCAACACTAAAACTTACTTTGATAAGTTGGAGGAATTTGAAGATTTTTCCTGGATGCTTCCGCCGGCCACTGAAAAAAATATGGCGGGCCACATATGACCCGCGGGCAGCTAATTGCCCATAATCTAAAATATTTATGCGTAATAGCCTACTCAGGAGCAACTTACTGTCAACTTGGCGGCTGTGTGTTGAGCAAACACTGAAATATTTTAAAACTGACGTGTTCCACAGAGTAAGTTGTATGTTAAAGGGAAACAAAATGATGGCGCTGCCTTAAAAACTTTTTTTCCACGCATCGGACTCTTTTGCAATACATGAGTTCTCCCAAAAAAGTGAAGTATGTCGTATTCTCGTCTTAGTTATACAATCATAATTATAATTGTGAGAATGACCCTTGGCTGCATTTATGCGAGTCGGGTTTTGACAAAACTAAGAAATGTTCGATGTCGATGTTTTATTGAGTTTCTATTGTAACACTCAGTCCCGTAACTAGGGGGGGTGAAGACCCCCCTAGAAAATTTTTTGTCTCTCTTGGAAAAATGTGTTGGACATAGCTCAAAACTATTGGACATTGTATAAAAAATTTGGGCCCCTCTCAGAAAACCCTTTGCCCCCCCTGGCGACCCAAGCTGATTATGGGCCTGTTTACACCACACAAATGTACTCTATCAATGGCATAAATGCGTTTTATGTAAGTGGGCCAATGTAACAAATTTGAATAACTGGTTAAACAATTTGATCGTCTTGTTTCCGGCAATTCGCCGACTTCACGGGAAAATCATTCCGCTTAAAAGCAATTTGTCTTGATTCAGTTTTACTTCGCTAATCACAGGAAAGCAAGTGCTGCAGCTGCATCTTGATGTGTTCGTCGCTATAGACTTCATGAAACTTTCTACTAAGATTCGAGGCATAATGACTGCAATTCTGGATTTTTGGTGTTAGGCTGAGCGTCAAAGTTCAAAACGCGTATTTCTTTATCTTCAATCTGTTTCCTGCTTTGCTTTCTTATTTTTATGGAAAACAACCGGTCGCATGGATAAGTTGTTTTAGTACAATGCAAACAGCTCTCTCTTCATGATTTTAAACCCAGTTCACCTTACTGGGCCGTTGTCCAACATCTTTAGTCGTGTTACAACAATGCCGAGTATGCGTCATTCAACAAACCATATGCTCTGCATAAAAGTCTCTAATTTTGGTCTAACTTGTTAAGAAAGCGGCGCACAATGCTGTCTGCAGTAAATAACTGTACGTCAAACCGACTCACAATTTCTACAGACACTCTTCGATCAAGAATACTTACAAACTTTCTAGCGATTGCCAGCTGATGATTGTGCGTTGGTCGACCGTTGCACGTCAACATCACACGCCAATTCATTTTGTTAGCTTGTCCATTGTTTTCTGAATCAGCGTTTGTTTCCAGTTCCCCAAGTATTGTCTCACAGTGTCAGATTTCTGAAGCTTCAAGAGTCTGGAGTGAATCTCTTGATTACGGTCGTTGGCAAGGGTTACGTATGCGATGCTACCCCATGTAACCATTCAATTGACTCACAGCAAATTCATACTTTTCCGTTTACGTCAATTGTGCGTTTTAATGTTTGAAAAGATTTGCGCGGAGAAGTCATGTAAAAGCCGAGTGACATACTGCTTGTTATGCTGAGGTTTATTAAATGCAGATACAGCGTGCAACTGTTTCAGCAAGAGATAGCTAGTCTTGATCAGGTAAAAAAGCACAGGGTTTAGCCTTGCTAAATAGATTTGTGAGTGCCTTATATTCACGCCCGAAAAGCTTCCATGTGGAGTAAAGCTAGTGCGTTGCTTGCTAAAGCAACTGACAAAAAATCATCAGATTCTCTAGCTGCTGGTGCGCACCACCCTGCCGGCACAGCTACTGCTGATGGTGAATCAATTCACGACGACGGTAAGTGTCAATGCGTAAAATTTCCCGTTGTTTTTTTATTCATTTTTCCAATTTCGCCGACTCAGATCAATATTTGCCTCAGGCGTATTTGCAGATTACTAGCTTTCAAGTTCAATGTTGATACGTTTGAACCTAACAACTTTATTCTTCCACTGATTTCATCAGCTTCTTTTGTTTATCAAGCGGTAGTAGTAAGCATTTTTATGGTTTGGCCAAGTACTTCCAGGCCTGAGTAGAAAATAGAGTGCAGTTAGTTTTGTATTGACCAAAAAAATAAAACGTTTTGAAATGTTGGAGAATGAATATGCAATATAAAAAATCAAGATTATTGGCTGCTAAATATCACCTATTTAATTTTTGCGTCAGACTGATGGTCCATATCGCAAGGGTACTCGAGTAACACAAAAATGGGTAGTCATAGTGCAGTACAGAGCAAGTGTTAATTGATAAGCACAGACAACACAGGGAAATGCCAAACACTGAAACAACATACCAGCTAAACTGTATTCACTCACCATCAAATAGTAATGCACAAGTGGGAAGAGAACTGAACATTATAACATCAGGTTGTGAAGCAAATGGCTAAAATCGTCCGATGGGATGCTCACAGAAGCACGTGAATTGTTTTGATCTACGTTTCAAATGTTTTTTTCAAATCGTTTTTTAGAAAAAATAAAAATCATGAGGCACCACGAAACACACAGAAGGCTTAGATTGCTACGCATAGGCAATGCTGGAGAAAACAGACACCAAGACAACGAACCAGCAATTACTGCAATGGTCACCGACCCGTCATACAAGAGCGTTAAATAATGGAGGAAAAATGTAGATTTGTAAAAAGCATCAGACCTTTGAAGTGACTCACATCGTCGAACGCATCCATACAGATAGTTTCTAAACAAGGCATCAAAGGTCCTGACATAATGGTTAACCTGGTGTGGGCGATCACTTACATTTCTGAGTATGTAATGCATATTAATCTGGTAGCCATTACTGTAAGCAATTCGCAAGCGGTTCATGCTAGTCTGTGTGTATTTGCTCCACAATTGGCAAGCATGCATTGGCATGGAATAGGCGTGAAACAGTGGTTTTTACTGCAGTTGAGCACTGAGCAAAGGTGCCTCTTAGTTTATTTGCTGCCAGGGGTGTAGTGACTAGTGCCATAAAAAGAGGTGCGGGAACGGCGTTCCCATACCAAGTAACAAGGAAGTCTGCACCAAATAGTTCGATTAAAGTGAGCATTCGCTTACAAGAATTTTTACACTGGATATTTCTGTTTCACTGTAGGTTTATGACTAGCATTGCAAATCTGCGTGTCGCTAGCACATCTGTGAGATCACAGCCATGTCTTAAAGTAATCTAAATCTTCAAGTAACGTTACCAGCGCAAAAAGGCGTGGGAACGCCCTTCCCACCCCACTACACCCCTGTTTGCTGCACAGTACAGAGATCTCACTTGCCTCTGGATGTCATTATCATCCTTCAGTGAGGCATTTAATAAATTCACCAAGATATTTGACTTGGTCAGAAAATTGTACACGTACACTATTTAGAAAAACATTCGATGGAGCTATATGTGTTACTACGCTGAAAGTGCATTGTGTCTACCAAAACATTGGCTTAACAGGATTAAACTTCCTTAGTTACTAGCAAATGACTTCAGCTTGTTGTTCCATTGAGAAATTCGCAGCATCGATGAAGCATTCCGCTGCTTTGGAGGTTTTAGTGCCTTTACGAATGGTGAAACAAATACTTTAGACGCTGACAATATTTTTCCAAGCTTTGTAAGCAAAACTTCGGGTCAGTAAGATACCCGAGCTGGGTGGATATCTTTGCATCCACAATACAATTAAAATGTTCGCTTGATTTTTGTCCCAGTTGCAAACATTCGCAGAATCAAATGCTTAGGTGAAGAAGCAGGATAACAAGAAATCGTCTTATGGACACTATTGCACGATTTTGGTGAAGGTCGGTGCAAGCGTCAGTTTGTACATCTGCAACATTTTGAAAGTTTTCTAAAATGGCTTTTCTTTGACTCGCCTATATTTTGAAAGCGAGGCAAAGAAAAGCCAATACTTGATCTTTAAAACATGTAAAAGATTTTCAAATTCAAAACGAGTTTCAAATCGCACTGTAAGCAGCATATGAAGTAAAACAAAGCAATTTCTCAACTTTTCTCTATTCATTATTTTAAAGCAGCTTCGCTTACTTCGTAGCGATATATGCTTCGGCACTAAACTGTTGCGTAATTCTGACTGCATCATTATGAAAAGTTTACTTTTCTGTTTTGCGTTGAAGTCGGAAGCATTGCCCTTACTCTGTATCTAGTGTGCTGTTTGTGGTTGACCGTCTTACATAAAATTCAGAATCGGATCGCATCGTTTTTCGCTCCAACGAGTTTGTTCTGTTTTCATACGAACCCATTGACAATGCTGGTAATGTCCATTGTTCCGTAGTCTCAACCGCGTATTCTTGAAGCCTCGATCTTTTTGTAATGTTTGCGTTTCTGTGAGGTACGGTCTATTGTTGGGTGAAAAATGGTTCAATTACCCCTGTGGTATTACTCAGAACTCACCAAAGCGCTAGTAACTGACCGTTGTAGTGGAGCGTGCCGGCCATTGACCACTGGNCTTTGAGTAGAGGTAAAGAAATGTCGATGGCAACAAGGATAATTCAGTACCGTTGTAAGTTTTATATTATCGATTTACTTGTTAAAGTAGTGCTATGGATGTTAGCTGTTTTCAAATGGCAAACGAAACTTTTCAGGTTAACATAGCGACAGCAACGCAGTTTTGCGTCGAATAGGGAGACCTCAACGTGATGAACAGCTGAGCAATCAGTTTGTCAAGTCGATAATCGGAATTTGAAAAATCAAGCTCTTGACCGCGCAGCACAGACAAGATGCGATGCATGTACCGTTGAAGTACATACGTAATTGCTGCCGGAACGCTTCTATCGGCTGTGAGGCGTGGTAGTATTGAGTCCGCAAATAGGTGTTCTCGTCAGGAAACGATTTCACGTTTACGGGACAAGACCTTAAACATTTCAAAGCTTTTCCCGTATAGACCAGTTGTGATAAAGCTCAAGACGTGTTGAGCGGTTGAAGAAGACGTGTTGACTGGATTTGCTTTGCTGGTTGGTCCGTCCGCCTCAACTTAGTGACAGTTAGTGACGCCTAGACATGGGTAGATTCCATAAAGTATTCTTACTTCTCTGCTGCATCTCTAATTTTTGCTTTTGCAAAAAAACGTTCACCTGCATTTGACCTTCTCGGCCAACCCACGTGGTTTTGAATCTACGCTTATCATCCACAGCTGTATTTTGGTAAAATATCGTTCTACTGCGCGGTGATGCCGGTTAGCTGCATCGTTTCAATGGTAGCGTTTATGAAAAAATGTGTTTACAGATAAAGGAAAGAAGAAAAACACCTCTGGAACTCCCGAAAAACCGGGTTCGCCGGAGGGTTTTGCTGAACCTGTGAAAAGCCAGATCATCAACAATGAAGAGATACAGAATTTAGCGATAAAATATGAAGATTTGGCGAATGTAAGGCTTCAGTGTAAAGTTTTTCTCATGCGTTTCTTACGCAGCAATTCGTGGGACTCAAAAGGTTTCCCGAATTTATTGGATGTTTCGACACACATGAAAGAATGATATTCCCATTTATACTGTGCTTAAAGAATTTACACAGTTGTTTTCCCCAGCAGTACATTGTCAGGGTATCGTTGCCAGCTGTAGTTTCCATCACGTACATGCCTTGACAGACAAACGAAATGCGTGAAGAGACATTCTGCATTGTTTACGCTTTTCTATATGAATCCGCGAACTGATTGTTGTTTCTATAATAATTTGTTTTTTCCAAGTAGTTTCATCAGTTTAATAACTTCCAATAACAGCTTCGTCATTCCATGGGAAAAATCTCAACCGAGACTCAGGACCAGCGCGAAGTCAGAAAGAATTCATATCGTGTAAGAAGGCTAAAGCAGCAGCAACAAGTGAAACAAACGAGAAAAGTGGTTGTTGCTCGGCCTGCGCCACCCACTGCTCAGCTAAAACCACTTGATTTTTCAGCGCCTGTTGGACCAAGGTGAGCTGTTCAACAGAAATGCATTACTTTAACGTATATGCGACCGCCAACTTGTGTATAGTGGGTACTGGATACATAGTGGGTGGGTACTGAATGGATACATGTGTGATTTTGTGTTCCGTGCATTCTTAATGCGTGGTTTCAGGCAATTTCTATTCATGATTCGATGCAGTGTACTTGTTTGCAAACAGTTTAACAGTTAACACGATTGGATGGGAGACTTGTCATCGCCCTGCAACAAATAGGTTGATCCCTCAACTACAGGGTGTCCACAAAGTCTGGGTACATGGGTTTTCACTATCTATTTTATTTGTTTAGGTTATTTTTCCTCCCCATAGATTTATTTATTTAAATGATGATGGCTCTGTCCAAAGAAGAACGAATCGAGTTGGTACTGTTAAGTGGACGAGAAGGTTGGTCCCAGACTTTGTGTTTTTTACCATGTACCCAGACTTTATAGACACCACGCAGTAGGAATATCCGTGGAATGGCAAGCTACAACGCGATCCTCACAACCTTTATGACCCTGGCCTTGTTTTTAAACGACTACCTTTTTCTCCCAACGATATTCATGCTTTTGACTTAGGATAAAAGTATATCAACTTGGGTGAGTGATGCTGCGTAGGGAAGGCTAAAAAATCACTGTGTTACTTTCGTTTGTAAAAACTGTTTTGTTTCTTGCCATTTTGGAGAAAGCTTCACAAAACCATTTGTGTTCATGTTTACCGGCGTTGATAAGTTCTAACGATGTTGTAAGGCCAAGTTGTGCGTATCGTACTGTGCTAATCCCATACTTGGTGCAGTTGAGATCAAATCCTGTTCATGAACTGAGCTTTCGGTTGCGACTTCGGTGTTGCAACCATTTGCGACGTAGTTTAAACTAACGCATCACATTCATCGTTTTCTACTGATGCGATAGTGTATATGAGGAGTCGTCCCTGATTATTGGGTAAGAAACACAAATGCTTCCTCAGCCCCACCATCTTTTCATCTATCAGCACTTTCGGCAGTGTTTCATTATGTTTATCGTAGGTTCTAATTTGTGATCAACTGTTATGAGTAGTAACGAGATTGAAATAATAACTTATAAAGCTAACTACTTTTTTCATGCAGATATACTGAAGATGGTCACATTATACCTTACAGCCTGCTCGGCTCTGTGCACGACTTTGTTGCTGAAGCAGTTCGCCGGAATGAACTCAGGGTATTTGTACTGTAGATGCCTTTCACGTTGCTAGCCCCATTTCGAACGGCAATTCGTGTCGTTAAATTAATATATGTCGTCTTGTCGTACAATTTATAAATTTCTCCCGTTTAATTTGCCTGCTATGCTTTCATACGCCACATACACTTGTTGTTATTATCGTAGCCTGACTCGCCCATCGCACTCGAGGTGCCCCAGGTGGAAACCCACCTGGAAGTGAAAAAGTACGAGCGACCGTCCAGTGTTTTTCGCGAGCACATCCCGACAGCCATGAACCAACAAAATGCTTTGCTTCACTGGCAGAAGAAGATGATAGAGCGAAAGCGTCAACAAGGACACATTTCAGGTAAATTTTGCAGATTCCTTTACCGGTCAAGCATTTGACTGAGTGCATGAGGTGTAGTGTTAATGCAAAAAAGAACTAAGTGCAAAGATAGTCGAACAACTCTCGTTTGAACAGAGGAAGAGGAAATGGTTTGATCCTGGTCGTAGAGCTGCGCCATCACGGTTGAGAAACACCTGGTAGTTTGTATTTTATAAAAAAAATTATTTCCTCTGACCCTTGGCACTTTGAGAAATATGTAATTCAGTGATTTTGCTTGTTTTACGAATCTTCCCTGCTTTAAAATCTGCAAATTTACCTATGAAATTATCTATGAAAACTTTTAGTTGATGTGAAAAATATATAAACAGGGAGATTTGAAATTCCTAATTACAGAAATCTTAAATTTCCCTACTGTCTGTTTTTTTGCTTCTAATCAACAATAAGTTAAATGTATTACGCAGCATGTTCAACTACAGCGTTGTTCAAATTAAATTTTTCTTGCAAATAAACTTTGCAGCTTCGTTTTTTTGCCCAAATTTTTATTCGCAACGATATTTTTCTTACATTGAATGCCTGCATACCAGTTGTGATTGTTCAAAAGCTTTAACACCGTTGATGCATGGGTTCAAAGTGCACGAACCGTTTTCGGTATACTGCAGTGGCGATTTAAACGCTTGAAAGCGTTTATCGTCAGGATCTCATGTTTTTTTTATACTATATGTCTTAATGGAGGCTTCAATTCATTTTTGAGCTTAAGTTGCTGACCAAAAAAACGAAGTTTCTGCAAACTCATCCATCGTTACACCGAAACAAATTTGCTAAGGAAGTTTGCTTATCTAGGGTTAAGCGCTTGATTTCGTGAACGATTCTACAACATTGCTATTATAGTCTTTGCAAGCTGCACAATATGCATCTCCACTGCCGCCACATCTCAAAACTATTTTTGTTGACACTCGATGCTGGTACATGTAGGTCTGCTGTCGAAACCTCAAGACCGACTGCTCATGAACCAGGACGATAAATATCGGGCAATGCAGGAAAAAAGGAAGTTAATCGATCGATCAATCCCTGCACTTGATTACGGCAAAGGATGTAAGTAAATATTTCCCCCTGGTTATGTCTTTTTGCCGCCATATGGGCTGACGGCAAATTTTCTGGCTGCAATAAAATTCCTGCTATAGTACAGCTCTTCGGTGTAAAATTTCACCGGTATTCGAATTGCGAGTGTTTGGTAGGTTTCTCTGCAAGTTGCTTCATGTTGGTTACTGTTGCCATGGAGGAATTGCTGTTGAGGTTCGGTAACCTTCCTCTTAGCTCAACGCTGGGTCTGTGCACGTTTTTGTTTCACCGATTCTGCCTTTGTGCTAAGCTTAACTAATTGTGGAACTGTATCTCTGATTTGTCCTTCTGTTGTGATTTTTTGCAGACACTTTTTAATGTTTGTTCACACTGACGGCGTCATAAACGAAATATTTTTAAAATACCGCATAATATATGAAAACCAGGTGGTGGTGATTGGTCATGACGTGAGGTAAACTCTGCTATTTCGGTCAATTTCGTTTTTCAGATCGAGTTGGCAGCGAATTTTGGCAGCAATGCGAGACTTTCGGCGACGAGTTGGGTGGCATTCAGATGACACTCACCGAGACAGAAAAAGGATCTCCTGTCGAATTCGGTAAAGCAGTGTATTCTGTGAGCACGAAACATAGTCAATGTTGGTTCAACAGCAAGCAGCAGCAAACATTATCTCTGGAGCAGATTATGCAATACTTGTTTAATTTCGAGCTGTGTCGCTTAATACGTTCTCGTGTTTTATAAATCCGACCTGCGCTTGGCGCGATATTTCGATTTCTACCGACTTTTTGGAAAACTTCGAAGGTCACAGGAGTATAGTGCGGGTCACCAACGCCTTTTCTATCATTTTTCAGCTGCACCTCATGTTGCTGAATATCTCCAGTAAGTGCCTTGAAGGGCGTGACCTCCAGAAATTTGGGAGATGCGAAACATTTTGTTTGAACGTCAACTCTGACGTCAATTGCTAATGCTTCACATCACATTTCGTGCCTGCAATCCGGAAAGCAGTTTTCTACAAGCACCTGAACAGCGTCTTGCTCGATGGTCTAACAAGTGTGTGGTGATGGAGCAATACCTAATTTCACGCGTACAAGTATTTCTTCCCACTTTAACAAATCTGGGTTCGATTCCCGGTCGGGTCATACCGAAGACTTTAAAAGCGGTACTTGCTGCCTGTCCAGCCTCGTGCTCGGCGTTGATAGGTGGGTGCAAGGGAGGCGCGGTTCACGCGCGGTGCTGCCACTGGCTCACCACAACTGCAGCATTCACTGCGAAACCAGCCGCGTGGCCCACGGCGCAAGCAAGCGGAGATGGGCGCCACAGACCACTTGGCTTTCCGAAAAGGAGTACTAAAACCCAGGGCCGGATTAAGGCTTACTAGTGCCCTGCCCAGTGCCCGGTTTGGGTATCCTTCTTTTCTACACTAGACCTGCACATTTTATTTGTTGACCTGTCTCACCTGACATACAATGCAGGTTGCAGCAGTGCCCGTAATCACAGCAAGTTTACTAAAATTTTTGGTTAACTTGCACTACATCCTTTTCCCACACACACGTACTGTATTCTCTACCATGCATCCAGATTCACCAAATCTATCTTAATTTTTCACTGGTGTAAATAAACGCCACACGGTGCACCGCCATCATCCAATAATGCAGAACAACATGTCACACTTTTTATGGTGCAAAAACTCTTGATTTCATGCTGCAGTTAGCCCATATCCACAGCCCACTTGTTAAAAGAACCGAAAACTTATTTGATGTGCTCGCCAACGGTGGCTTCGCAGTATTTAGTTCCACACTAATTAAATGAAGGACCACTCAGTTGTATGCAGTCTTACTAGTGCAGTGGCCTTAGATTTCAAAGGATATCACACACATCGAGGCACAAAGGTCAGTCGGGAATATTCCACAACAAAACCCATGTGAAAGTGTTGGTGATTTTACTGAACGACAGAGGTCAGAGTACTCTGCAGCAGCAGCCAGTGGTGGATTAAGGTTGTATGAGGCCCCTGGCTGAAACATAGAAAAGGACCCTTTCTATATTTTGTTGCATTGTTCACATATTACACTATTTTACGGACTTGGGGATTGGGGGCCCCTGGTTGTAGCCCAGCCACACACACCCCGCTTAATCCGCCACTGACCAGCATCTGGGAAGATACTTATACGAGACACCATGATCAAGAAGGAGTGCATTATCATAAATATGCATTAGTTTTTACCCCTTTGAAGTTCTTCGTTGGTTTCAGTTTACTTTCAATCTTTTTCTCAAGTCTTTGGCCCTGGTGCCCCAAGCACGCGCTTAGCCTGCTTAATGGTTAATCCAGCCCTGTTAAAACCGAGTATAAACGAAACTGAACATAGGAAGGCGTTTTTCGCATTTTTCTGTGTGTCTTACTTCATTTAAAACTGTTTTCACAAATCAGGTAAACACAAGCTTAAACAAGGGGAAAGGATATCAAAACGAATCTATTAGCCTGTGATTGACAGGGTTGTGCTAGTGGTGCCAGGTTTCCTATTTGCCATTGGTCCCCCAATTTGGTGTTTAATTTTTCGTGTATAGAAATACTATTTGATTGCGATTCGGGGATTTATCGGTGAAACTTTTGGAAACTTCTTATATGGTTGTTTTTCTTATGAATGCTACAACCGCAAAAACCTGGCAACGCGACTGATATTCGTTCTTTGAAACAAAAAGACGGTTTAAGACATTCGCTTCGTTGTTTTTACTGAAAATTGGCGAATCCCTGCTTTTTAGAAGATATGTGTTTTTCTCAACGTGAATAATTTTTTTCAGAACATGTTGGCAAACCCGCTACAATTCAGCATGAGGTCGGAACTGCTGTTGCTGGGCAACGTCGCTCCGCTGATCCGCGACGAAACTGGCACTCGAGCAAATACCTGAAGCAAAGGTCGCTACAGCTTGAACGGATTATGAGAGAGTTGGACCCACATTCGCCTGTATGTCGTGTGCAGTGAAGTCTTGCACTTAATTCAGCTAAGATCTCATAGGTCTGAAGAGCCACGCACCGGCTTAATCACTAGAGAGGTGGAGAAATGAGTTTGGATCTAGACCAGTGTTTTTCAACCGGGGTTCCGTGAGTGGCTGCCAGGGGTTCCGCCGAAACAGACCGAAATTGCCTGCGACGAAATTCGCAACCACAGTTCTGTGCGGTTGTAGCAATGCCCCTGTTTCACAGTATCCTTACCACTATGAATCGCATTGAAAACTCTGTTATCAAATGCTTTGACTTATTGCTCCCTTTGTGTCACGGAACCCTATGCCACAGGGTTCCATGAGCAACGCAAACATTTGCTGAAGGTTCTGCTGCAGCAAAAAGATTGAAAAAACACTGAAATTTCTAGACAGTGGTGTGGTGCTGCCGGGCCTCCGCTCCGACACCTCTTCCAGTGAATGATGGGTCGTTGCCTACAAATATAAGCGAAAACGCCCAGCCGAGCTCCGGTACTTATGAAATTGCTACCACACCCCTGGATCTAGATTTATGCATGCGTTTTGCGTTAGAGCTTGCGACAAACAGTGTTGTCTGTTTTCGCCCTTGTCTTTGCTGGAGCGACGGTGTTACATGGAGCGATTTATTTACGTGACACTTCTGGTTTATGTGCTGTAGTGATTTAGCTTTGCTTTTACTTTCCGGGCTTATGTTCATGTCAAGCAACATGATATAGAAACGTCGGCGATTTTTTTTGTACCGCAAAATTAATGTAATTTTCAATCACCCGCACCCAGTGATAGACAACTTACGTAGATATTATCAGAAGCGTAATTGTCGTTGCTGCGTTCTCAAACTGTGTGTTTGCGTGCAGGATATTGAAAATCTAGAAATTATTGGAAACGAAACTCCGAATTTAAGTCCAACATCTCTTGACTATGAGACAAGTGTGTTGTATGACGCTGGAAAAAAGATCAGTTCAGGACTGGTATGCTAACTTTGAACTTCTTGTTTCCTAACTGTTTGCAAAGTTCGATGCATATCATGTTTGGTGCTTTGGTAAATTTTAATTCGTTTTTCACAGTTAGACCTTTTCCTTATCTAAATGAATCTGCAAAGATCCTTGTGTAAAACATATTACTTGTTTCCTGATATTTTATGACTTGTAAAAGGCATTTTTCCGTTACTTGACCATATCCAGTCTTCTGCACGCATTTCTTTACCAACTTCACACTTTCAACATATTCGAGCGCACAAAACTTTATAATCTATCTGCCACGATCTGTTATCGATTTGATTACGTGGTGAAGACCAATTTTTTTCGTAATGCTTGACCGAAGGCAGCTTAGTTTTTTTGTTACGCCTTATTTGCGTCATGTCCTCTTGCTATGGTTTACCGTTACTTTCATCTCATGCTGTCCGGTTAAGACCACCTACCGTGCCAGCTGCATGAGACAGAAGGAAGGCTTCGCGAATGGGTGCAAAGCATGAAATGCATCAGAAAGTGCATCCGAACAGCTGAAATAGAAGGTTGAGAGCGCAAAGCGAAGGCGTGCAAGAGACAGTCTGTTCGATTTGTTGTTGATGCCTCGTGTAGAATGAGAGCTTACTAACTTACCAAGGCTCTGCAAAGACGGTGCTGAACTTGTTGCTGTGAACCCAAAGCTTTTTGAAGACTCGTTGATCATTGTTTTCACAAACGTGACAATGAACCACATGTATCAATTCAAAACAAACTGATCTTATAAAGCATTTAGGTCAGTTTTTAAACGTGGTTTTGTATAAATTTAATATGAAACCATGTTTAAAAACTGACCAGCAGCAGTTCAAACCGATCGGCTCATAAGCGTATTCCACGATCATTTAGGAACAAAGCCCTCAAAGCGACCGTGTCCTGAAAAAAAAACATCGCAGTAAAGTCTAGGCGATTGCAAACTATTACGATCTAGGCTCGTATGAACATTTTTTCTTGTTTGCTTTTGTCGGTGACTTATCCAAATTATCAGGAATTACGTCCATGGTGTTTTATGCATGTTCATTTCAAATGATACTACACTTTCTTTGTGTAGCCGTTTGAATCGACGGATCCTCTTGCAAAATATCCCAATGTGATCCCCGAACCCATAATTGGACCGTCAATCAAGTTTGGTGACAAACCAGCCAGGTGGACTGGTTCCAGCACTGAATACGCGGTAAATGATCTTGCTGTGATTACTTTCATTTGCGTTTCAAATTTTTTAGAAAGGGGAACAATACTTGCCTTGCTTGACATTTTCATGTACAGAGATGATGTTTGATGAAAAGTAGTGCCTTTAACTCACCACCAATGGTTTTTGTCAACTTGAAAAGTATGGGCGGCGATTAGCTCAGTGGTAAAGTGCCCGCCTCTCAATTGGAAGGTTGGGTGAACCACGTGCCATTGAGTGAATCGCCGTAGCGCTCCTTGGGCAAGAGCGTTCAACACAACTGCCCCGACAAAAAGCATTACTCTGCCGCCGATTGTTGTTAAAGAAATCTATTGCATTGTATGCGATCATAAAAACAAGATTTTGAAACAAATTGGAAATTGAAACAGGTCATTTTGTTGAACTTCCTTCATACTTCTTCGAATCGTATTCTTACGTACCTATAGAGGTTGTATCGTTTTCCTTAGTCTTGTGTAAAGTATGCGCCTGGGTCATAACTAATTCTGATGGAGCTTCTGACACGTCCACAGAAACAATAAAGCATATTTTTCTAACCATTTTGGAGAAAACCAAATCATCAAAGAAGTTGTTTTCGGTAATTCTGTTTTGTGATAGCTTGATTTAAATGATTTTGCAAACGATGTCCTTGCCAACTTTTCTACTATAAAATCCATTGTAGGATGCAGTACGTTTAGTGTTACGCTTGATTGTGGAAGAAAAGTATAATTTGTGTTGTTCTTGATAACCAAGATGGCAACAATACCTGTTATTGGTATAGGTTAGTTATTCATAAAAGTCACCCATCTTGTGGGAATACGACAAAATACCTTAGTGTAAAGTACAGTCAAGCAGGATTGCAACTAGCGAAAATTTTGAGGGGGAAAAATAATTCCGAAGGCAGTACTTTTGGTTTTTGCTTAAAACCTACGAAAGCCGTCAAAGATGTGCCCCAAGTGAAGATTTTTGCAATTTTCTGCGGGCAATTCCCATTTTTTCCATTTTTTGTGACCTTATTCTACCCGAGGTGATCTTCACACGGAATCTTGCGCAAAATATAAATAGAATATACGTTTACGGCAGCTATGTCCAACCCAGATGGCTTACTGAACCAAAGATTATGTCACTATCTTGACCAGGGCCGCACATTGAATGACATATTAATGAAGACCGCACATTGAATGGCTTACTTTGATCTTACCTTAGCAAACTAAATTCAGCTTAAGCAAATATACTAAAATGTTCGAATCCTAACTGCAATGATAACAGACGTGATAAAATCGCACTGAAGACCACCTGCATCACAAATGTCAAATTCAAGATTATATCAAAACCGGGACAGGTCAGTTGTAGGACACTTTTACTGCAGCCAAAACCTGAACTGGGCCGCATGCGGGCCGCGGGTTGGTCATAGCTGGTTAACAGCGATATACTGTGTATTTGCTTGTCGAGCAACATTATTTAAATCCTGCAGTAAATACCTGTTTTCTTACGCGTTGTCAAAATGTTGTTTTGTAAAATGTATTACTAGCAGTATGTTTTGCTGATGTTTGTTTCATAAACTTATTGCAACATTTTGAGTTTTGCCGACCACGTTCAGAGCAAAGTCGGAATCGTGGAACGAGTGACGTTTGACACGAGTGTCAACGAAAGGTCAACCTCGTATCTTCAAATCGAAAATGATGGGACAACTGCAGTCTACTACGAATGGCAGAAAAAGCCTAAAGTTCCTTCGTTTGAAGACATGAAACTGGACACTATTCAAAGATTTTATTTCAACACCGGTGAAGGTAATAATCTCTGCAAGATGAATTTTTAAACATATTTCTTCCGTTATGTTGAAGCGTCTAGAGACTCTAGTGCTGGGGTCTCAAACTTCAATTGCTCCGAGGGCCAAATGAGGACTTATTTCCTCTAAATGACTAAATGAGGACTTAATGAGGATCTTATTCCCTGCAAAAAATATCGTGAGTTTGAAGGCAAATCATTTCCAGCCGTATCCACGTTCGTTTAAAAGGAACTTGTTCACTCGCTGGCCGAGCACTTTAAAACACCGCTGAATAAACTAAATAACGTAAATGTTGATTATTTGAAACTCACCAAAAAGCATCACAGGCCGCACAAAATGCCCTCGCGGGCCACATGAGGCCCACGGGCTGCGTGTTTGAGACCCCTGGTCTAGTGGAGACAACAGACCTATGTAAAAAATCTTTAAAATCAAATTTCTTCCAATAAATTAACACTGTATGTTGACACACAGGTGTGATACTCCCGGGCGACACTGCCAAAATACCCTTCGTTTTCAAGTCACCGAATTCTGGAATATTTACCGAAACTTGGGAGTTTGTCACCAGACCCGTGGTGTTGGGCGGCGCATCGCTTCAGGTACACATACGTTTTTATTGTTTTCTGAGCAAAAACATCTGTAAATTATTGTTGGTGTAGAACAGGGGTCATCAACATGGTGACCGCGGGCACCAGGTCGCCCGCAAGGACCGCACTGGTAGCCCGCGGGCCTGTTTCAAAAATAGCATTAAGATGATGAGTATCGTCACATAGATTTTCATCATTAACGATAACAAAATTAATGGTAAATTGAGAAAAATTTTCATTTCAGAAGTGTGTATCATAANAGTAGCCCTAAGCGTTAATCGGTACCNATGAAGTANCTCTCAGTCACACAAAGGTTGGTGACCACTAGCGTAGATTCTCGCACACCACACCACTCCTGCGGATTTCAACAGGACTGTCGCCACTAGTTCGAGGCCATCGCTGACGCTGAGGCTCATTGAAGTTGAAACCTGAATTTGTTTTGCTTCGTCCTTGGATCGAGCGTTTTTTCGCGTAGCCAGGTTTTAATCGCGACAGGCCAGGTCCAGACAGGCCAGACAACAAGATGCTAAGAGGCCAGACAACGACAGGCCAGACAAGACAGGCCAGACAAGACAGGCCAGACAAGACAGGCCAGACAAGACAGGCCAGACAAGACAGGCCAGACAAGACAGGCCAGACAAGA
>JGI24159J19872_10001016_pt1 | contig 29242 bp, 27 predicted proteins | sample Ectturendosymbi4_FD_19872 | JGI IMG/M metagenome (IMG submission 19872)
ACAAATTCCGCATAGTCACAGCTCAGATTCGGTAAGAAATGTGTTCGTTTGTATGTTTGCGTCGTCCGGAGTTGCATGCACATGTCCTGGTACTGATAAGAAGAAAAACTAACGATTTTGTGTCGATTTTGTGCTAACGACTTTGTGTCGATTTTGTGCAGAAGGCTCTCTCATTGAATCAGCAGGACTATATGTTGTAAGGGTTTTGTGAGGCTTTTTTAACATCAGGTATATTTATTAGGTGCTTGGCATCTCCAACAGAATGTAGAAGCGCCGCTGATTGTATTTTAACAGGATGCGCGGCTCGTTTCATGACACACTGATGATCCGCTGATTTCTAAGTTTTCAGTTTGACACGCTTAGGTTCCAGATGGTGTGCNCCTGCCATATTTTGTGGCGGCTTACGTTCCGTTATTTTTCAACACTACCATAAGTCCGGATATTTCGGACTTTTGCTGTGCAGTAGCGTTGTTTCGTTTGCTGGTACTCTTTAAAAAAGACCTTAAACAGGGTTTCTCAACCCCGGCCCTGTGACTCCCGTTTTCTTGGGGGCCATGAGCAGACCCCTGCTTATGGCCTTGTTTCATTCAGATGCTGATTGCTGCAAAAGAGCAGGCGGCCCTCCGTGTTAGTGTCTCTGAAAGGGGGCCACGAACCGTTAGAGGTTGAGAAACACTGCCTTACATCTTTCTTGAATACCTCAAGTGTCAGTTCCAACTTTACTTGACTTTGGTCTGCGCTGCAGCAAAGTTTTTATCATCTACTTCTCATCGCATCGTGATCTGTTTCAGATCAACCGCTTCGAAAAGGGCGACGACAGTCTTGGCTCTGACTACGTTGACGCGAGCGACCGGCAGAGTCCAGGTAGAATGCCTTTTCGTGTGCGTTGCGCTTTTCTTTTCTCAAGTGTGACGTTAGTCTAATCAGGTAACCTGGAGCTCGCATCAGAATTTTCGTTACCCAAGATGAAACACAACATCGCGTCAAAACGAAACTCCGTGATAATCAGATACTTAGGCAGTAAGTCCAGAAATGTATGTCTCGTTCCTCATACTTTTATTTCCTTATTTTCCTTATGAAGACAAGTGGAAAGTTTTCAGATAGAAATAATTATTTTTATGGCCCGCCAGCGACATTCCACACTATATNTGGCCTGTGATAGTAAGTATGTACCCTACCCATGGTCGAACGCCTCTAAAACAATTAAAAATTTTTTCATTATTCCCCACCGCTGGTCGGACTCGACGGGAAACGTGCTCAGATTTCCACTGCGCCATAATTTGTTTTCCAGGTGTTTTGGAGAAAAAAAAACGAATAGAGAATTAATTTCGATGCTTGCTGCTGCTTCTAATCGTGCAAGACCACTCAATTCAGTGCTGATTTATTTCAAAAAAAATATGCTGTTTAACAACTTCACCAAGTAATCTGCTATCGCTACACGAAACCAAAACATACGTAAACTGTCGCTTCGTTTTTCTATTTACACCAACAGCGATTGCAGGTGTGCGAACCACATGGATTTCGGCTTGTTCTATTTTTGTGCTTCATGAGCGGGTATACGTCACTTGAACCAAGTCGCTTGACACAGAAGTGCACGTCTGTTTTTTCGCTGAGACATTTCGGTCATTTGTCCCGAAATTGTATTAAAACTCGCCGTAACAGTATTCACCAGCCTACCGTTTCGGAAATTGTGACCGAATCGACTTCATTTGTTTTCGGTTATTAAAAAAAAATTCGGCCAATGACCGAAAAACACAGGTTCACGTTATCAGGAAGCAGGCGAGAACATCACCAATGGGAAGTGTCGCTGTTTGCTTGCGTTGCCAAAAAATGTGACGTTTTGATTTGAACCCAACATGTGCAGATGCGTCGGATGTCAACCGCGAGCTCAACCAGCTCCGAGTGTTGTACGAAGCTCGCGGCAAGAGAATCGAAAAACTGACCAGAGAAGTTGAGGCTTTGCAGCAGGAAGCGGATCGCGAGAGGCGCATACTCAGTCATCAGTTAAACATGGCTAAAGGTCGGTGGTCGTTTGTTCTGCTCACACTTTTTTAACGGAAGTAGGCTGGTTGACGATGTTTGTTCAAGCCATGGTGGCTTCGAACGTTCCACGACAGTTTGAAGATGATTTTGTTTAACATTAGAATGCCCGTGATTCTTCACTGCCTAAATTGCCCGAGGGTAGTCATTTTGACTTTCGTTATTTTGCATAAAAAAGATTTAGTGCGCTTTCACTTTTATATAGCTTGTATATATTTACAGAAATGAAAATTGGCTCTCAGCATGTTCATATTAGAGTTTTATCTGCATGCTTGGGATACTGGCAGCATTGCGGTATGAGTTTTTTTACGCTAACTGCAAATGTCTTGCAATTTTATTTCAAAGGCAAATTCTCCACTCTCATAATATCACACATGCAGGTATTTCGTTGCTGGGACATTGCAACTGAAATTGTCTATAAAACTCAACTTGGCTACACAACGCATTTTTTGCAGACACGTTGTAGCAGAGCAGTGCAAGTTTTGCATAAAGATTTTTTACACTGAGTGCACACTCCAACAGAGCAGTTTCTCTTACACAAAATCTTCACTTGACAAATTTTTTTTGGCTGTTTTTCATTTTCATTGCTGTTTATGATGTTTGGCCTGGAATTTGATTTCGTTTCTGCACTTGTGGCCCAGCCAACTCCTCCGCCAATGTCAAAAAACTGGCCAATATTTTTGCCCAAACTTGTCTGGCTTTGATGCCGTAAACTGGGTAAAAGGGCATCTGGCTTTGCTAGGGGAAAGCTGTTCGTCGATTGTGATAAACGCTTTAGGTTTGTAAATGTATAGCAGTTATTTACAAAGTGGTTCCAGACTTCAGAAAATAAAGCAAATTTATCGGTGTGTAGCCTTTGTAAACGATTCGATTTTACATCAAAACTTAGGAAATGGAGGATTTTACAGAATCGGTTTCTGGACATAGCACTGTTGCACAATGGTACTCCCCATCTATCAGTCAAAATATCATGCAAAGGTAAATAAATCACTTTTGCCTGTCACTCCTCGTGCATACATGACAGCGATGAAAGTTTCCAATTCTTCATCAGTAAGAGCAAACATCTGGTTATGTATTTGGTGATGGGCTCCTGTAACTGTGCATTTTGTAATATGTTTGAGAATGAAGATATGAACAAGAAGACGCCGTGCGCTTGCGGGGTTACCAGCAAATGCATTTCTGTTTGCTGAAACGAAGAAATTTCAAAGAACCACTTCGTAATCCGATTAAGCCCGCAGACTAATTAAAAATCACAAAAGCACACCCACTGAGAAGCAAAAGCAAAAAAATTGTGCCAGCTTTAACACTCCCAAGTGGTCAAAATCACTACCTTGGGCATTCTAGTGTTAACATGCACCTCGTTTCACGATCTTGAACCGGTTTTGCTCACGTACTGCGCGCTTGCTTGCTTTATATCAGGTAAGTAATCACAGCTGTTCAAAATACTGTAAATTTTCCTCGTTTGTCTCTTCGCGGACATTGCTGCGTTGTTAAACCGACGCTGCTGACTCAAAATACTTGACTGTGCTTGAAAGGAAAATGCTTGTATACGTCCGTTTATTTGTTGGATTTAGGGAAATACCCTAAAATGAAAGTCCTGCCCAGGACACTGGTTATAAAAACTTTGACAAAACCAACCGTTTTCTACAGTACGTCTGACCGGACCATGGTAATTTGTCTCCTAGTGACGTAACAGTACGTATTGTGCACTCAATGACTTCATGTGCTTTAAGTTAATTGTGAGTAGTCGGCCTGTAAAAGTTGTTTTTAGTAGCATTGTTCTCGGGTAAACAATGACAGCTTGAATAAATGTTGACTCAGGCGATGTCGTTGTACATTGGTATCCAATAGCGGTTGCTTATAGCCATGCTCAAATATTTGCGCTTCAGACGAAAAAAATGGAATGAACGGAAGTCTGGAAGAATGCCAACGTTTGCTTGTCGAAAAAGACCGTTGCTTGAATGAATACGATGCAAAGGTCAATTCACTCAAAACTGAGGTGGATTCTCTCAAAGCCGCCAAAGCAGAGGTTTGCTTTTTTAAATACACTGTGTTTTCATTGTCAGGAATGTTTTTTCGCTTTAATTTAAGTGTCATTGCTGTGTCAAGGATTTCGCGGTAAGTGAACAACTAGCTGGTATCATCCTTGCAGGTCACTAGCATACTTTGTGTATTATGTGTGAGCATTTAGGTAAACGTCTACTACAACGGACACAAAAAACACAGCTTGCGCTTCAAAAATTTCGTTTTTAATACTATCACAGCAGATATAATGGTCGATTTCAACGAAATGTACCATATTTCATCTTAGATAATTGTTGCACTTGACAATGCATCTCGCTGTGGTCATTGTTTTCAGTGTTAATTTCGCGACGTGCACTGCGTTGTTCGCCTAGACCAGCTACGTCCAACCGAAATTGCTTACTCACTGACACTGAGTTAAAAATTATGTCGCTATCTTAACCAGAGCCTCACATTGAACCGCATAGTGATGAGGTCCGCACATTTAATGACTTCTCTTTATCTTATCAAGCTAAATTTAGTTCAAGCTAATGCACTGAAAGCTTTCGAATCCTGATTGCAATGGTATCGACTGTTTGGCACCTTCAATCGCTCTGTAAGTGTGATTTCATAGGCAAGTTTAGTGCCAATGGAACAAAGATAGAAATCAGAAAACTAAAAAGTTTTGCACCAAGGTACAATTTTCAAATATCGGGACCCGATCGGCTTCCTAAAACATTTAAAAAAAAACCTGCTGTACACAACAGCTTCGGTATCGTCATAATAAATATTTTATTTGCGACTGTACTTCAATCTGCACAAATCGGTTTTGACTTTCTATCTATGTATTTTTCTTTCCTGTCTTCATTAAGAAATGTCTCGTTTGATGTCATTCTTTGCAATGCTCAGCTCGTGAAAAAGCTCGAAGTCAGCGATCGTACGGTCGAGAACTTGCAGCAGGAAGTTGCCATGCTTCAGCGCTCGGACACACTTGAGCGCGCACGCCAGCAGCATGACGCAGTGCTTGCGTCATCGAACGAACGTCACGAACAACGTCTGCTGGAAGTGTCAACGATGTTGGACGAAGTCAGACGAGTAGCTGATAGCAAGGTACTTTGTAAGAAGTTAAGTTTAGTGAATGTGAAACTTAGTATTCAGTTGTATTTAGGAATTCAACAATTGCGCTCGACGATTTTCACCTTGGAAAATGTTTTGTGTCAAAAATAAATACAGTCGTTTATTCTAAGTCGTCAGTTAAGAATGTATTTGTTTGATAGAATCCCCATCCAGATTTTCTGCCGACAAAACTACTTGTTCGTAACTCGACAGATGCGAATAAATAAACCGCCAATTTGCAGTAATCTGATTTTAACTGACGTGTTGGGTTGGCGTAATCACCGCTGTGACAGAATCTCTAAATGCAAAGACACTTTGCACATTAAAGCGATGACGTAATTGCAGTTTCACGGTCCATTTTTAACTACCACCGAAACTTAGACTGCTTTTGCAGTCTTGTTTGGTTCTGAATGTCCAATTGTTTTCGCAATAAAGTAATGCTATTGAGGTTGCCTTGTGACTTAGCAGTGCATTGCTGTGGCGTCAAAAGCCTGGGAATTTAAATGTGACCTTGTTTTGCTTCAGAGCGAGGAATGCGAACAGCTTCGCGCTCGTCTCAAAATGGCTTTGAAAGAATCAGAGGATTTGCTTCTTGAAAAGTCGGAGACAATCAATAAGTTGTCTCGGAATCTTGAAGAAGCTCAAAGCCAGTGTCAGGTGATGATAAATGATCGCTGTGCAGAATAACTGTTTAGGTTTCAGCGAAGCGCTCACATCAACAAAGCCGTTCACTAGATCCACAACGAAACGTAAAACGTAATACATGATCCTTTCCATTTCGTGGGTGTTAGGGTCGCAGTGACTGAGAGCTTTGGCACTCGATTCCGCAAATGTAGTTTCAGAAATTCATCTTCTAACCGTTCAGGAGGATGAAGTAGAACATCACTGACGAATAGTGTTGATCCGTTTAGTCAATAGGTTTTTATAATATGAGTTTTCTAAGGAGTTGGTGTGGATGGTTTTTAGCGAAAAAATCGTTTCTCTATTTTCTTTGACCACGGCCTCAAGATTTGTGCTCGCCATGCGAGACGTTCAGTGCAATGTGCTGTTATCTTTGCTCATTGAAGTTAGGTGCTGTTGCCTTGCCAGGTAAACTTCACCAATGGTGCTGCAGTCATGGTTAGAAGGGTCTGATTATGATGTCATGCCTTTATTCTGTTTTATGCGCAGCCACACTTGCCTTCCCTTAAGACGGCGCAAAGGTCATATACGTATTGTGAAAAATAAAACAAATGCATCGCATGCTTTCCTGTGCTGTCCAATGCGAATGTTGTGATGTGGAAGCTAACAGTGACGGACACATCGCTTTCAACTGGACAAATCAACAAGTGTTTTTTTCTCCGCTAAAATGCGTGTTTTAAATGCGACGGAGGACCCAACAAGGCGCTGAGACAGAAACAGCAAAAGTTTAAACCGAAAAACTGCGCTTGCCAAGAATGTTTTTTTTGCTGTGAGTTAATGAAACAAGCTCGGTCCATTTAAGAGTTTCGGTTACGTGACCGACCGACCGACAAGTTTAGGGGAAGTGCTAGCAGATGCATCCATAGTTTTTATCACTATGTGCCTTTTTCGCAGACTCTGCTGGCGGGCAGTGGAGAAAGCACGTATTTGCATCGCCAAATTTCCAGTATCAGTCAAGAGAAAATGAATTTGGAAGGTCGAATTAAAAGCATGCAGGTTGGGATGTGGCGTGAAAAAAAATAATGTCGAAGCTTTATTGGCAAGCAGAAGTTTTTGAAACAAACCAATGCCTTGGAAAATTTTTAGACCGAATTAAACGAAACAAAGGACCTTGTTCGAATGTACGAAAATGCGTTGCTGCTGGGTGCGTCAAAGAGGCCACAGACTCCGGAAAATTTGTCCGATTCATTCAGCGAGTTGATGGCAGGAATGAAGCGACGTCCGGAGACGAAGTTACTGGAGGTTAATTTCCTTCCTTTTTTTCTTTGTTTCAATTTCACCGACCCCTGTCCAGGTGGAATCGCGTACTTCCTGCCGCACTCACTCCCCTTTTTGTTAATAGATGTCCGGCAAGAAATCTTCTGACGAGCTGGTGAATAGTTTGAGGATGGAGTTGGAGCGGGCGCTCAAAAACAACAAAGAAAAGCGTGACCAGGTGTGTGGCGGAAGTTTCTTTGTTTATTTTCTGTTTTGAAATCGAAAGACTCGGGCGTTTTCATTTCGAGCTTTCGTGTGATGACTGTCAAATATGCCGGCAACTGGTCTGCGAACATTTGTCGAGCTTGGTTGAGTGTGTGTTGGGGCAGATGACGTTCCGGGGTCTGATTTTTGTTTTTACTGTCGGCAGTGGGAATAGACCCAACATAGCGTTTTCAATTACGTAGTTTAATCTCGCAGCCTCCATTCTGAGACGAACGCATTTAGCTCCTGCTGCGATCTTGTTTGCGGTCTGTCTAATATCGTCCGATTTGTTGATCTACTCATTTTTGCAATGCAGATCGTTAGCTTCCCATTTGCTTGTTCCTTTGATGAAATTATTTTCGTAGTTGTGCAGTTATCATGTTATACTGCAACGGTTGTGTGTTAATCTTCTCCAACTTTCACGTCCGCACACTGACTGCACTTGACCACCAACTTGCTTAATTGTCACAGGTTGCCGATTTACAAGAGCAGCTCAAGGATTTGAACGACGAGTCTCGCCACTGGAGGGAGCGCGCTGATAACGCTGAAAGTAAATTGGCCAAGGTATGTTGACCATTCTTTTGAACTTCGACCATGTCACACGAAGTAATTGTCTTGAGTTTATAGGACTAGGTTGTTAGTAAGTCGACAGTCTTTTTGTAAATAGGACAGGCAATCCCCAGTGGAATCTTGCGCCTGTTTTAAAAGTGAACTGAATAATTTGCTTTGGCATTTTTGGCACGCCCCCGCCAGTCTGAAGCACTCTGCTGTAATAATAAAAGGAATTAAAATGTTCGTCAGCGTAAAACTTTTGCCCGTGCATTTCGTGTAAGGCACCTCTGGTTCATAAAATTGTTATACTCTAATCTGAGCCAAACAATCAATTGGTTGACGTGGCATTCAACAAGCAGCACGGAATTGCAGTGCGATGCAGTCAACTGGCAAACCGTTTTTTACTTCACTTTTAGGTAGTTTGTTCATTCTGACGTATCACGATCGCTGTTCTTTAACTACAGACTGGCATGCTTACTCCGACCGCCGGTACCATCGCCAGACGACACTCTATCGATCTTGATCGTCAGCTGGAAGAGGCAGTGGAGCGTGCAGAGGAAGCAGAGAAGCGAGCCATGCGATTGGAGGAGACCTGTCGTGACGTGAAGCTACAAATGCGTGAAATGATCGAACAACACGATGCGAACAAGCAGGAGGCTGTAGACAGGTAAGCTTGTGAAGGTGTCTGAAGAAACTCACCGCTGACTTACTAACGCTCGCCGCATAGGATGTGCCATGACATGATTTGTAAACTGCATTTTACGAAGACTTCGAGTGTATACATCGTTTTCAAATTGTTTGTGTCTCGGCTCGTTTTTGCTGAAACGTTTTTGTTCTTGTTGTTTTCCTTCTTTCCTGCTCGCCATTCTCACTGTAGTGTAATCTTTTCGATGTAAAGAAAATATTGTTGGGATCAATATTTTTCATAATTATTACTTGCGGCTTACAATCGAGGGCGGCTTACATTTTTTTATCTTATCGAAAGGCGTAGATGACGCTTAGCTTTTCCTTGGCTACGTTTTGTCGACCAAACCTCTTTTTTCGCATTCTCTTGTTTTCAGCATCACGTGCACATCCGTCACAGGAGGGATTGTGATGACCAGAAGGCAGTTGTAGTGGTTAAGCATCCTTACCATGGTTGCCAAGTGAAGCGGAAACACACTAGTAGTAACCTATCTTACGGTTTACAATCAAGGGCGGCTTATATTTTTTATTTCTTTACATTATGGAAGGGTATAGATGACGCTCAGTCTTTCCTTGGCTAGGTTATGTCCACCAAACTCTCTTTTCGCGTTCACTTGAGCATCACGTATGCACTCCCGTCACAAGAGGGGTCGGTGACTTGCTGCTCGAAAATCTGAGTATCTTGTCGCAATGTGCATTAGAAGCTGCATCATGCAGTTATCGGGGACAACCAGCTAGCAGGCTAACAATGCACCCCAGCAACAAAGCGCGTAGGTTAACAAACCAGACCTCTGTTTATGGAAGTCTCTCAAGTGATACTGAAGTAAATTACTGCCGATGTTCTGGGATTGTCACAAACATTTGTTATTGGTGTTGCTGTTGAACGCTCGACACATCACTGCAAACAAATGTTTATGTATTGCACAGCAGGCAGCTGAGCCTTAAGGTTCAAGCGAATAATAAGACGTAGTAAGCGTACCCTATTGCAAACTGTAAAGGTGTTCGTGGATCTATGCGGCTTCGTTAAATAGACGGTGTATACGAATGTCGTATATATTTCATTAGGGAGTTACCGACCATCACAGGGAGAAAGTTTTGCCTTATTTGCAAAAATTTCGCCCTTACTGACGTGCATCCCCTCTCGCGTCTTCAGGTGTGAACGGGCGTGCATGCAGCTCCACGAAGACGGCAAGCAAGCTCTCAGAGACGAGCTGCTCGCCGATTACGAGCAGAAGCTGTACGAAGCAAGTGTGGAACACGAAGGAGATGTTGAGAAACTGAAGTGAGTTACCATTCGAACGGTGCATTAAAACCACGCGATAACTAGAATAGTCATTTCAACACGTTAAAAATTAAAGTTACTCAGGATCATTTTAAAGTGCTAGTGAATTATTTTTTATAGAATCTGCATCCAGCATTTGAACAGTGCGTAATCTCGCTGCACGAGCTTAGTTTTGTTTTCCTTGTGTCGCTTGCAGGGGCGAGGTTGATAACTTGAGCCACGAATTGACCGAAGTGAAGCAGAGTTACGTCCACGTTTGTGCCGATAAAGACAAGATGGAGGAGCGGCTGAAACAAGAGCTGAGCGAGATGTTTGAAAACGTGAGAGCTTTTGAAATGCACTGCGCAAAACGCGAGGTGGATCTAAAAAAACTCATGTGCTGCGACCGCCTAATGACTTAACTGCCACCCAGGTTGAAAAATAGGTAACCATTATGTGTTTCTAAGGAAATATTATTGACCGTAAAATTGTGTGTGTTGGCCATATTGTTTTCTATTTATACTATTTCGTCATTTCTATTTATACTATTTGGAATAGATACTAAAATGATAGAGCAGAACTGGCCGCTCAGAATTCCATTTTAATTAAAAAGTGTTAGAAAATTTTGCCCGCATCGGAATCATTCACAAATCAAAAATCTGAGTGACGTATCCGATAGGCCGGCATCTGAAAGCCTCACCCAAGTAAAATCTGCCTCTGTTCCCAGACAAACTGAGGTTCTATTTTCTGTGCTTTTTGCCATGGCAACAATCCAAACCGACTGGAAGACGCTTCATGTGCTTTCTTTTATTGTTGCCTTCTGATCAAAGTCTCATCAGTGTTTTAAGCAGAAAAGCAGCCTGCGGAACGCGAAGTTTCCGTATTTTGTCCCAAATCTGGTTTTTCGCAACCTGCCCACTCAGCCTCACACACAAAGCGCATGTCTGGTGAAAGTAACTGCATACAGCCCAACGCCACCAAAAATCTCTGGACGTTTGAGTGGAGCCATAACATGCCAAAAATAAGCGGATTTGTGAAAAGAGTGACGCATGAAATGTTTAAATTTGTCCACGGATGCAGACTTTGCAGGTCTTTCAATTGCTCGACTGGTTCCTAAATCATGCTTATGATCGTTCTGAACTTTCCATCCACGCCTTATTTTTGTCTTCAGGATAAGAATGCTTTGATAAAGAAACACGAGGATGAAAAGTGCGCTTTATTGGAGGAATGGGAGAAAAGAGAAAAGGAGAAAGAAGTAGATCTCGATAAGGACATAGACGAACTTGTCCAAAATAAGGTACGGCTGTATGTGTAAGAGAGCGATATTTCCTGCTTTGTGTAGTCATTTGGTCGATTGACTTCATTCTAATTTGTTTCGGTTGCTACAAGCGTTTTTTTGTGTACTGAATTCTCGTTGCATCGACTTTGCAAATGATCACGATGGACAAACGACCGAACCCTTTTTTCTTGTTACACGTTACGCTGAGACCGCTGTCAAGTGCAACGCTGTCCGTGAATATGACTTGTCTATTCTTTCTCGAAGCTCGCGATCGCTAAGATCGAATGGACGAATGAACGCGAACATGTGGAGAAGGATAGCATCGAACGGGCTTTGAAGGAAAAGGAAGAAGAGTTTCAGCTGAAGTACCTATGATTTTTTATGTTTAGTTCTAACGGCAATGAGAATACTCATACCAGTAGCAGGGTTTTTTAAGGTGGTCCCTGGAATTGAAAATCGGGTCTCAGGAATCAGAGAAATCAGATCCCTGCAGGTCCATACCGGGTACCTAACATTTTCCTTAAAAAAGGCCCTGCTAGTTGTCACTGCAGAAATGGGGGCGGCCATTTGGTGATAACCTGCAGTCTGTCGTAGCGTCATAGGGTTGTATGTGATCTGAGATTTTGCGTGGTTTGTAGTTTCTAAGCAATCAAGCAGCATGGTGTGCAATTCTGAATGGCGGTGAAGTTTGCGTTATAATTTTCAAAAATAAACCAAACTGCTTTGATATCCCCCGCATGGGAATGCCGTGTTGTTTAGGTATTGAAATTAAGTGTTTTGTGTTAACCAAGTTTGTAATCAAAGTCTGCTTGTCAGTCGCTCAAAGAAATCTTTAAATCTAAACTTTGTTGAATAATGTTTCAAGGAATTGAGATTTTCTGCGATAAGTAGAATTCATAACAGATAATGACTTTTGCAAAGCAGAGATTGAGCCGCTCTTTTAAACCATCGACCTACGTCGGTCGCCTCGAAGCAAGATCCGTCACGAAACTTGCGTTTTTGTTATTGTCTTCTAACGGGACGCCGAAGCCCAACATGAAATATTTTCAATTGCGCCAGCTTTGTTTCTAGAACTTTCACTTTTTGCTGCCTTCCCATCATGTGGGCATTTCATTGAATTTTTGTTACCTTTTGTTTATTAACTCTTTACTACTTCAAAAACAATTTTTAAGCCGTGTAAAGACAAGATTTTATACTGTCAGCTGCTCAAACAACTCCATTACTTTTTCGAATAGGCTGGACAAGTTTGAAGCGGACTTGGCCGACAAGTTCAATCTGGAAAAAGAATCTGATTTGCAGAAAGCGAAGGAGAGCTGGAATCAGCTGAAGGTTTGCTTGCCAGTTTCTGTATGTCGCAGATCATTTGCAGTATCGATAATCCGGAACAAAATAAGATCAAATATGTGCGCTTAAGTGGCAAAACGATGATGGTTTTCGACATTTCTTAAACTATGCGCAAGGTTGCTGTCGATCAGTTGCCTCATTCTTAATTTTATTGCTGACACTCTGTGGTATGTGAACTGTGGAATAAGCACTGAACGAACAATCGCAGTTAAAGTGAACAAACTCCCTTAAGTTTTTGCAGCATTTTAACTCTCTACCAAAAGGTTGCAATAGTTTTGAACAACAGTNTAGTTTTTCAAAAACTTGTGTAAGTTTTGCGAAAAACAACGAAACAGTTACCTGGGTCGTCGTGAATAACATTCATAATTAAAAACCTTTTTTTTTGTCTACAATCGCGTACCCCAAAGCTGCGCTTATTTGTTTTTCGTCATTTGTCGTGTACTGCAAAGAAAGCTTATTGCTGAATTGCGGTGTTTTTATTTTGTCAGGAGGAGGAGATAAAACAAAGAATGGATGAGTTTTACGAGGAAATGAAGGAACAAGAGCAAGCGGCCATCAACACTGCAACGTCTATCGCACAACTGAACTGGATCACAGAACAGGTGCGTTGATCATAGAACAGTGGCCAACCTTGGTACTTCCCTTCTCAGCAGTACGTTTGAAAAATATGATCTGATTAGTCAGCCCTTTGATATTGCCGCGCGATTGTTGCCTCATCTGCGAGTTTCAGCTTTATGCACATTCACAAAAACTTTGTGATTGTGGTTTCACTGGTACGATGGCGCGTAAGCAACTCAAATCCTTGCCCGGTCGATCACCTCAGTTAGCTAGTGCTGAATAAACAATGAACGTTTGTGATGGGGTCGTGCAGCAGAGCGTGTCGGAGGAAGAGCAGCGCAAACGCGTTCAAAACGCCCTCGACGAGGCGAAACGGATTTGGATGGAAGATCAAAAGGTGTTCGTCAACAATGCAATCAACGAAGCAGTGCGTGACGCACGCGACGAGATCAAGGTGAGGATGAGCAAGACTTGTGTTTTAACGATTTGATGTTGAACTTCGTTTATTGGCGATTAGCCTTCTTTTCAAGTGTTTGCGATGTCCAGTTTTGTCGAGCTGGATTTTCGACAGCTTATCAGCATTGTTTTGTTGTTATCGTCCTTTTCGACAATCGTTCTTGTGCAGCGGTTGTTTATGAAACATCAATGCAGTGGCGTAGCCAGCCCAGAAATTTTGGGGGGGCAAAATGTTTGATTTTAGGCGAATAACACTATTTTGTTAGGAAAAACGACTCTGAAAGCACAACATGACTATATTTTTGAAAAATTTAAGGGGGGGCATGGCCCCTGCCTGGCTACGCCTATGCATTAATGTGTCACTTACGGATTGTGTTGTTACTGTCGTGGCTAAAATCATGGTAGAAATTACATAGGCAAGAAAATTCTGATGGTAGTTGTGTAAATCGCTCTTCGTGTCTTGATTAATTTTGTCTGTTCTTCCACTTGGCCGGCAACTATTGACGTGTCGTTTAAAGCCTCTTTGCTTGGTCTAAACGTTGTGGTAATGCCCAATCCACAAAGCGCATCAGATTTAATCCACATCAGCACAGCTTCATTCCAGCGTCGACTGCATGCTGCATTTTATAAAATACTCATCGTTAGCTTTTGGGAATTCCCCGCTCTTCCACTGAGTTAATACCTTTGTACAGCGCTTGAAAGAGGCTCGTGACGAGTTCGTGAAAAAAGAAGTGGGAAGAGTGGAGAGGGATTGGAAAAAGAAAAAAGACGAGTCTCTGCGGAGAAAAGACGAACAAATGAAAGAAGAGCTGACGAAGTGAGTTGAGTGAGCGATGTTGCCAGGTACATACAGTAGTATTATTTTCTTGCATTGGATTCCGCCGACTTACGTTGCCAGAGGTGGGAAGGCGATATGATGTTAAGTGTTTTAGCCAAATCGAAGGGAGCTCTCGAGGATTTCCGGTACAGCGGTAGACTGGGTTGCGCTGTAGTCAGTCACATCCATGCCCAACATATACAGTTTATTTGCTTTCCATCGTGCGATTAAATGGTTGTTTTTTCTGGCTCCCTCCCACTCTCAACGCAAAAACCTTTCCAGAAAAATGAAAACGTCAAATGTCTCTTGTTCTGTCATGTTTGGGATTTGTTTGTTGAATAAACTTATCTCATTTGCATAGACTGGAAAAAAAGCACCAAAAAGAGTACGAAGAGTTTACAGAAAAGCACAAGAAGTCTTTAGATAACTTCCTTGAGAAAGAGAGGTCCAAAGATGCGAGCACTCAGTCCTGGGAGGTGAGTAACATCAGTTTTTTTGCACCTCTGCACAAACGAATCAGCGTGACGGAGAAGCAGATGTATTTCATTATGGCTAAATAATGAAAATAATCGCCAGAATAACGAACTTATCTGGTTGTATTTCATTTTGTTGTTTTTTTGCGAACGTTTGCGCAAGCTGTTTGGTTATTTGAACAAGAACGTTAGGAGCGCGCCACAACAATGGTCGGAAACCGAAGTCCTGTAATGTCTCCCGTGTGTTTACTGCAGGTTGAAGGGGAAATGATGGGTAACGCTCATTTCATGAAGTGTTCTTCCGACCAGCAAATGTTAGAATCTACATTATGCGGCACAGCCGAGCGTTGTTTGCGTTTGGGAAAAAGTTCATAATCACAGTCGCTGTTGTGCGGTTCAAATTCAAAGCCCTTCGTCGATCATCGGCGCGCGAATTGTTAATCAGTTCCACGCTCCCTACAACAATCTGGCTAGACCGATGGTTTTCAACCTTTTTTGTACTGCGACCCATTATAGCAACCCACTATAACCCAACGACCCCCATCTAAAACTCGAATAAAGCCAAATGTAATACAGCTGTCTACATAAACTTTATCTACTCACGACCCCTCCAAAAATGAGGTGACGACCCCATATTGAAAATCACTGATCAAGAAATTACATGAAAGGGCTATCTCTGACAGCTTGTGCGACTCTTTCTTGCTTGCCACATTGACCAACTGCACCCCTTGTTGCATCACAGAGCCACAAAGACATGATCAGTGATCTACGCCAGCAGTGGGCGGCAGAGCGCGAGCTCATGATCGGCAATCACCAGAGTGAACTGAAACGATTGCGAGAGGTGTACGAAAGCAGGTAGGAAGGCAGAGGTTGTGTGGATGTGGGTTTTGGATCCGCGATAAGCTTTTGTCGCAGCTGTCAGTAGTTCATGGGAAAGCTGCTGGCGAATCACCTGAGATAAAACATCTACTGTGTGTGTCTTTCGCATTGGCAGTGATGATTCGTTGACTTCGTTTAGTACTAGGTAAAAGAGTTCTGAGTTGTAGCTCATGCATATGATGAAGCAAGCTCCACGCACTACTGAATTTGTAATGCTAATTCGCATTTCCCGCACATTTCAGATGTTGCGATTACAAAGCGGAGATCGAGCGACTGTCGTCAGCGTATGACGTCATTGCTCGACAACATTCGTCTGATGACGTGGTTCAAGTGGAGAGAAAGTATAGAGAAGAAATGGAACGCTTGAAAGGCCGCATGCGAGGTGCGTAATGGATTCGACACTTGATTTTATGAGACTCCGACTGTGTCATTAGTGGTGGCAAAGGCGGATAATATTTGTTCAACACTCAGTGTGGTTGTGATTTGGCTGAAAGGTTGCCAGGATGCGGCCTTGTGCATGGTTTCGCATTTGTCATAAAGCCTGGGATATTTTTTCGCTGAGACATTTCGGTCATTTGTCCCATGATAGTATTAAGTCTCGCCGTAACAGCATTCACCAACCTGGCTTTTCAGACATGACCGAATTGACTTGATTTTGTTCGGCCATTAAAAATTTTGGTCTCTAGCTGAAAAATGACCGAAAAAATAAACTCAGCATAAAACTGATGTTTCTATCTGGTGCTTTAGTTCAATGCAGTACTGTGTTTAAAGTAATCTTTCCCTCTGCCGATCGCCTGCTGTCTGGACCGGACGTTAGGAACAGTGTTTCTGGACTGGGTTTTTCTTTTCGCTGACATTTCGGTCAAAAGCGTCTGCCATTTTTTCGTTTTCGGATGTTTTTTTTATGACTGAAAAAGGCATTATGACCGAAATGACTTCATTTTTTAAAATCAGTCAATGACCGAGAAAAACAGTTCCTGGGTGATGGATGAGCAAAATCAGTTTTTAACGCCAAAGCGAAAACAATCAATTTTCAGATGAATACCGTCGTTGGAAACGTGAACGTTCCGCCCTGAAGGCGAAGCTGGAAACGGCGATCTCAGAGAATCAGAAAAGTTCTCCGTCTGAAATCGAAGAGCTGCGGAAAATCTACAGCGAAACGCTGAATTGCATCAAAGGTGTGTCAATCGCGATTTGAACGGATTTAATTTCGGATTTACCTCTGAAGTTCAATATACGCTTAAAATATGTTTTTTAGAGCAGGGTTTCCGTGTCTACATTTTTGTGAATTTAGCTCAGAACAATGAATGAAGTTGCCTGGAAGCTTTTTTGCCAAATCTTACGAACTTGCCTTGTTTAAGAAGCTTGGCAAAGCTTTGCACCGAGCTTGAAATTTCAGTGTTGGCTATTGGTCTTAAACTTCTTTCTGCTCTTATAATTTGCGTTTGATTGGTAGCAATTGACTTTTCTCCTACTGTGCTGCGAAAGTGACTGTCAGAATTTGTGGCCAAAATTTTAGAATGCGACTCAATTATTTGTGGTTCTTTCAGACGAAATGCTGAGTTTTATTCGCGATGGTCGACTACGCACTGTGAATGCACTGAAGCGTGAAAGTCATCGCGAGCGACAAAGAATTTTCGAGAAGATGAAGCGAAGCAACGACATGACGACCTTCCTATCGTTTCTGGTTGACGACCCGTCGGGCGACAGGTTAGTTGTCATCGTAATGACTTGCTTCTAGGAGCAAGCGGTGACTGCAGTAATGTGGAAAAATATGCTGATGACCGCCCTAAATTAGTAACGTCGCTATTGCAACAAGTCAGTCGATTAAACGCGTGTCGTTTCCCAAAAAGTATTTTGTCGGTTTGGATCCTTTGCACGACATTTTTGCAGCAAAAACTGAAGGTTATCAAATTAAGAGGCGAGTTTTGTTTTTTCAATGAGGCACTTATAGCTTAAACTTTCCCTATCTTTCCTCTTCGGTCATCGAAAACAAAACCCAGGACGGGCTGCTCCAGGTCCTCTCTCCTTGCGGAGGGTGGTAAAAATGAACCAGCGAATCAAATGGTATTAGCGGATGAGATTTGAGCACTGAGATGAGCAGCATTTTTAATTGGCGTATGGCAGAGATCCTTTATTTGCTGTGCAGAATTCCTGTTAGGCTCCCACAAACGTCTCCACCAGAGCAGCAAGCTGAAGGTGTGATGTTCGCTCGAGGCAAGTCGCTTGATCGACGAAAACCCGACAAATCATGAACGTTCTTTTCTAATCACCTGTCTACCGTATATTGCTGCTATTTTTTCAAAATACACGTACAAGTTCATCAGATGTGTGTGTTTGCTTATGTTATCACAAAGCACGCGAGTTATTATTGCACAGATACGACAACAATGGAGCGCTGACCGAGGGATGTTGGCAAATGGTTGGTGACGACACAGTGGGACGGAGTTGTGGGCAGGGTAACAGTAAACACATGGCGTTACCGTAAAGCTGCTTCGTTTGCGCCAAGTTGCAATATCAAAACCCGTTCGCCACTTAATATTGTTTGACGCAATTTTAGATGAAAAAATTTGCAAAGGCCCTGTAACTTGCCATTAGGATGTTGCTGGTGGAAACCTATGAAGATTCATGACAGTTTTCCGTTTCAAGGGATTAGGTTCACCCGTAGAATGCAAACAAACGCGCTAAATAACTGGGAAGAGCTAGTTCTTCGCTTGATTAATAATAAAAAAGTGCTAAGTAAAAAATTAATAGGGGAATACCAACTTTATTCGCATCATCGTCCTAACAATGGCTTCATTCTATTTTTAAACCTACTGGACTAAAAAAAGCTTTTTCTTCATCCATAATGCATAAAAATCTGGCAGCAAAAGTTAGCGTCATCCTTATACAGGTAAAACTTGGTCTAAAATCAACGGACGTGGGTTGCGTTGGTGGTGAACACGGGATATTTAGGCGGACTCGGGCAATGACAACGGTAAAAGCGAAGCAAAAATTCAAAGCATTCGGCGGCTGCAGTGCGACGTGCAAGCAAATGACCAGAGCGTAATGGCGCGAGAACGCCGGAAATAACAGTGATTACTTTTTTTGTGAAAGAGCTAATTCTGGTGCAGCGGTTCTCATACTTGTTTTGGCTCGCATCGTCCTGGTTATGCAACTGCGCAATCCTAGCCAAGTAAATCATGAAAGCAATCTTGTCGGACGTTCGGCTGGTCAACCTGGAATGTCACGCATGGTAGAATTTGGTGAAACCCCAGTTAGGAATCACTGGTCCAATGAAACTGTATATACTAATGGGTGGGACTTTACCACAGCCGTGGTTCTGAGTACAAAATAACTGTGGAGAAAATCATTCAATACGTACGAGCATCATCTGCGACAATAGCAAAGGCCTGTAAGGACCGCGAAATTCACCGTATTGGCTTTTCAGTCAATTTCCGCCGTAATTGAGCGAGTGATTGCGCCGAGGAGTCAATAAAGGCCTCATAAGGAGCGGATTTTCGTATGCTGTGGTTTCTTAAAATGACGGGTGCAATGACACTTCGATTTTTTTCACATCACATGTCCAAATATGGACACTGGGTCCTCGTGACGTCATATCCCCAAAATTTCCAAATGCCAATTACCCATTTTAAAAAAATCGGAAGTACACGAAAATCCGCATGTTTTGATGCTTTGATTAGCTCTCTACCACGATCAGTTGATGAGTTATGGCCGAAACCCACTACAGTGGCTCATACGGTCCTTAAAAGGGCCTGGCGCTACCTGGCAAGGACTTACCAACACCGGTCGCAACTTCCAGTGAACGCAACCATCCGTAACAACATACGAGGGGGAACGAGGGCCATTGACCGCCAAATCTTCTTTTGTGCTTTTAAAGGCGGTGTCACAAATAAAACACTGATGCTCCCCCAAAGTCAAAAGATTTGCCCCCAAATTTAGGGCTGGCTACGCCACTGCATACACGCACGCAATAACACTAATACAGTGGGAACTTTCAGGATGACTAACTACCGGAAATACAATACTTCGAAACGTCGCAAGCACTAATACAAACACTTCGCCTCCGAAGCAGTGGATTTGGTGCAAAAGCATGGCGCAAGCAATTCCAAATGCGTGTCTATCCGTTGTAAGTGCGTCGGTACTCCACCAAATGATCATAGTTCCATTCGTCGTACCACCTGCAGCTACCCGAGTCAAACTGATCGCACGAAACGCGGGGCGTCAAGTCGTTCGATCTCAGTGGCAGGGAGGGAGCGGGAGTGCGTTTTCCAAGGGAAGGGAAGTTATGGTAGTAGTACCTGGTACGACAAAGAAAACAATTGCCAGTGCTGCTTGTGATTCGATTCACAGCAAAGTTCAGTTCGCTGCGTTTCGCGTTTACACACTGCTGTGCTTGGTGGTCTGTTCCTTCTCAATCGCATTCTAAGTAAGATCTCGTCCAACAGAAAGCGACCTAAGAAATCGCCAGCATACCGTCCATGAATTAACGGAAAGGTTAACGCCTGGCGAAACATCACTGTAGTGGATAAGCTACGCGACTGAAGCCGAATTAATTATGCATGTGGGAAAGCTATTATGCTTGCGCTACCATTGTCGACTAGGTTTACAATATTCATGCAGGAAGTGCTCTCCACAGTGGGGGATAAGCAACAAATCTATCAGCAAAATTTCACAGTATTTTTCAAAAATTTGCTCATGGACTCGTTGCTTGCCGCCATTGTGTCGAGTACTTACTTGAATATAGATATTTAAGTATGAATCATAGCAAAAAGATGAAAGCAGAGCGCAGTCGCCTGATTCCTCGAAAGCTTACGGAAAACCTAGAGCTATTAACTTTTGGTTTACAATATACGCTCACCATCGCTGCAGGATGTATTTCTTTCCTTTCTTCACAACTGCGGCGCGGTGACGAGATGTGGCGTCACAAACGCCTTTCTTGTTCATGTTGTTCCATAACAGAGCGCGCCCTTTTTGCGGAGTGATAGTGACACCGAGTTCTGTGAAGGAAATCAGTGAAACTTACGAAACACTTACGGGGGGGAAGGCATCGTGAATTCTTTTGAGACAGGGGTGAGTGCATACCTGGAAATTCTGTTTCCCCTCCCTCGTCGACGTCGTTCAGATAAATAAGAATGGTGGAGAATCGATCCCTCATCTCCTCGCTTCCGACCGTACAGTCAGTATGTAGCTTGTAACCGACATTTTCTGGGTATGACGTTACCTGTGCAAAAATCTAAATACTCACATAGAACGCAAAAGCTGCTGACTCTGAAAACAAGAGTATCTGCTCCAAAAAAAGAGAATCTGCTATGTACGAAACATCTGGATTTGATATTCGCAACTGCAGCGTACCAAACGCTTGGGTGGATATCAGTCAAACAATTGTAATTATATGCGTGTTGTAAACATACCATGATTCAGATTCAAAGAAACGAATGCGAAGATTGGCGAAATAACCGCGAAGTAAACAAGTCAGTCCACCCTTAAAAAGAACAAAAAGAAAGAATCAAAGAGAATGGTTAGCGCAAAGAAAGGAACAAAAGAAAAACAACTACAACAGACAATGCCACATAATGACCAGCTAGCATCGAAATAATTACTATGGCGAATCGTAGTCAGCTGGTGTCGCAGTAATTACAGCCAAAAACGGCAAATGCCTTGCAACAAAAGAGAATGGGACACATGGAAATCAAAGAGAAATGAAAATTATATTTGAAAGAGCAGCTGCTTATATAATATCACAAAAGTACGGTATGGTTGAATTGATTAAGTCTTTCAGCATTGCATTTCGCAGTTTAGAACCTCTGCAAACAGAATGGCGCTGTTGTTTTGAAGATTTGAACAGCGGAATGATTAATATATTTTATCATGTTGTCGCGTGCAAAAATTGTGATAGCTTAATGCATATTCATGCTCATCTGCGATATTTTTCTGGTAGCATCTAACTGCATATCTTATACATATATTTTGCAAGTTCGTAGTTACAGATGTTGTTTATCTCGAGATAATTACTACAAACTTGCATATCCTTCATGGGTATTTGTTCGTTGAAGTGAATTTTACATACATTGCGCGTGGCTCGGTTATGTAATTTAAGTAGACCATCTATCTAGATAGCATTTGCAGTTCGCCAAGCAAGTACAGTATTGCACAGTGCAGGTGACAATAAGTAGACTTTACGAGGCAGATTCACACTTACATAAGGCTGTAACTTATACAGTGCGGCACTACCACAGGCAACGTTTTTACTCGCACGAGCTATATGTAGATCCCAATTCAACCGCGAATCTACGAAACACCATGGGTATCTAATACTCTCAGCTTGTACTGCTGTGAGGACACCGCAACGAAGGTTAAATGGGGAAGCTGAAGGAGAATTTTTAGAAATCAGTACGAATTAAGTTTTTACGTAATGAATACTTAATTTGTTTGCATTCGTCCAATTTCGATTGTTTTCTAGTTTCAAGTTTAGTTTTACTTTCAGCTGCCTTGTATCATTATGTAAGCGTAGAGTGGTGTCGTCAGCAAAGAGGTAAGACTTGTATCTAGTTACTGCTGGCAAATCCACTAATGTACTGTAGATTAGAAGGAGCATTGGGCCAAGCATGGAACCTTTAAGGGACATCACATATTAATATTTCATAAGATTTACGTTGGTTCTTCGTTGGTCAACGAAGACGAACTCATTTCTGTTGTTAAAGAACTTCTAAGAAGGTCTAAAATGAATACATCACACAAAATACGCACAGATGCGAACTTTCAATTACAGCCTTTGCACAAGTGAAAAAATGATAAAAATTCAACTGCTGTACAAATAGTTTGAAGCGTCTTCCTTGAAAAATATGACTTAAGTTCGCACTAATGTTTTTGGCAATTTTTGAAAAAAATGCGCAAGTTGATGAACCTTTTCGCATTAAGAATTGGCGTTTCCTTAACTCGCAATTGTTATCTCTAAAACGTGCGGGCTGGTTTGACTCAACTTGTCGTCGCGTCAAGGAAATTCACGTGTTCGCGCTCCACTGCTTGCACGCAGATCATGCTAACCTCATTTTTGTCATTTCAAGTTTGGTTTCGTGGCGTGGACACTACGTTTTAGTCAGTTAGTCGGTCGAGTTTTGGTATCGCCAACGCACGGACCACATTGGCTGTTTCTGCTGTCGCGCCATCGTCAAAAAAGTATTTTCTGCTGCTGCCAATCAGAAGCCTTTTGTAAATAAAGATTTGTGCACCAGGAAATCTGTGAAACGAACTATCAAAGAGGTGAGAGACGAAACGCCTTGCTTCGGCTTGGCAACTTACAATGTCAGGCAGTTTTAGTCGGGTGTTAGATCAGTACTCATACAACGACTGGGCTGCCTCGTTGTTAGTAGCGTTTGGGGAGACCAGCAATTCTACATGCAAGACAACCTTCCTTGCAAGCAACCTCTACGCTGGGCAGTACCTCCCAAACCTCTACACAGGTAATGCCAAAGCGCTCCTTGTGTGCGTAGTGAGGCTTTCCAGCATCACAGATCAACTGCAGCGAATATAAACGAGTAACTAAACACTACGAAGATAAACAGGAAAGGTTTACCCGCTCGTGGATTAGGACTACCCGAGCTTTGAACATCGAATCGTAACTGATGGATCGCCTTTGACACATGCACATCGCTTGACCACACCAGACCCTCACCTGAAACTTTCCGCCATTCCTGGGATCGAGGCCAGCATACTGCTTCACCCTCTTTTCATAGTTTGTCGAGAATGGGCTTTCCCCCGGATAGAACGAGGTGCTGTGGCTCCAGCGCAACTTACCCTGCAAGTCTCCGGACAAAGTTTCGTTGAGACAAAAAGTTCCTGGCAGAGAATGAGCAGCAGGTCAGAAAATTCGTGTTTTTGATCGGCAGAACGACGTTTGGTACAGTTCAGATCTCATTGGTTCCAGACGCAAGGAATGCTTGAAATCTTATATTTTAGCAGTGGCAGTTCAGCTAGCTGATTTTACTACCATGTCTGTATTTTGCACCATAGGCGTAGCCAGGGGGGCCCCGGAGGGCAATGACCCCAAATTTTTAGCATAAATAGTCATTTTCTGCTTTGAGAGGCGGCATCCCAAACAAAACAGTGTTATTCGCCTAAAATAAAACATTATGGCCCCCCAATTTTTTGGCTCCTCCAAAATTTAGGGCTGGCTACGACGCTGTTGTGCACTTCAGGAGCGAACCGACCAAGGCAGGTTGTCAAGGGAAGGCAGTCTGCTTTGAAGGAACAAATTTTCAGCAAGTGCTTCATGCGTTAAATGTTTGGTTCTGATTGGAAGTTGAAGAAGAGTAAACACGACTTTGAGGGGCGTACGTCGCACTACGTCAAAAGAAAAATGCCGTGGCAGTCAAAGTTTTGGTTTGACTGTCTTTTATTGTACGACGTTGAATAGGATAACCAGTTCAAATGTTGAAAATAAAACGGCTCTTAGCAGTCCGAGTTCACATCTTCCGCCACTCACCTGAAGTGAAGTCCTTTTCTGCCACGTGATCTGACCAGGAGACGCCGGCTTGGCGCAGGTACAACTTCATTGTTTCTTCTCCGCTGAAGCAGACGACAGGTGTGTGCGCCGAATGCTCTTGCAAATGACGTTCGTGAGCGTTAATTAACCCGCTGCATTCACGGTCGGTGAGAAAGTTGTCCATTACGTAAATCCTGATCAATCGAACAACTGAAATCAGCGAGGCGTGATTGAGAACAATAAATGTCTTTCCAGCCGGTGTCGTGTTACATCGCCTTACTTAAAACAGTGAGTTTGTTATCTTAAGCAACCAGCTGATCCACCCTTCACGGTCTTTGGAGCAACTTAGCTAAAGAACATGTCTACCGAGCAAACGCCCGGCAACGTAGGATCGTCCAAAACGACGGCATTCGCACACGAAGATGGCGTTCATGTTCATCCTCGTCATTACATGCAAGAAACGCATGGCTATGAGTAGGCCAAAACAGTCGGCGTTCCAGCTTACAAACACAGAGATGAACAGTAAAAAAGCATGAAATGGAAGGCCACAGTTTCTTTCGTTGTGTACATGACATCTTACACGTTTCAAAGACGTCACTTACAGTTGAAAAAGGAGAATTTCACTTGCGGGAAAATACCTACATTTTCTTGTATTTGGCTATTTTATTAAACAGACGTTAAAAATGACCTTGCATCAAAAGTGCGACGAATATTCTGTTAAACTCTGCGTTTTGACGAAGGTAAAACAGCATTTTGTTCGCATTTAAATGTTCTTGATTTTACGCCTAAAAGCTGAAACTGATTAAATGAGTGGCCTAAAACTGCAGCCTTTGGTAAAAAATAAACAATAGGTGCTGCATTCAAGCAACTACTCTCCACATGTGAGGTGCTACATTCAACTTGATCTTTGCTGTACCTTACGCTCGAAGACCTTGATTGGTTGTGTTTCACTTCCTTCCAGTCCAGGACGCCCTGCTTCGTTGGCATAGACTTGGGCTTAAAAAACTTCTGAACACGAACTTCGAAGTCATTTTTGTTCGTAGATGCGTCTTAATAGATTGCAAAGGTAAGCTAGTCCAGGAAGAAATAATGGCGGCAGAGCAAGGTTATAACAGTACAGCGTGCTGGCAAATGAATCTACTGGGAGCCAAATTGCTACTTAAACTATAAAGGCTTTCTAAATCGGATAGTTCGTAGCACTCGTGTGATAAATGCCAATGAATCTATCGCTGACGGTAATTTTTAAGGCTGATATTATGTAATAGTGTTTCACACTCTAAGCAACACAAGGAAAATGTAGATTTGGTGTTCCATTGCCCAAAACAGCGAGTGACTGCAGAACTAACGAAATTTTTACTGCAATTGCCAACCTTGCGCTTCCGTCTTGGCTGAATCGTCAGTAGACTTTCCCCCTTTTTCCGTCTGCGTGCACAAACCGTAGTATGCACGTGAGCAAAATAAAAACAATTCTTTTTGTGCTCGGCAACATACATGAAAACATAAGACTGATTAATGGGATGCATAATAAAATAAAATGCGTTTTCGAAAAAGCTACCAAACACATTTTCGCGGCCCTTGTCTTGGCATGCTGCCAATCTCTTATTCCCGACCAGAATGATTTGCACTCATTCCCAGTAAGGTACATACTACTTTCACGGCTCGACAGTGAAATTTGTTCCAGACCGACACTATTGAAAAAAATTCATTTTTCGACAGGTTAGCAAAATCACTGTAACAAACTTTCAGCATTTTGAGGGGTTTGGGTAAAGGTATAACTGGTTCTACGACTAACAAGAAAAACTTCAGCAATTTTTCAAGCTTCAGTTTTATTAGACCCGCCACAATACTTATGTTAAAACTACGCACACGAATTGAGAAGGTCAACGAAAACGAGCAGCACCAGCTAAAGTGACTGTTACTACCTCAAAAACAGACTTCGGGTCACCAACTTTTTTTAAACTGAGAGCCAGTTCTTGTGAACCGAATAATGCGAAGGGCTACCAGTTTGATGCACACTTCCGAAATAAAAAATGTGCTCAATTAACCTATAATTATGACATTATTAATAATAATTGATGATACTCATCTACGTGAAGGCGCTAACCATGTCAATGCAATTTTGGAACATGCCCGCGGGTGACCCACGGAGTCCATGCGAGCGACCTGGTGCCCGCAGCTGTGGGCACCATGTTGGTGATCCTTCCCTAGTTTGTTCAAAGCGTTGTGCATTTGCTACTGCTCGCAAATCGAGTACACTCATGTCGTCAGCGAACTGATCACCACGAGCAGCCGCTCAAAGCATAGAAACCTGTGCTTCCAATGATTGCTTGTTGGAATCCTTCTTTAAGTTCTTAGGAACTCCAACCAACTTCGCTTCAGACGGATATCCATCAAGAATGTCCATTTCCACCTCAGGGGGTATCTGCAGAAAGGACAAAGATATTTCAACTTCGGAAAACATCTCGCAAAAATCACCAAAGATATATCAACTTGCGGAGGTATCTGACAACAAGCACCATTATGTTGACAGCGTATCGCGGGCCCAAGTCGTGGCGACATCTCTTCGGCAACTGTTCGCTATTCAAATTGTCAGCTCCAAAGCTGTACTGCACGAACTCATTAACAGCTGTTGTTTTGTAGGTGAGCCATCTAAAACGATTTATGCTATCACGGATTACACAACTTTGCTCGCCTTTTTTGGAGATAGATGCTGACCAACTGCAGAAGTAGGATACAAATGAGCACTTATAAACTACAATCAGGCACAACACGTTGACGAAGATATATTTCCTTAGTGAAGGAAAACTGGTATTTGAAAAGAGCAAGCCTGTGGAAGAACTAGAAAAGTGAAAGACACATAGGTAACACTTTAACAAACAGTCAGAGACCTAATATTGGCTTTGTTCGAACAACTGATAATGGAAAGAATCAGAAAGCAACGATTGTCGATAACTACAATACCCGAAGGTAGTATACCATAGGTGGTGGCAACATATGGAATGCATGCCACGGCAGAGAAATGAGGAAGCGCCGGAGTAGGATGTTATGACTACTTCTCGCCAGCCACGTCATAGAGCGGAAAGCTTCAAATGACGCGTTTTTATGCTTCAGTTTGCCTTGCAATTATTGACCAGCATCATATACGCAAAGAAATGAAGTTGGTTTAACTGTGCAGGCAGACAAGAAAAAGCTTTTTCTAGCCAATATAAACCTCATAATGCAACGCACTTTCAGAAAAGCGTAAGTGAAATATAGGTAATACAAGCCCATCGAAAGCCACTGGTGCAAAACGCTACAACGCCACAAAATACTGACCTCCGGTGGGGTGGACAATCCATGCCAATAGAGGAAGCCAGCACCAGCTAGTATATAAAGCAATACCGCCCAGAAGAGCTTGTTTCGAATTTTACTGCGACTCTGAAAACAAGACGAAAGCGTGTAAATGAGGGTACTGTTGACTAAACGCAGTCAATGCTAAATTTAATTTCACCGTACCAGCTGTAGTTTGTTCCAAGATGCAAAAGTAACGATTAACTACATGCTAAACTCTAAAAACAACACCGTGATTTTAAGCCTTCAAGAACTAGTGCAAGGCGCCGAAATCAAAACAATCAGAATATTGTTTTCATAAGAAGTCAATTTCACGTAACTCTACGGATTCTCAGTGGTGAAATCTGCAGGCAATGCTTACGGGTGAAATGCTGAAGGGCTAAAGCAAAGGCAAAACAATCAAGCAAACTCATGACCAAAATCCATAAATCGAAACACAAGACACTATGGAAATCGCAAAAATACAATAAGCCACTGAAAACCAAAAAGAATACTTAAACCAAAATATAACCTATGTGGTTTAGTTTTCCAGGGGCGGCGATGCGCCCCTCTTTCCTCCCGGCAGTTAGCCACTGCTTAACATGAGCAACCTTCAGCAAAAATAATAAAATACACAAGTGACAAAAAAGAGAAGGCGCGGTGCGGTTTCAAGGTATTCGTGCTATATTAGGTGATGAAGATCGTTATGTGTGCTAAGTAACAGCAACGGAATAGATGTGCTATCCGCGTTGAAATCCAGTTGGTGGTACTGTATTAGAAGTCGAGTAGAAGCTTCTATTGACCGGCTATGCTTCCCAATATCTCTGGTGGCATTAAGTCGGTGCATGGGATTGGCTAACATATGTTTATATATTTCGGAACGCTGATCGAATTTATGTTTCGTTGATTCAGCGTTGCCAACTTTCGGCATGTTTGTCCAGTGTAAGTGGGTCCATCGGTGCAAGTTACTTTTATGAACGACGTTTGAACGGCGAAGATTTTTCTGTTTGTCTTTATGCGATAAGGACTTTTTCAGCGTGTTGTTTTTATGTGCAAACTGCAACTGAACGAGAACGATCAAGTAGCGGTGTGCAAATCTTTGAATTCCCCCACGAACTTCATAAGAAATCTCACCCAGGTGAGGAAGAAGCGTGTAGGTGACTTGATGTTTCTTGTTTACATATTTCAAGATACATTGGCTCAAGTGTGCTCTTCTGGGATATCCGTTTTTGATTAGACACACTTACTTTCAAGAATTCACAATGAATGGCAGTGCGTATGCTGGCGATCAAACCGGTCTGGTTTTCTTCGCTGAGAAATGTCGGTTATCTATCCCATATAGTATTAAAACTCGCCGTAACAGTATTTACCGGTCTGCAGTTTCGCACATTATGATCTAATTGTCTTAATTTTTTCGGTTATTTCAAAAAATTCGGTTAATGACCGAAAACAAAACAGACTCCATCTAGTAGCCCACAAGCGACATATCCCTTTTGGTGGAGGGGACGAAACTTGTCCATTGGGAATTATGTCATGAATAGAACAGCGGTTCCTAACCAGGGTTGCAAAACATCTAATTCCAGGGGCTGCGAGAAGCATTCATCTTAATAACAGGAAATTCATCTATTCACTCTCCTGCGGCGTTTTTGTTTTCTTTTGCAATGGAATTATAGACAAGAAGGCGAGGTTCGTTCAAACCTATGTGTCACGATAATAACCCTATATGGACATTTGCTACAAATTTGCAACGTTTCAAGTTTCTTTATTTATTCACTCTCTGTGGAGTTTCCAGTCGCAGTTGTCGATGTCAGCCGATTTGCAACGTTTGAATATCTGTTTCTATTTC
>JGI24159J19872_10001017_pt1 | contig 29239 bp, 17 predicted proteins | sample Ectturendosymbi4_FD_19872 | JGI IMG/M metagenome (IMG submission 19872)
AACTGCTGTATCGTAGCGTTGGGTGTANGTATTTTCCTCCNATAGCCTAACTTGGAGCTCTAATAGTTTATATTCAGTGCATTGACACATAAAATAAGAAGAGTNGATGNATAGAAAAATGTGCATATTATGTCAACAAACTTCGCCAAAACGTTGGTTTGGAAACAGGACTATGACGTCATTTTGTGACGTCACAAACAGCGCACACCAAATACAAATGACTACAATATGCCGCTGAATGAAACCCCCCATGAAAAGTTTCTGCGTACGCCAATGCATTCAATGTTTGGAAAGCTGCGTAGAGGGTAGCCGAAGATTTATACAGTAGAAGAGTGCCTGATAGAGTTTGCATGGCTTGCAAAGCAAGATTCTGCTGGTGCTTATAGGCCTATCCCTTCTGCAAACTGTGCAAAAAGAAAATTGCAAACCGCATAGCAGTTATCACACAGCAATGCGGTGGACCACAAAACAAATGAAAATGCAGGTGTTGGAAGGTTGAATTTTCCAGGGGCTAATATAGTGTACCTGTCACTGCTGAAGTTAGGAAAGTAGAAATTGAGCTTGCAGCTTCTCTATGATGACACTTCTCAACAGCAACTGTTGATCATTAAGTGAATTCGTCAAAAGCATGGAAAACCAGCACTAAATTTTTAAAGCACTTTGTTGCAGATAAATTCCGTGTATATTTGGTATATTTGTAGACTGAATTTGGTATATTCGTTGTAAGAAGGGTTGGCAACCNTGGTCCCACAGGGGTAGTGCAGTTAGTGGATTATGGATGTTACCATGTTGCGNCCAACATGTAGGCATTAGTCCAGGCATCTCAAACTCAAATTGCTCCGAGGGCCAAATGAGGACATACAAAGAAACCTGAGGGCCGCATTATGACGCTAACGCAACAATGACGGTAACTGAACCTTGCTAGAAACAGCTTATTTCCTTCGACAGATGTCAGGGGTTATGGGCAAATCGATTCTAGCTGTCTCTACGTTAGTTCATAACGAACTTGTTCACTCGCTAGTCGAGCACTTTTAAACACCGGTGGATAAACTAAATTATGAAAATGTTAATTACTTGAAAATTCCTCAACAGCATCGCCTGGCCGCAGACAACGCCCACATGCGGCCGGCAGGTCGCGTGTTTGAGACCCTGCCTTTGACCATATTCCTTAACATTTCTAGCCTATTTGAGATACAAAATGTTATTAATCTAAACATGTGCTATGCACCAGGAGATTAACAAGCCTAGATATTAGGAAGGTTTGTGCATGCGTATTTCGGCCAGTTAAAAGCACGTTGCCCATGCATAAAGCAACATTAACTTAAGCTCATGGTAAAAACATTAAAGCAACATTTAAGCAACTAACTTAAGCTCATGGTAAAGTTTATCAATTTGCGCTAATGCAACGTTCATCGCGGCGCACTGATTTGACCGGCCTCAGATTTGTTTCTTCGGTAACAGTGTTTTCATAACTGAATGATAGGCTTGATTCTGATTTTCTGCATATTTTTGTTAACATTGCATTTCATTGCATCATCCATAAATAATCGTCGTTAATTAATTGACAATGATTAAGACCCAATTCCTTTTGTTAAGCTCGTTCAAAAATTGTTAGTTGCAAACTATATCAGCCTATCATGTGCATTTGCGTGAAAATATTTCATAATTTTATAATTTATTTGGAAAATTTGTAAATGCTGTGTTGTGAATGTGCATACTCAGAATGCCTAACTCCCCTGCACACGCACAAAGCCCCCAACTGAAGACTTTCTGGCGACGGTTCTGCCGAAATTGTGTCCGCAAGTGGAACTAAAAAAGTAGTGAAATAGGAAAAAATAAAAATTAGGATATTTTGTTGTGAAGTCCACTCGGCCTCGGGATCTGTCATAACGTAGAAATCTTTTTTAAGAAATAACTATAAAAAGGGGCCCACTGTACGCATTTGGGGGGGAAGAATTGGGTTGCTACGGCACTGTGTAAAAAGACAATGGGCTAGGGTTTAACCTACAGTTCACGCAATGCAGACAAAAAGTTGTTAACAGCTTTCCAGCACCAAAACTATGACAAAACTTGTCCATGCATGTCAAACTGAGGTGTTACAGACGTCACTGTCAATAAAGCAGGTCATGCATTCCGAACTTGTCATTTGACCACTTCAACTGATCGTGTTCGTCTAAAGTCACAAGTGCTCCACCAGTGCTTTTGCCTCATGAGGAAAAATAAACACTGCTTCTTTGGAACCCATGTTGCCTAAAGATATATTGCACTATGAGTTACTTGGAAAATTTAGGAGTGTTAGTGTAAACAGTAGTGGGAATTGATGTTTTAATTTTTTCGGGGTCGGGCCAGGAGCAAGAGTCTTTAAGCAAAAAACAGGAACAAAGTCGGAGTTTAAAATATGTGACCAGGCCCGTAGCCACGGGGGGAATTCGTGAGCAGTTCCCCTCCCAATAATTTTTGTTCCCCCCCACATTTTGTTGTGCCCAGGAAAATTTGTTTTAAACATTTACCAAAAACAAAAATATTTCCCCTCTAAAATGTATTTTGCTCTACCAAACCTTAAAAGTTGGCTCCGGGCCTGTATGTGACTCCGCTCATCTTTGCATCACACTACACAGTGCACGCATTTCGAGTGATCACGCAAAAAATTATTTCGAATCTCGCATCCCTCAATTTTTACCAACATCAGAACCCTGGCGTCAGTCTAATATAGCATTTATCACAAAAATTTTGCAAAGGTGTTGCCCAAAAAAAAATGAAATTTTCTTCAAATTTTCTTCAGATGAAACTTTTTCAGCGTTAAAAGGCCAAAAAGCCAAACGGAATTTTTTAAGGCCAACCCACTTGAGATGAGGCCAGAAATAGGCCAACTGAAATTTTTTAGGCCAACCAACTTGAGAAAAGGTCATATTTCTGAAGTTTGGCTTAAATAAGGCCAACATCGCAACCATGACTATCAGTGTGGCTAGTCAGTTCACAACCACTTTCTCGCAGTAAATTTCCCCAACATTTTTGGTATATAAAACTGCTACAATGAAGTGACGTAGAAAACTTTTTTCTGCCATTTATTCGTCGTAAACGGAAACATAGGGTAGACACATTTGTCTTGCTATGGCTGCTACTTCTGTCTTCAACATTGCAGTATATTATATCTACAGTTCCAATAAGAATTTTAAAGTTATTTTACTGCCAAAAATNAATGCCAGAAATGGGANCACACAGATTGAAGTGGTAAGATATGGACACGGTAGGTGACAGGCGCATAGCCTGGATTTGGTAGGGAGGCAAGACATACCCAACCGTTAAGAAACCGCTGAGTTTCCTATAATTTGGATCGCTTTGTATATCTGAAGAACTCAGTCCCCCTTTGAAGAGACTATTTGATCCATAGTAATCTTGCAACTGAGTATGCCGTTAACGGGTGGCTTAGTCCCGCAGTCCTCCCCTGGCTGCTCCACCAGTACGTTGATTTCTTAAAGGAGGCCGCTTGATCGTGTGCAGAATAGAAAAATACAAATTTTTTATCCCAAGAAAAGCAAAATGGCATTTAAAAAACAAAGCAAAGTAAAACTGTCAGATAACACGTTACAACATATGCCAAGTATTGAACATTGCTTGTGAAATTGATATGTTATGTTTTCGGCACTAAGGTTTATTTCTCAAATACCACATCAACTTCACAGGAGTTAATTCCTTATCTTGTCTGGATTTCATCTCTGCAGGGTTAAGGGGTGGGAGCCCCGTGGTTTCCTAATACCACACGGGTCCTATAGCATACCTCTAATAGTTCTGCAGGCTCCACACCAAGACATGAACAAGCTAAGTCATTTCTTTTTTTAATTAATCATATCGCTGGTCTTAGCCCATCTCTGAAGCGCTTTCCTTCTGGGTGTAGCCAGCACAACTTATCTTACGTATCTTTCCAGTGGCATTCTGGCCAAATAGACAAACTATCGCAATCTCTTTATTCGAACAATAATGTGGCTCAACATTCAAAACTTCCTGAATTTCATGACTGTCCCCCCTGTCGCGTAGCGTTACGTCGTAAACTCATCGTACAAAAATCACAGCCGGTGGTGTTGTCGCTAGTAACGTTGTCCGGCTCTTCTTTTCTGAAAGGGAATGGCGTCTACTTACTCTCTTGGTGAAAAACGGAGGTGTTGTCCTACCTGTTGTCATGTTTGTGAAATTCTCAAAAGAAAAAACACTCAACTATCTCCACTGAAACTGTGAAAAGCAGAGCGTTTCCTTCCTCCTTTTAGCGCTACAGCACTGATCCCAACTGCGCCGTTTTGCTCCTTTTGAAAGCACTCTATCGGTCAACACCCAAATTTCATGATCATATCAAGTTCCGAACCAAAACCCGATTTCAAAACTGAGAGTTTTGCGGTGCTTTAAAGCTCTCTTTTTTGTTCACATAACGTTAAAGCGCATGCATCATTGCGTTTGTTGTACACATCTTTGTGTCAAGCTGAAACAAAGTTTGTATTATTGGTTTCTCGAAATGTTATTGCCTTGTGCAAATATGGATAGATAAATGTTACCTGCGTGGCATGCGGCACAGTTTACTGGTTTCTAATGATTCGTGTGCTACGAACATATGACTTGTTAGTTCCAACGAATACTCAACTTGAAAAACGTCCTCGTTTAGCGTGTATGTTTTTGCTGTAAATGTTCGGCTAAAAATTGGTAAGACATACAAGAAGGTTGTTTTCCTGAAGTTACTGCGGTTTACGGTATATCCTTTTGGATTTATTTAAACCAGAACGTAATCGGAACACACTTGAAAGTAATTATAACTTAGGTTGAATTGCCCACCAGTTCCCGGTTTTATGATAAAAGACACTTGACAGGTATGCTCATTCGCAAACAACTCACAATAAACAATTAAACAACTGCGATCTCAAAGGAATCGGAAAAACTAGCTCGAAAATACAAGTAATACTACAGTTTTAAAGTAAGTAAAAGGACCGATAGTATGCAAGCATTTGCCCATGCCATGCGGGTATTAAGCGCGTCACATCAGTCGTGTTAATCATTACGTTTGTACTTTGCGCAAAACTTTGGGCACTGTCAAACAGCAATTTGCGGCGCTAATACATAGAAAACAAAACATAACGGAGCCATCAATCCATTTCAAAGCTGTCCAAAACAAAGCGAAGGGCTCTGAACGAACTTACATGAAACAATTTCAGTATTAACTATGCTGCCACAAAAAAGGTCAAAACGTATGTACACATCACTCTAAAGGCTAATCTACGTTGGGGAAGAGCCAGGAGTTGCTATTCTATATGTATAATTGATTGAGCATTTACAAAAACAAGTACAGAAACCCATGTTTCTTGCCTTAATTGCAATTNATGTTTGCAATTTATGTAAAAATTGCAACTTTTGTGGAAGGTTGCAATTTATTTATGTGGAAGGTTGCAATTTTTGTAAAANTTTTTGTAAAAATTGCCACTAAACTAGCAAAAGCACATCAGTATATGTTGTTGTAGATTTAATAAAATATTGATAAAGACAAAAATTTTCCTGTAAAAGAAAATTGTGACCTAACGATGAATTTTTACTGTTTTGACCTAATAGCTTTGAAGTCTCACATAGTATCAGCATGGAATTTGGTTTGTGGGCGTTTCATAAACCTTAAAAAAGGCAGAAAAAAATTGACTTTTTTGACATTTTTAGCTCTAGTAGTAGAACACCCTGTTTCTAGAGGCAAGAGTAGTTACAAAAACAGTCTCATAACAATAAAAGCGCAAGTCTTTATGTGGTTCATTTTTCGCATAACCTCCAAAAATTTCGAAATAAAATTATGTTGAGTTTTGAATATTAGCTGAAGTTTATATTTTAACCTGATGATTTAGTCTGGCTGTGTTAACAGTCGGTGACAAAAGCCAAGCATTTGCATCGCTGATGAATGAACAGAGCGCTTAAAATTAAGACCCTTCTGTGGAAATATTGCTAAAAAGTTGACTGCTTTTGTTGTTTTGCCCAGGGTCGCTATTCGCTTTTGAATCCAGGACAAGCAGCAGTAAGGTGAGAGGTTAATTTTATATGCGTTGCTAGCAATGTGCAAGTTTGCGATAATAATTGCAAATTTGTAAAAATTTTGTTTCTTAAACTTGCATTTTCGTGTGCTTTACATTTTTATGGTCTCTCAAGTCTGTGGTATCTCTTGCGTAATAGTTGTGACAAAACACTTGCAACGCTCCATAAATTATTTTCAAAGTGGGGGGCACAAATGCACGTCAAAAAACTATCGACGATTTTTGCAGTTCGAATTGGCAACTGTGACGTCACAGGCATTGAAATATGACGTCACTACCTATACACCATATGAAGGTCTAAATTATACCATTTTAGACAAAATTAAACCACTTTGAAAACGTATCGGTTAACCACCTGAAATTCAAACAGCTGTTACAGGGGCGACCCAGGTCATCAGCGTCACTCGGGCTAATCGTACGATTTATTGTGACTGAATGAAACCGCTCGACGCTTGCGTCACTGAAATTTCCATATGCTTTCATTCTGGCTGGCATTATTATTCTGTTGAAGTTCGTGATAATAAATGTGAAATTCGCATGTTAGCTTCTCCATATTAAATACCGGACGACACAGAGCAACTATAACGCCAGTAAGTCCTCTGCGTACCAGACTCATTGGAGCCAGTACTCAAATTTCAGGCTCCAGCTCCGGGCATCAAACTTTTTTGGCTCCGGTGTCAAGCGAAATTCTGACTTGCGAAATTTCTGACTTCAGACCATGTCCGCATGCACAGAGTAATATTCTACGTATCGAATACGCTCAGAAAATGATGATTAGGGTTTAGGGATTGGTGTTTAGGCAAGTGTGTCAGGTTAGGGTGAGAAAAAGAAAAATAATTGAGGTAAAGGACTAAGACCAAAAATTTTCAATTGGTAAAATTATTCCCGTTCTATAGCTTGTTGTGGGTACCTGACATCTAACCAAAATGTTTCAATTTACACAACACGCATCAAAAAAGTAATTGCCAAACTTTATTTCTTTATTCTGAGAAATAAAATAACAAATAACTGAGAAACAATAATAGGTCAGAAATTTCGCTTTACACCGGTTCCAATATCTTGAAGCTTTTGGCTCCGGCTCCAGACCAATTTGGTCCAAAAAACAGAATAAAACATTGCATTATTTGTGCAACTCGCTTGCCCCATAAACTATTTCTGTGGAACCGGAAACCAAATTTCAGCTCCGGCTCCACCATCCAAATTTTTGCTCCTGCTCCAGCCATGCCAAATTGTTTCGGGTCTGGCTCCACAGTCTGCTGCGTATACTAGCCTCATTCATATTAGCCCGAGTTGCTGGATAATTTATCGTTCGTTTGAAATTATTCTCGAAAGGGAACTGTCCATTGGATTGGACTTCAAATCTAAAAACATTCAGTCCGATATGAATTATGCTTTAAAAAGCACTTAATTGTATAAGGCAGCTCGGGCTCTAACGGATGAGCCCGAGTAAAGCGCAAGCGAACGAAGTAGAGAGAACGCCTACTACGAACGATATTGTTTTATTCAGGTCACCTGCAACATGAACGCGAAAGGCCAGACATGGAATGAATTTATATGAACACTGTCANGGACCAAAGAAAAGAGCCCGAGTTAACAACTTAGTAAAGTGAGGACCGTGGGTGGTGGCACAAATATACAAAGCAAGCTCGCGTTCTCCACTATTGAAACTGATAAAAAAATTGAAATTGATCTCTCAAACATTTCATTTTGCGTATAAGATTCAGTAAAATTTCACTATTTAGAATGATATTAATACGCTTGAAATTACACCAATTTTTTAATGGCGTGGCACGAACTTTCTCCTACACACAAGCATGGGTGTCGGAAGAGGGGACAGGAATTTGAAAACTTTAGCAAGAAAAGCCGTTTTCTTAGTTTTGAGCGGTGAAAAAACAAATCTCACCACTTTAGCCCCCCTGCAAAAGCTTTCAGAAAAATCCACTACTGCCCCCCCTGGATAAATCCTTCCGTCGCCCATGCACACAAGCATGTAAAATTGCACCACTTTTGTAAAAAATTTGGTTTATTACACCATCCGGCAACACTGTTCAATAACACCACTTCGGTAAGCAAGCCACAGCAAAGTGACAGACTGTGCACGGCGTACTCTGCCAAACAATTACAAAATCCTGCCAAATTACAAATAATATATTACTAATAATATTGACAAAGTACGGCCAAAATTCTGCAACATTTTTTTGATTAAACGATTTACTTTAACAATAGACCCAGTACTAATTTTGTTAGCACTTATTTAGGCAAAATTCGAAATACAAAAGTGGGGGACCTAGGCCTATGAGGCCCCCCGGTTCCGCCACCTATGTACCGGAATGCAAAGACACGACAAAACATACGTAGCAACTGCAAGTTGTCCATAAGAATGCCAATTGTGTTGCCAATGCAGAAATAAAATATAGCTATTTAGCGTTGCCAATGCATAAACAAAAACACTGTTGAAATTGATCTGTCAAATATTTCATTTTACGTATAAGATTCAGTAAAATTTCACTATTTGGAATTGTGTTAAAACGCTTGAAATTACCCATATTTTTTAATTGTTTGGCACAAACTTTTCCTATATACAAGCATATGCATGTCCGAAGAGGGGCAGGAATTTGAAAATTTTAGCAAAAATGCTGTTTTCTTAATTTCGAGTGGTAAAAAACAAATTTCACCATTTTTGGCCCCCCGTAGAAAAGTTTTGGGACAAATTCACTAGTGGCCCCCCCCCCTGGAAAAATTCCTTCCGACGTCCATGCACACAAGCATGTAAAACGACACCATTTTTTGTGAAAAATTGTGTTGTATTACACCATCTGGCAACACTGTTCCACAACACAAATGCGATAAGCAATCCATAGCAAGGTGATAGACTCTACACGGTGTATTCTGCCAAACAATTACGAAATCCTGCCAAATTACAAATCATATGTGAGAAATAATATCGACAAAATACTGCCAAAATTCTGCAACGTTTTTTTTCATTGAACAAGTTACTTTATCACTGGACCCAATGCTAATTGTGTTACTCAAACTTACGATGTCCAGGCAAAGAAGTGGGGGGCCTAGGCCCATGCGGCCCCCCGGTTCCGCCACCTATGTCCATAATTGTAAGTGGAATATAAGGTTTCTTTCAAAATGACATTTTACTGCTTCTCCAAGAAGTCTATTGTGCTTGGTGTTGTCATGCTTACACACAGTTCCATTGCTCGGGAACAGTTTCATATGATACTAGCAATTCTTCAACAACTTTGCAAGAATTTTATGCGCCTGACACTGCTTTGCAAAAACACTTTTAGCGATTTGACCTACCTATGCACAAAAGTGTTCCCGAACATTTGCTTAAAGGCGTGCACTTTAATATAACTAAAGATTCATTCGGGTCCGCAGCTTATTCTCACATTAGATTCAATCCATTGTGATCTTGGTTACTCCATGATGAAGGGCTGATGCTTTGCTCACCGCAGGATGGCGCTCGTGCACTAACATGGATTCTAACGCAAATTTCCGCAGGATGACGCACGTGCTCTAACATGGGTTCTAGTTTTCTATCTGAAAAGCGACTCACAGCGCACATACGTCCTGATGCTCATACGTTCTCTGTTGAGCGTGTTTACACAGCTTTTCCCAAACACGTATTACTTGACGAAAATTGTCGGCACAGGCGAAACAACAGAAGATGTATTTAATGCGAGAGCTTTAAAGTAGCAGCATCTTTTTAATTGTAACATGACAGTTGGTGTAGGTTTTCTTCCTAAAAAAAAGATATAAGCAGTGTGTTACATCAGTTGTCAATCTGAATGGCGTAGGTGTTAAGTTTGCTGAACAAGTCAAATATCTTAATGTACGGCTTCATGCTTCATTAAAGGATGGCAATGACATTCAGAGACAAGAGAAAACACTTCGCTGAGGGGCAAAAAAAACAAAAGCGCCTTTGCTCAATGCTCTACTGCAGTTAAAAATATCCTGTTTTGTGCCTATTTACGCCAATGTACGCTTGCCAACTGTCGTACAAGTACACACAGTCTGACATTATGCGCTTTCGAGTTGCTAACAGCAACGCCTATATCATTTTGCATTGCATCCCAAGCTATGCTAAGTATTTGCCAACATCAAGTTACTTATTTCGTCAGAACATTTGATGTCTAACAAGAAACAATGTGCAATCTTTTGTTCAATCATGTACATATTCATCTAACTATTTTATCCGCTTATTTCAGTTGTCTGACGTCTTTGGTAAATCATCTTTAGTCTCCCAATATTTGACGCAACCGGTTAGTGATATAGTTGGTTGAGCACGCGCCACCCATTTTAGTAGGCCGGGTTCGATTCCCGGTCGGGTCATACGGAAAACTTGAAAATCGCGTCTTGCGGCCTGTCCAAGTCTCGTGATAGGTATTAAAGGGTGGTTTCAAGGAAATGGTTCACGCGCGGTGCTGCCTGCCATTGATTCGCTATCAGTGCAACGTTCACTGTGAAAGCAGCTCCGTGGCTCCCGGTGTAAGCAAGTGGAGATGGACGGCCACAGACAAAGTGTAGGGCAAGCATGTTTTTGGGGGTGCAAAGGATTTTTGCCCAGATTTTCTTGCCCAAAACGTTGTCGTGCAACTTATGCCGATCATTTTTGGTATGACCTCCAGAAAATGGTCTTCACTCATTTTTCTGAAACGTTGGTCGCCATTTTTTAAGGTCAAACACCGTTGGGCACCATTTTTGCCCAGATTTTCAGGGATTTTGCATAGATGTTTAGGGATTTTGTTCAGATTTTCAGGGATTTTGCCCTGATTTTCAGAGATTTTGCCCAATTTTTCAAGGATTTTGCCTGGATTTTTAACAAATTAAAACTTTTGGGGGGAGGGCGCGCTTGCACCCCCTGCACCCCCACCTCCTACACCAGTGGTCAGACCACAAGGAAAACTCCAAAAGGTGTACAAAAGCGAGTATAACGAAAATAAACTATGTAATGCTTCTTCTGTATGAGAATGACGGAATGCAGTTGTTGTTGGTACGTTGTTTAAGCGTATGTTCATCTTCAGCATTGTCTGTGTTCATCACCTAATGTATGGGCCACATGTCTGCGACAAACGAATGAATAAATAAAACAAATAAATGAAAATAAACAATGCTTAAGCGAACCTTCGCTGCAACCTGCTGATATAAAGCAGCAGTTGTAATTTTGCTTCTATTCATGAAAATCGCCTTAAATCCGAGACATTGCAATTCTACCTGTACTGAGCAAGCGCCTAATTGTAGTTCACTTTTCACAAACCAATAGATAGGTGTAAAAACGTATTTTCTTGCCAGCAACCAGTTTTCACGTCAATTTCCACACATTGTACCTAAAACAATGCTTTCCCTATCACTGTGTTGCGCCTTCACGGCGCACATGCCAAAGTGAAAACAACTTGTTCAAATCCACTTTTCAACAGAAAGTGTTATAATTTCTTTCAAGGTTTTCACAAAAGCATTGTTCGACGTTGAAGCAAACCACCCACTTCGATAAACATTGATTTTCCTTTTGTGTCTACAGCGTCTATTGAGGAAACAAACCCATTTCTTACAGCCTCACAAACTCTTTTGAGTGGGCAATGAATTGGGTTTAATACTGCGCAAATCAGAATTTTCGATATACGTTTTTCTGTTTCATTATCAGCTTCGCTTGTCTGTGCATCAGTAACAACTTACCACGTCAACTGTGTTTGCTAATTTTCGAAACCTGCTTCTCGTTTTCGGCAATATTTTTTTTATGCATCATCTCATCCTCCCACAAAATGTTTCTAATTATTAATTTGAGGGCCAAAGCCAAGAACATGTTTGGAGTAATAAGATATTCTTTAATGTTGTGGCAATAAAAATATATGTTTAACAAGTTTTTCTGAGCTAATCATGATTCTTAAAACCTGTCATAGACAAGTTATAGTAAAAGAAAAGCATCCCCTTAAAAAAAAGATTTTGATTTCGCCATCGCAGTTTGTCAAGAATATTTATATCTTTAACAATAATCATAAACACTCGTTTGTTTGGTGAAAAAGTGGAATTGTATTAAAATCTCACATAGCACTTGATGCGTATGTTTTAGGATCTTCACAGTGAAGTGTTGTCGCCAATACGTTTCCTTGCAGCAGTGGTTTTCAATTGCTGCAATGTTTGATTTTTGTGGATTACCCATGCGCTTGCTTTGTAGTTTTGAGATGAAAAACGCGGCTGCCATTTATCTTTCTTATGATTTATTGAAAGGTTTGATAACTCGGTTATTTAATCATTCTTCAACAAACACGCTCACTATGATGTTTGAAAGCAAAGGCCTCTGGCAGATAAGCACCTGACGCACCTTGGAAGTCATTGTGCGTTTGTTGACTGACTCCGAACTACCCAAGACAAATACAAAACAAAGTTGATTCGTCTCTCAAGTTGACAGAACAGGAAGGGCTACGTGAAGGCATCAGCCTTCCTCCCCTCTTGCCTGAAATGTTTTAACGTAACCGCAGAAAGCGTGAAATTTGAAGTGCTTTAAACAGCCATACACTTCGGTTAATGTAGAAGGGCAGCAAAACATCAGAGCCAGGGCTTGAATCTACTGCGCCTGCAGAGAAAAACTGGGCACCGGCTCGCACAAATGTTTGCCAGCACTGCGGCATGTAGTAGTTAAGAATTCTTCAAGTCTCAGCTATTACCCATGCAATGGTAGGCAACCAATCACTCTTAGGCTTGCAACCTTGCAACCACACTTGAACAGTACCGTTGTCAAAACCAACGAAAAACCAACAGCATCAAGCAAAAACACTTTCTTGCATTTTAAGAGATTTACTTTCGATAATGCGTTTTCATCAAAATCGGTTTTGGTAAGAGAACAGAAATAATTCAGCAGCTTCTTGTTTATTTTTTGATTACTTGTTCTGAATTAGAATTTGCATTTTTCACAACCTCGTGAAGTGAAGAGTAGGTCGAAGTTCTTCAATGACAGTGTTCTTTTATACTGCAGGATGTTTAAACGCAAATTTCCCGTGCAGTCACCTACAGTCAGTCTACAACTTTTTCGTTGCTCACCGTAATTGACTCACACTCTTTAGCTCCTACTCAGCTGCAAAAAGCCAAAATCGCGTATAACTATAAAAGAAAAACACTTGTGAAAAACAGGGCATAGCAGCATTTACCAACAGCTTATGGTAATTTGTGACTTAGCGTCACATACGGTATAACATTAAAAATGGAGAAAAAATAGATTGAGTAACGCAGAGTAAAAAGAGATTAAAATCTAAGATTTTTAGTTTTAACATGACTGCACGTAATTTCTGAATGTGACAAGACATTCAGCTCTCGAGTTTGTTTCTGAAAGAACAAGTGAACAAAGATCAAGTTCCAGGCTCGGTAACGTCTTAAAGTTTTAGCCTGCTATTTCGCACTCGTTACCACGGCAAGATGTCATTGCCCTGGGCATCAACTTGCACATGTACTTGCGAAGCGTCGCGACGAGTTTGCATGATTCAGTTCGGTTTCAGTGAGATTACCAGCTTAATGTTTAACCATTTTCCTGGAATCGTGCCCGGCTGCTGTGGCCAGCAACGTAGATCTCGCACGCACATATCAACTGGCGTTCTTGGTTTTGTTTGCAGTCGCACTTTCGAAGGTTGGGCTCTGCGTTCGCCCGTCTCGACAAAACGCAGCACCCGACTTCATTGTCCCATGTTTGTCTTTAAGATGCGCCGTTGTGCAACGTTAAAATTGAAGAGCCTGCCTTCGGTCTTACGTTTCTAGTTTTGCTTTCTCCGTACAAAATGGCGCTTTTTTCCACGTACAGTTTTCAAGCCCTCCCCCTGCAAACGATGGCCTCGTTGAAGGTGAGGTTTTCGCGAGTTTTGACGAGGCGAAAGGATATCCGCATGAGGCATCGTTCTCTCTGTGGAATGCGCGGGGCATGGCTCTGCTTGTCCTCGCGCAGCTTTGCTCCGGACGGTTTTGCAGCCTAATTGCCAGCATTTAAATGTTTACAAGGTTTCACCGTAAATTTTGTCCAGCTGTCTCAATTGGCAACCATCAAAAAATCGTACAGCAGCCATAACGCTCGGTTGGCTTTGATCATTTCGCTCATAGAGTATCACTGTAAATCACAATGCCCGTTTATGTCATGAATTTATCGTGGATTGGACGCTCGGCAAGCGTTGCAGTAAATTCAGATGGTAATTGGCGCGTTCGGCGTCTAAATTTATCTAATATCCGTCGTAATTCTCGAACCACCTACAGTTATTTATTCGAAACCAGGCCGTGGTGACATCGACTGGCAATCGCTTTCGATTTGAGACCAGAATTTCAGATTAGTGCTCGCCGTTCTTTGCCGAAGTTTCAAAAGTTAATAAAGTCAATTTATCGCCTTTAAAATTCTTCAAACCAACGTTGACTCTCAGTTAGAGCAGGTTGAGGCTTGTCCTTCAACATGTGGTGAATAGTTTACCTCGGGCCTTGAATCTGGTGGCGAATCATCCATAATCGGTTTGCTTGAGATAAATACTGAACAGCGTTATAGTTTGGCAAGAGGAGCAAATGTTGCTAATTAACATATGGCGACATGTTTGATAAGCCAGTGTAAAAATTTAAGCTAACAAAGGCTATGACCCAGTAATGAACCTACTAATATAGTAGCCCAAATGTAAACCTTGCTAAAATTATATGCAATATCGTCTTTCCAAAATTCACGAGTATTTACCGGACCACATCAAATAGTCTGTTGAAAAGAGATCAAAATTTTTCAAAAAATATTTTTGACTCAAATAAGGATCTCCTGAACGAATGTGATCTCCATTAACTTTGCATACAACTGAGGAAGATACAGTCATATTCCTATACTTTATATTTGGAGATAAAACATTTCAGCAGACCGTAGTGCTGTCATCGTACGTTTGAGATGAAGAAAGTCATACGAAACAGCAACCTTGCTCTCTTGCCTCAAGCATTTCCTGTCAGAAGTAAGGCGCCCTTGAAAACTTAAGAAACCTTGAAAGAAAAATTTAATATCGTTCCACGCATAAGTTGCGACGACGTAGAAAATTACATTTGCAAATGCTGGCCCTTGTCATCACCTGAAAGACAATAATCGTAAAAAGAAACCTACATGAAAGGTTCAAGTAATATAGTCTCCACCGAGGTGACGCAGTTGCATCAATCAGCAAGTTAGGAAATACATTTCACGTGTCTTAATGCACCTGTTTTATATTAGAAGTTATAAATGATATCGATGAGGATTGCAGTTGCAATCGCCAATACTGCAAGAAAGAATCTATTTTGAATAAACCGGCTATAATTTGTACCGAGTGTGGACCTGAATTAGCAACATTTGCCTATGACAGTGGTTGCCAACCTGGGGTTCAAAACAGCTTCCTAGGGGAAAACCCCCAGAGATCATCCTCGAAGTTCTCAGGTCTACATTTTTTACGGGTCTTCGCTGCTACGCGGTCAGGAAACACTTTTAATTAATTCGACCCTAATCCTCATTCTAAAAGATGCTGGGTCCGTTCATGGTTGTAGTGGAGGGCATAAGTAGGACCACATCGCAAGCCTTAATGTTACCGTCGTGGAAAAGCATCTGTTTAATCAACATCATTACAATGTCTTAAATGTAAATCAAATACACTTTATACCTGGTTGCTTTTCGACCGTGTAGCTTCTCTAAAACCTTACTACACCTTCCCTGCTCTCAAAGTGCTTCTCAGTGGATGTTGACTTTTCAGTAATTGAACTAATATCAGCTCCTTCGCAAATGCTGGCCCTTGTCATCACCGAAAAGACAATTTGAACCTGTTTACTGCAACGCTTAGGCAGTATAGGTGTAAAGCAGTGGCGGATCCAGACCAGGCGTTTGGGGGTGGTGGTCAAATAGTGGGGCGCAGAAAAGGTCTTCACTTGCTTAAATACCAAAGGTTATCTGCGACAATTATTGGGTGTCACACAAAAATGGTCACCTTTTGTAGTCCAAAAAAGTGTTGGTCGAACTATGCTGTTTTTTGTTGGTCGAACTATACTATTTTTCAGGGAATAACCACAGTTTGACAGCGCTTTAACATTACTTCAGAATATGTTTGAAACGGGTCACAAACAGTGGGCCTCATTTTTCACAAGCTAAACATACCTCGTATATCTACAAAATGTATTTAAATAGTATGAAAGCATGCTGCGCGCTAGTGTTGTTACTGTTTTGGCCATCCGTAGCCAGATCAGTGAAGAACAATGTCTGAAACGCATTCCCGACCTGGTTAGAAGTAAAACGATTATTCTTAGACTTGGAAGTGACAACTCAAGTCTCACGATAGGAGTCCAACAAAAAGCTAAATGACGATCACGTTTCCAAGCGAAGCTTGTGAATTTACATGTACATTAAAAACTCGTTTATTGCTGAAGCAGCAATTAAAAATCAAAATGTGATTGAAAGACATTTGCAAGGACACTACTCCCATTTTAGGTTGGTATGCTGGGTATCGTGAAAAACGATCTCATAATCGCATGAGAGATTCGCACTGGACCTCAAAGCATATTGCCCTAAGACACATTTAACGCCACCTATAAAGGTAGATTTTCAATCAAGTGTTTAATACCACTTCCCATTTTCGACATTGGATTGCTGATGTGAAGAAAAAACACCAATCCCACATAGACCAGGTTATTAAAAAAAGTTGTGATACATGTTCAACAGAAGTGGAAGCAAGCGGGCTGAGCTCCCCAAATTCACAATCAATACCTCCAAAGTCAAGCTCTACTCTCCCCATGAAGTCATTTTTCAATTCATTGTATACTATTACGAAGCGCCCGAACAAGCTCAAAGCCACCCCCAAAGCTGTTGATCTGGTGATGGATCTGCGTCTGTCCAGCCAAGCCAGAAAACACAGATAAAAATCAGCCTATCACCAATTTAAAACAACGAACATTCTCCAATACCACAGTCACGAGTAAAAAAGTTAAGGTTTTCAGCAGAAGATTGCTTTTCTGCTCAAATTTATATGATGTAAGCGGAATGATCTAACAACCAATAAGCTAAGCATTTTTCTGTCAGTTGCAGATTTCGCTAACCATGCCACATTTGTTATTTCGTGGCCAGCGTGAGTTGTCAACGGGTTTGCAATTGCCACAAAAGGATCAGAATCACACAGCCATCAGTCATTGTTGCCTGACGCGTAGCCAGGTGGGGACGAAAGACCCCGTCATTCCCCAAATTTTGGACTGCAAATATTCAGATGTTGAGCAAAGATTGTTACGACCGCGTAAAATCAAATATTCAATACACCAAGCTGTAGATAGCTAGTATTTTGCCAAAGTTTCTGCGGTAGAGCTGTAGGCGTTCGAGGTGGGGGGTAAGATTCGCCAAGATTTAAAAAAATTCAGGAAAAACTTCCCGATATGTTTGGGTAAATTGCTTAAGCAGAACCATCGCCCTGCTAAACTTTCCTATTAATTTTCCTCACAGTGGCGCAAAAATTCGGGCGAATTGAAAATTTTGTCCCCCCGCAAAGCCAAAGGTTCCTGTATGCCTCTGGTTAGAGCTGAGTACCATCGGTTTGCTGAGGCGTGTTGCTGCGAGCAGTAATCAGGGGCGTAAAGACGGGGGGCAAGGGGTACAATTCCCCGGGTGCCGAATCACTATAGGGACACCGAATGACTGCGGGGCACAGAAAATTCCTAACAATGTCATAAGTATGCAGTACATTTGCTTCCGAAAGACCTCAGGTTCGAGCATGGGGGCGCCAAACTTGCGTTTTGCCCCGGGCGCCATCTAACCTCGTTACGCCCCTAACAGCCCTGAAATTGGTTTTTCGTTTTCATTTTGAAGGCTTGTAAAATCTTGAGTCAGTGATAAGTTTTCCATATTGCATTCCTATTTTCACTGCTGCCTTTCCTTTCGAGGCTGTCATAAGGCATTAAAGAAATAAACTTGTAAAAAGGCAGACCAATTTCGTACAGCCTAGCAGTAAGTCGAGAACTGTGTCAAGCGAAAGCGACTGCGTTTGTGATTGCATAACGTGAGGCCGGGCAGTTCTCACGCGGCAAAGAAATAACGAAAAAGTGGTACTATTACAAAGCATTAACATCAGCGCCAGATTTAAATGGTGGGGGCCCGGGGCCTAGACGTGATGGAAGGCCCCATGTGCGGATCGGATATAGAATCTTTAGGTAGGGATGGCCGATGAAGTCACCAGTATTTCCAGAGGTCATCAATATTTACGACGTAATCTTGTGACGTCACATTTGCTAACTCAACAATACTTTATGACGCAACATGATAATTGACACTGATTAGCGATTTGTGAAGCCGGTGCAAAACCTGTCACCAGAAGCATCGTATTTCCTTTTTCGAAATTTTGGTTGAAAAAACGTTCCTGGGCAATCCAACGTTTTAGTCATCTCTAAACGTCAGTCCTCGCTCAGCAAGAAATTTTACGACAGAAACCAAACGTTGCAGAAGCGATTTCCAACATTGTTGGCATTGATTGACGTGACTGGCTAGCTACGTATCAATTCTCCATAGTGATCAATTACATCTGCGACGTAATCGTGGCATCTTTGTCAACCATTTATCGCTCGTGGCTCCTCAGCGTACTTCCAGTCGCAGATTCCTTTCTAATAAGGAAATGCGCACATGTAGTCGTATCCGGGCACATCAGTCTACACGTGAAACAATAAACACAGGGTGTGAGGGAGAAAAACAAAGCCAGCTTCTTTCAACGACTTCGGCGTTGTGGTTCTGGCGACGAATAAGATTTGTGGTGCATTTCCGTGACGNGTTTCTGTCTTTTCTGTGTTACGGAACATCATGTTTCAAAAATAACTTTTCGATTTTCAACCAATANTCCCGCATTCTTTCCCGTACAATGGCTGACCAAAGACCGATATCTTTGCCTCCAGTGATAGCGTCAGACAACTCTTTCATTTTTGCCTCTTTCGCTTTTTACATTTTTTAGAACCACTTGGACAAGTTCTGCACTTGTAAAGGGAACGATCCCCCTTGTTCTGTCCATGTTTAATTATTAATAAGCTCATTAGGGCTGCCATATTTTCAGCGCAAAAAGGGAGGTCAATTTACGACTGTCACTTTCTTGAGTGTATTATCTACACTTAACAATTCAAATGACAAATAGGTCTATTGATTAGTTTTAGGCATTGAAAGAAAACGTTCAGTGTAGACAATGTTTCGTTCAAAACTCACAAAACAAAACCCTTATTTACTTGCAAATGCAACCACACGTAATTCACTCAGCTTCAAAATCGTTTAGTTTTTGAGCGCGCGACGCGAGTGCGCGACCGCATTTTTGCACTCCTGGATTCACTATAATTACTAGAAGCTACTACACTAAGCTATGTACAATACACTGATCACCGTATCACGGTTCATCAGCAAAGCTCGTACAATATAATGGCGTCAGCAGTCCGCACTCTAATGCCAAGGGTATCTATATAATGAAAAAAGATTTGCCACTGTTATGTAACGATTAATGTGAAAGAATTCCGGCCTTTCCAGCCGAGAATTAACTCAACCAAAACATAGATTAATTGGACAACTCGCAGGTCCGCGCATAAACTAAGCTACGCCACCATCTCGTATCTTGTTGCAGTAGATTAGGGACAGCTTTCTGTATGCAAACACAATATATCGTAGCTAGTGACGTAACTGACTGGAGGCAGAGGGGCGAAATGCCCCCCTGGAAATCTAAAAGTGAAAACCGGACCGCCACCTTAAGTGATATTTCAGTTTTAGTATTCGTTTGGTTTTCAGTAGGTTGTTGTTTTTTGCGTTTTTCGGATTATTCTCCGGTGATTTAGGGTTTTAGCATAGCTATCCACATCCGGATTCATCATCATTTCTCAAGTTTTTTTCCGAGTATTGGCTAGTGGGCCCTGTGCAGTGGCCAGCGGGCCCCTTTTAGTTAAGTTTTCCACCCTGACTCAAAGTTTTAGTTACGCCAATGATTATAGTTTTACAGCACACTTCTGTACAGCACACTTCAAAGCGTTGCGAATGTACTTCAGATTCTCTACACTTCTCACCGTTTCGATATGTTAATAACCTGTAACTGATGCGCTTGTAAAGTAAAGAAGAAGATGCACGACTTTTCAATTTCGACTTCTTGTGATTTTAATTTTAAGCTTCATCGCAATTACACTTTGTGGTGTCGTTTTCTGTTTTTCTCGCGTAATAACTTCAGTCGCATTTTTGGCGTGGTCTAATGGGATGTCAGCCCAGGGAAAGCATGTCCATTGCTGCCCTGTCAGCTTCACAACTTTTTTGCCGCAGAACGTGTTTCGTCGGTCTGGTGTGCACTGCTCCTCCAATCTGCTCAGTCGAGTGCGTAGCTTTAAATCGTTTTGTTTTTTCCCATCAGCCTGCTTCGTTACTATCCTCACTTAAAGTTATAGATAGTGCATTAAAGCTTGGATTATTTTATGCGTATCTGTAGTTTGCTTCGGGCCAACTCAATTTTATTCAGTATAACTATGGTCGTTTTCTAAAGACGAAGACCTTGATACAATCGTCGGATAACCCAGAGGTTGCTGCAGCGTCCACGTGCTGCGGTTTGCCACTTTCGAAACATTCCTGCAAACCATAGAGGCAGGCCAAGCCCAAACAACCCTGGTGTCGGGGTGAACAAAAAAGGACTGCTTGTTAAATTTTTGTCTGCGGTTTATTCTTACGTTCAAGACTACGCGGCCTATGACGATGCCTTAGTTCCACTAAAGCGAGTGTACATAAAAAAACAGACGACGTTTTTACGAGACATCTGCTTGCGACTCGAAAGCAACAAACAGAAAATCTTCAATTCCTCCAAGCCTTAAACACTTTCCTAGGATTGTTTGTTCCGAGTGGTGAGTGCCGAACAGTACAGTGAAGAGCTTTGCCGTGACACGTTTATTAGTGGTAGAAACTCGCAAGCAATTTGTCAAAAACTTTAGAAAAAGATGACGTCACGCTAGTATTCTCTTTAACGAGCGGAGCAGCAACCCTTCATCTCCAGTGCTTCCCGACCGGCGGGTCGCGACATCAAAGTGGGTCTCGGAGGAGTGGCTTTGGGTCGCGAATAACAGCTTCGATATTTTGCTTGAGGCTCGAATTTTTAGAACTGCGCACAACAACATTGCGCATTATTTCACCAAAACAGAAACACAGACAGGCTTTTGTGAAATTCACATTGCTTCTGTTATCATTCCTATCCGGTTTCCGCTCTACTGTTTCGATCGATTTGGCGTAAAAATGCGCCACCATTAGAAAAAATATGCGCTGCCCATTGATGCTAAGATTACGTCACCCTCGTAAACATCAGTCCTGCTGTAAATACACTTATCAGCTGAAATTCCAACAAAGCACAACCACCGACATTCTTATCCATGCAGTTCTGTACAGGGGTGTAGTGCTAAAAAAAGAGGTGTGGGAACGCCGTTTTCACAAAAGGGGTTTCCCACACTTTTTCAAAGAGGTGTAGGAACGCCGTGCTAAAAAAGAGGTGTGGGAACGCCGTTCCCAAATAAAAAAGCTGAATGAAATAAAAAAAGCTGAACCAAATAGTTCGAATACAGTCAGCATTCGCCCACAAGAATTTCCACACTGGATCTTTTTGTTTCACTGCGTAAACTATTGACTAGCAGTGCAAACCTGCGTGTCGCTAGCCCACCTGTGAGATCGCAGCCATGTTTTAATGTAATCTTTTGGATCCCACATCTTGAAGTAACGTTGCTAGTAAAAAAAGGTGTGGGAACGCGTTCCCACGCAAAAATGAGGTGTGGGAACGCCGTCCCCACGCGTTCCCACCCCACTACACCCCTGGTTCCGTATTGTTTTCACTATTTTGTATCGTTATAGTTCAAGCTCATTATTCCAGGACGAAGTAGCGTGCAGATGACAGATGGCAGATGGGCGTCAGGATTGAGTGCAGGAGGGCCTTGGCCACCCTGGATTTTTAAATGTGATATTTTCCTGTTAACGTTTCAGCAGTAAAATGTTTTTCTCTTAGTTTCGAGTTGGTAAAATAAAATTTCACCACTGTTTGCCCCCCTGGAAAAATGTTTGTGGCCACCACCTGGAAAAACCCACTGTTGTCCACCCACTGGCAAAAAAGCTTTCGACATCTGTTGCCAATGCTCAACAAGACAATTTTAACTAATTCACGGACTGCTCCAACTACTACTAAATATGTATTGAAAAAAGTTGAGTCTGCTTCTGCTGCCGTTCAGGAAAAGAAATGTTTTTCCTGTGGAGGTCAGTATCAACTCCGACGTCGTTGTCTTCCTCTGAATGCTGGGTGTAATAAATGCGGAAAAAAACTGAGCCCAAGTCTAAAAGTCCGAAGACCATGAATAGTTCGGCTGCACTTCTGCCTGAACATTGTATCGCTTCTGTGGTCGGAACTCCGTCTTGCTTACAATCTGCTGTTCTTGTTCTTGAAATGCAAGACTGCTAGCCGGTACTTTGCTGGATACTGGGACGTCGGACAGCTACGCTAACTCTTAGAGTTGTAAGTAAACTTGGCTAGAAATGAGAATGCAAAACAAAGAGCTCTTCCATTGCCTTAGCTTCTGCTAAGGTGCGTGGAGTTTCCACAAGTACTATTTACGTCATTATCGAATTCTACAATCTTCAATTAGGCGTTGTGGACAACCTTTGTGTTGATGTGATATTAGGTCGGTATTTCTATGCATCACTCCACTACTTTTGTAACTGGAGGACCTCGTAAGCCGATCCGACTTTGTGAAAAATGCGTGGCCTTGCAGCTGCAAATGAACCTACGCACATTTTTCAGTTTGTAAACCTGGAGATTCCACTTATTTTTTCTACCTCCAGACTTTTTAATGCCGAAGACTCGAGTTATATAACAGAAGCATTAAAAATGGCTTCAAAGGATCATTGAACCCTCAGAAAGCCCAGCGCAAGTGCTAGTAACAAACGACAAAAGGCACAAACACAGAATGGTGATCGATTGTTCTCAAACCATAAATCGTTTTACAGAGCAGGACGCGTACTTTCCCAAAATTGTTCGAAAAGTACACGAACTGGCTAATTGCAAGGTGTTCAGTACGCTTGACCTTAAATCTACATATTATCAAATATCCCCAGGTCCCGAAGATCGTGTGTACACCGCGTTTGAGGCTAATGGAAGATTATACCAATACCGAAATCTTCCGTTTGAAGTTACCGACCTTGTATTCGCTTTTCAAAGAATAAAAATCAATGGCGGTGACATCATTTCTCGAAATAACCTATAACGCACTTACGCTTACCTCGATAATATAATCATCTGGGGAAAGCCGACCACGATCAAAATCCTAAGTTTTTTGGACGCCGTGTCGCAGTCAAACTTGACTTTTTTAAAGCGAAGTCTGTCGCGGCTGTTCCGCAAAGTGATATTTTCGGCCGCCTAGGGTGTCGGTCTTCACACTGCTTAGCCAAACCTTCTCCGGAACGTACATGCTTTGATGGTACTTCCCGTACCGTGAAACCATCGAGAACTCAACGATGCTTCAGGTATGTATTCACACATATCGCGCTCGATGGATCAAAAGCTACTCTGGTAAAGTGAAATTCCTCACTGCCAGCATCTTCGCATTTCCTTCACTGGGTGAAGCATTGGATGCGCTTGAAAAACTTCGGTCAAAATTACTCAACACTTGTTTATGATGCGTAAATGGGAGAGAACCTGGCTCTTACTGACGAATTTGCTGCATCTTTTGCCCTAGCTACCGCCCTCAATAAGAACGGCAGGCCGGTTGCATTTATTTCTCGAATGTAGTTAAACTGAATGGAATTACCTCACTGTAGAAGCGGAGGCTCTAACTCGATTAGTTGTTAGAAAGTAGAGCCATTTTCTGTATGGCAAGTCATTCACTTTTCAGTACAGCTTCGCGGCCCGCGCAGCCATTTCACCCGGCCCGCAAAACCGTTTCGTCCGCCCGTAAAGCCATTTTGTCCATAAAGAAAAAATAATAAATTTACAAAATTTTGTTGATTTGGTGGAATGCAACGTATCTCGAAACAATCACATTACGTAAGATGTCCGGCCCTCGAACTGTTGTGGAATAGCTTATGTGGCCCTCTGAGAAAAAAGTTTGGAGACCCCTGATGTATACGTACCATGTGCAACAATATCGGCCAGGAAGTGAAAACGCAGCTGTTGACGAGTTGTCTCGAGTTGTGGTGCAGTCATATTGATCTAACAGGGTTGCATGAATCTTTAGGGCATCCCGTATTACTCGGCTTTGGCACTTCATTCGCAGTAAACTTATATTTTTTAATGGAAGACGTTCGCCACAAATGTGTACGATGTAGGGACCGAGCTTCAGGGTGGACATGTCCCTTCAACTTTTGTACAGTTGGGACACAATATCTTTTGTCCCCCGATTGTTTCGTGATAAAAAATAATGTAGTTGCACAAAAATAATGCAGTGGCAAAATTTAAATATACTATCCCGATATACATGACAAACAACGGTATGATTTAGGCGTAATTTTATACCTTNGGGTCATTGTAAGGCTCAGCCATTCCAGGTAATGGAATCTCGGAGATACATGTATATTAATTTATTAATTGGAATTGCATTATGTAACTGCCAATTATTTGAATCTCAGAGATACATGTTCATAAATTCTGCTTTTAATGTGTTGTTTGTTTTTTATAGAATAATTGAAGTGTTGTGTTTGTTTTATCTACTTCACTTTGACAAAGATCTCTTCAAGTGCTAATACTAAAGTTTTGTGTACTTCGTAAAGAAGCAAATACCTAGCAGTCATTGTCCAGTACCAGCACTGGAGCAACTGCCATAACACCATGGGCATAGCCAGGCGTGCACTTGGGCCATGTTCCCCAATTATTGCCTCCGATTTTGCTAATTTTTTACAAAAAAGTCGTACTACGGCCTAAGTGAACATGAAAATGCAAACAATAACATTGTATTCGTGTAATATGAACAATACTACGCATATCATAAAAAGTTTGTCCCCCAAAGTTTTCTAGCAAACTCAGTCCCTGGCACAATGTATTGCTTTCTGTGCTGTGAAACCGCTCTTTCAAGAACCACCGTGAAATAAGTTGACTATTAAAGCCATTCAAGCATTGGAAACGCGTCAGCATAGATGTCAAAGGCTCTTTCACTACTTCCAACAGTATCTTCTAATAGTTGTTGACGAGTGCAGCATATTCCCGTTTTGTATTTGCCAACAAAGACGTTTCGCTGTTATCCGTGGCTAACTGCATTGATTTGTTGTTCAGTCTTGTAAGCTTTCCTTTTTATGTTCATAGTGACCGTGGAATGTTTTTATGAGCAAAGAGATAAAAGATTATCTGCACAGCCGTGGCATCGCTACTCCACACTGTACACCACACCACTGGAAACTTCCTGTGTGACCGATGCAACCAAACTGGAAAACCGTCTCGCAAATACTGAAAGGTCGAAACTTAGGCCTGCATTTGTGGGAGCGTGTTTTGCCCTCCCCTCTCGGTGCGGACTTTGTTGTTGTGCACAGCAACAAATGCCGCAACCCGTGAGAGGTTCTTCTCGTTCCCTCGTGGGTCGATGTTAGGTCGTTCCCTCCCAGCTGGATGATCACTAGGGCTATTTTTTATGACCTAAAAATCTTGATAATATCACTTTATTTTTCAGAAAATATGACATCATATGACCAAAGAAAAATGGCTCAAAAGGTTAGCAAAACATACACAGTAGTTTGGTTTGAAGCAATTCGAAAGCATGCATGGACATTAGGGCAGCAAGACCATACAGTTTTAGGCAGTGCATTACATTTCAACCAAACAACTTGGTTCATCTACGCCTTTGCCAACATTCGCAGGGTGCCCAAGTGGGTTCAAGTTGCAGGATCCAGCTTAGACCTAGTTATATAATAGTTTCACCCGATATTTTGAGATTGTTTCAATCACTTCGTTATTGAATCAGGTTGAAAATATGCAAAATATGGCTTTATGACCTAACATGGAAAATATGACTTTTTATGACTTTATAACTTTTGTTGTAGACTTCGTGTTTTTATTTAAAAATCGTTTCCTAGCTTCTTGAAGCAAAGAAAAAATATGACTTATATGACTTTAAATGGCCCAATGATCGCTTAAGATACTAACCTGCTGAAAACGTTTGTCTGAAATAAGAGCGACCCTTTGTGCGAAGAAGTCGACCTGTTAGACGCCAAACTCAAGTCTGCATTGGTTCGATTCCAGGATTGGCGAGAAACGACAGTTAAGAAGGTTCAGCAGAATACGTTAACCGTCACATCGTTATGGGAATCGCTCCCCTATGTGTAATGCAACAATCGATAATTGTTCAGCGGCCACAAGACACTGTCTTGCAAGTTACAACAACCTATTCGGTGCCTACGTGATCGTTGACCATAATGTGTTTCACCTTGGTTTTGTCTGTAAAACATGTTAATACGGTGTGTTGCTCAATTTCTTGGGGTGAGAACTGTGGTGTAGTTTTCTGTAATGCTCGCGTAATAATTGGCAGTCGCCTGCTGGAATGTCAGCCCAGGGCAAATATGACCATTGCTCCCCTATCAGCTTCTTAACCTTTACGGCGCAGAACGTTTTTTAGGTCTAGTATGCGCTCACAGTCCAATTTTCTCAGTCGGGTGTGCAGCTCAGGGGCGTAACGAGGTTAGATGGCGCCCGGGGCAAGAAGCAAGTTTGGCTCCCCCATGTTAGAACTTGAGCTTTTTCGGAAGGAAATTTACTGTATTGAAGAAAGTGCTTGTGACATTGTTGGTACTTTTCGGCGCCCCCGCAGTGATTCGGCTCCCGGGGAATTGTGACCCCCTTTCCCCCCTCGTTACGCCCCTGGTGTAGCTTAAATCGTTTCGTTTTTTCCCGTTCAGCTTGATACGCTGCAATGTTTGCTTGAAGTCGTCAATAATCTTGTATTGACTTAAAGCTTCCCTTGAGTGAACATGGCATTCCAAGAGAAAAATTATGGTTGGCTGTGGGTCAGCTTGCACATGAAAATTCTTTAAAATTTGTTGTAGAAGTGTGTAATTACATCTGGTGGAAGGAAAATTGAGTGTTGAATTCAACATATTTTAAGATCAACTTCGGTCCTGAAATCATCGGTTTCGACAAATTGTGAAGCTTTAATCCGTTCGGGGTTCGCAGGATGTGAGACACATCTGTGCTGGGAATAGAGAAAACAATTTTTGATTTGCAGAAACAGTTCTTTGTTGTTTTATATCGTGAAGCAAAAAAATTCGCAGGGAATTTTTTTAAATACATTGTCAGCAAACTTTTTTATGAAATTTTTTTGGCTGCCCGAAGATCTTTTGTCGGCCGAGAAGCATGTCTAAACATGTACTCGATGACTACGACTCTTGTTAAACACTATCAAAGTCTTAGGAAAGAAGTAGAAGCAGTAGCCTGCTACTGTCCACGGCCAGTCAACAGAACTCAATGCGTTCAAATGAACCTGGCTTTATTGTCTTTCCAGCATATTTGCACTAGCGGGTTGCAACAGTCTGAGGCGGACAAAAGGTTGTGTGACTATGCAAAGAACACGAACAAAATAAATAAGGAATTATCACGATTCATAACAAAAGGTTATTTAGCAACCACCATTCACGACGGATCATAGAGCTTTCCCGAAGTCGTTAAAGAAAACATAGTTGCGCATTAAAGGTTGCAAGGTATTGTGCGCAGATTTTATAGGTTGGTCGCTTTTTTGGACGTTTCGGGCTGTAACTTGCAAGCCACTGAAGCTACATCAACATGTATGACATTGCCGGAAAGTTAAGACACAAGCACATTTTTGACGTATTTTTCCACGTGTTTGTGACGTATTTTTGGGTGAAAGCCCGTTTTTCCCGTATCAAAAAATTCGGTGTTTTTATGCAAATAGCTGTGTAGCAAAAGAGCCACACAAGTTGAAAAAATGCATCTATACAGAAAAACGTGAAAATAATTTTGCGAGAATACCAAAAACCTAACTGTTGGAAAATTCCAAAATCATGGGATGTTTTTACATTTTTCTTTTTGAAAGGCCTACGAGAGAAATTCAAAACACGAAACATTTAAAAAAATTTAGAAAAGGTTGCCCTTGGTTTCCTACAAATTTCAAATGAAAATGTTAAGAAGAAAAAGAGTTATGGAACTTTTTGTTTAAAAAATGGACAAAGTATTGGAAAAATTTTAATGAATTTTTTGCGTTCTTTTCAATGGTGCATTCCAAAAATCTCTAGTTTCAAAGTGTAAAGCGTAAAAGTATGACTTTCTTTAGAAATACCAAAATTCGTTTTTATCACCCAAACATTTTCCCTTAACAACACTGATGAGTTACTTTCGTTGGCATTTTTGGTTAGTTGAGGTTCTTAGACGTAGTTCAAGCCAAAAAACGTTGTGAAGAAGCTAACAGTTAAGCGTTAAAGGAACTTTCTGAATTTTCCGAAAATTGCCAAAAAACCGCTTCCGGAAAATCAAAAATTTGCATTTTTCGCAAATATTTCAAGCCTTTAGCGTACCATTTTTTAAACCCATCGGAAAGATCCCTTTTTTCCGAATACGAGAATGTCTTTATTGACCTGTATACCTGTAGTGCAATCCGTTCGTGAGTCTTCTTTCGTTTGAGCGAGTTCTTTTATCCACTGCTTGGCCGCGCTAGAATTCGGGGCAGGTGTTGAGCAGCCATTCGGTTGTTTCATCGTCCAGAACCGTCAGGCCGTGCAGTCCGTGGGGAGGTCGATGGATTGGACATTGGAGGACGACAGAGTCGACCATTTGCTCTTCTGCGCCACACTCACAGGCCGCAGAGGAGGCCATGCACTACCTCATTTGTACAAGCAGGAGAGGAAACCCCGACGCCGGTGCGGAGGCGGTAAGCCGGACCCAGGCTCTTCTTGGGAGGGTCATTCCGTGTGTGTGTACCGGTGTCTGGAATTGAAGTGCGGAGTCTTGTGGGGTTGTCCGCCCACTCCGCGTTCCATTGATGATCCACCCAATCCGCCGCACGTATGTTATTGTAGTCAGATAAACTGATGAGTTGCTGTGCGGCGGGTACAAATGGGTGTCTCGATTTGAGGCGCCGTGCAACAGCACCCGATGGANGGGTGAGCGCTGAGNGGAGCAGATGTCTAGGCTCCATGGCACGGCGTCCTAAACATAGTGTGGCTCTTCTGCGACGAAGCTCAGCAGGTTGGATGTCTGCGAGGATTGGAAGGTTGTCCGCTGGTGTAGGACGCA
>JGI24159J19872_10001018_pt1 | contig 29237 bp, 19 predicted proteins | sample Ectturendosymbi4_FD_19872 | JGI IMG/M metagenome (IMG submission 19872)
ACAAAAGAGCCATGTTTGATTGTTGGTGTACTTTACTGTAAATTCATTGTATTGTTATATCGTTGCAATGAAATTGTGTTAGTATCAATTACTATTTATATTTCAGACAAGAGGTACGAGAAAATTTAACAAAAGCTCAGGGGGTACGAGTGGGTAGAAAGGTTAAGAGCCACTGGGCTAAGGTCAGGTTGCTGTAAGTGCTGTTTGTATTGATGTGTATTGAAGACAGTTTTCTAGGTTGTGTTTTTTGTAAGAGCAGAGTAGCAGTACCGTGCTGACAGATACTAACTGATGCAATCATTTTAACTAGTAATGTGCCCTTGTAAATCGTAAGCTGCTGGTTTTGATAGTCATGCTTGTTAGCAAGTTCATAGATGAGATAGAGTCCAAACTCTGCTGGAAGCGGAAGCGGTGGAAACGGAAGCGGTTGACGAAATAGCCGGTTCCACATCCCTGATCACCAGCGTGGGTACACAATACACATACAGGGCTAATTAGGTTTTCAGAATATTTTCAGTAAACGTGTATTTCTGCTTTGTAATCGAGCAGGGTTTGTCTTCATTAGACTTAACCATTTAAATTGGTTTTGGTTCATTAACTACGTGAAGACTTTCTGCAACATCGTATTATTATTAACATTTTTATTAACACTAAAAAAGCCTTCAAAAAACTATACATATTTTATTTTGAGACGTTTCGGATTATTCTTTTGACTGAAGATGGATTAAGAATAATCCGAAACTTTAAATCTATTCCAAGTTTATGCTCCAAAATATTATTTTTGATTCATAGCATTGCATCGTTTTGACGCAAAGGCATTTTTCCCTTTGATGAGATTACAGTATGCCTCTGTGTTTCAGAAAATGTTCATTTTTGTGCCCAGTCCAGGTGTTTCACACAAAACTTTGAAACATTATTCTCTATAAGAGTCGCAGATTGAAATATTGTAGCTTTCTGACAAAAGGTACGCCAAGAATTTCTTAGTCTTTGTCAACACATCATGCAACGCTAGGATATAGGCTGTCGGGAAAAGGTTCGCCTCCACTTACCATCGCTCTCACACTCAAACTGGCACATGTCCGCAACAAATGGTCCCCGAATGGAATCATCATTCATTTCAGAAGCGATGAAAGCACAGCATTGCATGGTCTTTTTCAATACACTAACGATACTTAGTAAAAAATTTTTATCTTGCGGATAAATTGGTTAGTTTACTAACGAACTGAGAAGTAACGTCGAGTTATTAAACGTTGTCATTGGTTAAAGTAAAAATAAAGGTATCAGTTTTATTGACTACAGCAGATTATAATCTTGAATTCATTTAACTGGACATTAAAAATTGGCAATTGTACACTTGCAGGGGGAAAGACTGTTTGGGCTAGCCTCCAAACAAAATCATGGTTACCTTACTTAGCTTAATACCAAAATCTTGGTGATTGCTCCCAATTTTTGGTAAAAAATAAATTGATATAGCACATTGTATTTTCAAGATACGATAAATAAAAGATCACAAATTTTAACTACGACACAACACAAGAAGACTTTCGCCAACATCAACAAGCGACAGTAGTGTTCAGAAAGTTCAGCCTAGTGAAGGCAGTGCTGTAAATCATGGACGGGGAACCTGCGGCCCGCGGGCCAAATGCGACCCGCGTGAACATTTGATATGGCCCGCATCAGAATATTCATCACCCAAGTGTAGTGGTCACGCAAGTGCCACTACATGGAATTCGGCTAAGTCAGAGGGAACTGCATCAGATGAATGTGCCTGATGTGAAAGTCGGAAGTCAAAATGCCTCGATCAGAAATGACGAAGGAAGGGCTTGTTTGGTCAAATCGGTTAAGGCGGAGATAGCGAGCAATTGGCTTTGATCACTTCATCGGTCGGAAGTTCGAACGGCAAGCGGGGCAGATCGGGTGTTCCGTTTCACAAGTTAGAGTACAAGATCGTGTTAAAATGAAACTCCATGATAAACAGGTACTTAGTGAGGTAAGAGATGTCACTCTTCCTCATATTTGTATGAACGGAGAATTTTAGGATGAAAGTAACTGACTTTCGCAGCCCGCCAGCGGTAATGCAGAATTCATGCGGCCCGTGATAGTAAATAGCTTCCCCACCCTTGCTGTAAATGATCCAAAATTTGTATCTGTCGAATGTTTCAGCGCAAGAAAAAGAGTTTGTGGCGGAAATTTCTATTCATAAACGCACTAAAATGTTTGCAGATGATTCTTCGGGGTCACACAATATGTAAAAATCAAATGGCTTGAAACAAAACCGTTTGCCCAGCAGTCCGCTACAAGCACTGATCCAGTGTGATGAAGAGGTATTTCCTAACATCTTCAGCATCCTGAAAATTGTAGCTAAACTGGCAGTGACAACATGTGAGGCTGAAGCAAGTTTCTCGGCCTTGCACTACCTGAAAATGTTTCTCTGCACCACAACCCGAGAGGGCCGTTTGAACGGACTAGCCTTGATTCATATACACAGAAAATCAACATAGATTTGGACTTCGCGATCGACGAATTTCCAAGTCGTCACAACCGTTGCTTATAGTACTGCAGTGAATTTCCCAAGTGGAGGTGTCCCTTGCTCCGCTGGGCCAGTGGCAATCAAACAGTTATAGGTAGGGCTACCATGTCATCCTTATGTCTAACATTTGTCCTCATTTTTATATGGCTGTTTCCTACAAAGTAGTTTTGTCCTTATTTTTGCCTTGTGTTTTTGCTTTTGTCTTATATACAGACCAGAGGTTCCCAAACGGGGCATCGCAATGCTCTGGTGCGTTGGTTTGAGATTGCAAGGGCTTCGGTTGCTTGATATTTAACGCCTTTCAAATTTAATTACGGTTTTCACAACTTTTTGTGGGGGAAATTTCTCAGACCCTCATCGAGGATTTCGGAACTTAATGTGTCTTCACCGCTTTATAGTCAGTGCACATCCGGATGAACTCGTCCCTGAGCCCCCCCCCCTAAAAAAATCTTGGATCCGCCTGTGTTGTATGTTTATAAAAGAGTGAAATCTATATAAACTGTACAACAATTCAAACAATTCTCATAAGACAGACAACTGGTGAAAGCTCATTCAAATATTTGTTTGCATTTCAGGGGTCGACAACAAACGGGCCGCGGCGGTGCTGGTCCACGAGGAATTTGTCACCACGCAGGCAATGCAGAACCAAAGCCAAAATGCTCCAAAATTGCAATTTTCTTTGACAAACTCACCGTGTTTGCCTCTCTGTGGAAAATCCTACATTTGACCTAGAGCTAGGCTTCATGATTCCAAGATTGTTTGCACCGTTAGGATAGTGCAATAATGTCTATTTCTTTTTCAGCAAGTAAACGTTTGCGGCAAAAAATACCAAAAAAACAAGGATTTCATCAAGTGTTCTTCAAAAGCAAATAAAATCCGTTCTAGAAATTCGTTTTCAATTCTGGAAACACTTTTGTGAGTCAATTTTTTGACTCCGTATCCGCTCCGTCTCCAAAAAGTTCTGTTCCACATCCCCTACTCCTCTGCAATTCATAGAAATATTCAAGTCCGGATCCGTCTTGACTCCGCAACGTTCAAAATTCTACAGAAAGATGCATGCATGTTGCTTGACCTGTGAGTGGGGCGCAGAACAAGCCGTCGACCATGTCGTCCTCCAATGTCCAATTCACCGACCTCCTCATGGCTTGCACGGCCTGACCGTTCTGGACGATGAGACAACCGAATAGCTGCTCAACTCCTGCCCCGAAATCTAGCGCGGTCAAGCAGTGCATAGAAGAAGAAAAACCCGCTCAAACGAAGAAGCATTTCATTTACCTGATGTTCTGCTGTTTTTATTTGTTGCTCAAGTTCATTCATTTCCATGGTCGCAGTATCCTAAGAATCTTGAAGAGCAGCATTAACTAGATTGACAGTAGCATTTTCCAAACCATTGTATCAGCGACAAGATTTGTAGAATCCAACTCCTAAATATCTCGCGATTTCCCAAAAATGAAGTTACCATTAGTATAATCCTAACCTTCAGTATCTGCACAGGAACATGCTTCATGATAATGTTTCAATCATTTCCGCAGTTTCGTTCAATGGTTCGTTCATTCATTCATTTTCCTGCCACTTTCCCTCTGGGAGGGTCGCGGGAGCAGCAGCCCTACGAGGGTCCTTGGACGACCTATGGACCGTTTTACCGTGAGTGTAGCCAGCAGGACGTGCATCGCCAATATTTCTAGGAACATTCTGAACGCACGGCCAAACCAGCATAGCAGGGGTGACTCGATTTGCAGGAGAAGTAGATAGACATTTAAGGCTTTACGAATTTCACAGCTGCGCATTTTGTCGCTACGTGTCACACTGTGAACTCTTCGCAAAAATAACATATATTCTACTTGCACTTCACATAGCACTCTTTCCGTCATTGAGCAAGATTGGTAACCGTAGGCTGGGGTCGGAACAAAGACCGATTTAAAAACTGAAAACGTTGCGGTGTTTGAAAGCTCCCATTTTGTCACCACAGAGCAGATCAAGGCAGTCGCCACGGGGACGCTTTTGGGGGCTTAGCCGCCCCAAGCAAATCTTCAAGCCACCTCCAATTGAAACATGAAACACTATAAATGAGTTGAGTTTTTGTCAATTTTTAGTGTTTCAAGCCCCGCGCACCAACCCAAAGCCCCCCCGCAGAAACGCAAAGCCGCCCCCCTATCGTAAACTTTCCGGCGACGGTTCTGGATCAAGCTCACGTAGAGCTGCATTTGCTGTACCAGGGCTACCATCGATACAACCGAAATTCAGAAATCTGTTTACTTAAGAAATTGTATACATGGAGTCCACGCAGACTCCTGCTACTGCCGAAAATTAAAAGTGACTCCGGGTCCGGTTTACACAAATTTTTGACACCGGCTCCTAAAGAACAACGCAGAATCCTTGCGGAGTCGACCCCGGATCCGCGGCCACTTTGGTATGCGCGGGAAGGACAGCCGCAAAGATCAACCGTGCCGTGCTGGCCACCAGTTTAATTTCGGCTTCCTGTGGGGAGATTCGAACACGCAGCGGAAGACCAAAAGCTCTAGTACAATGGGCAAGCAATAATAGAGATTCCCCGGTCGACCAGGTTAACTCTATTGTTGCTTGTGCGTGCGTATCTGCCTTTTCGAAGCAGTTCCCGTCTGCGCGTTGGACATGTGACGCGATGCGCCGTCACAGGATGAGTTGGTTGATGAGGTTGCTCGTACGAAGTTTGGCCGGAATAGCACCGGTCGTAAGCAGCCAGTAATTATCATCATGGTGTCACTGTGGGCAACAAGGCCGGGAACACTGCGGCACCGGACAGGTGCTGCATATTCAACAGTGCTGTACACCAGTGCTTGTACTTAGTGCTGGCATCACATGACGATCCGGCTAAGCATCTCAAAAGTTCTTTTCGTATGAGCAGCCCAGCACGGACTGCTTCAGCATGGCGCTTGTACGTGAGCTGTCGATCTGGTTTCGTGACCGGTTCATGTGGGTGTGGCGTTGCAATCTTCGCATCGCCTCCAAAACTACTAAAGGCTTCGACGCTGATCTTAGCGGAATGATTTCAGGTGCTGCACAGGCAGCATTCCATTCCTGCTGCAGTGCAGCACGCATCGTGTCCAGTTTAACGGTACAATGCTATTGATTTTAAATTCCGAGCGTTTAACCTGCCAAAAAACATGTTCGGTTCCAGTTGGGGGCATCAAAGTCAAACAAGGGGCCCACACAGAACCGTTGCCAGATAGTTGTCAATAGGGGGGCTTTACGTTTGTCCAGGGGAGCTTGACATTCAAATATAACAAAAATTCCACTGATTTATATTTCATATTTCAATTGGGGGGGGCTTGGGCTTTGCTTAGGGGGGCTAAGCCCACCAAAGCGCCCCGTGGCGACGGGACTGGGCCCACAACCACCATCATCCTTGGCCAGGGTCCTCAATTGGTTGGTCTTTTGAAACGTGGAAGTCACAGGTGGCTCAAAATGACTGAGACATTGCCGGCTTAAGTGGGTTAATCGCTGTTTTATTTCGATGTGCCACGCGTACATCACTGTTTTATTTCGATGTGTAACGCATATATCACAGCGCCGAAAAGAGAACAATGAACAGCCAATTCAGCCACGTGTCTGGAAAATAAATCTTAAGGGAAAACGGAGGAACATTTCACAGTTCGGAAAAACAGGTTGTACGCTTTTGAAATAATGACACAATGTTTGAAACAGTGTATAAATCTGCACTCAGCTTTTGATGACATTCATCGCATCAATGTACCAAAAAAAGTGGAAATATTTTTACAATTGAGGTCTGACAATGGTGCTCTCTAGCTTCGATAACAATAACAACAGGTAAGCTGAATGATGTCGTTCAGAAGTCATGGTAACAAAAATACTCCCTAAGTGCCAACACTATTATAACGTATCAAGTATTGCCAGGCTTGATGAGACAACATGTCAACAACCACAAATCATTTGACATTTTTCTGACATCGCGTTCATGGAAGCCGAGCATTATTAGCCGCTAATAATTGCCTGCGCCATCCAGACTTTTTATACTACTTTTGCAACCTCTCGGTTGACGTTGCGTTGAATGCGCGATTCACCACCAACGGAATGTGCGCGAAGAACAACACCCTTATATACGTGGCGCGAACAAGCAATAACAGAGTGATCGCGGTGCGTGAACTCTATTGTTGCTTGCTGCCACAGTGTGAAGCTTTGCGCACATACCGCTCGGGCTTTCCGATCGCAACACTACTAATCCACCCAACTTTCCAACAGTTTTTCATGAACCAATCCGACTAAAAACCAGATTTTCAACGAACCGATCTAATCATCAACCAGATTTTTCATTTAGCAATCCGACCATCGGCTTCAAACATCTGATTCAACCAATCCTATTACACACTTTTCATGCAAGTTTCGCAACGTGACCGATCACAGCAAAATATGCCATTAAACGTTTAGGTTTCAGAAGCGTGTTCGGATTTTGAACATATTGTGTTGATCCGTCCCTCCCGCTATTTTGGCAACAGCCCGAATTTTGCAATAATGCTGCTCTGGTCCGATGTGCGCAGGACTTACAGCGTCAAGGTATACAATCGCAGTGTTCTGACAAGCGGTCTCGCAGACCTTACAGCAAAGCAGACGACGCGGATGCGTTGATCGATGGTAAATTATATTCGAGAGGTTTCGACCGCACAGGTATGTCTACGGAGAAAAGTGTGCTGTGCGCTGCGTTGCAGAATCTCAAACACCTAAACCAGGGGTGGGGAACCTGCGGCCCGCGTGAACATCTGATATGGCCCGCAACAGAATTTTCACTGCCCAAGTTAGAGTACAACATCGCCTCAAAACGAAGCTCCGTGATAGGCAGGTACTTGGGTAGTAAGTCAAGAGAAGTCACTCGTCCTCATAGTTAGATAAAGGAAGAATTTTAAGATAAAATTAATTAATTTTTCGGCCCAACAGCGATAATGCACAATTCATGCGGCCCGCGATAGTAAATACGTCCCCCACTCCTGACCAAAAGCCACTATGCTTGGACCAGGGTTCATGGATAGAAAATGAATTATACCCTATTGTCAGTAATATTTGGCGCCTGCTGTTGACGTAATGGTCATGAGATAAAAAAAACGGCATGAATGAGTTGCAACTTCTATAACTTTGAAAAAAAGATAAGCAAGCAAATATCATATAAAGTTAATTGCAAAACACCGACATGAGCAAGGAAGCATTCGTTGTTTTGTTGTTGCTTCGCAAGTATTTAACAAGAAACGACGGAAACAATAAAAAACTTTGCTCACAGTCGCTTGTAACGAAAATAACGCTGTTCGGTTACTTCAGTTTGCCTTGAACTTTACGGAGAAAGCTGCTCTGTCGCGAGGGTATCTCAGCGCGGAGCTGAGGAACTTCGCTGGCAGATTGCAAACTGTCCTCTCGCTCCTCCTGCGGGTCAGGGTAGGGTTTGCGCGGCGCGTGTGCGGTGTAGCCGCGCGGTACTGACCAGAAGTAAGGCATCCGATTGGGGTTCGGGACAGTTACGGATTGAACGGGAGCTCGATAGCTGTTGGTGGGCGGAGGTCGTTCGATTGCCGCAAAGCCGAGCTGCGCGGATGCCGACGCTTTGCTGGCAACGGTTTGGTTTTCGCTTTGTGAGTTTGCGGCGCGTTTGACTGGCGCTGGTTCTTTCGCTGATCGTTTCTGCAACGGATCTGTGTGGGTACTTCCCCCGTTTTGAGACGAAGCAAGCGGCGAGTGCGTCTGCGACGAACGCAGCGACTTGGCGGAACCGACAGATCGGGCGTCGCTGGAGGCTCCTTTGCTCTTGGCTGTGCTTGGGCTGCTGCCAGACGAAAGGCTGTCCGAGCTGCTGCGCGTTTCCGCAGCAGCTTGCTTCGACTCGACGGCGCGTCGATAGCTGCCGCTTCGCTGAGCCGAGAATGGGGAGGAGTTTGACGTTGCGCCTGCGTACGATCGCAAAATTTGCGTAAAAATAATGCAAGAGCGGGATACAAAATTTTGTCAAAACAGGTTTAGTTTTTCTCTATCAAACGCAAAATGTTACCAAAAGTTTGACCTTTTTTCACACAAACGTTTTGATCAAACTTCAACTTCTGTCGGACTTGCTTCTTAAAGAAACTGCAAAACACGTGTCTTTTGCCCAGCAAAGCAGATATGTTGCAATATCATTACGATTCTAGGTGCCCAACACGAAAACGCCATTGCATGATGTGATTGCTACTTCATGTTTCGCACACTAATTTTGGAGCAGTGTTGGGAACATATTGATGTCTAAGACCCGAACACCGCAAGGCACAACTCATCAAACAGGCTTGTTTTAGAATTAAGTCTTTTTGGCCATGTCTTTGATGTTCATCATCGTTGCCGCAGCTTGCCTTTGCCTTTCGCAAGAATTCCGAATACGTCGTTTTAACAAATTTAAACATTGGTACTTTGTTATTGAATTTCAAGAAAATTAAGAAATAAAAAATTTCACACGTTTCATGCTACGCTTGTTGAAGTCGCACGTGCGCCAAAATTTTGGCGCAAGATAGTGGTGAACATTTTCTACCACAATTCGCCATGCGATTGTGCAACAGAGTTGGTCAATCCCTCAAAAGCGGGTTTACTAAGAACAATTGGAATTGCACATTTTGTGCAAAACGTTTCAGATAAAAGTTATGTTATTTCGACATTTATTTACGGCATATTCCAATTGAATTGCAAAATGAGACCCTTATTACGTAACTATGTATACAAAACTGAAATCAGAATGCTTTTGATTTTGACAGTGCGAAAAACGTACTACTGAAAATTGAATCACAGCTTTTGTTGATTCTGTTTTAATATCTTTACCAGGACCAGGCTTTATAGCATTAAACATCTCATTGAATCAAGGCTTTCACCAAAACGTTTTTGTTGCAAAGCTTTTGGAACAAACTAACTTCAAGAAGAAGCAACACTGCACCTTTCCTCAAAAACAGCGGTGAACGCTTGGAACGGTGCAATGGCAGGATACAAAACAGGATAAGACTTTTTGCATGAGTATCGATCTACGTTGGACCAACGCAGTTTGTTTCTCAAACCAAGTTTAAAACAGTTGTTGCTCATTCTAACATTTCGAATGATTGGCCACAGGAAACCCGAACGATGCTGATATCAAAGCAAGTGTGAAAACGTTATTAAAGTTTTTGAATCTTGCCGGTAGACATGCCAGCACAAGCTGCATCTTTCTAACGTCGCTTTGGGGCACCCGAATTCACCTGCGAATGGCTATTCATAAACACATGAACGAAAATGCAAGCATAAGCGAAAATGAGCAATATCTCGTAATTTCCCAAAGCTTTAAATATGAACAAATGTTACCGTTAGCTGGTTTGGCGGTTGGACTCATCGCGGATGAATTCTTGCGTGATTTCAAACCTGTGCCTTGACTATCATGCGCCAACTGAGATGCTTGCTCATCAGGCTTGCAATCTTTCACCGCAAACTTGAGAGTTCCACGTTTTTCATCAATATTTATTCGTTTCTCGCGACTGGTGGCCCCAGCTTCTCCCCCACTCTCAGTGGGTCGTGCGGCCCTCGAATAATAGTTCCCGATCTTTTGCTGCAAAGCTTGCTGTTGCTGCGCTCTCTGCGTGGCGCCGTGCGACCCGTTGTTCATGTGCGGGACGTGATGGATCCCGTTCGCGGAGGCGACCCACGAGACAGCGGGTTGAACGTTGATTCTCTGCCTCGGCGTGCTCGTCGCTACCGGCTCAAACTTTTTCTTGTTCGCACCGTTTCCTGCGACCGCGGGTCGGGAAGAAGCGCCTTTGTCTCTCGTTCGTTCCACCAGAAACCACCGGCTCGCGGCAGCCATTCTCTCCCTGCGAGTAACATGTTCTTTTTTAACTTTATGCAATGCATGCGTCATCTTGCAAACTGAGGCAGAGCTCGGGTAGTGCCAGGGATCACCGCCCCGAAATTTTAGCTAGCTTCCGTGTTATTCGCAAACTTGTGCTTTACGACGGGTAAATTTCCATTTTACATTGTTGTGGTCATAAGTATCCCGCCCAGCGGACTCCTAATGAAAATGTCTGCCTCTTTCCCTGGGTTACAAGTTTTGCAAGTTCATTCAAAAAGTTTTGTAAAATTTTCCGCTGATTAAACGATTTTCGTTCAAAGCAGAATGCAACTGGTTTATGCAGATTTCCACGCCGAAACCTTACAAACGTTGCGGCAAAAATATACGCGTGCAGCGCGGGCGTCCTAAACGTGCATTTTTCGTTGCTTGTATTGCACTACATGTTTGGTACACTGCAACCTTCAGATACAAATCACAGCAACGACAATCCAGTTAACCTTTTAGAACAAGGCTCATGTGATTATCTCTGCTAAGCAGGAAAGATTCCTAGAAAGCGAAAAGTCGTAAGCAAAAACAAAACAGCTGCAATAAAATGCTAATATTAGTATTAACATTGTATATGCATTGTTGTTAAAGTGAAATGCTACATGCTGTGTATCAGTTTAAGAATTCCGTTTTTGTAGTCCTAAAATATTTTCTACATCTATTCTTTCTATTTAATACGCATTAGTTGATAGTCATGTAATCAGTTGCTTCGCAGTAGAAGCGTCAGTTTGAGAGTGTTTCACAAAAAATCTCAGCAGTGATTATTAGTCTGCCTTTTTTCAAAATTCTCACAGAAAAATTAAACTACCAACGGAAAACGATCACTACATTAGGTAAATTGTGTTACTGTAAAAATGATACAAACAGATAAAAATCGAGTCTAAAAAAGAAACACAAGGAAAAAGTTGGTAATAACACGTAACACCTTTTTTTGTCGGTGATTTTTCGGTCATTGACCGATACGTTTTAAAAATAATTTAAAAAAATAAGTCAATTCGGTAATAATGCCTTTTTCATTCATACGAAAATGTCCTGAAACGAAAAATGACAAAAAGTGATTAATCTATTTCGGATAAATGACCAAAAATATCTCAGCGAAAAGAAAACAGCGAACACACCCAAATTCGCCCACCTCATCACTTCAGGAGTTTCCAACGTCGAATCTTCGGTGCACAAAGAGATGGAGGGGGAGGGCTGGTAACGCATGTCTCTCACCATCTTGAGCATCTCGTCCATGGAGAGTTTTTCCCAAGGTTTTTTTGGCGTGCTTGTATGAATATCTAAGTAAAAGTAATGCAGCTGTGTCAGTAAAAATGCTTTTCTGCAGCACATCGTCGGAGACTTCTTGTTTGCAAAGTAGTTGTTGTTGTGTGAAATCTACTTGCAAAGTCACAAAACACTGGACAAGTCTAAACGTTATGAAGACATATGACAAAAATCATGCAAGCCATCCGATACTCGTAGAAGCACATGACAAAGATTGCTATTATAATTTTCCAGAAATTTCGCAAAAGATTCCTTAGACTCACTCGATTCCGGCAACAGTGCTGCTAAAATCATCGATATTTACACCCCCTTCTCTGTTTTTTTATTGACGTTACAATGCTTTCAAATAAAGTCGGCCATTGGACCAGATATTGGAGTTTGCCGCCGGCACCTTCAATATCTTTCAGTTAATTTAGGCTCACGTCAAAACAGCAACAAAAGTTTCCTATCTCAATCGCAACGCAGGTAACTCAGTGTGCGCCGCTGTTCTTGGAATGTACTTCAACTGCTGTCGGCCAAGTAAGTCAAGAGTTCTTGACTTACAATAGTGCAAATACCTAGCATTGTAGTCGTGTATTAAACGTTCTTAGAAGTCAGTATTATTTTTATCTTGCGATATACTTCAACAAACGCGCCCAAAAACATCAGTGTGGAGCGAAATGCATAATAAGGGACACAATCCTGGAACGAATATTGAACGTTGATCTACCGGTTGTTTCTTTTCGTGTTTCGACCCCTTGCAAATTTGCTTCAGTAAAAAGTCGGATTGATTCGCCGAAAATTTGCGAACTAGCGATCTAAAACGAATGTGACAGATTGCAGTTCAATACCGTTTTTGTACCTTAATCTAACTAAACCGGTGAAATTGCAACTCAAACTGTCAGCAACAGCTGTGTCCTCACCTAACCGCGAGATATTCTGACCAGCACAGGTCCATAAATGTGTGCTTATGTTTACGTTCAAATCAACCAGGTTATTGCACTGTACCACTGTTATCCATAACCTCAAGAAGCGGTTTTTCCGCAACCTCAGAAAATCTAGGCTGGTTTTACGATAAGGTTCAGGCCCTAAACCTTTAGGGTTACTGTTTCTCCCAGTCGAGGCTTATTTGTTAAGATATCGTTTCGGTGCACCGCAATCAAGATCGCTTCAACAAGAACACGTCACCGAAACTCACAAGCACGTTCTCTTTCTCCGGGAAATGGTTGAAAAGTTAAAAAGTCCATCGAGCATGCATTCACCGAAATTTTAAATTTTACAAAGTTGTTTGAGTGCTTCGCAAGCATTCCACAAAATGACACACTTGTGGCGTGCTAGGCTCTTGACAGTGCCCCCACCTGAACCTCCCATCAGGAGGTTCGGGCGGCCCTTCGTGGCTTCGTGCAGGCTTAGCCCTAACATAAATTTATTGGAAAAAAAAACTATTTAAAAATCCTAAATTCATCTGTCCTAACTGATATCGTCCCACCAAAATTTGATTGGCTTCGGCAGAGCTTTCTTCGCCTAGCTTCTGGTCTAGACACTTATTTTAAAAAACAGCTATTTTCACAAAACGGTTACTTTTTAACCTGCAAGGATTTTCTGTAATTTCCAAAATCTGTTTTTCACAACTAAATGCAGAGGTGCTTTTAAATGCAAGCGGCCTGCTCTCCGCCGTGAGTTGAGTTCTTTACAGCTCAGTCACTTGCTTTGAAAAGAAATTCAATTCATTGTCACTTTTCGTTTTTGCCTGGTTCAAATGCAAACGAACCAACAAGACCACATCGATTCCCACCTCATTGCAAACACTGTCCTCGTACAAACTCACATCCATACATCGATGACCTCAGCTCAAGACACAAAGGGATTACAAACCAAACACTTCCTGCCGATCCATTCAAGCAGACGAACAAACAAAAGCAAATGTAAACACATCTCGGCAAAGAATAGCGAACCGACATGCCTTTTGTCAGATTTGCGATTTCATCGCTTACGGAGTTTTTCCGGTTATTGCGAGTAAGAGCAGTTGAACGGTTCAACGTTTTCGATTTTTCCTGGATTTGTTGACTCGACGTGACCTCGACTTCGTCTAAAGACGTTCCGGGTCCGTTCAAAGCAGCGTTTATCTTTTCCTGCATGCTTGCGTGCGTGAGTGAGCTCTCGCTGCGTAACAACGTTCGTCCGGCCCTTTCTGCAGCTGACGGCCTTGACACCTCACTGAGACCCCCTGGTTTGAGGCCGGTCTTCGCATTAAAAGTGTTCCATATTTTAGGAGGTGGAGGTTGCTCCTCAAGTTTTCTTCTTCGAGTTCCATTCTGAGGTGGATGTTTTGACGCCGAAGGCTCTGTGTAAAGTTCACAAGGGGTGAAATTAAAATTACTACAAGCGAAGGTAAGTGGTTTATCTAAACCATGAGTTCTCGATCTTTTCCTGACCGCGTCTCCCCTAGTGGTTTTCTACTGCCAATACGCACCAATTGTTCCAATAAAACTAAGTTTGCGCAAATGTACTTACGCGCATGATTACTTAACAAAACAAAGGAATTTGAAAAAAGAATTTAATGCCAGGGTTCTCCTTTCTTAATAGAAATAACAGGGCTATCTAACTAGAGTGAAAGTGTGTAGCATCTAATTAATAGTGCGATGCAATATTTCAAAGAGATTTGTCACTTGCGACAGTTGCAATAGCAGACTCCATAAGTTTGCCGGACAATAAACTTCGCATACGACACGAAAGCAACTCGCGTTCCTCCTGGAATGCCCTCGCGCACCACTAGTGGTATGCGTACCACAGGTTGAGAACCACTGATCAACAGAGTGACGGATGTTAGCAAATATATTATAAAAACATGGCTTAAAGAAGGGCCAGGATTATAGGCTTGAAACGAGAGGGTAGACGCAAAAAATTAAAACTGTGCAGTATACCGTCACAGACCACTGACGAATACACGTGCTCAAAGCACGTCACACGCAATGCACAACCCAGGATGACGAAGAGCGTGTTTTTATTGAGAAAAATTCATTTGTTTATGCTTTAATTAAACCCACTCACTGGATCCGACAGAACGAAACTGTGATTTTTCTTCGTTCGCACCATCAACATCCGCGAAAGAATTCTGTTTTGAATAAACCTGGTCTTTTTCAAGATCGAACAAGTCGTTGCCTTGCTCAGGTTTTCGACTCGTTGCGACGTTCGAAGACTGAGTCGAGTTTTCATCTGAACTCGCTCGTAACCGCTGGTTTTCTGCTTTCAGCCTGCGCAAGAAATGCTTACTGAAAACGTTCTTTCCCAAATTCACGCAGATTTTCGTACAATAGCAGAGTTTCGCGGAACTCATTTTTAGAGAAAACATGTAAGTTTCCGTCGAGACCAGATTTGTTTATGGGTAAACCGACGTCGAAAAACTCGCCGATTAGTTGTGTTTCTCGGATCACAGGGTCATGAACCGGGCTGGTATTAAGTTCCAGGTCCACACTGTGTGCAAAAGCTGTCCGACACGCTCCGATGGCGGCAAATATTTATTGATAGCGCAACGCCGTTCGGCATCGTGGTGGTAAATGTCGCGCAAAGCAGCTTTGCAAAGTTTCGCGATACGAGCGTGCGTTTTTCACTCACACAGAGCGCGGTCATGCATGAACACAAGCCCCCGAAACTACCACACCGCTGTGAAAATAACCGGCTTTGCTGCTTACGTTTCCACGTCGCTCCTCAGGGCAACGAGCTGCTGGGCCAGGGACACGCAGGTCTCGACGACGACGAGGTACCCGACGCAGGTGCCGTGGTCGTATTTTCGCGCCGCCTGTCCCGGAGTGTCGCCGTCGGAGTTGAGCATCGTCACGGACGCGCCTCGCGATACCAGAGTCTAATTCAGAAAAAAACAAGACAAAGCAATTAAAATGAAATGCGGAAACGGAATAACATTCGCTTGGCCGGCCACGTGGGAGGCAAAGCGAAATGAAGCGAGAAACTGGGTTAAGGGTGTTCGTAATACTCTTTTCAGCTTGCAGGAGCTGCGTGGAGAGGCGTCGCTGGTTGTTGCGCGTACGTCAAGTAAGAGTTTAATTGGATCGCGGCATTGAGAAGAGATGTCGAAGGTTTTCGTAATGCTTGATTGAACATCATCGTCATTCATGCGCATCCCACGATCGATCAGGCTGCGGGTTCACTTCGTCGCAAATAAAGTGGAAGGTTGCCTGCTACAGTCTTGTGTGCTGCAGCTCGATTTAAATTGTGCAATGCATTCAGAGTGGCTGAGCCGATGCAGTTGAAACACAACACGTACGTTCTTACAAAGATGGCAAAAATTCAAGACCATTCAAAACGCGACTATCACTGCAACTGCTTCTTTCACTATTCCGATTGCACACTAGGCTGATATTAAGCAAATCACCAGCTCTTAAAAACAAACAAACAAAGATTAAGAAAGACTCCTCAAACCGGCACCGGCACCTGTATGCATTCAAGATGACCATAACGTGCTGCTACGTGCACCGGCGTGTTGCTGCAGTGGTCCGCCGTGTCCACCGAAAAGCCCTCCTTATCCATCTCCTCACACAGCCAATCCAAGATCTCGCTGCGGTTGTAGCGAGCTGCCACGTGAGCGATGGGGGGCCTTGTAGTCGATCCGTCGAATGAGGAGGGACGGTTTGATATCGAAAGCTCGTCACGGGCGGACGTGTGACGCACGAGCCATTGCACGCAATCGATGTGGTCGTTCTGAAAATTGGTGTAGAGTTTGAGCGCAATTTTGTCCTCAACTGATCGATTTTTAAACCTTACTGGAGCAGAGTCCTTGAAAGTTTATCAGTAGGGTGAGCAATAGCTACAAACGACTGCAAGCAAAATGCTCTGAACTTTATGGCAGTAGTCAAAGAGTTAACTTTTCTGAATTTCCGATTCGACATGCTTGTAAGGCGTACCCCTTTCAATCAACATATACTTGCCACACTGCGCCAAACAACGCATTTCGTTGAAACGAGTTTGTATTACTACGCGCGAAGGGCGTCTTGACTTCTCCAAGTACTTCAAACTTTTTTGGTGACTTCAACAACAAAGAGGATCAGCTTACGTGCATGAGGGGCCAGGGTGTTCATTATTTTTGGTGGCCAGAAATTGGAAAAACAGTCTTAACTCTGCTTCAACAGACTCAGGTTTTTGTAACATGCTTGGTCAAAACCACAACTGTCTGGAAAGGTTTTGTCATAAGAACAGTGGTTAGCGTACTGAGTTATCACATGGTGGCGACTTGCAACATGATCCCTTGCTTTTGAAAGCACTACACAATACGCCTTTTATTGGCATGGGGTCAGGGAAATGGTGCAATTTTCGAATTATAGAAATTCCACTGCCAAACAAAGGTTGTGACCTGTAGCATTAGCCAAGATAATACGGAGCAGAAACGTCCCCAACGGGTTTACCAAGGTTCACTTTTTAGAAAGCATAGAGCAGCGCTTCCCATCCTGGGGCCTGCTAGGTATGGCCACCTCTTAGCTTATGAAAACATTTTTAAAATTCTCAAGAGTATTTTGGTATTGGGCAAAAGCATCAATAGCATTATTGAGATGATCTCAATGAGCTGATCCCAAATCTGATATCAGAATTTCTACTGTACAACACGTGTTACTCAACCTAAACGATTTCTGCTCGGGGTAAGAGAAAAATTAATGCACTGACTGTTGAACAAGTAGAAAAAGGTTGGAAAGCACTGCCATAGATGGGGGCATTCTTTGAAACTTTGGAGGAAGTTCTTATTCTGGTCACTGCTAATTTTCACCAAGGGCGGATATTTTACGGAAATTGGTGACAACGCAACTTTCTGTTCAACTCTTGTGAGTTAATTTTTCAAATACTGTACTATAACTGCAAGCATTACAAGAAACCATTAAAAAGTGAAGTCGAACGCATATTTAGTAGCCTCCTGAAGTTTAAAAGCACGTATTAAATAGCAGGGCATTACGCTGAATGGACGACGGTCATGATCCAAACGCCTTTTGGTTTATTTCCCTAGTTTCTAAGATAACGATGCATTTCGCTTCCAGATATTCCGCCATTAAGCTGTGGAAGCTGCAAAACAATACGCCATTATAGTGTCTTATCCTAATCTACTACGGTTGCATTATTGACAACAGGAATGTTTTCCCACCATAACGTTTTCAGACTATATGTTCAAGTCAGTGGCGTAGCAAGTCCAAGTGCCGCCCGGGGCCGACCATAGAAGTGCCCTTTCCACCCCTCAAATTTGCTTACAAAAATTTAAAGCGAAAGATCGTATTTAGTGCTTGTTTAAAGATATACAGATGAACAAAGCATCTTGAAGATCACAATCAAACACTCACAAACTGAAATGAGTCTTGTTTTTCATTGTCGATTATATGAGTCTTGCTTTTCTGCTTGTCGCCACCTTCCTCATCGTTACTTTTTTGCTTTTTTGCTTTCTTTACGTACACATACACAAACCCGACATGTTTCGTCATATTTTCTTTCCTGTTGGTTTTTAGTTTGCGGTAAGCCCACTGCATGGCTTTTTAACAGTTTACTCATTCCAGGGGATCAAACCAAAAAAGTAAGGGATGTGACGGCGGCATACCTACTTTACAGATGTAAACATTTATGTATGTTAATATTTCGTGTAGTATTTCCGTCTTTAACTAAATAAAGTATTTATACTGCATATAGTAGGATATAATAATAAATCTGATAATACAATCTTAGTGATATAAAGAACGTTTCATTGTTCACTTCACGTTTCAGTAGTGGTTTAATTTTCTTAGAATATATAAAAGGCTTCAAACGTTAACTCTGTCAACACTTGTGCGGAGCCCTCTACAGGTTTGGGACACATTAGGAAAAAATATCTTAAGTAGGTTTAAAACCAGCCATGGTTAAGAAGCGCTGCTTGCAGTCTTCATCGTGACCTGTAAACTTGGTCTGGCTGTTGGGCTTCTTCCGATTACACCTGCATGATCCGATTACACCTGCATGATTCCTTTCCTTTGTTCGTTACCAACAGAACCATCGCCAGAAGGTCTTTACGTTTGTACAGGGGGGGATTGACATTCTAAAATTTGACAAAAAATCCATTGATTTATAGTGTTTCACATTTCAATTTTGGGGGACTTGTAGCTTTTTGGGGGGGATAAGCCCACCAACCCCCGTGGCGACGAGACTGGTTACCAACAAACGTCTGTTTCGAAACCTGTATCACCAAACCATTCCAGGTGGGACATTGACCTTTTTGATACTCAGTAGTGATTGCAACGTCTTATGTTCGACGGTAATTGTGTTCAACAACTTTATTCAGTACAGCCATTGCCAAGTTGTACAACTGTTTCGCTCAACACTCCTTTTAACAAAAGCTGTCACCACAATCATATCTAAACACATCGTTTACCCTTGCGTCAGGTTTGCAGAATAAGGTTCTTACCTCAAATTCATGAAAACGAAAGCAGCACCTTTTTAAGTTTTTCTTGTTGAAATGAATATTTCTGTGACTGCAAATGTGCAGTATACCGTTGAACAAAGAAGACTTTTACGAAACTCACACTGCCTATCGGCTGGCTCTGATTCACTCTGTTCTTGCAGTTCAAACCGACAATCTGAGCTCGTCAAAGTTACCCACGCAAACACACCTACTGCACTACCCCGCTTCAAGAACGTCATTTTCCGACACCATTATGTCATGCAGAAAAACAGCAGTTCTGCTGAAACTGAGCAGCGTTCCCTCTGCAGAGTTCTTTACTTCAACCGCCAAAAATTAATGTTGATAACCCCACTTAATAACTGGGCTGCAGCTTATGGCACTTATTGAAAACATCCCACTGAACATTAAAAAATACTATGAGATGTGCCAAGAAACGATTTTATAATGTTGGTGACAGAAATTAAGGGCAAGCCAACGCCTGAAATACGCTTCGTAACTTCTTACCGCAGTTAAGGTGAACGCTCTTGCCCAAGCAGCGCTACGGCGATTCATTTGGTGGCCGTGGATCGAACATCCAACCTTCCAACTGAGAGGCGGACACTCTACCATTGAGGTAACGCCGCCCCAGCGAAATGTTAGTCGTCAATGCCTAGGTGTCAGGCACGAGCAAATCCAGCCAGTAAGGTTAGGGGGGGGCGGTTTCAGTAATATTTGGTAGTCAAGTCTCATCATATGGCGAAAGTTTTTTTCAGAATTGTAAAAAATATGGTGAATAAAGTAAACTTTTGTAGGTTTTAGGGGGACGATCGCCGCAGTGTCGCCATCCTGGATCCAGGTGATGTTAGGATGTGCTGTTGGGGCGTTATTGAAGAACCACCGACAAGAGAAAAAGGATTAAGCTAGCCTTGATTATTTACCGTGATTTCATGCAACGCCTTTTTAATCAGATTTTGAGAGGAAGGGCAATGTAAAACGTGAACTACCGCAGCCCTAATATTTGCTAGTCTGCCGTCGAATGTCATCTCTTTCCTTTGTTCAAAGTACTTTTCACTGGAGTGAAGAGAATATCTTTGTCGGGAGAGGAAGGTGTAAGCACTGGGGCACATTTGCTCCCACAAGTATGTGTGTTAAAAAAGCCCTAATTTCAAGACAAACACTGGGGCTCTTTGGCGCATTGGATCTGACACAGGCTTTTGAGTAAACACTTCATCAATTTTATCATTCCACAGCCGCATGTGTTTTTATAGGCTTAACTACCAGTCTACAGAGCTTCCAAACACAAAAACCGAAAAGAGTTAGAACTTAAAGAAGATTTAGAACTTTTAAACTCCTTCAAAAAATAATTTTAATCAGCAAAGTGCCGCCCCCCCAAAAGGTGCCCCGCCCGGGGCCCTGCCCCCCCCCTGCTACGCCACTGGTTCCAGTAGATTCTGTAAACCGCGACTATAACCTTACGGCAGTATTCCTGGCATCTAGAGTGCGCTATTGCAAATATTTTACCACGTTTTCCTTTCGTCAAGAGGCATTTCACCAGTAGGTGCTCAACCACTACATGAGTGGACAAACAGGTTAATGCCAATCACAAAACGCCATGAAAAGTTTTGAGTGGTTGAAACTAATCCTCTCGGGAATCGCGCTGCAATTCAAATATTTTTCTAAGAACCCTTTGGTTCCTTTATAAAATGCAATGCGACGCTGTATGAAAGCTATTAAATGAAATCATCCTATTTGTTTCAACTTTCATAAAACCTGTTGTTAAGCAGCTGATGTCAAATCCCGTGTTACAATGTCACTGTAAATGTTTGCTGATCAAAGTACTTCGGAAAAGCAACGAAAGTCACCGTTTCCTGGAATTCCAACGATCGTGCGTGTATTCTCAAGTAAACAAACATAACAAAGCATTTTTCTGAACAGAGCAAAATCCGGAACTTTTGCAAATAAAAACGCAAAAGCTGACGATTCAGACGAGATTGAGATACACGTTTCAAAAACAACTGCTTTCATGGTCAGCAAGGATTGAATCACGGAACCCTAGGTCACGATCGACGCCTTAGAAATAGTTGCTTTCGAGAAGTTCAAGATGGCTTGTTTTATGTCAACGTCTTTTGCGTTTTTATTCCAAATCCATAGCCTTCGCGACAGTTCCAATGCACCTTCAATGCACTGCAAACGTTGGCCGGCGTCTTTGGTAGGATAACGAGAACAGCTTACCCGCTCGGGCTTCTTCCTAACGTTGGTTGCGGAGGCAGAAGCAGAACCATGCAATAGAGCATGATCGCTTTCAGAAATTCCAAAGTGAGCCAGGGCAAGAGATAGCGTTACTCTATGTGCACGAGTGGTTGCAAAAGTTTAGTGTTTTTCAAACTTCTTATTTTCTGTGCAGTCGCTATTAGCGTGTAAATCAACAGCTTCCGATGTCGTGTATCGTTTCAACTACCACGAAAATGTGCAAGTTGGTCAGGAGTTTGGAAATAAGCCAGAAAATGAAAAGGCTCAAGTAATGTTAACGTTTCACATAAATGTGGAAACTTTGTTAACGCGACTGTTTGGACGAAAACGACAAAAAGATAGTCTGCTGAGAAATCTGACTGATATCATTTTTTAGTGAATTAAAATCTGATCGAATGCTGTCTTCACGCTGAAAAATAAAGAATGAATTGCCGATAAACTAGGACAACTTTGAAGAACTGGTTAGGGCCTCAAAAGCAAGATCTGGCTTTGTTGCCTTCAAACGCGCTAAGACAGCTACAGGTGCATCGCAACACATGTGGCATTTTTAAAAAAGAGTTGTGGAGAAAACATGTGGGTTCATATAACAACTAGTTAGGGATCAAAAACGTCCATATTTAGAAAAAAACAGCTACTCATTAAACATTTTGCAGCAAAGGTGCAAAACAATCTTGACTGTGACATAAGCGCTTGGTATAGTTGCAAGTGTATATGACACGATAGAGGAGTTATATCCTGCGTTTTGGATGCAGCAACTGAGGCAGAAACGTGTCGAACACCGCAGTATAAGTTTAGGCTTAGATTGAATGCCGAATTCTGTCGTAGAGTCATAATTCATTGGAAATCATGAGTTTAGAGTGCTTCTATGCAGTATAATTCATGTCATCATAGAGCTGCAATTCCTTACAATAGCGCGTATTAGAGCTATGTTCNACAACATTGCTCCCATATCGAACATTTGCACATTTTTCTCATTTTGACTTATTTTAGGTGAACTGCGCGGTTTTTACTGATATGCAACAGACTATCAGCAATAAAAATCCACTCGCGAACCCCAAAGTGGAAGATAGCAATATGTACTCGCGCTTAAAGCAGGTTACACATGCCGCCAGTTCAAAACACATAAAAATTTTGAATACTTTTCCCAGCTCAAAGTAAGGTATTGTTGATTAATATTTGTTGATCGCTGCATGCGATTTTTGATGCACTATTCGGAAAATGACCTTGACGGCAATTTTCAAAATAGTGAAAACTGCGTTAACCATATATGGGCGTTTTCGCAAAATGAGTAGCAGAGTATTGCGCTTGCACTTTCGTCTTGAGTTCGTTTTCAGTCAGACCAAAGATCTTAACCGTTTCCCGCATAAGTCATCTCTAGGTCGTAAAAGCATCTATCTTTTAGTGTTGTCATCAATATTTCGTGAAATTGCACATGAAGAGCTATGTCATATAAGTCTACTCGAATGAATGAGCCAAGTGATCCAACTTGCAAATTAATGATTTAACAAAACCGTATAAAAGAGTGGTTCCCAAACTGGGGGTAAATTACCCCCGGGGGTATTATGCGATTCTTCGGGGGATAATGCGGAACCAAAACCACAATGTTTTTCTACATTATGAGCGATCACCGTGAAATACTGGGGGTAATTAAGACATAATAGCTCCCTTGATTTGGGTAACGGCTCGAACAAGTTTAGGAACCACTGGTATAGAAGACATTAAAAGCAATTTACTGCATTTACTAAAGCGCCCTGTTTTAAATTATCCAGTTATTCTATACAATAACTTTTCTTTAAAACAATTTGGGTTCGCGAACCCATGATTTGAAACTCCTGCTCAAACGAATAAATCAAACGTCAGGTCGTGTGTCACTGGTCTTCGCTGTTATTATCTACAGCGATATTGAAATACATTGTCTCGAAAGTCAATGGTCGTTTTTCATACGAATAGCCTTGGGTTTAGAGTCAGCATTAGCGCCAGGGCAAACAAAGCTTGACGACTTTGCTAAAGCAAAAGAAGACTTTGTGGTTTCTTGAAATTAAACAGTTAAACAAGCAAAGTCTTACAGCCAAAACTAGTTTCATGCTAAATGAAAACACTATCCTATAACTTTCGTGAACAAGATTTTTAAACGTCAAGTTTGCCTAATGTACTTAATCGCATTGAACACTGCGTAAATGGAATGATTCGCTGCGAGTTGCTTCAAGGCAAATCGGGTTAAACAAATAGCGGACGATCAAAAACAGAGGTGTATGTTACTGACTATATTTACCGTCTTCGGATTTTTCAGACCTGGATTTCTTTACGGTTAGCTTGATGGCACTGCCGGCTTTTTTTCAACACGCGCAGTGCAATATTTGCAATAATTTTTTCAGGAAAATGACCTTATGTCCAAACCCACCCAGCCGCGTTTGGTGACAAAAAGACTGCGGAAAAATAGTATTTGTTCAGTGACCAATTCCGAAAGCCTGCGTCATACGACCGATTATGACGTTCGTAGGTATAAAAGCGAGCCACACACTTTTGTACGCCCAGCAAGCATACGGGGCAAGCCAAGTGTGCTTCCACAGACATTTGTAACTTTCTCCAGGTGACAATCGTTTATGAGGTGGACAAGATTAAACACCCATGAAACATTTATGAGTTGGTTAAGAATTGCATTATTTATACAAGTGAATTGAACCGCGTCCAACTGATCGAACGCTAGACGACATTACTTCCGAGCCTTGTCACGGGCAGCGGTTGGCAAGTACAAAACCGCAATGCACAACTACTTCATGCAAACACTGTTTGCCACTTTGCGTGAAATGGAATCCACGCGCATAACTTTGCCGACTTCTCCAAGCTAAGGCACTTCCAAATTGCAATAGACTGTAAACTTCAATGTTTCCATTACTGTTGAGTGCATGTTACTTCGGTTTAATCAGATAGTTCAGGCTGCAGGTCGTGTGTTTACTCACAGATCTCAAACCTGACTCCAAACCGAGATCAAGAACAAATCTTCACAAATTGCTCCTTAAAAATTACTCAAGTCCGAGTTAAGTGGCGGAAAGGTGATCACAAAAGTACGTATCGACGTTACTAAATTGCAATTCTTGGGCTAAGGCTCCGTGGCCAAAACCTCAACTCTTTGTATCATGGCCAGAATATAAAAGTAAATAACTGCGAATGAAAATAAATTTCTGTGGGAATGTGTTAGAGCAGCACTTCGCCAAGTTCTTTCAGGAGAACCGGGAAGCATTTCAAAATGTTGCAGATTTCAGGTATTTAACTCAAACGTTTCTTGAAGATTTCGTGTTGGTCTGGCTTTATCATGTCCGATAAGCAAGCTCAAGTTTCTCATTAGAAGTAAATTTCATGTGTTGTTTAATACTTTCTTCCTCACTCCCGTATCACAATTTTTTTCGTTGTCGTTTTGCCGCAATGCTTTATAGTGCGCTCCACAAAAAATTGTCAGTAAAAGTTGGTCGCAAGCTGAAAAAAGGTTGGGAAGTACTGCGTTAGAAAAAGCCACTTATGTTGTTTAGCTTCACTATCAACTCTGCTAATATATATCCAAAAAATTAAAAAAGAAAAAACAGAACAATATCAACTGGCGATTTTTTCAACTGGATAAAGCGTTTAGGAAAAAACTGTTTATTTTTCGCTATAAGCAGTTGTAAATGTGAATAAATTTTGAAAAATTTTTCCTGACTCGTGTTTTAAAAAAAGTCTGTATTCACACATGCCAGCAAAAACTGACGGCATCAAGTTCACGGTCCGGGGGGTTCAACAACAAGACCAGACGTGGTTTCCATTGTGTCTGCGCGCAAACTTAACGAGCTCGTTTCGACCAACACAACGCTCCTGCCTGACGTAATTCATTTTCTACCTAAAAAGGATCAAAATAACAAAGGGTTTCAAGATCTGCACTAAAAGCATGCTCGCCACGTTCAACGCTCGACTGAATATTGAAGGAAACATATAATCAGGTTCGTTACGAACACAATCCAGCACACAATCCTTGGTTCACCCAAGGCGAGGCAAGGGGCCCTCGCAGGTCTAGTGCCTGCGCCATCTTCTTAACCCTACGACGCCCAGTACAATGAAGAACAGCAAGGGGGGACATTGTGTTAAAATGGGAAAAGCTGACATTTTGATCCAGTACGGCTTATATTGGGACTGCAGCAAAAAAAACTTCCCGTATAAGGCAAGTGTTTTCCTCTGCAATTGTGTTTACTACATTTGACTTCAAAAAAGAAAAAAAATCTGCGGCATCTGCACTGCCAACCTATTAGAAGACTTTAAAGCATTTACTGAAAATTGTTGCAGCGAATCAAATTTATCCACACGAGGGCGATTGCCATGAGTTATGCTTAACGCTAAGTGGTCAGAGAGTAACTGCTCTCGCAATTAGATGGGTCCTGAAATAAACCAAAGCTCAACTCGCAATCCTCTGGATCAGTGACTATCAAAGTGGAGCGCACGCCCCACATTGGTTCAAGTTTCATGTTTCAAGTATATTATCTTTTCAAATGACTCAGTTATTAAACAGAAACAATAAGTTATTAAACAGAAACAATACTGACAGCCATCGCATAACAAGGAACCAACTGTCTGTAGAAATCAGTGTAAATGAAAACACAATGGCAGAATAAATCAACAGGGCAATTCGATGTTTGAGGGGGCACTTGAGAATGAGTTTCAAAGGCGAATGAAGGCTTCTCACACTTAAATTAGGTGGGAATGGCTAAACAAATGTTGCGAAACACTGCTCTAGACCTGTAACTTTTTTTGGATCTTTTAAATTGCGCCCTTAATATATTTCAGATAATTGTATATAGGTCGCATTTTGTGGACTTCATTCAATACACGAAACAAGCATATGATGTTACGCTGTGCACTGCTGTGTTTGTACATGATGCGCAGTTGCTGAAGGAGTTATTTACAGTGAAGAGAACCTGTACCGAGTACCGTTTGAGGCATGTTTGGTTGTAGATGACATGCTCCCAGGTTCCGAACGCAGCGGTAACTCTCCCCTCGCGAGTTTTCGAAAGTCATTCAACAACAAGCCGCTTCTGCTTGTTCTGGAACAGCTGCGCAGATTTGTTTGATTTGAGTCAGGGCCGTCAGCAACTCTTACTTGCTGCCTGCGTCAGTCGCGCGTTATGGTTATTTGCGAGCTCGACGACGAGCTGAGAAAACCGCGAGCGATACAAGCCGGGACTCGGTCTGTGTTGTCGTAGGCGAACTTCGAACGCGACATACCGGGTCCGAGCTAGTCGAGGCCGTGTTTATCAACCTCCTGTATAGTCTGTAGCTGGCTTTCGCCACCATGCTCACGGGACGATAAACGACGAATACATTGCTGCGCATTACCAACGCGGCACACGTTGTTGTGACAGTCGCTTGGATACGAGTGTGCCTGACGCTAGGCCTGTTATGGCGCTAGTAACAATTTTCTGCGTGTAATAGCGGCACCGACTTAAAATTTCGTCAAAGATGAAAGGCGTTGCTTGGATACGAACGCACTGCAGACAAAGTGGCCCCTTTGCGCACCTTGTTTTCAGTTAGAATTCTTCGGCAGTCAGCAGGTAATTTAAACTGATCTTAAACACCTGGCGCCAACGAATTAGGCTTTCGGAGTTTGATTTCCGCAAGAACCACAAACAAAAACAACAAAAAACTGTTTCTTTGCTTTTAATTTGCCACGCACGTCAAGCGAGCACGCGCAGTCGCTCCTTCAACAAACTTTTGCTGCTGTTGTTTCGCCTCTTTCAGTGAAATTTTTGCCAGTCGCACTTCGTTTTATATCGCCGACTGAGATCATGACGCTGTAATTGGCAGCTGCCCAGCGGAGCAGCTCTAAGCGAAAAGGCACAGCTTTATCATACATTAGATCAACACGTTGCAACACCAAGCATTAGAGGTTTTAAATTACTATACATACGTGAATGACATACATATTGTTTATTCTTGAGGTAAAAACACGTCGCAGCAACATGCCGAGTCTTTGACTCACAATAATTCGGGAAAATTTCACTGTGGAGCTTAAAAGATTCTGACTGCCGTTTGTAGCCGCACCGGGTTGCTACAGCAGGAAAAAGCGAACCCTCATCGTGCCTTGTTGAAGCGCATAGATAACTGAATTAACTACGGGAGACATGAAGCGCTCTGTGCCGGTTTCCAGACTACTACTCCAACCGTTTGGAAAGGCCCCAAAGATGCTGCTATTCAAACCAAAACAAAATTGCAGTACAGTCACCAAAGTGGCTTTATGTGCTTAAAAACTACACAACTATGCTGAAAAACAGAATCTTCAAAACAAAAATAGCTCAGAGTTTCTTTTCCGAGAGCATCACCCCTCACCTTAACAGCCATGGCAGTGGGCGTCATGAGATCGTCATTGGGCAACGTGATCAACTCGGCAGTCGATACTGAAACCAATCGCTTGACGCAGGCCAATTGTCCGTTCTCGGCTGCAATGTGCAGAGGAGTATTGCCTCTCTCATCAAGAGTGTCTCCGAGTTCACTGACGGAGAACGTGTTCTACGACCAAACAAAAATGTGACAGTCGTGGTAAGAACGGAAACACACGAGCTGATTGGATCGTACAGGCCAAAAATGTCTGTAAATAGTCGCAAAAGAGAAAAACGAACTTATGATTGTCAAGGCTCATTTCAGACACAATACACATAACATCTGCAGTTTGAGCAGAGTAGGTGCGTGCCCCCTCTGGAAAATCAAAAGGATTAAAAAGGTAACATTAGTCCAGATAGCTTATAAATTGTTTATTAAAAGTGCATGCACCTTTCAACATAGTCGTCGCAATACTTTAGAAGTAGATTTGGATGACAAAAACATACTTACTGAAAACAGGAACGAGCGCCACATTTGAATTTTTCTTAATTTAGTTAAAACAGCTTCAGTTTGCCCTCATGGAAAAAATCCTCAAGCTGTGCAGCCTGCGTTGCATTAAAAGCCCAAGAAGGCAACAGACAAATAACTTCGGTTTAATCACGGAGGTAACTCCATAGCTACATGGAAACAAAATGTTCCGGAAGGTAAAAAATGTTGGTCAATTTTCTTTCTCAGTTTTCCTAAACTTTTTAATTCTTTCCTTTTCAGCAAAAATCTTCTTCGACTGCCCAAAAAAGCTTGCAAAAGCAACATCTATCCTGACCAAAATATACTTTTAATTAAACGGAAGTGCCTAACGTGTCTACGTATTTTCCGTATAACTTTGTTTTACATAGCTTTTTTGATCATGTTGTACATTAAAATATTTGAATAAGGGTCTAAGAATGCTTGTTTTAAGAGCGCAATACATCTGATTTGTAACAGAAATAGGAAAGGTCTTTTAGCCGATTAGTGACATCCACAATTAAAAAACATATCGCTAATAAGAAACTTGACGAACTAACAACACGATGTCCGTTTAGAAATTCCACATACCAAGCCAGAAACGTCGCCGATTCGTGCAGCCTCAAACATGTCGCTGATGTTTCCACCGGTCATAACATTTGTTGAAGTGCCATTGTCTTTTGCGGTCGTATCTTCAGGACCAGAACGTAGGTCGTCTGTCGAGTGCGACGTCAGGCACTTGGCGTACACAATACGTTGCTGAGCGAATGGGTCGACGGCAGAGAAACCTGCGGAGAATTTTTCAACTGAAACGATTTCATCCACGGATGGCGGACAGATTTACCGCTAACAAGATTCAGTTTCTGCCGCTAAGCGATGATATGCCAAAAATGCAAACAAACGTGGTTGGTTCTTTGGATTCAACATCTAGCTTATCTTGGTCTGTTGAACACACACACACAAAAAATCTATGCATACATATAAATGCTGACACCAGGGATGTAGCGCTAACAAAAAAGGTGTGGGAACGCACCCAAAAAACTAGCCATTTTAAAACAGCTTCAAACTCATTTTAAAGCAAAACGTGAAAAAGGTGTGGGAACGCCGTTCCCACGCGT